>ERZ779637.745-NODE-745-length-18506-cov-4.518292_pt1 | contig 18506 bp, 22 predicted proteins | sample MGYA00514196_ERZ779637 | MGnify/ENA primary metagenome ERZ779637 (study PRJEB29562, sample SAMEA4376700) | mouse gut metagenome | isolation source: Cecum | study: EMG produced TPA metagenomics assembly of the A DSS colitis mouse model was used to assess the...
ATGCTATACTGTATTGTGTAAAGTTGTACCCGTAAGGAGCTATCTCTATGAACTCATTATCTAAACTCCAAAAGCAGATAATCGACTTCGGAAATAGCGTCGAGTTTAAGGAGCTCGACGCTTATTACTCGCAGCCGTCTATATTCAGCGCACTCGGCGTCTCACGACACGAGAACACGCACAGTAACTTTCTCGCGTGGCTCCTTACCCCCAAACCGGAGAAGAACGACCACAGCCTCGGCGATACGCCGCTCCGTAAGTTTCTGGAAACGCTCGCCCTCGCCTGCGCGCTTCCGCACTCGGCCGGTAAGCTCTCGCCCGAATTGTCCGGCGCGATAACGACGGGCGCGTACACGCTCTCGAATATCGTCGTCGAACGGGAGAAACATATCGGCGTGGGCCGTCTGGATATTTACCTTGAGGGCAATATCTCGTTCGACGGCTCGGAATACCCCTTGACCCTGATTATAGAAAACAAAGTCAAGTCTCACGAGCACGACGCGCAAACAGGACGCTATCTGGAAGCCCTACGGCCTCCCGTATCGCGTCCGGGGATTTTCCTAAGCGTTTTCCTTACCCCTCTCCCAAATCGCGAATACGAGCGTCTGGGCGAGCCCACGTGCGAGGCGAAAGAGTTTATCGAACTCAATTATCAGTACCTCGCGGATTATGTTATCACACCTTGCCGCGATACTGCGCCGGAGGGAAGCGTCAAGCGCTACCTCAGCGAGTACCTGCTTGCTCTCAGCCTGCCAGAGACTCGGCAAGACAAAGGAGAGATTATCATGGCTATCAGTAAAGAGGAGCGAGATTTACTCGCTCGCTTCTGGAATAAGCACAAAGATTTACTTACCGCGGCAATGCTCTCTATCGGCGATTGCGTGCCCCTGGAAGACGATGAAGCCGAGGTAATGCAAAAAGCCTCCAAAGCCCTCAAAGACGCCGTACGGCGCGATTTAAGCCGCTTCTCGTGGGAATTTTCGGGGAGGGGGGGAGTAAACCTCCCAAAGTCCCGGCTTGTGCTTGAAATTGTCACGCATTATGCCGCCGAAAATGGCCCTCTTACGCTCGCTAAGCTCAAGGAGATTTTCCCCGACGAGCTCCAGGGCGGAACCTTCGGAGTAGTTGCGCCGCTACCTGCCGCCGCTCCGTCAAACTTCAAAGGGCATAAGCGGTATTACACCGACGAGGCCGTTATCCTTTCGGACGGTCCCGCCGCCGTATGCACTCAGTGGCGTGCCGATAACATTCTAAAGTTTATCGCCCATGCTGAAAAGCTCGGGTATATCATAAGCTCGACCGGACCCGCTTGTTAGAGCAACCGTTTTCAGTCGAACCTACTTCTCTTTAATGCGCACCGGCAAACACAACAAGAGCACGCAATCGGCCTCATCGGGAGAAGGAAGTCCGCGCTTTTTCATTGCGTCCTTACTCTCCACCTGAATCTTGCTTTGCTCGGTCAGCCGGTACTTGCGGCTTGATAATTGCGCCGCCAGATTATCGTCGTCGGGGAGTATCAGCCCGACGGGTTTCGGCTTGCCCTGGTCGTCGAACGGAGCAAGCAGCTTTTTAACGATACTCAGCATGTACGAGGTGCTGTCGTGATAATACTTGTTTTTGATTCTCAGGCCGAACTTGACGGGGAATATCTCAAGCCACGCAAACCGCTCGGGGTCGTTGCGCTTGATTTGCCGTAAGCGGTCGACTACGCCGCCGCCCACGCCTCCGTCGTCTACCTTAACGGGTATTTTGCCGGTCCACCTGTACCGCTTAATTAGGGACTCGCCGAGCTCAATAATTCGGTCGGCGGTCTTCATAGTGTCCTGACCTCTCGTCTTATACGGGAGGTCAACTTTTTCATCGACCTTCTGGCCAATAACGGTCTGGTCGTCGCCGAACCTTGCGACGTCGCACCCGATATGGATTGACGTAGGTATGGGGCTCGGTTCAAAATCTCGCCGCAGTTGTATAGATTCTTCTATCAGGTGCAGCGGTATATAAACATCGTCTTCTTGTAAAGGGAACTCACCGAGTACGCGGACGCGGACAAAATTGCTGTCCGCTCCGTATTTCCTTTTCAGGGAGGCGATATTTTCTTTATTTGTGCGAGGGCTGTCCTCGGCGTTCACGCGGTGCGCCTTATACGCTCCGCGGTCCCGTGTATGACTGTCGAAAAAGGTGCCGCTCGTTTTCGTGGGGTTCCCGCACATAAGCAGCTTGTTGTTGTCGCCGGACAGAGTGCCGAGAATCGCTTCCATAATCGGGTCGGCGACGCCGGAAGCCTCGTCGACGATAAAGAGCATATTGTCCTCGTGGAAGCCCTGCATATTCTCTGGCTTTGTCGCCGTTCGAGCGACCGCAAACCAACGCTTTTCGTAACCTTTCAAATAGATATAGGTTTTCGTCCAGGTCAGAATCTCGGAGAGTACCGGACTCTTGCCTTGCCACTTTGCAATCTCGGACCACAGAACGTCGTGAAGCTGCTGCTTTGTCGGCGCGGTCGCGACGACTCTCGCGAACGGGAAGCAGGACAAAAACCATAAGGCCGCTATCGCTTCGACGCCGGTTTTCCCGACGCCTTGCCCCGACCGTACCGTTACGCGGTCATGCTGGGATAAGTCCGTAAGTACGTCCCTCTGCCAATCGTCCGGGGTAAATTGTAAAACCTCTTTCGCGAAAAGCACCGCGTCTTTTTTGTACTTCGGGATTCGTTGCCGGAAAAACTCGGCGCGGTTAACTGTCGCCATCTTTTTCAAGCACCCCGCTAATCCAGTCGTTGACAAGCACCTCGGCGCCTACCTTGACGTTGCTGTTCGTGCCGTAGCCGTAACGGCTCATCCACAAGCCGGAAAGTTGCGACGGGATTTGCCCGGTCTCGAACTTGCCGCGGGCGTCCATCTCGCATTCTTCCTTTATGCGCGTAACCAAGTCAGCAAAGCGCTCGTCGCTCGCGTAATAATCATAGAACGCGGTGCGGGAGAGTTTAAGGAAAACGCAAAAGCCCTCAATCGTGTATGTGATTTTCTTTCTAAGCTCTTTGCTCACGAACTCAGCCCTTGCGGCGCTAAACTCATGGGTCAATACAGACTGATTGTCACAATTAGCCTTGTATTCTTCCCATCGTTTTTCCATTTCCGCCGGGGTCTTGATTTTTCTCGGTCTACCCGTAGGGTTACCCGTTGGTCTGCCCATGAGCCTACCTCCTTTCAGGGAAATAAAAAAAATGGGGTGGAGTCAACCGACATTGGCGACACCACCCCTAATATTCCAAATATTTCATTTTATATCATACCGCAGAATGAACCGACTTGATACGGTCACTACGCCGGCAAGGCGCTCTTTTCTGCGTTCTGCTTCATTTCCTGTAATGCGGCGCCATGCAGCCGACAAACCCAATCTTCCCCATAGTAAAGCCTTGAACCTATCGACCGCCAGCTATACCCGTTTAAGTACCGCATTTCTAAAACCGCTTTATATCTATCGTCTGTAACGAAAAGGCTTATCGCCTCACGAATATCCTTCTCAATGCAAACAAGGGCCTCGATTTCCGCGACTATCTCGTTTTCCAAGTCGACGATATTGCAAACCGCGTTTTCTACCAGGCTTTGCTTGTAACCGCCGGGCGCGGAACCTCCGTCCGGTTTTAGCGTTACCGTAATGGACTCGGCAAGCCTATGCCAAGAGTCTATGCGTTCCCGCTTCGCCGTAATAAGCTCCTTCGCCTTGCGCCCTTGCAGTAAAAAAGCCTTCGGGTCCTCGCTTATCGCTTTAATTTGTTCTTGCGTCATGCCGCTACCTCCTGAATTATCGCCCGTAAGGCTTGAATTAAAAACTCCTGCGAATCCGCTTTTTCGGCAAGTACGTTATTCAGCACTTGCATATCGAGCCCGCCCTTCACTCCGATATGATGAATCAATACGACCTCTTTTTGTCCCGGTCGGTGAAGCCGCTTATTTGCCTGTTGGTACCATTCGAGGTTATGCGTCCAGTTGTACCAAACCGCGATATGGCCGCCTTCCTGTAAATTAAGCCCGTGCCCCGCGCTCGCGGGGTGCGCAAGTAAAATAGGTATTTTTCCGGCGTTCCACCGTTTCACCGCGTCGTCGCTCTTTATCTCTACGGCCTCGGAAAACCGCTGCAAGATTCTGTCCCGCTCATGCTGATAGGCGTAACAGACTAAAACGGGCTGGCCGTTCGCCTCCTCGATAAGCTGCTCCAGCTTATCGAGCTTTTCCGTATGGAACTCTTTGACGCCGCGGTTTTCGTCATACACGCAACCGCCGCAAAACTGCAAGAGCTTATTCGCCAATATACCCGCCGAGCCCGCGTCAATATCTCCGTCCGCGAACGGTAAAAGCATATCCCTTTGAAGCTGCTTGTATTGTTCCTTCGCCTCGTCCGGCAATTCGACTTCGTGATTGATATAAAGACGCTCGGGAAGGTCTAAGTATTCGGCGCTGTCCATGCTGATACAGCAGGATTTCAGCCGGTCGTAGATTTCCTCCTCTGCGCCCGGTTTCGGTTTCCAGGAAAAAATCGTCGTCGCATTCCGCTTGTCCGGTACGAAATACTTTTCGCGGTAGCCGGTTACCGTCTTTCCCAAAGCCTCGCCCTGGTCGATAAGGTACGCCTGCGCCCATAAGTCAAGCAGTCCGTTCGGCGACGGCGTGCCGGTAAGCCCGACCACCCGCTTAATCATAGGCCGAACCCTTTTCAACGCCCGGAACCGCTGCGACTTACTGGACTTAAACGACGAGAGCTCGTCTATAACGACCATCTCGAACGGCCATTTTTTCTTATAGTAGTTTACGAGCCATACGATGTTTTCCCGATTTATTATATAAAGGTCAACGTCCTTGCCGAGCGCCGCAATTCGTTCTTTCTCGCTCCCGATAACGAGAGAATATTCCAGGCCCTCCAGGTGCGCCCATTTCATAATCTCGGCGGGCCAGGTCTCGACCGCCGGCTTTAACGGTGCGATAACCAAAACGCGGCAAACCTCAAACCTGTCTCGAATCAGTTTCTCGACGGCCGATAAGGTCGTCGCCGTTTTTCCCATTCCCATATCGAGCAATAGCCCGGCGCCGGGATTATCGAGTATAAAGTTTTCGGCATACTCCTGATACGCATACGGCTTATATATCATAGCCCACCTCCCGCATAAGCTCTTTGAACTCGTTCTTTTCGCTTATGCGCCGAACGTCGCAGCCGAGTCCCCGAAGAAGCCGGCATACCTTATTTTGCCGCTCGCTTCTTCCGTCGCTCAGCCCCGGGCGTTTCAGCTCTATAAAAATAATCCGCCCGCCGGGGAATATACAAATACGGTCCGGCGCGCCCGTCATGCCGGGACACACCCACTTAAAGGCCCGTCCTCCGACCGAACGGATTTTCTTCATAACATAATTTTCAAAGCCCGATTCTTGCATTCCGCATAAATCCTCCTTCCTTTAGTCCGGCTCAAACTCAGCCGGTAACTCGGTCGTAAGCTCAAAGCCTTGCAAATACTGGCTTTCTGGAACTTACCAACCATCTTACAACCGATAACAACCGAGGGCCAAAAACTCGGTCGTAGCCACAAAGCCTTGCGGTTACTGACTTTTTCGCAGTTTACAACCGGTACAACCGAGTTTCCCTATAACACTATCTGTGATTTGAGAGGTTTTGAGAGTTTTGAGAAGTACATAAACTCTCAAATCTCTCTATTCTCTCAATTTTCATAAAGTTTATAGAAAAATCGGTTGTACTCGGTCGAAAAGCTCCGAAGGCTTGGTATGACTGGCTTTTTTCAACAACCGAGCTCGGTTGTACTCGGTCGTACTCGGTCGTAAACTCGTTTTGCGGGCTCGTCATAGCTCGTCGCCCAAAAGGTCGTTATCCGGTAGATTTGAACGGGGAACGCCGTCTCGGACAAAGGCTCTTTGCTTTCCGTAAGGCTTGCCGCAGTAGGTCGAACCGTAAAACTTCCAGCCCTTTATCTGTCGCAATATACCCGTTATTTCTCTTGCCTGCGCCTGCGTATAGGCTTTAATGTCGCCCTTGAAAAGCTCGGCCCATATCTCCAAAGCGCATACTCGGTCCCGCCGTTCCGTCCCTCGTTCCTCTCCTCCGAATCCGCCGTTATAGAACATAAGCCGCCCGTCAAGGTCCCGTTCGTCCCAGTTTTTCGGCAACAAAGTTTCAAGGAAGTTTTCCACGACGCCCTGCTTGCCGTTCTGCTCCGTATGCGCAGACTGAACCTCGCGAGCCAGCGCTTCGGCGTTCTCGCTCAAATACCATTGCTCTCCGGCGTTATAGCGGGTAACGATTTCCGCCCAAACCTGGTCCACGATTTCGTCGGTAAAACCTTCGGCTCTTTTGCGTCCTTCCTTCGTCACTACGACCGGCCAAAAACGGCGGCCACCCGTCGGGTCTCTTAAAAACTCCTCGTCGTTCGTACTTCCGAAAAAGGCGCATTGCCTCGGGTGCTCCTGCGTGCGGCGGGCATACGCCGAACGGAAATTGTCCGACTGCTTCGAGACGAATTGCTTTATCTGCTCAAGCTCAGCTTTACGCGTCGCTGCCATTTCTCCCATCTCAATAATCCAATAACCTTGAAGCTGCTCGTATGCGTCTTTACCCGATAAGGTATAGAGCGAATCCGAAAACCACGACTTGCCGAGCTTTGCGAGCGTTGTCGACTTCCTGCACCCTTGAGGACCTACCAAAACAAGAATGTGGTCGTGCTTACAGCCGGGCGACATGATTCTCGCAACCGCGCCAAGCAGCGCCTTACGGGTCACCTCGCGGGTATAAACGGTATCTTCTGCCCCCAAGTAGTCAATGAAAATCGTGTCGGCTCTTTTCGCGCCGTCCCATACGAGGCCGTTCAAATATTCCCTTACGGGGTGGTGTTTCAGTTTCAGCATAGCGAGGTCTACGGCGTCGCGGATTTTTGAGAGGTTATCAATATCGTACTTCTTTTCAACAAGACGCCTTACGCCGGCGTCGTCCGAATCCGTCCAGACTTCGCTTGTGCGGTCCTCCAGGCTTATCCAAGGCATGTCGCCGCATACGACCGGGCGCTCGCGGAACTCGTCAAAGTAAAACTTGCCGCGGAGCTCGGGGTCGTGGGTAATAATGATAAAAGCGTTGTCGATAGTTGGCTCGACCTTGCCTTTCGGCGTCATGGAGAGCTGGGCCAGCCATTCGGTGTCCTCGTCCTCGTCGAACGCCTCGGAGAGCTCCTTTAGTTTTTGCTCGGCGAGGCTTTTCCTTACGGCCTCGTCGCCGATAGCGAGCTCGCACATAGCCGTATAAGACGGAAGTCTGTTTACCGGCGTGCCGGGCGAGGCCGCGTCGTCCTGGTCTCCGAAAAGGTGCAACCTTACCAAATCGAACGCGCTGCATAACTTGCCGCAAATCGGGTCCGTCGCGTGGTGCGAATAGGCAAACTTGCCTTCGTCGTAAACCACGAGGCCGGCGCTTGAGTCCGCGGGAATGTAGTCGTAGCGGTTTTCCGTCGCGCTCGGCTCGTAGACTTCGGGCAAAAACTGGTCTATGGCGTCCTCAATCGAGTACACCCTGTTAAACGCGCCAACGACGCCGGGCTTTTCAAGGGGGTCCCCTTGTTTCTTCGCCAGGCGCCGCATGATTTCTGTCTTACGACTTGAAACGGGCCACTCGCTCACGTCGTGCCAATCTTTGTAGCGGGCAAGCTGTTCGTCCACGTCCAGCCAAAGGCCGTCCTGGATTTCAAAGCGATACTCCCCGTCGATAGAATGAGAGGGCCAGTACATAAGTCTATGTGCTTCGTATGTAGTATCGTCGCACATATCGATTCCAATGTCGCCCGCAATGCGGCGCGAGAGCGCCGCGTATTCGTCAGGGGTCACTTTGCGTGAGAGCGGGATAACCAGGCGCAAGCGCGGCGCTTTCGGAGAGTGCGAGTGCGTGCTATATAAAATCGCCGCGCAGCCGATAACGAGCGTCACGATTTCCCAAGGGTCTTCGCCCTGCGGTACCGAGTCAATGTCGAGCGTCACAAGGCTACGGTGAATAATCGACTCGGCTTTGCGCCTTCCGTTTTTGAGCGCGCCGCCTACAAAACCGCCGACGTCCTTAATATCGTCTTTTTGCGCCTTTCGCATGGCGTTGTACTCGTCTTGCGTTTCCGCCGTCTTTAAGGGCGTGGCGAGACGGGCCGCGAGCTCCCCCCATGATACATCTTGATTTTTCCAGCTCACGCTTTTCCGAGAGCCGGCGGTCGCAATCGTCAAGGGACCGTCGTATTGCAGTTTCATAGCCGGTAAGCCCATTATACGTCCCCCTTCGTTACAACCTTAATAATGCCCGCGTTCTTAATCATGCGGTCGCAGTAGTTACATGGCGCCGGGTCGATAGACTCGTCGAGGCAAGCCAGATAAAGGGTAGCCCCTCGCATATCTCGTCTCGCCGCGCTGATTATGGCGTTCTGCTCGGCGTGGACCGCGACGCAAGCGCCGTATTGACCGCCGTGCTTCGCCGCTCGCTCGTCTACCGGCGAGGAATGTTTCTCGCAATAACACTCGCCGACGTCGCAGCAATTCAGCTCGCCCCGCGGAGAGCCGTTATAGCCCGTCGCAATAATTTCATCGCCGGACACGATTACGGCGCCGTACTGCCTGCGTAAGCAGGTGGACCTTGCCGCAACCGCTTTGGCGATATTCAAATAGTAGCTGTCTCTGTCAATTCGCATTAGCCTTCACCGCCTTTGTTCCAAGATTCTATGTCGACGCCGATTTCCTTCAGCTTGCGAGTATTGAGCCAGACATTATCGGCCTCGTCCATTTCATATCGCTTAACGAGGTCAAGATATTCAGCCTTAAAACGCTCGTAAAACCGCCTTAACCGCTTTACGCCAAAACCGAATTGTACGTGCAACTGCCAAAGTATAATGGCGTCAAGCTCGTTCGCGTGTTTAAGGTCGTACTCTGCAAGCTGTCTTTGGATTTCAAGATTCATAGCTTTACGCTCGGCGGCGGTAAAATCTGCGCCGAAAACTTTACCGCCCGCCTTTTTCACTCTCATAGCTACCTGCCCGTGCTGCCAAAAGCGCCGGTACCGCGTTCGGCAGACTTCTCATAAGTAAACTCAGGGGTCACGACCGGCAATATCACAAGCTGGCCGATACGTTCGCCTTCCTTAATGTCGTAGCCGTCGTTGCTAACGTTCGTAACGACCGCGTGAATCTCGCCGCGATACCCCGAATCAATCGGGGGAAGCTCGCAGACGATACCGCGGGCGCTCAAGCTGCTACGCGGAAACACAAAGCCCACGAGGCCGGCAGGAAGCTCCAGGCCATATCCGAGAGGGAGCTTATTTACTTGCCCCTGATAAATCGTTTGCGCCCTGGGGCTGAACACGTCAGCCCCTGCGTCGTTATCGTGAGCTCTTACGGGAGCTCGGCCATTAAAGTCAATCAGCTTTACCTTCATTCATGCCACGACTCCTTTCCATGAATATATGTTGTCTGACAAGCACGCTCGATTCTTAGCATAACCTCTTGAATCTGTAAACGGAGGCGACGTATCTTCGATTTGCTAAGGGTCGACGGAATCCAACCGTCAGAGATGCGGGTACGCAACTTTAGAGTGTCGGTTAACTCTTTTTGAAGCGTTAGTAAAAGGTCAAAGTCACTCACTATCAGCACCGCCTCTTATCAAAAGCGGAAAATCGGTTTTAATGATTTCTGCTGGCGTAGCTTCGGGCCAAAGTGAAGAGCCGCACGTCATTTTCCCTTCTTTGCAATGGTCCTTCATACAGAAAGGGCCGGTCGTTACCCTTGAGAACATAGCAGGAGCGAGCTCATAAAGCGCCTCCCAGATTAGAAGCATAACGTAACGAGTTTCGGGAGTATTGCGGCGGCAAATGCGCTGGCTTATCATGTGTTTTAACTGATAGGGCGTAGCGCTGATAATGAGAACATTCCGCAAACCCTGCGGCGCCATGTAGCCGGCCGAGTCGTTATCTACACCTTGCTGGATTGCCGCTTGATAATTTTCCATTGCGGCCTTGCAAGTGTGTAAATACATAGTTTTAGCAAGCGCCGGTTTCGAGAGTACATCATAAGGAACCGTAAAATCAGCCTCGCCGGAATAATTGCTGTACTGCAGCGACGCCGACATAAACTTGACTTCGTTCTGGTGCCTGGTAATTTGCGCAAGGAAGCGTCTGCTCGCTCCGACGACAACGATATTGATAGCGCCGAACTTCTGAATCGTCGGGTGCGGGAGCTTCGCCATAGCTGCAACGGTTTCTTCCGTATAGCCTTGATTGTACAGGGCCATAAAGTCGTCGAGATTCTTGATTTTGTGCCCGCGCTGGGTAAGCCTCGCGGCGCAAACCATCATCTTTTCAGCCTCGGCCACGACTCCGGGATTTAAGATTTTCACCTCAATCTTTTTCATCAGCGGCCTCCTCCTCGACAACTGCCCGCAGCAAAAGCAGGTAGTTTATGCTGTCGGTAATTTTTTCAAGCCAGCGGTCCATATCGCTTTGGCCGTTCTTGCACATGCCGCTTAATGACGCAAAATGCTTTGAGGCCATGCCCCAGAGAGCTTGCTTCGGTGTCGTGTCCTGTTCGGCCGCGGCGTCTTTGAAATGGTCGAGCCTGTCGTCGCTGAGGGAATATTCCTTGCCTTTTTCCGCAAGTACGGTAAGGCAGCGCTCGACTTGCTCGTCCACGATTTTATTAAAATCCGTAAGTTTCATAAGCGCTTAATCCTTTCTATAATATTCGCATTGATAGCCGTCTCCCTTGAGCGGAAGCCCTTCCGCCCAGGGAATCGGCGTCGCCATAACTTCGAGAATATCTTTCAAAGCCTGGTCGGCTTTTGCTTCGGGAACCTCGCATATAAGCTCGTCGTGAACATGGAATACAACGGGATAGCCCATAGCTTCGACCTTCATAATGGTCTCAGCCAAACAGTCGCGAGCGACCGCCTGTACAATATTCTCCACGAGCTTCGGGCCGTAGGACTCGATTCGTCCCCAATGCCCAGAGCCTTGCAAGGTACCTTCGTAGGTAATGTCGTCGTTGATAACCATAGGCTTGACGTAAGAAAGCTCGCGGCCGTTCGGAAGTCTGAGCCGCAATAGCGAGCCCTTTTTCCGAAACGCGATACCATGGGGCAGATAGCTCGGCGTTTGCGTGTTTATAGTCGCCTTCGCCGCGGCGTCGGTGTCCCACCAAAATTTGGTGATATTCGGATTCGCCGACCGCCAGCTATACACAAGCGGTTTAAGCTCCTCCTCTTTCAAGCCCATCGCTAACGCGCCCATCGAGATAAGCGCGCCGGTGCTTCCGCCATACCCCAGGGCAAGCTCGGCGATTTTTCCCTTTTGCCGCATAGGGTCGCCCTTCTTGACGGACCCGGGCGGCAAGTGAAACATCTGCTCGGCGCTTGCCTCGTAGATTTTGCCGTGCGTATTAAAAACGTCAAGGCGCCATTGCTCGCCCGCGAGCCATGCGATAACTCTCGCCTCAATCGCCGAAAAGTCGGCGACAATTAGCCGGTGCCCTTTCTTCGGAATGAACGCAGTGCGGATAAGCTGGGAGAGCGTGCCGGAAATATCGTCGTAGAGCATTTCAAGCGTTTCAAGGTCTCCCGCCCGCACAAGCTGGCGCGCCGTATCAAGGTCGCGTTCCGGCATTTTGTTCTGAGGCAGATTCTGCATTTGCACGAGCCGCCCGGCCCATCGGCCGGTCCTTGCCGCGCCGTAGAACATCGTCAAGCCGCGGATTCTTCCGTCCTCGCAGACGGTCCGAATCATAGCGTTGTATTTCTCGGTCGAAGTCTTTGCAAGCCCCGCTCGAATGTCGAGCATTTTATCGACTTCCTCGTTGTCCGCAGATTCGCGAACGCCTGCGATTTCCTTTTTGTTCAGGCTGGCGACCTCTATGCCGGCGGTCTCCTCAATCCAGCTTTTGAGCTGGTGAGTGCTTTTCGGATTGTCAAGCCCCGTAAGCTCTTTCGCCTGGTCGAGAAGCCGCGCCTTGATAACCTTGTCAATCTCAATCGCCCGTTTCGCGAGGATAATGTCAACGCCCACGCCGCGGTCATTGATATGCTGGTCGACTTCCCACAAAGGCTGTTCCGTCTCGATAACATGGAAGCGGGAGAGCCTTTTGCGGATTTCTCGCTCGGTCTCTACGTCTTGCCGGTTGTAGTCGATATACAACGCCCATTTCTCGGGGTCGTGCTCCGGCAGGTTTCTTGTCCGCTGGCCGTTCGTCTTCGTAGGCTTGCAGGGAATGGAAAAATAGCGAATCAGTGCCTTGCCGGTTTTCAGTTTTTGCTTTTCCTCGGGAAGTCCGATAACCTCGCCGACCGCCTCCAAGCTGGTGGGAAGGCCCAGCTCCCTGGAAAGTACGGCGGTGCATTGCCATTGCTCGGGCGGCGTTACGGAGCCCATATACTCGCTCAGACAAGCCCTTTCAAAGTTAGCGTTATATGCTGTCTTCAAGACTTCGGGGTCATACAGAGCGTCCTGGAGCTCCTGGGGCAAGCCCGCGCCAGTGGTAAGGTCTATCACTTGCGCGGGCTCGTCGTCCCAAGCGTACCCAAAGAGCAAAATATCAAAATCGGGGCTCTCGGCGTAAGCGTACACGCCGCACTTTTGAAGCGATACCGAGGAATATGTTTCTATGTCAATGCTTAAGGTCCGCATGACTTAGCCGAGCAGGTCGTCGTCTGCGTCGTCGTCTTCCCAGCCGTCGTCCCAATCGGAATCGGTCACAACGCCGCCGCCCAAAGGCTCGCCGTCGTAGAGCTTCATAATACCGTTAAGCCCGGCGGAGATACCCTTATTGCCCTGCGTGTCGTACACATAGAAATTGATAATCGCGCGGCCGTAGCAACCGGAATAAAGCTCCTGCGGGTCCGTGATAGGCGTCTTGTCGCCGTACACGATAACAGGCGGATTCTTAGAGCTTACGGTCATAACCCAATGGCCGTGGCACTCCTCGCCAAACTCGCCGCCGTTCGGGCGCTCGCCGTCGCCGTCGTGCAGGGTGTTCTTAAGATTGCTCGGCAGCTTCTTGCCGGAATTGCGCTGAATGTACGCGGTCTTCGCAGCCTCAATCGCCGCCTTGATTTTGGAGAGCGTCGCCTTATCGCTCTTAGGGATAAGCAGAGTCACGCTGTACTTTGCGGGGCCGTTGTCGACCGCTCTCGGGGTGAACAGGTTGCAATAGCTGAAACGAACCTTGCCGGTTGTGATTTGAGTAGAATTAGCCATGATAAAAGTCTCCTTTATAAATTAGATTTTTGTTTTCTTAGTCGAGAATGCTTTTCAGCAGGGAAAAGAGGTCAGGAACCGAGTCACCGTCAGGATTTTCGGGTGCCCCCCCCCCTTGACGACATTGCACGCTCAAAGAGCTTTTTCAAGCCGTCGGGATTCAGGCCGGAGGGGATAAGGTCGTCGCTCCGCTCCATATCCTCGCGGGTAGGCACCTGAGTGATTTTGTTCTGGGCGTCCTCGTCTACCAGGCAAATGCCGATGAACTTCAACGCCATTTCCGCGTGCTCCGGCTTGCTGTACGAGCCGAGCGTAACGTCTACATCGGTCGCGGCCATGAGCTTTACGCCCTTGTCGTCCTCCACGATATAAAACTGGCTCACATACTCGCTATTGATAAGCCTCTTGTGGTCCTGCGTCATGATTTGCATAATTTAGTCCTCCTTATTGTTTGTGATAAATACTTCCGCCGTCTGGCAGCCAAACTCCAAAGCCTCGTTGTGGTCGTCAAAGAAAATATCAATCTTATTTCCTTTAATCGCGCCGCCGCGGTCTTCCGCCACATACTCGTGGCCGCGTATAATAACAGTCGTGCCGAACGGAATAACGCTTGTGTCTACGCTGATTGTTCTCCCCGCGGTCGGTATCGTGCCGCTCGCCGTCTTTTGCACGTAGTCCGTACCGATTCGAGACGGGTGCTCGGCGCTCCATTCTCCGCAGCACTTTACGCATGTGCAATACGCCGTTAAAACAAACTCGCCGAGGCTTTCGGGCTCGGACTCAGACGGCGCCGGACTTTCAAGCAGTACGACGTCGCCCATATTCGAGTATGTAGAGGCCGAATATGCCGGTGCGCTTGCGCTCATAAGAGGAATGCTTGAAACGGCCAGCGCGGTAGGAGTAGGCTCGGATTCCGGCCCGGGGCTTTTGGCGTTCAGGAAAAGCGCTAAGGTCGTCGCTAATGCGACCGCTAAAGCTGCTGAGCCGAAAAGCACAAGCCGTTTGCGCTGCCGCGCTTTTCTCTTTCTCATCGGGTTTCCTCCTTCCGCGTTATTCTTTAACGTCGTCAAAGGCGTCGAGTACCAATTCTTCGGGCTTAAACTCAGCGCGCTTATCGGTAGCCGGAGCAAGCGTCGGTTTCCCTTGCGGTTTATAGATAAGGTCTTTCAAGACCTCGCCGACTGCCTTCTTGCCGAACGCTTTTTCCATCGCCGTTATGCCGATAAGCGAACGCTCGTAAAGCCGCGCCTCGTCATAGCCCGCGGCCTTCATAGCCTCGGCGACTTTCGTCTCGTCGGTATACTTGCGGTTGCTTCTGCCTTCGACGAGCTTCCAGCCTTCAACCGGCTCTCCTTCAAAGAGCTTAGACATAACGAGCTTTTCAAGGTCCGAGAGCCAAGCCTTTATATCCGCGGCCTTTTCAAGCACCGCGCCCGCCTCGTCAACGGTAATAAGCAGAGGGTCGGGGGCCTCGTCAAAGAGCGCAAGATTCTGTTCGTACCTGGCCTTGCACTGTTCTTTCGCGCGGCAAAACTTGCAGGTCTTTTCGCTCGGATTAAACTCACCCTCGCCGGCAAACGCAAGCGCTGCACGAGGCTTGACGTAATTTTCCGCCCAATCCAAAAGCTCGGTAACGCTTATCTCGTCTGTGCTGGGCTCGCGATTGATTCGGGGCTGGATAATCGACATGCGCACCCGCTTAATGTCATAGAGCTCGCCGTAGAGCTTAATCGCTCCGAGGGCGTACAGCCGCATTTGCGGATTGTTCTCGGCTTCAACGCGAACGCCTTTGCCGTATTTGAAGTCGATAATTTCCAGCAGGTCGTCGGCCACGATAATACAGTCGCCGGTGCCGAATCCCTCGGGCGCCCAATCGGAAAAGTCAAGGCTTTTAACCTCAAGCTCCACGATAGCGTCGGGGCAATTTTCCCTTGTAGCCTTTACGGTCTCGCTGATAAAGCGGCCGTAGTCAACGGCGCATTCCTGCATTTCGGCGTTGTAATATTCGCCCTTCGCCAAATCGGCGAGCCTGTCTTCATACTCCGCCTCGCTTATTTCTTCCAGCCAGTACCTCGCCGCAAGCTCGCATAACTCATGGGCCGCCGTTCCCTCGTCTGCATAGCTGCTGGACTTTTTAGGAAATTGGAGCTCAAGGTGCGCGCTCGGCGGGCATTCCAGCCAACGAGAAGAACCGCTTGCGGAAAGCAATGCATGCTTACTCATTGGCGGCCTCCAAATCTGCCATCAGGTCGGCATAGTGCTCGGCGGCAATATCCGAGAGCTTTTCAGCGCCGTATTTGGCGAAAATCTCTTTAAGCAGTTTCTGCTTGCCGGCCTTAGAGAGCTTCAGGGCGACGGCGCGGACGTCGGTCAGGGTAATCTCCGGAGCGTCGTCTTTTTCTTCTGCGGGCTCCTCTTTCGGGGCAGCAGCCTTTTTGTCTTTTGCGGCCGTTTTCTTAGCGGGCTTTTTGTCCTTGCCGCTATCCAAGTCGTCAAAGGTGAGTTGTTCAGGTTCCGGCGCAGCCTTGCCGGTTTTTTCGGTTTTGTCAGTTGACGCGCCGGTCAGGAGCTTCAAAATCTCCAGGGTTTCGGGCGTCAAATCAAAGGTCATCGTAATTTGTGCCATAAGTGTGTGCCTCCTTATTCTTTTTCCAAGCCTCAAAGGCTTGCAGGTTTTCAGGGTTTCGATAAAACGCTTTCGCGTTGTCAAGCAGTCGTTCAAGCATCACGCGCTCTTTAGCGCGGCCGTCGGCGTCGAGCTCACCGCTTATAAACTCAGTCATTTTTGTCCTTTAGGACATTTTGCCGGCAAAAAAAATCTGGCTGGCAATCTCGGAGTCAAGGGAAAGCAGCTCGACGCAAACCTGAATCTCCGGCGCCGTGAATGCTACTTTGCCGTTGATTTTCCTGTACGCGGTCGTTGAACTCCAGCCTTGCGCGTCCGCAAGGGCTTTACCTGTAATACCGCGCAGCGTCATTTGCGATTTAAGCAAGTTTCGGTTAATCATTGCGCCGTCCATAGCGTACCTCCTTCATGTAATTTATCGGTAGCGTGGGCCCTGTTACCGTTTGTCCCAAAGGACATTTCTAATTATACCTTGTCCTTTAGGATTTGTAAATAGCTTTTGCGATAAAAATAGAAAGATTTTTTGTCTTCCTATTTCATTTACGACAAATCTATGGTATAATAGGACAAGAGTTGGTCAAGACTAAACCCGCGCGCACGCGTAATGGGTCATACATATAAGGAGGAATACGGCATGGTAGAAAACATGGGTCAGAGAATCAGGGACCGCAGAATTGCCCTTGAGTTAACGCTGGACGAGCTCGGAAAAAGAGTCGGCGTCGGCGCAAGCACTGTCCGCAAGTGGGAAACGGGATATATTAAAGACATGCGCAGCGATAAGATTCAAAAGGTTGCGGACGCCCTCGACGTAACGCCCGCGTACCTTATGGGCTGGGACGAGAGCCAAAGCGTGAGCGTGGAGCAGGTCCATACTAATAACGGCCTTATCGGCCAGGCGAACGCGCCCGTCTATATAAACGGCGAAAATACGCCGGTCCAATTAAGCAAAGAAGAAACGGAGCTTCTTCGTATTTATAAAGAGCTTAGCGTAAGGGGAAGAATGCAGCTCTTGACAAAAGCAATGGACCTTGAAGCCGCGGAGTCCGAAAAGTGAAGCGCGCCGTTATCTATGCCCGATATTCTTCGAGCAATCAAACCGAGCAATCTATCGAGGGTCAAGTCCGCGTATGCTCCGAGTACGCTAAAGCGAAAGGACTAACGATTGTTGGCGAATACATAGACAGGGCAATTTCAGGTCGGACAGATAACCGGCCGGATTTTCAACGGCTTATGCAGGACAGCGGCAAGCACATGTTCGAGGCGGTTATCGTATATCGGACCGACCGCTTCGCCCGCAATAAATACGACAGCGCGATTTATAAAAGGCACCTCCGAAAATGCAACGTCGAGCTTCATTACGCAGCCGAGCATATACCGGAAGGGCCGGAGGGCATAATTCTCGAAAGTCTTATGGAAGGGCTTGCGGAATACTACTCCGCCGAGCTGAGCCAGAAAATCAGGCGCGGGATTCGCGAGAGCGCGCTGAAAGGGAAGGCGACCGGCGGCAATATCGCGCTCGGCTATAAGATAGGACCGGACAAATCTTTTATAGTAGACGAGAAAGAAGCGGAAGCCGTAAGAATGATTTTCGATATGTTCGTTCGGCAAAAGCCAAACTCCGAGATTTGCAGATACTTGAACGACCTCGGTATAAAGACAAGTCGGGGCAATCCCTTTACAAAGAGCTCCATACCCCGTATAATACAAAATGAAAAATATATCGGGGTCTACAAGTGTGGCGACATTCGGATTGAGGACGCCGTTCCCGCCATCGTGTCGAAAGAGGTCTTTGCTATGGCGCAAAAAGAAAACGCCCGCAGGCGCACCAGTAAACAAGCGGCGCTTCCGCGAGCGGAATATTTGTTGTCCGGTAAATTGTTCTGCGGGCATTGCAAAAAGAAAATGACAGGGGTAAGCGGTACCGGTCGGCGCGGCGGTAAGTTTTACTATTATTATTGCCCAACCGCCAGGAGTAAAAAGGGGTGCGATAAAAAGCACGTCTCGAAAGACTGGCTCGAGGATTTGGTCGTCGCCGAAACGCTGGACCACATTCTTAGGCCGGACGCCTTAAAGTATATCGCGAACGCCTGCTATGAGATTCAGCTTAAAGACAAGACGGGCGACGAGGAAGTGGAGTTTTTCCGGCGTAGAATTGCCGAAAATAAAAGAGCCCTTGACAACACGCTAAAAGCGATAGAGTCCGGCGTTGAGACAATGACGCTGCCGGTACGGCTGAAAGAGTTAGAGATGGAGCGCTTGCAGCTCCATGACGAATTAAAGGCCGCAGAGGCGAGGAAGGTCGTTCTCACGCCCGAGCATATCGAGTTTATGCTTATGCAATACGCGGAAAAGGGCGAGGACGAGCAAGCCTACAAGAAAGAAATAATTGAATGTTTTGTGTCGGAGGTTTACCTTTACGACGACAAGCTCCTCATATACTACAATATCAATAAGAATCACCCTGAGCTTGCCAAGTCCGACCTTGCGCTGTTAGAGTCCGACGGGTTCGACCAGCGCGACGACGCCTCCACCACAAGAGAGTTATACGAACCACAGAAGGACAGGAAGTCATAATCTTCCTTACCACGGAAGGGTTTGTATTGCTCAGCCCGCTTAACGTATG
>ERZ779637.746-NODE-746-length-18493-cov-7.986061_pt1 | contig 18493 bp, 16 predicted proteins | sample MGYA00514196_ERZ779637 | MGnify/ENA primary metagenome ERZ779637 (study PRJEB29562, sample SAMEA4376700) | mouse gut metagenome | isolation source: Cecum | study: EMG produced TPA metagenomics assembly of the A DSS colitis mouse model was used to assess the...
AAATACTTTTGCATCCTCTTCCAGCGCTTTGGGGAAAATATAAAAAGTTCCCCCCGGTTTTACTACCGTAAATCCCAATTCCTGCAATACTTCATAAAGCAGCTTCATATTTGTCTCATATACCGAAAGATCCGCTGTCTGATCAAGCACCTCCGCCACGCCCAGCTGGATCATCGAAGGCGGACAATTGTGCCCGATACCCCTGGAAATCTGCCCGCACATATTGATCATGACTTCCGCCTCCCCACATGCGGGATTCACCGCCACATAGCCGATGCGCTCTCCCGGCAGGGAAAGGGACTTGGAAAAGGAATAACACATAATGGTATGATCATAAAATGAGGAAACGCAGGGCGCGTCTACGCCTTCAAACACAATCTCCCTGTAAGGTTCGTCGGAAATAAGGTAAATGGCATGTCCGTACTGCTTTTCCTTTTCCCTTAAAACATCGGAAAGCCTCTGTAAGGTAGCGGCAGAATATACGGTTCCCGACGGATTATTGGGCGTATTAATCAGAACCGCCATGGTTTTCTCATTCAGCATGGATTCAAAAGCTTCAAAATGAATCTGAAAGTTCTGTGTGTCGGCCGGGACTACCTTTAATACCGCGCCGGTTAAGTCCACATACGGATGATACTCCGGAAAAAACGGAGCAAAGGTAAGAATCTCGTCTCCCGGTTCCGTTACCAGCCGAAAAGCATGAGCCAGGGCTCCGGCGGCTCCGGAAGCCATAAAAATATGATCTCTGGTATAGGGAATCCCAAAACGTTCCTTTAAAGAAGCCGCAATTCTTTCTCTGACGGAAGTAATTCCCAGGCTGGGACTGTATCCGTGAAGTTCCATGGGATTTCTATTCTTCAGCATGTCTGCCATTGCATCCGTAAATTCCTGCGGAACCGGTACGGAAGGATTACCGAGACTGTAATCATATACATTCTCATAGCCGATTTCTTTCCCTCTTTCGGTTGCAAATTCCGATAACTGACGGATTACGGATTTGCCTGACAGCATCGCTTTATACTTTTCTACAATCATATTTACCCCCCTGCATACTGCGGTACTATTTTATAATAATTTTGCCATGTACTATATTAACGCTTTACTTTCCGGACGTCAAGACGACAACTTACCGCACCCGCCCCAAAAAGCTTTCCAGCACGTTATAATATCTCTTTGGGTCGGAGGCAATAGACATAGCATGGCCAGCCCCTTTAAAAAAATATATTTCTTTATAACCCGGATTGGCATCGTACATGGCCTGGCTCATGGAACAGGGAATATACGTATCCGAAGCGCCGTGAATAAACAAAATCGGCGTATGATTCTTTTTTATATTTTCTACCGGTTTGATTTCGGAAAAAGAATAGTGATAAAACAGCTTTACCAGTTTATTTCCTAAAGGAATAAAAAATGCCGGTACATGATACACTTCCTTTACCAGATAAGTCATTAACTCCAGCAGATCCGAATAGCCGCAGTCCGCCACACAGAAATTAAGATTCAGGCCGTCGTCGAGACAAAGCACGCTGGTAGCGCTTCCCAGGGACTCTCCGTGAATTCCGAGAAAAACCGATTCCCCGAAACGTCTTCTGACATATTCAATAACGGCGCGCAGGTCTCCGCTCTCTCTGATTCCCATCGTCGTATAGGTTTTTTTATTCACTCCGTGATTGCGCAGATCATATATCACCACATGGCAGCCCAGCCTGTGATAAAAATTGGCATACCGGATGCTTCCGTAGCAGGTATCCGTAATTCCATGAGTAATGACCACATATCGGTTCCCGTCTTTCTTTGCCGGTATGTAAAAGCCGTGTAATTCGTATTGGTCATGGGAAGGAATAACGATCTCTTCTTTTTCCAGATCGTCAAACTCCCCGTACAATCCCTGCTCTTTCACATAACGGATGGACCGCGCAATTCCCGACCGTTTCGGTTTCGCCGCAATACGCATCAAAAGCACCGCCGTTGTAAGAATTCCCAGCAGTATCAGCAACAGCATGATTCCCAAAACCACCGCAGCTATTATCACAGCCCGCATCCTTCTCCTCCTTACTCTTCTTCACTCCAGACAAGAGCGCACCGTACCGCCTTTTTCCATCCTTTCAAAAGCCGTTCCCGCGCTTCTTCTTCCATCTTCGGTTCAAAGGTCTTGTCAAGCTGCCAGTTATTCCGTATTTCTTCTTTATCTTTGTAATAACCTGTGGCAAATCCGGCCAGATAGGCCGCCCCCAGGGCAGTCGTCTCAATACAGCTTGGCCGCCGTGCCTGGGTATTCAAAATATCGGCCTGAAACTGCATCAGAAAATCGTTGGCGCTGGCTCCGCCGTCCACCTTCAGGCTTTTTAAGCATACTCCGGCATCCTTTTCCATGGCCCGCAGCACATCCGCCGTCTGGTAGGCAATCGATTCCAGGACCGCCCGGATAAAATGTTCCTTGCTGCACCCTCTTGTAATTCCAACAACCGTCCCTCTCGCATAGGGATTCCAGTATGGGGCTCCCAGTCCCGCAAAAGCCGGCACCACATAAACGCCGTTGGTATCCTCCACGGCCTGCGCATATTCCAGTGTCTGCGGAGCGTTTTTTATCATACGCATCTCGTCGCGCAGCCACTGAACGGCAGCGCCCGCCACAAAAACACTTCCTTCCAGCGCGTATTCCACCTGCCCGGACGCGCTTGCGGCAATGGTCGTTAACAGCCCCGATTCGGACGCAATCGCCTCATGTCCCGTATTCATCAATAAAAAGCATCCCGTGCCGTATGTATTCTTAACATCTCCCTTATCAAAACAGCATTGTCCGAACAAAGCCGCCTGCTGGTCTCCCGCCGCCCCCGCAATGGGAATTTCACCTCCAAGCACCGATGGATCCGTATGTCCGTACAGGCAGCTGGAAGGTTTTACTTCGGGCAGCATACGGCGTGGAATATGAAAATAGTCCAGAATTTCCTGATCCCAGCATAAACGGTGAATATCATACAGCATCGTGCGGGAAGCATTGGTATAATCCGTTACGTGAACGGCTCCTTTTGTCAAATTCCAGATAAGCCACGTATCCACCGTACCGAAAAGAAGCCGGCCCGCCTCCGCGTCGGCTCTTGCCCCCGGCACATGTTCCAGAATCCATGCAACTTTGGACGCGCTGAAATAAGCGTCGGGAACCAACCCCGTCTTACTTCTGATCACCTCCCCGAACCCGCCGGCCGTCAGCGCGTCAATTTGCTCCGCTGTGCGGCGGCATTGCCATACGATGGCGTTATACACCGGCTCGCCCGTCTCTTTATTCCATACGATGGTGGTTTCCCGCTGGTTGGTAATTCCGATGCCGCTGATATTTTCGGGCCCCGCGCCCACAATCGCCATGGCTTCCGCTGCCACGGAAAGCTGCGAAGACCAGATTTCCATGGGGTTATGCTCTACCCACCCGGCCTGCGGATAAATCTGTGTAAACTCCTTTTGCTGCATACTGCAGATATTTCCCTGTTTGTCAAACAAAATGCAGCGGGAACTGGTAGTTCCCTGATCCAGCGCCATAATATATTCGTTCATTGCGTACCTCCTGTTTTTTCTATCCCACATTCCTGGTAGCCACTACCGCCACCCCCGTACCGGCCACATTTTCCAGCACCACATCTCCTACGGCTACAGGCGGAATTGCCTCCGTTTCCTTAAGCGCTTTCATACATTCCATAATTTTTCCCTTAGGAATGGGGGAAGCCGTTTTTACGGATACCGCACAGTCTTTTCTTCCTTTTACCCGCACCGTGGACGTAACGGTACGTCTGGGATCCGTCAGCTCGGTGCGCCCGTATGCTTCTCCCCGGGGACAGGTATTGCCCGTAACCGAAACCGTTCCGTCTTCGCCGCGGCTTACCGTCAGCATACAGCCCAAAGGACAGTTTATACATATCATTTCCCTGTTTTCCATATCGTTACGCCATCCCCCTTTCCGCTTTTTTCTGCGTGCCTGCCGTCACTTTATTTTCTTTTTCAATGGTAAAGGTAATTCTCCCAAGTTCCGGAAACTCCTGTATTTTTTCTTTTTTCAGACGAAGCTGCTCCATCTCCCCCGGAGCCATAACCCGTTTTTTCTGACTTATAACCGGAACGCCGTCAAAATACACGGTAACATACACGTCTTTAAAAACGTCGCCCACACGAAAACGCACCAGCTGGTCCTCTTCCATAAGATCCGGCCGTACCGAAGAAGGCACCGTATACCGGACGCCATTCTTTGCCGCAAGCTTTATCTCCCGGCGTTCTTTTGGTTCCTGAAGATTTTTTTCCTGTACGTAAGCCGCTGCAAAAGCGCCGGCGGCCGCCGCCTCTTCGGAAACATAATCCACCAGATCGTGCACATGCAGTACGTTTCCGCAGGCAAACACGCCCGGTACGCTCGTCTCCAGACTTTCATTCACAACAGGACCGGAGGTGGCGGGATTCAGTTCCACTCCCAAACCTGTGGAAAGCTCATTTTCCGGAATTAACCCGCAGGATAGCAGCAGGGTGTCGCAGGGAATGTATTCTTCCGTTCCGGGAATGGGACGGCGGTTCTCGTCTACCTGCGCCAGTGTCACGCCGGTCACCCTCTCTTTTCCGCTGATATCCACCACCGTATGACTAAGCTTTAAGGGAATTCCAAAGTCATCCAGGCACTGCGCAATATTTCTTTTCAGTCCGCCCGAATAGGGCATAAGCTCCGCCACCGCTTTCACCGCGGCTCCCTCCAGAGTCATACGCCTTGCCATAATCAGGCCGATATCTCCGGAACCTAAAATCACAACCTCTTTTCCCGGCATACGGCCTTCCATGTTGACAAATCTCTGGGCCGTTCCCGCCGAATAAATCCCCGCCGGACGGAAACCTGGAATATTTAAAGCGCCTCTGGGCCGTTCCCTGCAGCCCATGGCAAGAATTACCGCTTTTGCCGAAACGGTGAATAATCCCTTTTCACGGTTCATGGCCGTAACCAGTTTCTCCCCGTTGTCCTGCCCGGATATATCAATCACGATAGTCTGCAGCATATACGGAATACCGGCTTCTTTTACCTTCTGCACATAACGCGCCGCATATTCTGGACCTGTCAGTTCTTCCTGAAACGTATGAAGTCCGAACCCGTTGTGTATACACTGGTTTAGAATTCCGCCAAGTTCCACGTCACGCTCCAAAATCAAAAGCCGGTCTATTCCCGCTTCCTTCGCGGAAAGAGCCGCGGCCAGACCTGCCGGTCCGCCGCCGATAATCAAAACATCCTGCATTTTATCACACTCCTTCCTTGTTATAACCGGTTAACAGCACGGACTCTCCGCCCGCTTTTGTAATCTTGCTTAAATCCCATCCACATTCTCTTGCAAGAATCTGCGCAATCCGGGGAGAACAAAAACCTGCCTGGCACCGGCCCAGTCCGGCTCTGGTTCTCCGCTTTATCCCGTCCAGTGTCGTCGCGCCCAGAGGGCGGTGAATGGCGTCGAGAATCTCCCCTTCCGTCACCAGTTCACAGCGGCAGATCACATTGGCGTAAGCGGGATTCTGCCGGATCAGTTCTTCCCGTTCTTTCATGGAAGCTTCCGCTATGTTTGGAATACCTTTTCTTACGGAATTAAAATGCTCTTTTGCGGACGCCGGGAATCTTTCCTGCACCAGTTTTGCCACATAAACTCCGATAGCCGGCGCGCTGGTAAGACCCGGAGAAGCAATACCTGCCACATCAAAAAATCCCGGCGCGTCCGCCGCTTCTTTTATGACAAAGTCTCCGCTGTCTTCATGGGCGCGGAGTCCCGCAAAAGATGTAATGACCTGTCTGACGGGAAGGTCCCTGACGCTCTGTGCACCGATTTTCAGTACTTTTTCCAATCCCTCCGAAGTGGTATTAACGCCTTCTTTATCGGAAATGTCTTCCGCCGTAGGACCGGCAAGAAGATTGCCATGTACTGTGGGAGTCACAAGAATTCCCTTTCCCCTTGCCGAAGGAAGCTGAAAAATTGTACTTTTAACAAGGCCCCCTGCAGACTTGTCAAACAGACAGTATTCGCCTCTGCGGGGCGTAATGCGCAGCTTTTCCCGACTGACCATATGGTGCAGTCTGTCCGCGTATACGCCGGCCGCATTCACAATGACGGACGCCTGAAATTCTTCCTCTCCCGCCGTCACAAGGAATCCGTCCTCTTCCCGGGAAATGGCGGTAACTTCCGTATTCAAATAGAAATCCACGCCGTTAACGGCGGCGTTTTCCGCCAGCGCAATATTCAGTCCAAAGGGACAGACGATTCCTGCGGTAGGTGCGTAAAGCGCCGCTTTGACTTCGCCTGACAGCTCCGGTTCCCTTTTTACGGCTTCCTCTCCGGTCAAGAGTTCCATATCCGGAACTCCATTGGCACGGCCTCTTTCATACAGTTCCTGTAATTTATCTTTTCCGCTTTCCTCAAAAGTAATAACAAAAGAACCGTTCCTCTTAAAAGGAAAATCCAATTCCCGGGAAAGCTCCTCCATGACCCGGTTTCCTTCTATATTCAGCCTGGCCTTCAGGGTTCCCGGCTCTGCATCGTATCCGGCGTGCACGATTCCGCTGTTCGCTTTGGAAGTGCCTTCGCATACATCGCTCTCCCGCTCCAATACCGCAATCCGGCGCTGCTCACGGGCCAGTTCCCGGGCCGCCGCACATCCCGACACACCTGCTCCTATGACAATAACATCATAAATTTTCCGACTCATGAAATATCTCCTTTTTAACGCTTTTCCCTGTTCTTATTCTATCATGATTTCCATGGAGAAACAAATTAAAAAAGTCTTGTCCTTCCTTCCATATTATCATGGTCAGTCCGAACAAGACCTATTCTTCGTCATCCCATACAACAGGATTGGTAAGCGCTCTGTTTTCACCCACCGCTACCACTTTATTGTATAAGAAAGACAGGGCTTTGGCAATACCAAAACCCTGTCTCTTACATGATGGACAATCTATCTTATTCTTAACGGTTCTCATTCACATACATCTGTACCCGGCTCTGGATAATGTCCGCCACCTCTCCGGCGCTTTTCTGTCCCGCAAAGAAAGGCGCAGCCTCCTCTGTTATAATAACAAGAATATCCTCATTCCATGTCCCGCGGGAAACCGCTATATTGTCTATAATCCTTGTAACCGCATCCTTGTCCTCCTGCGTCACAACCTCCGATCCCCATCTTCCGTCGCAGTCCGTATATGCATATATACCCTGAATCCGTTCTTCACCGCCTTCATTACTCCCGGTTTCTGTCTCCATCCATCGCTCAAATACCCGGTCATACATATCCCTGCGGCTGGGAAAGGCCATATATTCCGGAGATGTATCCAGCGTTCTTTCGTAATATTCCGGCAAAAGGAAACACCGGATAAATTCCCATGCGCCTTCCTTGTTCTCCGAATAAGAACAGATCTGAAACCGTGGATGAAAACTCAGCAGCGCTCCGTTACCCCCTTTGTCTTCGTTAACCGGATACCCTACGAGTACAACCGGATCTCCTACTCTTAATTCCATCGCTTTATAATCCAGCGCATTAAATATATCCATTCTCTCCAGCACATACTCCTGGTCCATATCCTCCGGCAGACTCCAGACAGCCTCCGCTTCCTCCCCGCTCATTCCGAACCTGTCAACAAATTCCAGAAGCCGGATAAATTCTTCCGAATTTAATCTGCACTCTCCGACGTCCCAGTCTACATACCTGGAAAACATGCTGCCGAACAGAACTGCCAGCAGATTGTCTTTGTCATACTCCACAAGCCTTCTCCCGCCGGCATACTGCTCGCCGAATGCAAACAGTTCCTCCAGCATCAGATTGGAGAGTCCTCCACAGTCCTCCTCCCTGCCAATCAAAATATCAAAACCGAAGGAATCCGGAATACAGCACAGTTTCCCATCCACGGAGCAGACGTCCAGAACGGAGGTGAAAAACTCCACATCCCTCAAGTCCGGATCTGCATTTAGATACGGGTAAAGATCCTCTACAATCCCTTTTGAGGCCAGCATATTGAAATCCAGAAAAGTGGTTTCAATCAGATCCGGGCCATTCCCGGAAACCAAGTCCAGCATCATCTGCACTCTTGCCTGCCAAGCCTGCTCCTGATCGTTGAAATCCCAACAGTAGGTTTTGATCTCCATCCAGTATTCTGTGTTCATTCTGTTAAAATAATCCACATAGGCCTTAATTCCAACATTACTTTCAAAAGTACCAAGCGTAAGGATTTTCCTTGGCTGAACCTCTGATTGTAAGGTTTTGTTCAGCCAGACAAGCTGTGTGGAATACTCATCGGATCCCATTTGCTCCGTCTGAACCGCAAAAAAGCGCTCTTCTCCCACAGGTGAGAAATAGAGTAAATTTCTGCCATTAATATAATTCTTTTGCCAGGAAAATACTTCTTCCGTTATCTTACCCTGTTCTTTATCATAAACATATACGCTTCCATCGTAGCTTAGATAGAATTCACCGGCTTCTCCTCTCGCAAGCCCCCCCTGCGCAACATCGCCTTTGAATTTATCGAAATAATGTACCGCTCCTTTATTTTCCGTATCTATACTTCCCAGACTCAGTTCTCCTTCTATACCGCTTGTATGTCCCAGAAAAATAAAATCCCCGTCCGCATCGATTGTTATGCTAATCCATGCCACACCCGGATTGATCCGAAATAATTCCTGTCCCTGTTCGCTGAACGCAAAGATACTTCCACGTACCGTCAGATAAAAACGATTCTCTTCATCCACCGCCATCTCTGACACAAATACAGGTTCCATCCCCTCAAAAAAAGAGGTAACGTCCAGACGGGAAATTAATTCTCCCTGATTGATGGTACATGTTTTGATGTAATAAAAAGTGGATTCCTCCCTCCGGCTCCGTTCAAAAAATGCCAGATTGCCACTCGGATCGACCGCAATCCCATTAACCCGACTGGCCCCCTCCTGCTCCAGAGGTAAGCTTAAGAAGGTCCGCTCCCTTGTAGACAGGTCAATGGAAACGACACGATTATCACTATTCTCCTCCTTGTAGGTTGTAATATATACTTTTTCTCCGGTACTGCAGACTCCCATGACCAAACCCGTATCGTCAAAAGCTTCTGTTTCCGCTACGTATACATAGTCATCCTCCGACATGAAATCCTCTCTCACGGAAGAATTCTTATTTTCTCCATTCCCGCAGCCTGCAAGAATCCCACAGGTAAAGAATAACAGCAGTCCATATTTCCATTTCTTCATATATATGCCATGCCTTTCCCGCATGAGCCCTTCCCATGTAGGAAAGGCCCAAATACGTCAGGTCGAAAGCACTTTTCTTTCAACCTTTCTCCTGCACGAAACAATTTCTAATAATAATGCAGGTTTGAACAAACTTTGTATGAAGTTCCGCATTTTACGCAGACATAATTATAAAAGGGCTCTCTGCAGCTACAAAATCCCTCCTGCCCTACAGCTATATTAATTTGAGGACAGTATTTATTCGTACAAAGTGCACGGGCAGCTATTTTAGTTGCCGCATTTGCCGAAAGCACCGTTCCTGCCAGCATCGCCGTTGATAAAATAATAGCAAACAAATTTTTTCTTTTTTTCATTATACATATCCTCCTTTTTGTTGTAAACATTTTATTAATATATAATATATTATATATTAATAGTATTTATTACTATAATACATATATTCCAACTTGTCAATAAATTTTGAAAAGTTAATATTACAAAAGCATCCGTTCCCCGTTTTATCCGTACGGTGAACGAATGCTTTCATTATCCCGTCTTTAGAAATCAGCGCCATATTCTTTGGGAACAATCTTCCCTGTCAAGACAGGCTCTTTCCACCTTTGGAAGGTAAGCAGTTAATCAATTCGGCTTATCAGATACTGATAAATTTCGCGTTTTCCCACGCCTCTGTCCCGGGCTACCTGTTTCATGGCTTCTTTATGCTCCATTCCCTGCTTCTCATAAAATTCCATGTGGTCCTCTATACTCATTTCTTCCCAAGAAGCCTGCTCTTCCTTTCTTTTTTCCTGGAGACTTTTTCCCTCCACAACCAGAACATATTCTCCCCGTGGCTCTTCTTCCCGATAGAATGTCAACGCCCCCCTGATCGTCGTAGGAAAAACGGTTTCAAACTTTTTCGTAAGCTCCCTGCAGAGGGTAATTTTTCGATCTCCCAGAACCTGTTCCAATTCCTCCAGAGTCCTGGTCAAATGATGGGGCGCTTCGTACAGTATGATCGTTCGGGATTCTTCTTTTAGTTCCTCAAGAACCAGCCTTTTTTCTTTTTTATCGGAAGGAAGAAACCCTTCAAAACAAAAACGCCTTGTGGCAAGACCTGATAGGGTAAGCGCCACAATCAATGCCGCCGGTCCCGGAAGGGACGTTACCCTGACGCCTTCCTGGTGGCACATGCGCACCAGTACTTCGCCCGGATCAGAAATCGCAGGCGTCCCGGCATCCGTAATCAGGGCAATGTTCATGCCTTCCTTCATCTTTATGATTAACTCTTTTGCCTTTTCCACTTTATTATATTCGTGATAACTTGTCATAGGAGTGCGGATACTGAAATGATTCAGCAGCCGGATACTGTTCCGGGTGTCCTCCGCCGCAATCAAATCCGCCTGGGATAAGATTTCCTGCACTCTCGGTGTCATGTCCCCCAGATTCCCTATGGGTGTTGCACAAAGATATAATACTCCCGCCATCCTTCCTTCCGCCTTTCGTATTCCGCTAATCCTTAATATCCATATATTTCATAAATCTCCGGCATATAAACCCCCGGTTCCTTATAAACAATTAAAGGCTTTTCCACCTGCATCCGGGACCTGCCGCCGCGGACCGCTTCTAACAGCACCATATTCGGCTCCTTATCCACAAAGGGATACACAAGCTGCATTCTTTTCGGCTCCAGCTTATATTGCGACAAGGTCGTCATAATTTCAGCAAGCCGGAAGGGTCTGTGCACCAGATAAAAGCGGCCTCCCGGTCTTAACAGTTTTGCCGCCGCTGACGCCACATCCTGAAAGGTACACAAAATCTCATGCCGTGCGATTGCTTTTGGTCCCTCCGGATTTACCAGCCCGTGCTGTCCGATCATATATGGCGGATTACAGGTTAAAACGTCAAAAGAGGCGGCCGCAAACAATGCGTCTGCCTCTTTGATATCACCCGTGACAATATCAATTTTATTCTCCAGACGGTTCAGGCGGACGCTGCGTCTCGCCATATCCGCGCTTTCCTCCTGAATCTCCAGTCCGGTCAGGTGCGCCGCCGCCGTTTTGGCCTCCAGTAAAATGGGGATAATTCCCGTTCCGGTTCCAAGATCCAGCACCGCCTCTTTTTCCCGGACTTTTGCAAAGCCGGATAGAAGCACCGCATCCATGCCGAAACAAAACTTTTCCGGATTCTGGATAATCCGGTAGCCGTTGCGCTGCAACTCGTCCAGTCTTTCCTGCCTATAAACCGTAACGCCGTCCACAGTATTACTTATCTCATTCGTCATTGAGCTTTGACTTTCCTTCCCTGTCTTCCTTTTCCAGACGCTTCAGTTCCTTTAATTCTTCCGGACTGAGCTCCATCTTTGCATTTCTGTTATGCTTTCTTTTAAATCGAAGCTGTTCAACCTTGAACTCCTGAATTTCTTTCTCATCATTGACTTCCACAATCACTTTTACAAGCTGGCGAAGCACGTTGACACTGGATACTTCTCCTTTAAGTCCCGTGTCCGTGGTAACGAAATCTCCCACGTTGGGCAGCCTGCGGTTAAGCTCCTCATACGTTTCTTCCTCATGCTTCAAGCAGCACATTAATCTTCCGCAGACTCCCGATATCTTGGTAGGATTCAGGGAAAGATTCTGTTCCTTGGCCATCTTGATCGATACGGGAACAAACTCCGACAAATGCGTATGGCAGCAAAGAGGACGCCCGCAAATCCCGATCCCTCCCAATATTTTAGTCTCATCCCGGACACCGATCTGGCGCAGCTCAATACGCGTTTTGAAAACGCTTGCCAGATCCTTTACCAGTTCTCTGAAATCGATCCGGCCGTCCGCGGTAAAATAGAATAGAACCTTATTGTTGTCAAACGTATATTCCGCGTCTATCAGTTTCATTTCCAGGCCGTGCTTCTTAATTTTCTCCAGGCAGATTTGAAATGCCTCTTTTTCTTTCTCTTTATTGGCCGCTTCCTGCTCTCTGTCTCTTTCATTGGCAATACGGATAACCGGTTTTAACGGCTGGATTACATTTTCTTCCTCAACCATTCTGGGTTCGCCGACCACCGTACCGAACTCGATACCCCTGGCGGTCTCCACAATAACGCAGTCCCCTTTTTTTATATCAAACTTCAAGGGATCAAAAAAATAAATCTTGCCCGCCGTACGGAACCTTACTCCAATTACTTTAATCATTTATAAACCGCCTTTCTATAACCACATAATGTATTAATTTTCTTTTATCGCAAGCAGCAAAAGCTCCATGGTCAATTCAAAATTTACATTGGCGTTTAACCTGCTTTTTGCAGTATCCAGCGCCTGAATGATTTTCTCTATGCCTTCATAGGTGCTTTTATCCGCTCTTTTTCTAATATACTGTATTTCATCTTTAAAAATCAAGTGATTGGCGTCATTTGTCGCTTTAAACAGCAATACGTCCCTGTACCATACCGCCATAATATCCAGGTAATCGTTAATATCCAGCTTATATTCATTAATTTTTTTAATGGCCGCCATAACTTCGCTTAAATCCATATCCTGAATATATTTAAGCAAGGTGACGGCTTCTTCCTTAACGTTTTCAAACTCTTCGCTGGCGGCAAGCATTTTGGCTTTACCCACGTTTCCCCTTGCAAAGGCTACACACACTTGCGCTTTATAGTCGGGAATCTGCACTTCCTTCATGAGAAACTCCCGAATCAGCGCATCCTTCACAGGCTTCATGTTAAGAACCACGCACCGGCTTAAAATCGTCGGGAGCAGCGAATTCACATTCGTGGTTAAAAGTAAAATCACGGCATACTCCGGAGGCTCTTCTAAAGTCTTCAGCAAGGCGTTTTGTGCCTGCACGGTCATCTTCTCGGCTTCGTTCATAATATAAATCTTATACGGGCCGCTGTACGGTTTGATTGCCACATCTGCGTTAATCTGCGCCCGCACGTCGTCTACGCTGACGGTATTCGGCTTTTCATGGGTCACGCGGATAATATCCGGATGATTTTTGCTTAACGCCTGTTTGCAGGAATGACATTCCATGCATGGGTTGCTCTCCTGCTTCTCACACTGCAAAGCCATGGAAAATACTCCGGCAATAAATTCCTTTCCCGAAGCTCTCTCGCCGTTGATAATATATGCATGGGAAATTTTTTTCATTGCAATGACACTCTGCAAATATTCCTTTAACTGTTCCTGCCCAATAATATCCTCGAATCCTGCCATACCCCTGCCCTCTTTCTCCTACGTAAAAATATCCAGGAGCAATCCCCTGATTTCTCCGATTTTATTTAAAATCGTAATATTATCGCTTTCCTCTTTCACCAGTTCCTGCGCCAATTCATCAAGCGTCTCGTCTACCAGGCGGATAATTCCGTATACCCGGTGCCTTCCTCTTCGGTCCAGAAAATTCTCCCTGGAAAAGCTGTGAGAACGGCTGACAATTTCATTCATAAAGTCCTTAATCAATCCCCGGTACCTGCGCATATCCCGGATATCTTTTCTCTTGGCGATCTTTTCTCCCTGCATGGTAATTTCCTCCATCAGAGAGTTCAGCCGCGCCTGAAGTTCCGCCTCTTCAATATGGCTGGATAATGTAAACTTAAAGCTGTCGTCCACCGGACGGTTTTGGTTTACCTGCTCCGCCTGCTGCGGCTGCTGTACCTGATTTACTTTGATATCCACGTTCTCACCCCTTTATAAACATGATTCGTTTTCGGAAACGTATGTCTAAATATGCTTTTTTATGTACTTCTCAATCTCTTCTATACAGACTTTAAGCTCATTATTATAAAATTTTTGCTTAATTCCCGCCGCTGCAATATTTTCCTGGGAAAAATCTTCTCCGTCAGCCAGAAATCTCCGGCACATTTCGTCATACTTGGGCTGGTCCTGATTCTTCTCGCGGTCCAGCGCCCTTTGCAGGCGTTCTCCGTCATCCAGTTCGATCAGAACCGGCAAAAGCTTATCTTCCCCAAAATATTCCCGGTTCTTCAGATAAGATTCCAAAGTGCCGATCATGATATAATTCCCATTCTCCAGATCGATTCTCCCGTCGTCTACCGTAAAATATCTCCATGGACCGTGGCAGGTATGATACAGTCTGTCTTCTATCACCCTGCCTCTTTCCTTTAATTTTTGAAAAGCTTCTTCATCCACAAAAAAATATTCCTGGCCCTGTATCTCTCCGTCTCTAATCGGACGCGTCGTGTAAGTGATAATTACCTTTAATCCAAGGTCTTCCTGATCTAAAAGTTCCTTAAAAACCGTATCTTTTCCCGTAGAGCTTTTTCCCATAAGAAAGACGATTTTGCCCATGTTTATACCTCGACAACCCGGATCATATTGGTTCTTCCCGGTGTCCCTAACGGCACGCCGGCAGTGAGCACCACCGTATCGCCCTGTTTCACATAGCCCGCCTTTCTGGCATTACGCACAGCTTCTTCAAATAATTCTTCGGCATTTTCCTCCCGCTCCACAAGCAACGGCGCAACGCCCCACAAAAGGTTAAGCTGTCTGCAGACGCGCGGGTTCACGCTGCATCCAATAATGGAACAGCCCGGTTTGTATTTGGATATCATCTCCGCCGTAAATCCGGACATGGTAACGGTTATAATAGCCGCCGCGTTTAAATCCATGGCCGTCGTACAGGTTGCATACGATATGGCTTCCGTAATATCCGGACAGGTATGGTCATGATTTTGCTGCATCCTGCCCCGGTAGTCAATATCCTGCTCCGCACGTTCCGCTATTTTGGCCATAGTCTTTACTGCATCCACCGGATACAGTCCCGCAGCGCTCTCTCCCGACAGCATAATCGCCGTTGTTCCGTCATAAATCGCATTGGCAATATCCGTAGCTTCGGCACGGGTAGGCCTGGGGTTTTTTATCATGGACTCTAACATCTGTGTGGCGGTAATAACATGTTTTCCCTGATTAACTGCCATCTTTATCATTTTTTTCTGCAAAACAGGCACGTCTTCCATGGGAATCTCAACGCCCATATCGCCTCTTGCCACCATGATGCCGTCGGAAACGGATAGAATTTCTTCAAGGTTCTGAATACCCTGCATGTTTTCTATTTTGGCAATAATTTTCATGGGGCTGTTATGTTCTTTTAAAATTTGCCGAACCTCTAATATATCTTCCTTGCATCTGGCAAAAGACGCCGCCAAAAAGTCGTATCCCATTTCAATGCCAAACAGAATATCCTCTCTGTCCACCTCGGAAACATAGGGCATGGAAAGAATGGCGCCCGGTACGTTCACGCCTTTGTGATTGGAAACAAATCCGCCGTTAATTACCTGACACACAATATCCGTATCCGTAATTTCCTGCACCACCATTTCAATCAGACCGTCGTCTATAAGAATCGTGTTGCCTACGGAAATATCATTTTTAAGTCCTTTATACGTAATAGAAGCTTTCTGTGAAGTCCCCAGCAGCTCCTCCGTAGTCAGGATAAATGTCTGTCCGGTAACCAGCTCCGCCTTTCCTCCCTCAAAATCACGCAGCCGGATTTCAGGCCCTTTCGTATCCAAAAGCACAGATATATTTAAATTCAGTTCATTGCTTACCTTCAGTACTTTAGCCAGCCTTTTCTTTTGATCTTCATGGGTACCGTGAGAAAAATTGAAACGGGCCACATCCATCCCTGCCAGCATTAATTCTTTTAATTTTTCCTCACTTTCACAAGCGGGACCAAGTGTACAGATAATTTTTGTTTTACGCAAAGTTTTTCTCCTTTCAGATATTAATTATTTTAAAACTGACATTTGATTATCACATATTCCCTTTAAATCCAATTTCTTCTGCCGTATTCTGTTAACAGCAGCGATATGCTCCCCTTTAATTCTCTCGCCGGGCGCAAGAATGGGAATCCCGGGAGGATATACATAAATCCAGGCTCCGCATATTCGCCCTTTTGCTTCTTCACAGGGAATTTGTATTTGTTCCCGGCGCAGCGCAGCCTCTTCCAGCGTACAGACCACCTCTGCTTTTATTATTTTTTGCGGCTCCGCATCCTCTTGCGTCAACTCCGATTTTGGGGTATTATCACACGCCTCCAGCCGACCGTCTATTTCTAAGACCGCCTTCTCCAAACGGCGGAAACCTTCCTTTGAATCCATAACGGTGAGAATTGCCACTACGTAATCCCCTGCCGCCATTTCCATCTGCAGACCATATTTTATCCGCATCGTATCGTAAAGCAATTTTCCGGACATACCGCTTTTACCCGTAGATAAAACCAGCTTACAGGGATCTGTACCCTCTTTTTGAAACACTCGTAATTGTTTACATCTTTTAAGACTATCTAACAAATCACTGCGACGCTTTAAAAAGCTTTCAAAATATTCTTCCCCATTCTTCTGCATCATAGTCACAGCTCTGTCAATGCTGGCCATGAATACATAAGAAGGACTGCTGCTCTGGTAGACGCTTAAGAAAAACCGCAATTTTTGTCTGTTTACAAGATTCCCGTTTACGTGGAGCAAAGCAGTCTGTGTCATAGCCGGCAGCGTCTTATGAAGACTGTGGATCACAATATCCGCTCCCAGTTCACAGCTGCCCAAGGGAAGTCCTTTTGCCAAACCCAGATGCGCTCCGTGCGCTTCATCAACAATCAACGGAATCCGCCTTGCATGGAGAAAATCCGCAATTGCCCTCACATCCGAAATAACGCCTTCATAAGTAGGCGAAGTAATCAATACCGCATGGATAGTTTCGCCGGGATGCGTCTCATAAAAGGCATCCAGTTCCTTTTTAATATATTCCGCATCCAGTCCGCTGCAAAAAGAAAAATGCTTTTCCATCGCCGGATATAAATACGCCGTTTTAAGTCCTCCGAGCAAAGCGGCATGATAAACCGATTTATGGCAATTGCGAGCCATCATCAGCCATCCGCCCCGTGGAACACAGGCAGCAACGGCGCTCAATATCCCGCAAGTGCTTCCGTTTATCAAAAAAAAACTTTCCTGCGCTCCATATAATTCGGAAGCCCGTTCCTGTGCTTCCCGGATGATCCCCTGCGGATCATGCAGGTTATCAAAACCGTCTATTTCCGTAATATCAATCCGGCTGATATCGCTTAAAATATCTCCTTCCAGCCGCCGTTTATGTCCCGGCATGTGAAAAGGATAAGCTTCCGTAAGACTGTAGTCCATTAACCGGTTATACACTGTATCCACTTACTTTACTCCTGTTTGCATGCCCTCTGTGAATACGAAGCGTCTCAAGCAAAGAACAATATTTGTCCGCCGCCGTAACAATCCAGGCCTCTCTGCATGCAGGCGGTACAACCGTCAACGGCCACATATGCTTCTTGATAATATCCCGTTCTCTCGGCGTAAGCCTGTATTCTTTGCTGGCATTGCGCAATGCAATCCCCGGATGGTAAAAACCATGCAGCCTGCAATGTTCATTTTGAGGCGAACACTTCTCATGCCAATCATAAAGAAAATAATCGTGCAGCAACGCTCCTCGAACCAAATCCCGCCGGTTAACCCGAATAGGAAGCCTTTTACTGATAGCAAGGCTATACATCGCTACATTAAGGCTGTGTTCTTTTACCGTCATGCTTCCATGCTGGATAAAAGCAGAAGAACCCCGAAAATTATTGGATTCCAGAATATCCTTACCCTGCTTCACAATTTCCCTGCGCAGTTCTCTTCTTTTTTCAAAAGACCTTTTCCATTTTTCAGAACGTTTTTTCAAGCTATCGCTCATTTTATACTCATGCCTTTCCTAATTGTATCCCTATCTTTTATAATACCATATTACAAGGAACTGCGTATATATTTATTATAAATTTTAACAAAATTAATTCACAAAAAAAGCATGTACCGAAGTACACACCTGTTAAATGAGCGTGCGGGGATTCGAACCCCGGACAACTTGATTAAAAGTCAAGTGCTCTACCGACTGAGCTACACGCCCAAGCTTATAACTTGTCCTAAAATAATATATACTTTCCGTTTTTATAAACAAGTAAAATGCCCAGAACCGGAATCGAACCAGTGACACGAGGATTTTCAGTCCTCTGCTCTACCAACTGAGCTATCTGGGCATTGAGTAGCGGGGACAGGATTTGAACCTGTGACCTTCGGGTTATGAGCCCGACGAGCTTCCAGACTGCTCCACCCCGCGTTATAAAATTACCACATATACCCATATCGTAGTATATGCATTCATACCTTTTGGTATACCTCCGATATTAATAATCTTTAAAACATTCTATCCTATCAGAGAATGGATGGAGGTGGATTCGAACCACCGAAGCAATTTGCAGCAGATTTACAGTCT
>ERZ779637.748-NODE-748-length-18415-cov-6.714760_pt1 | contig 18415 bp, 18 predicted proteins | sample MGYA00514196_ERZ779637 | MGnify/ENA primary metagenome ERZ779637 (study PRJEB29562, sample SAMEA4376700) | mouse gut metagenome | isolation source: Cecum | study: EMG produced TPA metagenomics assembly of the A DSS colitis mouse model was used to assess the...
AAAAAGAATAAGTCTGTAAGCTGTTTTTCCTGCTTACAAACTTATTATACGAGGAACGGCTGATATGGAAACGGAATTCGGGTGCACGCCTTCGCTGGAAGATGTGCGTAAGATGTTTGAAAATGACAGGTTTGCCACGGAAAACGGCATGATGATTGAAGAAACCGGGGACGGTTATGCGAAATGCAGCATGGTGCTGGAAGCGAGGCACCGCAACGCCATGGGGGCGGTTATGGGAGGCGCTTCATTTACGCTGGCTGATTTCGCCTTTGCGGTGGCGGCGAACTGGCGGAAGGTGGGAACGGTATCCTTAAGCTCCAACATAACGTATTTGGGAACGGCAAAGGGGGAACGGCTGGTGGCGGAAGCGGTCTGTGTCAGGGATGGGCGTTCCACCGCATATTACCGCATCCGTGTGCAGGACGAACTTGGGAATCCGGTGGCGGAAGTCACGACTACCGGGTTCCGGAAAGCGTGAAAGGCGGAAGATGCCCATTACTTTTTGTTCCTTTATCATTTTTCCTTCACCCATATACTTTCCTCTCATTGTGTGGTGTGTGTTTATTCCTGCGTGTAACAGCCTGGCAGCGTCAAAATAGAAATGGTATTTACAGTTTTAGCGTAAAAGCCTATAATGTTATGGACAGCCGTATGGGAAAACAGATACGGAAGGAAAAGGAGAACCACCCATGAATAGCGAAAAAGTGTATGCCATGAGTTTTTCCAAAATATATCCCCTGTTGGCAGCCAAGGTCCAGAAAAAAGGAAGAACGCTGGAGGAACTGGACGGTCTGATTGGTTGGCTGACCGGCTACCGCGCGGAGGAAATCAGGGATGCGGTCAGCCGTTCCGTTACGTACGGGGATTTTTTCCGTAACGCGCCGGAACCGAACCCGGACAGGGAGAAAATTACGGGAGTGGTCTGCGGAGTGCGTGTGGAAGACGTGGAAGAACCGCTGATGCGGGAAATCAGATATTTGGACAAGCTGGTGGACGACCTGGCAAAGGGAAAACCGGTGGAGAAGATTCTTCCGGGCAAAACCAAAGACATGTGGGAATGCCCTAAATGCGGGCGCACATTCAGACACAGGAACCAGGACCATTACTGCGGGGAAGCACCGGCAACTATCGGGGAATACATCGGGCGCCAGCCGGAGGAGGTGCAGGCCCTGCTGCGGATGGTAAACGGGACCGTTCGGAAAGCGCTGCCGGATGCGGTGGAAAAAATATCATGGAGTATGCCGACATACTGGAACAAACGCAACCTGATACAGTTTGCGGCTTTTAAAAAGCATATCGGACTGTATCCGGGACCGGAAGCCGTGGAAGCGTTTGCGGACAGACTGCAGGGATACAAAACGAGCAAAGGCGCCATACAGCTTCCTTATGATAAGCCGCTGCCATTGGAGCTGATTGCGGATATCGCGGAGTGGTGCGGAAAGGAGAATGCGTAATGGAGATGGAAGCGGGATTTGGAGCGGAGATGGAAATACGCCGTGCAGCGGAACGGGACATGGAGCGCATTAACGAACTTTTGGTACAGGTATGCATGGTACACCACAAAGGGCGCCCCGACCTGTTCCAGGGGAACGGGAACCGGAAGTATACGGAGGAACAGTTAAGGGAAATTATCCACGATGACAAAAGACCTGTTTTCGTGGCGGTGGACGGACAGGAACGGGTGCTGGGATACGCTTTCTGCATTTTCCGGCAGCATAGGAATGACAACATTCTCACCGGCATTAAAACGCTGTATCTGGATGACCTGTGCGTGGACGAAGCCATCCGGGGACGGCAAATCGGGAAGCGGCTGTATGAAGCGGTGCTGGCGTTTGCCAGGGAAAACGGCTGTTATAACGTAACGCTGAATGTATGGAGCTGTAACGGACCGGCAATGCGTTTTTATGAAAAGTGCGGGTTAAAGCCCCAAAAAGTCGGAATGGAAGTCATTTTATAATATACATTCAGGAGGAATAGTGCATGTGCATCGTATGTGACAGGATACGGATGATAAAAGAAGGGAAAAACCCTTATTTTGTAAAGGAACTGGAAACGGGGTATGTGGTAATGGGCGATCACCAGCATTTTAAGGGATATGCCCTGTTATTATATAAGGAACACGTAAGGGAACTGCATGAGCTTCAGCCGGAAATAAGGAACAAATTCCTGGAAGAAATGGCGTTAACCGGGGAAGCCGTGTTCCGCGCGTTTGCACCGGAGAAAATGAACTATGAACTTTTGGGCAACGGGGACGTACACATGCACTGGCACCTTTTCCCGAGGCGCAGCGGCGATACCCCGAAGGCGGGACCGGTATGGAAGCTGCCGACGGAGGAAATGTATGCGGACAGCAACCGGCCGTCCGCGGAAGAACTGGAAGACATGAAAAAGCGTCTCGGACAGGAACTGGACCGGCTGTCCGGGCATGTCTGAAATACGCTTTGTGGAAAAGGGAAAAACGAAAGAGCAGGGAATACGGAAGGTGTAATGGAAGAACCAACGAAGAAAACAAAGGGATTTTTATCCTGTATTTTAGATGCGCTGGATGAAGAATACGGTATTACAAAGGAAGGATTTTACCACAAAGAGGACTGGCAGCTTTTGGCGGCGATTATGTTAAGCGCACAGAGTACGGATAAACAGGTGGATGAAACGCTTCCCGGCTTATGGGAGCGTTTTCCGACCCTCAAGGAAGCAGCGGCGGCGCCTGTGGAGGATATCGCGCAGGCAATCAAGAGCATCGGATTATATCAGGTAAAGGCACGGAACCTGAAGAAATGTTTCGGGGAAATCCTGACCGTATATGGGGGAAACGTGCCGGCGGAGCTGGAAACGCTTGTGAAGCTGCCAGGTGTCGGGCGCAAGACGGCGACCCTGTTTTTGGCGGATGCCTACGGCATTCCCGGTGTGACGGTGGATACCCATGTGTTCCGCATCGCAAAGCGGTTGGGATGGGCGCAGGGAAAGAACCCCGTGGAAGTGGAGCGGGAATTGATGGACCTTCTGCCCGAAGAACACTGGAACCGCATCAATTTCCAGTTGATTTACCACGGCAGGAAGATCTGTACGGCGAGAAAGGCGAAATGCGGGGAATGTATATTGGAAAAATGGTGCGGGAAAAAGTTTTGAGAAAAGCTGTCAGGATTTTGGTGCCATTCTGAAAAAAATATGGTATAATACGTGGAAGGGAAGGTAAGGCTACAAGGAGACTTTGTATGGAGACAATCAAAGAATTAAAACTGGAAGATTTTGTAGCGGGTATTCCGGGCGGCTTCTTCATTTACAGGGCGGACGGTGACGAGGAAATATTATATGCCAACAGCGAGGTTTGGCATTTGTATGGTTGCGGTACGGATGAAGAATTCCGGGCGTTTACCGGCAATTCCTTCAAAGGAATGGTTCACCCGGAGGATTTGGAATGGGTGGAAGAAAGCATTCATGAGCAGATTAAGGTGAACCAAAAGAAGTTCGTCTTCGTGGAGTACTGGATTATACCGAAGGACGGCGGGCAGCGTTGGGGGGAGGACTTCGGGGATTTGGTGTAATACAGTATTTACGGGGAAATTTTCTTTGTTTTTGTAAGCGATGTTACGGACAAGGTGGAGAACAGCCGGAAAATAGAGAACCAGTATTTAAGGCGCATCCGGGACCAGGAACTTTTGCAGGCGGTCATCCAAAGCACGATTTATGCCTACCGTGAAGTTTACATAGTCAATTTAAAGGAAAATTACGGAAGGATGATTTATCCGGAAGATAAAGACGATAAGGAAAAAGGGAACTACAAGAAAATCATAGAGCGGCATTTTGAGGAAGGCATCCTTTCCAGGGAAAGCGAAGAACTTGTCAGGAACATGCTGCAGCCGGAGTCCATGCGGGAAGCGCTGATGGGGAAGAACAGCGTGGAATACCAGTACCGCAAGCGGAAGCCGGACGGCACGATGGAGTGGTGTGCGACGACCGTTACGGTGAGCGAGAGGGAGAACGGTGTCCCTGTTACCGTAGTGATGTGCATACGGAGTGTGGAAAGCATCATAAAGAAGGAGGAGCAGCAGAAAACAATCCTTGAGAGCGCCCTGTTAAATGCCAACCAGGCAAACGAGGCAAAAACCGTGTTCTTAACGAACATGTCCCATGATATGCGTACCCCCATGAACGGAATCATGGGGTTTTGCGACCTTGCCATGCGCCATGTGGAAGAACCGGAACGGGTACGTGACTGCCTGCGCAAGATATTGGAATCTTCCCATATCCTGCTTGGCATCATTGACAATATGCTGGACATGAGCCGGATTGAGTCGGGACAGTTGAATCTGGAGCGGAGTGAAAACAATCTGGTACAGATTATGAACGACGTTTACGGACTGTTAAAGGACAGTTTGGACAGTAAAAAAATCTCTTATGTTTTGGATATGCGCGACGTGAAACATGAATGGGTATACTGTGATTTGCTGCGGATGCATCAGATTCTCATTAACGTGGTTGGGAATGCCGTTAAGTTCACGCAGCCCGGCGGCAGTATTACGGTAACGGTGAAGGAGAAGCCGTCCTTAAGCGAAGGGATTGCCAATTACTTTTTCCATATCAGGGATACGGGGATTGGCATGACGCCGGAATTTATGGAAAAGGTATTCCAGCCTTTTGAGCGGGAGCGGACATCCACGGTTTCCAAGATTCCGGGGACCGGACTGGGACTCGCGGTGACGAAAAATATTGTGGATTTGATGAACGGAAGCATAGAAGTGGAAAGCGAGATTGGAAAAGGCAGCGAGTTTACGATATCCCTTTCTTTCCGTGTCCGCAAGCAGGCGATAAAAATGGGGGATCTGCTCCAAATGGCAACCGAGACGGTAAAGACCGACAACCTTGCGGGAAAATGGGTGCTTTTGGTGGAAGATAACGAGCTGAACCGTGAAATTGCAAAAGCGCTTTTGGAAGAAGAAGGACTGATTGTGGATGAAGCGGACGACGGCGACGTGGCGGTGGAGATGGTACGGAATTCCAAGGGAAGGTATGATTTTGTATTAATGGATATCCAAATGCCGCGCATGAACGGATATAAGGCGGCGAAGGCAATCCGTGGGCTGGAGGATGAAAAGCTGGCGGCTATCCCGATTATTGCCATGTCTGCCAATGCACTGGAGGAAGACCAGAAGGAGTCGCTGCGTTCCGGCATGGATATGCATTTGGCGAAACCCATTGAAATGGACAAAGTGCTTGCCGCTTTGGAATGGATGATGGTAAAAAGCGACCCGTTGGCATAACCTCTTGGCATACAGCGGCTTCCGTTGTGTGAAAGTGTGCCGGGACGTGCCGGAAGGCGGTTCCCGGCATGTCCCGGCAGTTATTTAACGGCAGGTGTCAGGAAGGCACCGCAGGAAACGCCATAACTTTTTTTGCGCGTTTCCGGTAAACAGATATTCTTATTGGCCGGAAGGCTCCCCGCCGGGGCCGTCCCTTCTCGGTACTTCGTCGGGAATGATATCCTGCGGCAAATCTTCGGCAGGAATGTTATGGTCGTCATATAAATTTTCACCGGATGTTCTTTTGGTGGGTGTTCCTTTATTATTCTTGAAATCCATATGATTATCTCCTTTTCCTTAATGATGCATGGAATGCATTTGGTTTTCATGTTCGGTTAAAGTATGTGGGATTTTGTGAAAAATATGTATGCTTCCGTAAAAACAGGGATTCTTCCCGGAAAAAACAGGCAGCAAAAAAATGAAAAAGAAAAATGTCGGAAAAACCAGGAAAGGAAGCGGCAATATGCGTGAGGCAGGAAAAGTTTTAAAACAATATTTCGGGTATGATTCCTTTCGGGAGGGACAGGAGGAACTGGTGGAAAGCATACTGTCCGGACAGGATACGTTTGGGATTATGCCGACGGGGGCAGGTAAATCCATTTGTTTCCAGATTCCTGCGCTGATGCTTCCGGGGATAACGCTTGTCATTTCGCCGTTGATATCCTTAATGAAGGATCAGGTTGAGGGGCTGAACCAGGCAGGGGTACACGCGGCTTACTTAAACAGCTCCCTGACGGCGGGGCAGTACGTGAAAGCCCTTGGATTTGCGAAGGAAGGGCGGTATAAGATTATATATGTGGCGCCGGAGCGGCTGGTAACGGACGGTTTTTTGGATTTTGCAAGACAGGCGGATATTTCCATGCTGGTGGTGGACGAGGCGCACTGCGTATCCCAGTGGGGGCAGGATTTCCGCCCCAGCTATTTAAAAATCGTGGAGTTTATCGGAAAACTTCCGGTAAGGCCGGTGATCAGCGCCTTTACGGCGACGGCGACGAAGGAAGTGCGGGATGATATCATCGATATCCTGCTTTTGCAGAACCCGAAGGTGGTGACGACGGGATTTGACCGTCCCAATCTTTATTTTGCGGTACAGTCCCCGAAGGATAAATATGCGTCCATGAAGAATTATCTGGAACTGCATCCGCGGCAGAGCGGCATTGTGTACTGCCTGACGAGGAAATACGTGGAGGAAGTATGGGAACGGCTGCAGGCGGACGGCTTTTCGGTAACGAAATACCATGCGGGGCTGACGGACAGGGAACGGAAAGACAATCAGGAGGATTTTATTTACGGCAGGTCGGAAATCATGGTGGCGACCAATGCTTTCGGTATGGGAATCGATAAGTCCGACGTGCGGTTTGTGGTGCATTATAACATGCCGAAAAACATGGAAAGTTATTACCAGGAGGCAGGGCGTGCCGGACGGGACGGGGAAGCGGCGGAATGCATCCTGCTTTACGGCGGGCAGGATGTGGTGACGAACCAGTTTTTTATAGACAATAACAGGGACAACCAGGAATTGGACGAGGTGAGCCGGAGGATGGTGGCGGAACGGGACAGGGACCGTCTTCGGAAAATGACGTTTTACTGTTTCACGAACGAATGCCTGCGGGACTATACGCTGCGGTATTTCGGGGAATACGGCAGTAATTACTGCGGCAACTGTTCCAACTGCCTGACCCAGTTTGAGAACGTGGACGTGACGGAGACCGCAAAGGGCATCATCGGGTGTGTGGAAAGCTCCCGCCAGCGGTTTGGTACGAACGTCATCATCGACACGGTGCACGGGGCGAACACGGCGAAGATACGCGGTTACCGCATGGATGCAAATCCCCATTACGGGGAACTTGCGAAGGTGCCGGTATTCCGGCTGCGGCAGGTAATGAACCACTTACAGTTGTACGGGTATCTGCGGGTGACGGCGGATGAATATGCCGTCGTGAAGCTGACGGAAAATTCGGGGGCGGTGCTTTCCGGGGAGGAAACGGTGGTCATGAAACTGGCAAAGGAACAGGAGCATCCTGCAAAAACCGGCAGCAGGGAAGAAAAGGCAAAGAAAAACCGCAGGGGCATGGCGGCAGGATTTTCCAGGGAAGAATTTACACAGCAGGAGGAAACGCTGTTTGAACGGCTGCGGGCGCTGCGGACGGAAATTGCAAGGGAGGAAGGCGTACCGCCCTATATTGTTTTTTCCGACAAGACGCTGGTACATATGTGCGTGGTAAAGCCGGCAACCCGGGCGGATATGCTGACCGTCTCCGGCGTCGGCGAGTTCAAATATGAAAAATACGGGGAGCGGTTCCTTCTGTGCGTGCAGGGGGAGGTATAGGATGAGGAAAAATAAGGAAGAATATACGAAAGGAAAAAAGAAAGAGGAGCGTTATGGAAGCCAGAACGAAAATAAATATACAATGGAAACCCCTTGGGATGGAAGATGAGGGGATAATCAACCATTATTACCGTATGGAGCCGGTAAGGAACTGTGAATTTACGTTCGCCAACAATTATTTATGGGCGCCTTTTTACGGCATCCGCTATGCGGTGGTGGAGGACATGCTGGTTTTTCTTTCCGATGAGGCCAATATGTCGGTGAGCTGCCCGCTTGGCATGGCGGACTTTAAGAAAACCGTGGATACACTGCTTGAGTATTTTTCGGAGCGGGGGAAGCCTTTTAAAATGCATTTGGTATCCCCGAAACAGTTTGAGGAGTTGGAGCGGCTCTATCCGGGAAGGTTCCGGGTGGAATATGACAGGGATGCGGCGGATTATGTGTATGAGTCACAACGGCTGATCTCCCTTGCGGGAAAGAAGCTGCACGGGAAAAGGAACCATATCAACCGTTTCAAGGAAAATTACCCGGACTGGCGCTATGAGAAAATAACGGATGAAAATGTGGCGGAATGCCTGGAAATGGCGGAAGAATGGCGAATACAGAATGACTGTGCCCAAAGGGGGGAAAAGCATAAGGAATTCTGCGTCACCGTAAATGCGTTAAAGAACTTAAAGGAACTGAAACTGCAGGGCGGGCTGGTCCGTGCGGGAGGCAGGGTAGTGGCATTTTCCATCGGGGAACCGTGCGGGGAAGACATGTTCGTCGTGCATATTGAAAAAGCGTTTGCGGACGTGCAGGGTGCTTATCCCATTATCAACCAGCAGTTTGTGGAGCATGAGGCTGCCGGGTACCGGTATATCAACCGGGAGGAAGACACGGGGGAGGAGGGACTGCGCAGGGCGAAGCTCTCTTACGACCCGGCATTCCTGATGGAGAAGGGGCTGGTGACGGAAAAGGAACGGGAATGGGCTGCGGAAGGATAAGGATAACGGCAACTAGTAAATTTTGGGATAAAATATAAAATTACGGAATCAAGAAAGGAAGGATGAAAATGGGAGCAACAGACAGCCAAAAAAAAGCAACGGCAGCGCCGGTGGACCATGTTAAGAAAATGCTGGCATTTATCAAGAACAGCCCCACCTGCTATCATGCGGTGGAGAATGTGGGGCAGGAGCTGGAAACGGCGGGGTACGGACAGCTTCAGGAAAATGAGCGGTGGGAACTTGCTATGGGCGGAAAATATTACGTAACGAGGAATGGCTCATCCTTAATTGCGTTCCAGCTTCCGGCAAGGAAACCGAAGGGATTCCATATGGTAGCATCCCACAGTGACTCCCCTTGCTTTAAAGTAAAGGAAAACCCGGAGATGAAAGTGGAAGATGCGTACGTAAAGCTGAACGTGGAGAAATATGGCGGCTCAATCCTGTCCACATGGCTGGACCGGCCGCTGTCGGTGGCGGGCAGGGTGGTTTTGGCAGGCGGCGCAGGCATCCGTAATGTGGCAGTGGACAGGGATCTTGTTCTGATTCCCAATGTGGCAATCCATATGAACCGCGACATGAATAAGGGTGTGGAATACAATGTACAGACCGACATGCTTCCCCTGTATGCCGGGGCGGACAGCAAGCCGTTTCTTACGCTGATGGCGGAGGAAATCGGAGTTTCGCCAAAAGATATTTTAGGGAGTGATTTTTTACTTTATAACAGGGAAAAAGGAAGAAGGTTCGGTGCGCAGGGGGAATTTGTCGGTACCCCAAGGCTGGATGACCTGGCGTGCGTTTATGCATCCATGTATGCCCTGCTGCACGGAAAACCAGAGGAATATTCCAATCTGCTGGCAGTGTTTGACAATGAGGAAGTGGGAAGTACCACGAGACAGGGGGCGGCATCCAATTTCCTGCAGGATACGCTGCGGCGGATTGGGGAGTCCCTGGGGATGGAGGAAAGCGGATTTGGCAGGCTGCTGGCGGACAGTTTCATGATATCGGCGGACAATGCCCATGCGGTGCATCCCAATCATCCGGAAAAGGCTGACCCAACAAACCGTCCTTACTTAAACGGCGGCATTGTTATCAAGTACCACGGGGGACAGAAATATACGACGGATGCGGTATCCGCTGCGGTGATGAAGGAAATCTGCAAAAAAGCGGACGTGCCATGGCAGTGTTATGCCAACCGTTCGGATATTGCGGGCGGTTCCACGCTGGGGAACATTTCCGCAGCACAGGTACCGGTCAGCACGGTGGATATAGGGATTGGCCAGCTTGCCATGCATTCGGCTTACGAGACGGCAGGGGCGGAAGACGTGGGGTACATGGTGCGTGTGATGGAGTGTTTTTATAAGGGATAAGACGGGGAAACAGGCAGTATAACTTGAAAAAGTGATAATATTTTATCACGGAAAGATTGCAATGCGTTACTGCTGTGCTATAATAAAATACAGAAAGATGAATCCTGCATGAATCTTATGTCAGGCATATGGATGGAGGGAAAGAGGATGACGAAAACACAATATAGGGGTGCTAACGGTACGGTTTATCCGGTTTTAATGGTGATTTTGGGATATTTTATCCTGACGCTGCTTGCGTTTCTGTTTTTGAGCGGTGGTTCAACGTGGCAGGCATATCTCCAATTAGGGACGGATGTGGCGGCGGTGGCAGTCAGTACGGCGGTGTTCCTTAAACTGCGGGACACGAAAACCTGTGCCGTGGTGATGCTTGGCAGCGGGGCTTTGGCGTATACGGTAATTGTGCTTTTTAATTCCTCGGATATCACTTTTGTTTATGCTTATGCCATTTTGTTTGCGTCCATGGCTTTTTTGAATAAGAGGATAATTTTATGGGGAAATGTTGTCATTATCGGTTCCAACCTGCTTCGTATCCTGCTCTATTATGATTTAAAGGCGGAAGGGCAGCAGGCGGTAATTGTCCTGTTTTCCATCGTTTTGTCTGCAGTGGCATCCATTCGTGTCATCTGCCTGCTGCTGCGGTTTAATGGGGAAAACATGGCATCCATTATGGAAGCGGCGGGCAGACAGGAGGAAAGCAGCCGGAAAATGGCTTCCGTGGCAGAGAATATTTCTACCTATTTCAGCCAGGCAATGGAAATGGTGGACAGTCTGAAAGAGTGCGTGGATACCAGCAATTTTTCCATGAGTAATATTGCGGAGAGTACGGAAAGCACGGCAGAATCCATCCAGGAGGAAGCGGAGATGTGCATGGAAATCCGGCAGATTACGGAAAAGGCGGAAGCGGAGATTAAGAGCATGACGGAGGCTTCGGCAAGAACTAACGGAACGCTGGCGGAAGGAACGGAAGAAGTCAGGGAGTTAAAGGAACAGGCAGGGCGCGTGGAGCAGGCCAGCAGCGTAATGGTGGACGTAATCGGCAGGCTGACTTCCCAGGTGGAGGAAGTACAGTGGTTTGTGGGTTCCATTTTAAACATTTCCGGTCAGACAAGCCTGTTGGCGCTCAACGCATCCATAGAAGCGGCAAGGGCGGGGGAGGCAGGCAGGGGATTTGCCGTTGTGGCGGAGGAAATCCGCCAGCTTTCGGAACAGACCAAGGAAGCGTCCAACAAGATTACCGGGATTATCGGGCTGTTAAATGAGGATACCAGGCTTGCCAATGAAAGCATTGACCGTTCCGTGGAATCCGTGGTAAGGCAGAATGAGATGATAGAAAATACCCGCAGCCGTTTCGATGATATCAATAAAGAGATGGGGGTACTCTCCGAAAACATCAGAAACACGGAGCAGCGGATGAAAGAAATCCTAAAATCCACGGAAACGATATCGGATAATGTTTCACAGCTTTCCGCTACCAGTGAAGAAGTGGCGGCATCCTCCACGGAGGGGCTGCGCATGTCGGAAAATGCGGTTTCCAATATGAACGACTGCAAAGGGATATTGGAGAAAATCTTCCTGTTGGCACAGGACTTGGGAGGACATGATGCATGAGGTGATACCTTGCCCTGCTTAGAGGGGGATGCTGCGGGCTGACCATGAAACCGGACGCATATATGAAAAGATGGTCTGCCCGGACAGGGATGCTGTTTCTTCTTGTACTGACCGGATTGGCGGTACTTTGGAGGAGGGGAAAGACGTGATGTATCCGTATATGCGGCTTTCCCTCCCGACGGGGTGACTTATTTGGCAAGGTTCGGCGGGAAGTTCGGGTACCGGAACGGCAGAATCATAATATCCAATACGGTCATCAAGCAGCTCATAGATAATGTGATTGAAATGTTCCGGTATAAAACGCAGCGCGTCCTCATTATCATGAACGACCAAATCAGCGCCTTTTCCTCCAAACTGTTAAAAGCCTTTACCGAGGTGACGGAAGAATTTGAAAGCATTGTAGGTAAATATTGTGATGACTGAACATGTGGTTTCCGCATAGGATATATCAGAATGACGGAAGCGGGGGAAACCATGGATTCGCAGAAATTGGAAAATTTATTGAATTTGGCGCTGGATATGTCCGGGGAGGAGCGGGAAAAGTCCCTGGGGATGGATGCAGGGTATGAGGAGACGGATAACCGTTGGGAAGTTATCGTGAAATATAACGGTGATTTGTTAAGGCTGGACAGTCCGGTGATAAGCGTGGAGGAGTTGATTGCCGGGTATGCCATTGTGACGCTTCCGCGGAACCTAATCCGTTCGTTTGCGGAACTGGAGGAAGTGGAGTATGTGGAAATACCGAAAAGGCTGTATTTTGGCGTGCAGCAGGGAAAGGAAGTCTCCTGCATCCCTTCGGTGACGGTGAGGGAGCCCTATTTAAGTGGCAGGGGAACCCTTGTGGCTGTGATTGATTCCGGCATTGACTATGCGCGGATGGATTTCAGGAGACGGGACGGAGGCAGCAGGCTCCTTTTTCTTTGGGACCAGACACTGACACCTGCCGAGGGGAGCGTGCAGGCGGCGCCGGAGGGATTCCGCGTGGGGGTGGAATTTACCCAGGCGCAGCTTGATGCAGCGTTAAGGGAGGAAGGGGAAGAAAGACGGCGTATGGTGCCTTCCACGGATACTACCGGGCATGGAACCGCCGTGGCGGCGATTGCGGCGGGGAACGGGATGGATTCGGGAGGGCGTTATACGGGGGTGGCGCCGGAGAGCGATTTAATCGTGGTGAAACTGGGAAATCCGAAAAAAGAGGCTTTTCCCCGCACCACGGAGATGATGCGGGCTTTAACGTATGTGGTGAAAAAGGCGGTGCAGTTAGGGCGTCCGGTTGCCGTCAATATCAGCTTCGGCAATACGTACGGTTCCCATGACGGGACTTCCCTCCTGGAACGGTTTATGGATAATGTGACGGAAATCGGGCGCAGTGTCATTTGTGTCGGGAGCGGGAACGAGGGGGCGGCAGGCGGTCATGCGTCCGGTGTTTTGGACGGCACAAAGCGGGTGGAGCTTGCCGTTGCGGGATATGAGCGGTCGGTGAACGTGCAGTTGTGGAAGGAATATGCGGACCGTTACCGCATCACCCTGATTGCCCCCGGCGGGGAACGCCAGCCCGTGGATACGGACAGGGCAGGGACCGTCCGTCTTGACATGGGGCAGACGCAGATTCTCATTTATGTGGGGGAGCCATCCCCTTATTCGGTTAATCAGGAGATTTTCTTTGATTTTATTCCCAAACAGACTTATATTGATTCCGGTGTATGGACATTTCTTTTGGAGCCGGTGGAAACCGTGACGGGGCATTATTATTTTTACTTGCCAAGCAGCGTGGTGTTAAATGCAGGAACCCGCTTTTTTGTACCCACGCCGGAAGTGACGTTTACCATTCCTTCCACGGCAGGAAAGGTGGTGACGGTGGGGGCGTACAACAGTGTATACGATTCCTATGCGGATTTTTCCGGCAGGGGCTACCGTTTGGAAAATGAGCTGGAAGAAGTGCTGGCAGGACGAAACGTAAAGCCGGACCTTGTGGCGCCGGGAGTAGACATCACGATTAGTAATGGGCAGGGCGGGACTCAGTCGGTGACGGGGACGTCTTTTGCCACGCCGTTTGTGACGGGAGCGGCAGCGCTGATGATGGAGTGGGGGATTGTAAAGGGGAATGATGTGTTTCTGTACGGGGAGAAGGTGAAGGCGTATTTGAGGAGGGGTGCAAGGCCGGTCAGGGGGGAGGAGGTGTACCCGAATGCAAGGGTGGGGGATTATGATATTATAGTGTCAAGTCAGCAGGGAGCCAGTAAAATCAAGGTGTTCCGCTGGTTTAGTCCAAATATTTTTTCACTGCAAAAGCAGTAAAAAAGGATTGGGACAGGCCTGTTTTTCATCTTGAAACTGAAAATTATACTACTTGACACTAAATTACCATAAAGCTGTCAGGAGGGGGGCGAGGTGCACTCTAAGGAGGTGTAGGGGAAGCGTTCTGCCCGGAAAAGTGTTCGGAGAGAAGTGAAATGATATTGAGGACTAAGTTTGTTAATTTATTAGCGGCTTGGTCCTCTTTTCTGTTCAGAAATAAAAGGAGAATATATGAGAAACCAGCATGGAAATAAACAATCCATTGATCATGTTGCAGGGAAAATAGCTGCGGGACTTGGGATTTAAAGATGTTACCGGGTATGCATAATCCTCGAATATTACCCTTTTTATCAGGGTTCTTATCCTTCCATTGTTTCGCTGTCATTCCAAACAATTCCCTCTTGGCGTTCCATCCAAGTAAAGCCTGTTCTTCTTTCTTTAACCGTTCAAATTCCTTGATAAGATATAATTTAAACTGCGGAGATACCCAGCTTGCAAATTCAAATGCAATATCTTTATATGCGTATGTTCCTCCATATCGTCCTGCTTTTGCTATAATTCCCTTTGAATTTGTATGAGATACCCATTGCTTAACAGACATAATAAAACGGTTTAATCCTGCCTCCAGCATGATTTCTTCATAGGCGGCAGCATTGAAGTCTGCATTATACATTTCTTCCCATATGCCAAGAAATTCTATTGTATTCTTGTTGCGTAACCATTTTTCTATCAGGGCAGGTCCGTTGTTAATTTTCCTTACCATATCTGTCAAAGAGATGTAATCATCTTCTTCAATCTGTAAAACCTGTATTTCCGTTCCGTCAACATTTAGCTTGCCCATAAGACAATCCCTTTCATTTTATAATCACATTCCATTTACTATTTTCAATTACATATTGAAATTCCGTCAAATTATCATCTTCCATTACTTGAAGAAGTTGTGATAAGTCATTTACGGTATTCATTTTTGATAGTTCTGATTTTTTTACCCAAACCATCTCTCCCTCCTCTGACGATGTTACTTCTCCAAAAAATTCATCTGTATGAAATAAAAATACAATGTACTGTCCATTCTCTATGGGAAATTGCTTGATTCCACATAATCTTGGATTTTGAATATCAAGCCCCGTTTTCTCTTTCATTTCCCGAATAACAGCATCTATAATGGATTCATTTTTTTCAATATGTCCTCCGGGTAAAGTGAAACCTTTCCAATCATCTTTTAATCTGTTTTGTAAAAGATATTTATCTTTTGAATGGATCAAGCATAAAATTGTTAATTCGACATTTTCTGTTCTCTGCATACGCTATGCCTCCATATATCGCGCCATTTCACTCCAAGTGTTTATTGTCAGAATATCCCTATCTTCTGTATATGGCAAATCAATTGCCCCTATGTACCATACCGGCAGCAATCCGGCACTTAAGGAACTTTTCACATCGCATTCATACTGATTACCGATATACCAGACATCCTCCGGCTGCAACTCCGCTTTTTCCAAAGCCAAGTCAAATATCCTTTTATTTGGTTTGCGGAACATAAAATTACTTGAGGTAATGATAAATTCAAACGTATTTTCCGGAAGCAGCCTGTTGATGCGTTCTGCAACCACAAAAGGGTCATAAGAAATATTGCTGATTACGCCTGTGCGGATATCTTTGTTTTTCAAATATTCCCAAAATACTTCTATCCCCTCTGTCGGAGTTCCCGGAGCAGCGGCATCCCAAAATACCGTATCAATTTCAGAGTTGCTTAATGCAATTTCTATTCCCTGCGATTCATAGAGATAAGGCGTAAACATTGTATTGGGTATTTCTATTTGAAATAGATGTCTTTTTTCAGGATTAAATCTCCCAAATTCCCGATTAATTTCATCTGCTTTGGCTTGTACCTGCTCTGCTGACAAATGATACTTATTTCTTGTGGCATACCGTAAGACAGCTTCTGTCCCCTTTACTCCATCAAATTTCTTTTCTGCAATCAGTGTCTGTCCATAATCAACATATCATATTTGGAGCTGTTTATCATCAAAAAGTTGTCATATGATAAAGATTGAAGGACTATCTCGCCCCTCGGTCCTTGCTTCTAACTGCCTTTTGCTGCTGATAGTTTGATCTTCTCTCTGGTGGATTCTTCAACCGTTCAAGTATGCTTTCCTTATCATGCCTGTGGCTGTCCGTTGCGTAAGTTTTCTCCCATTCAGCCTCTTGTTCCTTGTAAGCTGCGTAGGCACTTTGGGATTGCTGATAAATCTTGTAAAATTCCTGAACATTTCGATACCCATATCTTTTGGCTATGCCGTACAATCCGATTTTTAAGATGTCAATTTCCTCATTTTTACGGTCTATCCTGCTTTGCAGTTCGCCTTTCTTGGTAAATCTCGCAAGTCCTTTCAGATTGTCACGTTCAATTTCCCACGCATTGCGTTCTTTTTCTGCCTCAAAAATGATTTCATTCTGCCGCTTCAGTTCCTTGTAAACCTTAAACAGCTTTGGATAAGCGGCTGCCTCGGCTGGCATTACGGGCTTTGGCGGTATCTTCGGCTTGTTTGGCATTTCTTTTTCCGCTTGTTTTGGGACAGGTTCTTGTTTTTGTGTCTGCGGCGGTATCTGCCCTGTGTCAAAGAGTTTTGCAGACAGCTCTCTTGCCTTTTGCAGCACTTTTGAAATTAACATTGCCAGCACCGCAACAGCACTCATAAGGATAGTTCCGAACCGTTCCGGCTGGCTGCCGAATACATCAATGGATTCTCTGATGCAGTCGGAAATATACTCTTTTTTTATCTGCTGTATCTCTGTTTCCGTTATGCCGCTTACAATAGCCCTGTCAACCTCACGATTCCAGCGCATACGGTACTCATTATCCGTCTGCATCTGTTCCGCTTTTGGGTTGTTCTTCCCTATCTTCTTGGTGGCAAGGTACAGACCGTTTTCGTCAAAAACATGAAGTTTCTCCTTATCGTCCTTTACCGGTAAAACTGAATGAAGCCGTCAACGGTAACACGATATTAAAGATTATTGATTTTATCTTTTATTTTTCGTTTTATCTTAAACGATAAGCAAGAAGAATATTGCTCATTTTTAATCAGCAATTCGTAAGCCCCCATAACTCCAATAAAATAGTAAAATCCAAAAAGTCCTATTGCCAGTCCCAAAAACACAAACGAATGGTACTCTGACCAACTAAACTTGCCGCTCATAGTTAAAGATATTGCCAGAATACCAACTATAAATAAAATAATACTCGGAATGGACATAGCAACATAAATTCTCTTTTTTGTTTGATACGCATTAGATAATTCTTGCAAATACGCATAATTTTCTTAACTTAAACAATTTTTCTCCGAATGTCATATGTGTCCTCCTTGGTTTGTTTTGATTGGTCAATCTTATCGGATTAGATTGTAACTTTCTATCTTTTCTGAATGGAACATTGTCAACGTTGGGTTGCGGATATGTTATATTCAGCAAAATAACGGTTTTTCTGCCGTATTTCGACACTCTGCTCCATACACATTATATCATTCAAGATTTCTCTTTTCTATCGCTCTTATAATAAATATTTTTGAAAAATAGGAATAAGTTGGATTCCATAGCCTGTTATGCACATTTCCACAAATCCAAACTTAGGAGAAATCCAAACTTTCTTCTATAAATCCTTTATTCAGGGCATTTTCTGATAAAAAAGTTTGGATTTTATATAAATTTGGATTTGTGGAAAAATCTAAACTTTTGGATTTTTCCACAATGCGCCCTTGTTTTTCAGTCCTTATGCGGTTCGTTCCGCTTCCTGTTTTTTCCTGTGGTATGCTTCCCGCCTTGCGGCAAGGTAATTCTCATAGCGTTCCACCGCTTCCGGGTTTCCGGTGGCGGCTTCCTCATCAGATAGTTTGCGGCAGTCAGGGAATGACTGCTGTTTTTTTTACCCGGAACATGGACAGGACAGTGAAAAATCCGGTCAGTTCATTTTGGGAAAAAAGAAAACCATCAATTTATCAGGCCGCATAGCGGAAGAAAGAGAGGTAGTTATATGGCATTTTTTACTTCAGCAATCACAATTTTGCAGACACTGGTAGTTACTCTTGGGGCTGGTTTTGCGGTATGGGGCGTCATTAACCTGCTTGAAGGTTACGGGAATGGTAACCCAGGGGCAAAGATACCATGTATGAAATCCCCTTTATAAAGTTTGCAAATGATGCTGAAAAAATGCGATGTATTCCCAAACCAAAAATACAGAAAAATTTTATGGTAAACTGTCTTCAATCAGATGACTGGCAGGTACGATATAGTCAGGAGTCTGCCGCATGGAGCGGGTATTTTGCATTCAGGGAATACCGGATGGGGAAATACTGTACGGCAGTGTACCTTTGGAAGAGATAAGGAGCAGGGAAAGATGGAAAAAAAGATTTACAGGGAGAAGAGTATGAAACGGATTTCTTCCCCGGAGCAGTTGGATGATTATATAAAGGGGACTGGGTAGTGTCAAGTAATCTATGAAAAACTGAGCCGAAAAAAATAGGCTCAATT
>ERZ779637.749-NODE-749-length-18414-cov-7.684841_pt1 | contig 18414 bp, 17 predicted proteins | sample MGYA00514196_ERZ779637 | MGnify/ENA primary metagenome ERZ779637 (study PRJEB29562, sample SAMEA4376700) | mouse gut metagenome | isolation source: Cecum | study: EMG produced TPA metagenomics assembly of the A DSS colitis mouse model was used to assess the...
GACTTAAAATCCCTCGGTGGCAACACCGTGCCGGTTCAAGTCCGGCCACCAGCATTTTCAGTGAAGGACTGCACATTTGTTGCAGTCCCTTTTAATTTTATGCCCCGTTTTTATCTTTAAATAACAGGCGCTCCGCAGCTATCTGCAGCACAACTGCCAAAACCAGAAACAGCACTGCGGAAACGGCAAATTTTATGATTATAATGTTATTGGCGTTTTCCGCCTGCCATTGATCGTCAAGGGTATATAAGACATAATCCGTAGATACGTTCATTGACTGACAGACAGGTTCCAGCAAAGTTTTTGCCTTTTGTGAAAAGCCGAGCTTTTTTCCAAGAGGAAGCCGGACCTGCTCTCCCTTTTCGATTTTTGCCGCAAGGCTGCGGGGCATTTGGGCAAGAATGTGTGTTCCGTCCTCCAGTTCAATAATGTAATAAGGACAATAATTTGAGAATATATCAAAAGCTGTTTGTTTTACTTCTGCCAAACGCCTCCCTGAGGAACCGTTTCTGCGTTTTGTATAATGATCAGCCCACCTGGCGAGACTGTACACGTCTGTTTTCACGATCGATTCAGGTATAACGGTCACATAATCAATTTGATTCAGTACATCCTCCCACTGGGCGCCTGTTGTCAGGGAAAGAACTCCCTGTCCTGCCTTGCAGCCGGTATAATCGGTCACAAGATCTTCTTTTAACTGCGCGGCGTCTATGACTGCCGGATCGTGACTGTTCCATAAAATACCTTCCAGGTCGAAATAAAAATAAAAAACAATGGAAAGCGCCAAGGCGCATGTAATTAAACTATAATTTACAATTTTTTTCATGTCTTGTTTCACCTCGATAATACTTTGTATGTGACGCCGTTTTCCTGTTCCGACAAAAACAGCTCCGTTTCCTGCAGGGACAATTCTATTTCTATTTTTGATTCATTTACGGATAATACGGGAACCCTTGCCACTTTCCGGTAAGACAGCAGACCGTAAGCTGCCATGATAAAAAAGCCGGATAACCAGACGCAGGCGCCTGTAAAGAGAAAACCAGAGGAGCGGACGCTTAAAGAAGAATCGGTTTTCTGCCAGATTTTAATATCGTCGTTTGGAGATTCAGCAAAAAACCTTCGGGAGTTTCCGACGCACCGGAACTAAAAACGTTTTCGGAAAAATAAACAATCTGCCCCTGATCCGTCACAGGAGGCTGAAAAAAGCTTAAAACGCAGAAATCAGAGGAAAAAGTTACCGGGCAAAGCAGACGGAACAGGACGGCCAGCCAAAGAGCATAAGAAAAAATTTTAGGGGCGCGTCTTAACAGAAACCGAATCGGAATCACAGCTATAATAATTACGCCGGCGGTAACGCTCATGTTTAATATTAAAAAAAACAGCTTCCATTATGTACAGCCTCCTTCTTCATATTCCTCAATCATCTTCTTCAGCTCCGCGATCTCCTGACGGTCCAGCTTATTTTTCTTTGTGAAAGCAGTCAGAAATTGAGGAAGGGATCCGTTAAAATGTTCTTTGATAAACGCTTCTCCCTGGGATGCCTGAAATTCTTCCTTTGTCATGAGCATTTCGACAATTCCGTTTGAATTGCGGAAAATCTGCCGGTCGCAAAGCCTTTTTAACATTGTATAAGAAGTCGTGCGCTTCCATCCGAAGGCCTCTTCGCATAATCTTGCAAGCTGCCCCGACTGAATGGGGGCCTGTGCCCAGATCAGATCGGCGAATCGCTGCTCCATTTCCCCCAGCTTAAATGGTTCCATTCCGACGCCCTCCTGTTTACTATATAGTTAGTCTAATGGCATTAGACAATAATGTCAAGGCAAAACTATGAAAGAACAAAATTTTTTCACCAATTGAACACACTTATTCGTTATAATGAAACATATCTTTCCGAAAAGATTTGCGATTTTCGGCAAAATGCAGTAAAATAAAGATTCAGAGGCGATTATAAATAACGCGGAGGATTATGATGAAGGAGGACAAGTTCCATGTCTAAGACAAACAAGACTGAAGAACCCAAACAGGACAAGGTTATGACAAAATATGACCGCAAAATGGAGGCAAGAAAGCAAAGGGAGCAAAAGGATAAACGGGACAGGCTGATCAGCAAAATAGCGGGTGTTGCCATACTGGCCGTTTTAGTGGGAGCCATCGGCATTTCCATCGGAATCGGCGCATATACCAAACATCGTGCCATTTCAGGAACCTATGTTAAAATTGGCGGTCATGAAATAAGTAAATTAGAATATGATTTCTATTATAATGTGATGCATACCAATTATATGAACAGCTTTTCTTCTTTTTTACCTTATATGGGGCTGGATACTACAAAAGATTACGCATCTCAGCAATATGATGAAAACAAAACCTGGCAGGATCTGTTTGATGAAATGGCGGTAGGACAGATTACCGAGACAATGGCGTTGCTGGATGATGCGAATGATAAAGGATTTGTTTATGAAACGCAGGATGAGGATTATCAGACCTTTCAGGAAGGCATAAAATTACAGGCAGATAATGCGGGTGTGACGCTCAGCGAATACTATAAAGCCGCATTCGGAGAGTACGCAACGGAAGAAAGGCTGAAACCTTTTATAACGGAAACTTTACTGACCAATGCGTATACTTCTAAGCTGCTGGAGGATAACAAGCCCACCGATGAAGAAATAAATACCCGGTATGAAGAAAATAAACAAGATTATGATTACGTAGATTATTATATGTATACCTTTTCGGCGGACGTAACGAGTGAATCTACGGATGAAGAGATAAAAGCGGCAATGGAAGAGGCTGAACAGAAGGCCGAAGCCATGGTGGAAGAACGTGCGGCAGGAAAAAGCTTTCAGGAGCTCTGCGACCAGTATGGCCAGGACAGCGAAGCGGATACGGAGGAAGACACACAGACTGACGGAGATAAAAATCTGATTCAGAATGCAACCTATAATTCTCTTATGACACAGTTTGCGGACTGGCTCTATGATGAGGCCAGAAAGGCAGAAGATATTGATGTATTCATAAACGATTCTTCTAATAAAGTATACGTAGTCGAATTTGTACGGCGTACGGAATTTGATGAGGATACGGCGGATACAATTTCCAATGAGATCGCTTCCGAAAGAGTGACCGCATATACGGAAGAAATGACGGAAAAATATACGGTAGAGGATGTGGCAGGCAAGCTGGTTTATCTGACAAAGCCCGTTAGTACGGAGGAGGATACGGAGCAGCCCGAGGAAGAATCTGAGGAAGAGCCTGAGGAAGAGTCTGAGGAAGAATAGAGGAATTGTTAAATATGGATGGAGAAATAGTCAATGTAGAACAAAATAATCTGAAGCAGGAACGCAGATTTTGTTCTGGTATCGGGTGGAATTTTTTCATATTTTTGGCAGTGGTTATGGGCATTCAGATGGTAATAGCCTATGTGGTTGTGAATTATTGCATAGAACTGTATGTCAATCATTTCGAGATATATTTTCTTCTTACCATGATGCCGATCTATGCAATTGGATATCCGCTGCTTGTAGTTTTAAGCAAACGCAGACCTGCGGTGACACTGGAAAAGCATAAGCTGGGTGCGGGAAATTTTATGATCTTACTGCTTATGTGTTTTGGCGTTATGATTGCCGGGAATATTACCGGTTTGATCGTAAACGCGGTTATTGGGATATTAAAGGGTTCGCCGGTTGCCAATCCTCTTGATTCCATGCTGGGCGGCAATACTCTTTTGATGAATATTATTATTGTGGGAATTTGTGCGCCTGTTTTTGAGGAACTGATATTTCGGAAGCTTTTGGTGGACCGTATGGCGCGGTACGGCGAGGCGGCAGCCGTTGTGGTATCAGGTCTGATGTTTGGACTATTTCACGGGAATTTTTCGCAGTTTTTTTATGCGGCGCTGCTAGGCGGTATATTTGCGTATGTCTATGTTAAAACGGGAAAGATTCGATATTCTATAGGTTTCCATATGATTATTAATCTTTCTTCTTCATTGATTTTGCCGGTTCTGCAGATGGTGGATTATGATAAATTAACGCAGCTGCAGGATGTGCTCTCAACGGCTCCTGATTTTGCTTTGCAGATGATTGCGCAGGAGCCGGAAACGGTCATTGCTGTTTTGATCCTTATATTTTATGAGTTTGCCCTTTACGGAATGGCTATCGCGGGAATTATCCTTTTGATTCTTAAAAGGAAAAAATTTACTTTTAAAAAAGGCATGATAGTTCTTCCGAAGGGGAAAAGGGCTGCTGTTATATGGGGAAATATTGGAATGATTGCTTTTACGGCGGGATGCCTGTTTGAGTTTGTATCGACAATTTTCCTGCAGGGTTGAAATTGCCCGTAGTATCTGCTGATGAGCCGCTTTGCTATGCGAGGGTATACATATGACGAAAAGGAGTTTTTGTACGTATCTGGCAATCTTTACAGGAACCGCGCTGTTAAACGTTTTGGCCTGGAACAGCAAGGGCTTTTGCGACTGGTATATGCTGCATATTTTGCCTTTGTGGGTCAATACATACGGAAGGGTAACGGGACTTCTGCCGTTTTCATTGGGCGAGATCCTTCTGATTGGTGCATGTATATTACTCCTGTTATTTGTTTTGGCGGCAATTGTATATATCTTTCTTAAGATTTTTGAGTCTGTCGTCCGCAGAAAGCGTGAGCCGGGAAGCAACAGGCACATTCAAAAGATGAAAGGCATGATATACGGTTATTATATAGGATTTTCGTGGATTGGTCTGGGAATATTCGTTGTAATGACTTTAAACTGTTTTATCTGTTATCACGGCACCAGTTTTTCAGACAGATATTTCCCGGAGCTGGAACGCCAAGAACAGGCATACAGTCTGGATGATCTTTTGGCAGTACGGGATTTTGTAGTGACGAAATGCAATGAGTTGTCAAAACAGGTGGAGCGGGATGCGGACGGAAACGTTGTCTATAACGGAGACATGGAAGCCATGGCTGTTCAGTGTATGCAGGAACTGGGTAAGGAATATGAACAGTTGAGCGGCTTTTATCCAAAACCGAAAAAAATAAGCAACTCCGAGTTTTTAAGCCAACAGCATATGCAGGGTTATTTTTTTCCGTTTACAATGGAAGCAAACATAAATGAAATTATGAAAATTTTGCATAAACCGGCAACCATGTGTCATGAATTGGCACATTTGCACGGATTTTTACAAGAAGATGAGGCTAATTTGATCGGTTACCTTGCCTGTATTAATTCCGAAGATGTTTTTTTTCAGTATAGCGGGTACTTAAGCGTCCTGAATTACCTGGATAATGATTATTACCGTGCGGTAGGAGGCAGCAGGCAAGATTACCTTTCCCATGTGCAGATACTGCCGGCGGTGAGAATGGACAATCAGTTTTTATCGGAAGAAGCGTGGGAAGCAGTAGAGCGAAAAGCGGTTATTCCGACGGAAACAGTGGATAAGATTTCTGATGAAATTGTGGAAGTAACACTGATCATGAACGGGGTTAAAGACGGTGCAATGAGCTATTGCAGAGTTGTGGGACTCTTGCTTGATTATTATTCGATTCAGCCGGAAAAAATACAAAAGGCTGGGTTGTAAGTATAAAAACGGGTGTTGGAGAAATTCCAACACCCGTTTGCGTTATTCCGGAATGTTTATTCAAATACCCTTTGTTCCGCTTTTGTCATTTCGGATATTTTCCGGCTGAGTTTATGTAATAGTTCTACGATCTGAGCGGATGCCTTATCCGCGTCGCCGTAACATTTTAAAGCAAGTTCCTGGTTGCCCTTTTTAATAGCATCCATGGCCTTTGAACCGGAAGTATGCAAGGTAATGTGTATGGCTTCAATCTTTTTCCAGTCGCCGACAATCTGCGGATTCGTAATAGGCAGAGCAGAATAAAAATGTCCGAAAGCACATTTCTGAGCGCTTGTCTGAAGCGGAAGGACCGTTCCGGTGTCAACAATACTCTTTAGCGTTTCCATCCAGCTAAGATGAGACTGTTCGGCTTTATTAATGACATCCTGTAAATTATCATTGCTTAATGCATTTTCGCCTGTGGTAAGGCCCGAATAAAGATATGCGGATATATCCGAAACCTTATTGTCGATATCGGTAATTTCCGTTACGGACTTAACGCTTTCATCTGCATCGGAACGAATCGTCTGGGCCATTAAAGTTAAGGATTCGGCATTCTGGCTTGATAATTCCATGGCGGAGCTGACTTCGCCGGTAGCTTCTTTAATGCTTGTCATATTGTCGTTGATATTTGATAAATTTTGCACTACTTCGCGCAGAATTTCTATGTTGTCGCTGATTGTTCCGGATACCACATTCATTTTGCCGCTCATTTCTTCCGTGGAGGATAAAGTGCGCGCTACACTTTCCGTACCTTCCTTTGCAGCAACATGAATGTCGCCCACAAAACTCTGCATGCCTTCCAGATTGGCTTTGGTATCATCGGCAAGTTTCCGTACCTCTTCCGCAACTACCGAAAATCCTTTCCCTTGTTCTCCGGCTCTGGCAGCTTCGATTGCAGCGTTCAGGGCAAGCAGATTGGTTTGGCTGGCGATTCCCTGCACGCTGTCTACAACCCGGCTTACTTCCGTAGCGAGATTTGCAAGCTGATTTATTTTTTCTTCCAAATCATGAGTATCCTTAACAACATCGTCTTTAAGAATGGAAAGCTGTGAAAGATAATCGAGATTTTCCTGGTTCTTTTCAGAAAAGATTTTCGCCTTATTTGTTAAATCATCCAGAAGGCCATTTGTATATTCAATAGAATCATTCACATTGTGCATGCTTGCAGTTGTTTCCTGTACAATTGCAAGATTGGATTCGCTAAGATCTGCCAGTTCCGCGGCAAAGGACATAAGCTGTGTGGAAATATGATTCATCTCCATGTCAAAAGTGCTGATAGAAGATGAAATTTCCAGGATCTGACGGGCAGCTTGTGCCATACGTTTTTCATTTTCATAGAGTTTAGCAAACCGTTCTTCCTGTAAAGCTTTAATTTCTTTTTCCTTTTTTCTTATTTTCATGGACGCCACTCTCCTTAGTTAGTGCTAAAAAGCAAAATATTTAATAACAACATTATAGCACAAAAGAATATTGTTTGAAACAGATAAAATAGGGGGATTGTCCGTTTTAAACTTTGGTGATTTTATTTATCTTAAAATTATGTAAAAATTTCTCTTGTGTATTATGGAATATCCCACTATAATAAGTTTGTATATAAATATATGTTATTATACATAATACTTAAAGAATAAATGAAAACAAACTGTAATGAGGAAATTTACAAAGAGTAAATAAGGAGGGTAAGATTAAATGGGTGTAGTTTTAAATTATGTATTAGGTATTTTGCTTTGTTCAGCAATTCCGATTCTGGCAATATTAAATATCGTGCGTTTTGTAATGTGGTTAAAATGCCGCAATACCGAACAATGTACAAATTCAAAATGCTGGTACCATACGTGCTGTCCGAAATTTCAAGATGAGTTTGCCGAAAAGCAGCCTGAAGATTTGTATACGCTTATAAAAAAGTATAAAAAAGAATTAAAGGAAAAATAATCTGTTAATAAGGACGAATCATCTGTCAGTACTTGCAGGAGTTCTTTCAGAATGGTATACTAAATAACGGAAACACTGTATTGACCAGTGTTTCCGTTATTTAAAAAAATAAGCGCGAGACGGGACTCGAACCCGCGGCCTCGACCTTGGCAAGGTCGCGCTCCACCAACTGAGCCACTCGCGCATGTAAACAATATGAAAGCGGGTGATGGGAATCGAACCCACGTATCCAGCTTGGAAGGCTGGTGTTCTACCATTGAACTACACCCGCATGGGTTTTGTACTGACTTGGATATATTACCATAAAATATTTTTATATGCAAGTATTTTATGAAAGATTAAAAAAAATTATAGTAATAGGAGGTATCATGAGCGACAGTCACAAAAAAGACCGGAGAGGGGCCAGCGGCATTGAGGATATGAAAGTGATCCCCGACTACAATTCAAAATTGAATATGTTAGATCCTGATTCCCGGATGAGCAAAGTGATCGGTGTAATTCTGATTATCGGCATTATCCTTTATTTTTTTGACGTTGTTATAATCGGCGCCGCACTGGTGATTCTTGCTTTTATTTTGTATGGTGTTTTAATGATTTCCGTAAAGAAAAAGAATAAAACGGAGCAGGAAAAAGAAAACAAACAGGAGGGAAAGCAGTAATGCAAAAACAGACATTAAACGGTTTATGGAAAATGCAGGAGACGGACGGCGGCCGGAGTTATCCCGTTACGGTGCCCGGAACCGTACTTTCCTGTCTGCTTGCGGAAAAAGCAATTGAAGACCCCTACTACCGCAAAAATGAATATGCCACCAGGGATCTTTTCTGGAAGGATTATGAGTTCTGCCGGGATTTTGAGGTTACTAAGGAGCTGTTAGGCGAGGAAATCGTGGAACTGGTATGCCACAGCCTGGATACCTTTGCGGAGGTTTATATCAATGAAAAACTTGCCGCCAAAACCGATAACATGCACAGGACCTACCATATATCTGTAAAAGAATATTTGGTGGAAGGCAGCAATGCCATTAAGATTATTTTCCGCTCGGCGCTGCAATATGCAAAAGACTATAAGTCGCCGGAAAATAAAGCCGTACATTATGTATCTCCGGTTACAACAGAGAATAATGAAATGATCAGAAAGGCTCATTCCATGTTCGGATGGGATTGGGGCGCACAGCTTGTAGATGCCGGAATCCAAAGGGATATAGAGCTGATTGCATACAGCAAAGCCAGGCTTCATGACGTGCGCATTACGCAGCATCATGAAGCGGGTAAGGTTCTGGTCCGCGTCCATACCGAAATTGCCGCGCTTTCCGGTTCTGCGCAGATAGAGGCGGTGCTGACGGCGCCTGACGGCGGCGCCGCAAGAAAACAGGCGGTTCCCTGCTGGCAGGAAGAGAACCGGCAAGGTCAGACAATTTTTACCGGAGAAACGAAAGAAATTAAAATGACAAGACTGTCGGACGGAAAAATTGTTCCCGTGCATGAGGCGGATCTTGAATTTGAAGTGGACAACCCCAAACTCTGGTGGCCCAACGGTTACGGAGAGCATCCCCTTTATCAGCTGGAAGTGATTCTGAAAAAAGGGGACGGAAAAGAAGAAAAGAGATCTTACCGTATCGGACTTAGAACCCTGACTGTCAGTCAGGAAAAAGACCAATGGGGTTCCGAGTTTGCGTTTTGCGTCAATGGCATTAAGATTTTTGCAATGGGAGCCAACTATATCCCGGAGGATTGCGTATATCCGAGAATTACCGGCGAAAAGCTGGAGCGCCTTGTAAAGGACAGCGTACGCGCGAATTATAATTGCCTGCGCCACTGGGGCGGCGGCTATTACCCTTCGGATACCTTTTATGATCTGTGCGACGAATACGGCCTGATCGTATGGCAGGATCTGATGTTTGCCTGCAATACATATGAATTCCATGAAGAGTTTGAGAAGAGCGTTGTGGAAGAAGTGAAGGATAATGTGAGAAGACTCCGCCATCATGCATGTCTCGGCTTATGGTGCGGCAATAACGAGCTGGAAACGGCATGGGTAAACTGGACCGATTTTGACGGCTGCAGTATATACATGCAGGAAGATTATATCCGTCAGTTTGAGCATGTGCTTCCAAAGCTTATGAAAGAGCTGGATGATCAGACCTTTTACTGGCATTCTTCCCCTTCTTCCGGAGGCTGCTTTGACGATCCCAATGCGGAAGACCGGGGCGACGTGCATTACTGGGAAGTCTGGCACGGACAGAAGCCCTTTACGGATTATCGGAATTATTACTTCCGTTTCTGCTCAGAATTTGGCTTCCAGTCTTTTCCATGTCCTAAGACCGTTTATACCTACACGGAACCGGAGGATCGGAATATCTTTTCGGACGTAATGGAAAGCCACCAGAAAAACAGCTCTGCCAACGGAAAAATCCTGTATTACCTGTCGGAGAACTTCCGGTATCCGAAGGACTTCGAAAGCCTGATCTATGTGTCTCAGGTATTACAGGCAATTGCCATGAAATACGGAGTGGAGCACTGGCGGCGCAACAGGGGAAGATGTATGGGCGCCCTGTACTGGCAGCTTAACGACGAATGGCCGGTAGCGTCCTGGTCCAGCATCGATTATTACGGACGCTGGAAAGCGCTTCACTATTTTGCCGTTAATTTCTTTAAGCCGCTTGCGGGAAGCCTCGAAAAAGAAGGAAACCTGGTGAAAGTTTATCTGGAAAACGAAACGCTGCAGACTGCGGAGTGTACGGTGGAGCTCTGTCTGAAGACAATGGATCTGGAAGCGCTTGACTGCCGCAGGATTCAGGTGAAGACGGACGCGCTTAGCGCAAAAGAAGTTTTGGCGGCAGATTATACGGAACTGCTTACGGCGTATGATCCACAGGAAGTAGTCTGCGTGGCGGATTTTATCTTTGCGGACGGAAGCAGACAGAGAGAAACCGAAATTTTTGTACCGTATAAACATTTACGCTTAAAAAATGCCGCTATTAAAACAGAAATACGGGAAGAAGAAAACCATTATGAAATTTCTTTGAGCTGCGACGTATTTGCTAATTATGTGGCTCTGGAACTGGAAGGCGCGGACGGAATTTTCTCCGATAATTACGTGGCCCTTACCGGGGGGGAACCCGTTATCATTACTCTGGATAAAGCGGACATTACAAACGGAACCATACAAAATGCAAAAGAGCTGCAGGACGCTCTGCGAATCTGTTCGATCCGGGACAGCTACGTATAAAATAAAGGTCTGTAAAATCTTACGGACGCAGTTGGTTTTTGTAATAAAATACGGCTAACTGCGTCCGGTCTCTAAGACCCAGCTTTTCTAAGACGGCGCTGATATAATTACGTATCGTGCCTTCACCCAAAAACAGTTTTTCCGCTATTTCCCGATTGCTGAGTCCCTCGGCAACCAGCTCTATGATAGTCTGTTCCTTTTGCGTAATATGGTAACGCTGATAATCAAATTCTTCCTTCGATTGAAGCAGAACCGGGATTTTATGAACAATTTCCCCGCCAAATACGCTCTGGCCGCCGAAAACCGCTTTTAATGCCGGTACGATTCCCTCAAAATCCTGCTTTAACAGATAGCCCTTAGCGCCCATGTTTAAAGCTTTTATGATATATTCATCGTCGGAAAAGGTCGTTAAAAATAATATTTTTGCGTTTCCGTCGAAAGCAAGGATTGCTTCAGCGGCATCCAGACCGCTCATCTCATTCATCCTGATATCCATTAAGAGAATATCGGGTTTTGCTTCGCGGTACAGACGGAGTGCATCTTCGCCGCTGTATCCCATGTCTGTAACGTCAATATCCCCGTCCGCTTCCAGAATTGTCTTTAAGGACAAAACCACCAGTCTGTCATCGTCAATAATTAATACCCGCATGCAAGCCTCCTTATTAATTCCGCGGAATGGAAAAAGAAATCCGAAATCCGCGTTCGGTAGAGATTTGGAAAAAGCCGTTTAAGGCTTCTACCCGGTCACGCATATTACAAAGGCCGATTCCGCCGTAATCCCTTAAATCGGCCGAGGGAGAGGGAAGCCGGGCGCCGTTATCTTCCACGGCGAACTGATAAAAGCCGGGGTGTTCCCGAAAAATCAAAAGCACGCGGTCGGCGTTTGAATGTTTTAAGATATTGGAAACCGCTTCCTTTACCGTAGAGATAATGCAATATTTTATATTGCTGGGAACGGCGGAAGACATGTCGAAATCAATCGTTACCGCATACCGGTCCCGGAGAGGGCATACCGCTTCGGTGACGGCCTGCTTTAAATCAATCGAATCATCATGCAGATCGTGCACGCTTTCCCGGATATTGGTCATGGCGGAATTTAAGTTTTCATTTACCTGCTTAAGCTCCCCATGCAAAGGGTCTTCCCTGTGCACGGTGCTTAAAGCGCCGATTTGAAGAATACAGCGGGATAACATATGTCCCACATGATCGTGAATTTCTCTTGCAATCCGGTTTCGCTCTTTTAAAGTAGCCAGATAAATTTCGTAGTCCTGCTTTTCCATCAAATCTTTGTTTTTTTGCTTTAATGCCAGATTCCGTTCCATACTGCTGTCGCGCAGACGGATATACTCCTGTTCCAGAAAGGCCAGCTTATCCGTGCGGACCGACAGGTACCAGGAAAGCAGGAGAACCGCCGGATACAAAAGAACCCAGGGAAAAGCGGGCAGGAGCAGACTGCCGGAGACCATATGGTAAAGGAAAGGAAGAAGAAGTAAAGCGCCTTCATAAAAACGTTTCCTGAAACAGTCATATAAAAGGACAGGCAAAAAATAAAGCAGTTCCGGCAGAAAAAAACAAAATAAAGCAGATACGGCGGTAAGATTCCGCTTGCCGCTTCTTTTATCCAGGCAGATGCTCAAGGCGGCGGCAGAGGCGGCAAGAAGAAAAGCAGTCACCGTACGCGCCGGATTGGCGGCAAAAAATAAGAAGAATATACACAATAATAATAAAATTCCTTTATCAGCCGCCTGATTCATCGTTGCTTCCTCCCGCCTGTCATAGTATAACCATATCATGTCCGTGCACGGCTGAAAACCATAATTAAAAAAAAGTGACAATTGTCAGATTTTTTAGTGATGCGTTACACTACCATTTTTTCAGCGGAATTTTTATACTGATAGCAAAGCTACAGGGAGGATTGCTATGAGTCAACCAATTGTAAAAATTGAAAATGTTGTAAAAAGATATCGGGAGCTGGTGGCTCTGGATCATTTTAATCTGCAGATTGAAGAGGGAGAAATTTTTGGGCTCCTGGGACCTAACGGTTCCGGAAAAACTACTACGATCAATTGTATACTATCTCTTCTTACCTATGATAAGGGAAGTATTCAGGTGTTTGGGAAAGAAATGTGGCCGGATTCCTATGAAAGCAAACGCCAGATCGGAGTGATTATGCAGAATGTGGCCGTGTTCGACGAATTGACGGTCTATGAAAATATAGACTATTTCTGCGGTCTGTATATCCGTGATAAGAAAACGCGGAGACAATACGTGGAGGAGGCCGTTGAATTCGTGGGGCTGCAGGATTTTTCCAGGTTTTACCCCAAAAAGTTATCAGGCGGTTTACTTAGGCGGTTAAATATAGCCTGCGGCATCGCGCACAAACCGCGACTGATTATTATGGATGAACCCACGGTTGCGGTAGATCCGCAAAGCCGGAATAAAATACTGGAAGGAATTGAGGATCTTAACAAACAGGGAGCAACCATCATTTATACCACTCACTATATGGAAGAAGCGGAGCAGATTTGCAGCCGTATTGCAATTATGGATAAAGGCAGAAACCTTGCGCTTGGAACAAAGGAAGAACTGAAGCAGATGATTAAAAAAAGCGAAGGCATTTCCATTGAAATCCTGAATCTGGAAGAACGCCATATAGCGGAGCTGAGGGCCTTGAAGCATGTCTATGAAGTCCGTTATGCCAATCATCATCTTGAGGTGTTATGCAGCGGCGGCGCGCATAATTTGTCGCGGGTTCTGGAATATCTGCAGAAAGAAGAGCTGCCCTTCGGAAGAGTTTATTCGGAGCTGCCTACTTTGAATGATGTTTTTCTGGAAATTACCGGAAAAGAATTGCGGGATTAGGGGAGGAAGCTTATGTTTTTACATTGTTTTGGTTATGGAATAAAAAACCTGCTTCGCAGCCGTGACTATCTGTTTTGGAGCCTGGGATTTTCGATAATACTTGCGACCCTCTTTCATGTGGCCTTTGGCGACTTGTCAAAAGGAGAAGGATTTATACCGATTCCTACGGCAGTTGTGTTAGAGGAATCCTGTCCGCAGCCGCTTAAGGATGCGCTGGATACGCTGGGTGAACCGGGGGATGGACAGTTGCTGGAAATTCAGTATGCCTCACAGGAAGAGGCGGAGTCGCTGCTTAAGGGGAAAAAGGTAAGCGGAATTTTATTTGTGGGAGAAAATGTCTCTCTGTCCGTATCGGGGGATATGACCTATGACAAACTGAATCAAAGCATCCTGCAGTCTCTGGCGGAGAGTCTTCATGGCAGTTATGAGGCCGTTTCGGAAGCGGCTGCCCGCAGTCCGGAAAAACTGCCGCAAATTCTGGCCGCTTTACAGAAGGATGCTGCGCATAACCAGGAAATTAATTATGCGGGAAGAAATCTGGACGAAGGTCTGACGTATTTTTTTAATTTAATTGCCATGACATGTCTGACCGGCAGCACGGCAGGAGCGGTTACGGCTGCCGCCAGTCAGGCAAATCTTTCGGAGCTGGGAAAACGGAAAAGCGTTACGCCGGGAAAAAAACAGGTTCGTATTCTGGCGGAAGTGGCGGCGACAATTTTAATGCAGTTTTTTGCGGTAAGTATCAGTGTCGTTTATATGTGGGCAGTACTTGGGGTGGACTTGGGAAGCTCTGCAGGTTACGTTCTTCTGACCGTTCTGGCGGGCAGTATGGCCGGAGTCAGCGGTGGTTTTTTTGCAGGCTGTATCGGTAAGAGCAGTATACATGTAAAAATAGGGGTGTTAATGGCCATAACAATGCTTTGCAGTTTTTTCAGCGGTCTTATGGTAGGCGGCATGAAGCTTTTAGTGCAGCGGTATGCACCCTGGTTTAACCGGATCAATCCGGCCGCATTGATTTCTGACAGTCTGTATTCTCTGGCGGTGTACGAATCGCATACCAGATTTTTTCAGTGCATCGGAGGTTTATTTATTATATCCGCATTGTTTATCCTGGCGGGCGCCGCAATGGTAAGGAGGCAGCGTTATGCAAGTCTTTAAGGCATTTTACTTAATTTTAAAAAAACATATGAAACCTCTGTTCATTTATACCGGAGCTTATGCATTTATGCTTTTGCTGATTACCCAAACGGCAGAGGACAACATGAACAGCTATTTTGAAAGCACATCTCTGGATATCAGCGTTATTGACAGGGACCGGTCGCAAGCGGCCGAAGCGCTGACGGAATATCTGGACAGCCGGCATAATCTGATTGAAATAGAGGATACGAAAAAAGACATTCAGGATCATATTTATTATCGCTATGTTAAATATATCCTGATTATTCCGGAAGGCTTTGAAAATAATCTGATGCAGGGAAAGACGGAAGATTTGCTGCAGCACGTGCAGATTCCCGGAAGCAGCCAGGGCAGATTCTTAAATAATCAGATTGAAAATTATATAAAACAAGTGCAGATCTATCTGGCCGGCGGGCAGGATACTGCGGCGGCAATGGAAGCGGTACAGAAAACTCTTGCGGACCCGTTAGTGGAAACGCTTTATTTTGGAGACAAAAAAGAAAGCCGGAACGACACGGTGTTTTACTTTTTCCAGTATCTTCCCTACATTTATATTTTGCTTCTGGTCTGCGGACTGGCGCCCATTTTGTTTGCGCTGAATAAAAAAGAAATTCAGGAAAGAACCTTGTGTTCATCCATGAATTTAATGCAGAAAAATGTTCAGATTTTGTTGGGAAGCGTGTGCTATAGTATCCTGATATATATTGTGTTCGCAGCGCTTGGATTCCTGATTATCGGTAAAGACATGATTCGGGCAGAAACCGTTTATTTACTGCTTAACAGTGCGGTTTTTCTAATATTTGCGGCCGCTATGACAATATTCTTATGTACCCTGAGTCCCGTTAATGATTCCGTTCTTAATTTTATTGCCAATACGGTCGGATTGGGCATGAGCTTTCTGTGCGGTGTGTTTGTTCCCCAGTCGCTTCTGTCCAAGCCGGTTCTGGCTGCTGCAAAATTTTTGCCTGCATACTGGTATATTAAAAACAATAATATGCTGGCAGGCTTTTCAGAGGAACCCTTCAGCAGGGAAAGCTTTTTCACCGCCGTCGGAATTCAGGCATTGTTTGCGGCCGCTATGTTTACCGGCGTGCTGGCGGTCTCAAAGCTTAAAAGGCAGAGACGGTAAACATAACGGCATTCCGCTGTGGAGCGGCAGTAATTTGTCTCCCATAACAGACTTCATAACGACGTACGCGGCTTCGCCCGTACAGTGTCCGGTATAAAAAACGGTGGGCATGGCGTTTAATTCTTCGGCGGTTTTCCTGATTACGGATACCTCTTCTTCCGTATAAGCGTTTTTCTTCATCATATGAAAACCGCTGATGACAATCTGGGGAAGTCCGCCGTAAAGCGTCCGGTATCGATCCAGAATATTCAGGATTCCGTTGTGGGCGCATCCGGAAAGAAGAATCCGGTTCCGGTCCTGTGTGATGACAAGATACTGTTCATGGTCAAAGGAATCCTGCACGTCCCTGCCCGCAGTTCTTTTTGTCAGGGCAAGGTTGCTGTGTGCAAAAAAACGTCTTCCCGTTACATGGGAAAAAACCGACAGTTCTTCGTCGATCTTTTCATCCTGCTCCACCAGATGCACCTGAGGAAGCTCCGGAATACGTTTGTCAATGCCGATATACCGTTGGCCGTGATAATAATCGCAGGCAGCGGTTTTTTTCATATAGATTCGGGCGTGGGGATTTATCTCGGAAAATGCCATAATACCGCCTGCGTGGTCATAATGTCCATGGCTTAAAATCAAGGTATCCACTTTTGTCAGGTCAACATCCAATTCCCGTGCGTTTTGTAAAAAGGCATCGGAAGCGCCCGTATCCATTAAAATTTTATGCTTTATGGTCTCGATGTAAATGCTTAATCCGTGCTCGCAGGCGCAGGCGGGATTACCGCAGGTGTTTTCAATTAAGGTCAGAATTTTCAATGTGCTGCTCCTTTGCAGGCAGGTTGGTCAGGTTGTATTCCCTGTATAATTGCCATCTCGTATTTTCGTCTGAAAGAAGCCTTAACTCCTGCTGCCTTCCGTCCCGCTGCAGGTATTCCACCAGTAAGGCAAGCCGGTTTTCGCCCTGTGTTTGCCCTTCCTCTCTTGCAATCTTTTTTTCACTCTCAATGTGGGCCTGCTCGTCACTTCCACAGCATGATCAATGGCCTCTCTGATCGACATTTTACGGCCTGTATTCTCTCTTACTTTTCCAATGAAAATGGAATATTCCTATAACTTCCTGCATTTCCTCATAACATCAAAATTAACATTATTTCGTTCGTTTGCCATAGGATGTCTCCATTATAAAATTTTTTAATAAATTCTGCAATACCAAATTTTGACTGGTAATCCTGGTATTTGTATAATATGAGAGATTCTGTTACATAAGATATGAAAATCTCATAAATTATTTAAGAAAGCTGTTCGCTTTTCAAAATAGCTTCGCTTTATCGTAATAACATTTATTTATCAAGATTCACTTGCAGTAATAGCAAGGAATTTCAAATTATGAACCAAATTAAGAACCAAAAGTTATTGGATATTGACATAAATATACATATGAATTAAAATAAATGTAATGAAAATATAATTTATAATTATGATATATAGACAAGATGTTTTCGAACGGTAATTTTTTCTTGTTTATCGGTATAGCGCGCGTATACCGCAAATGGGAACAAAGCTGAGTTTAAAAAGAGAGTTTTCGGGAGGTGACATAATTGTAATACTTAAAATTTTAAACAGTATATTTCAATGTGTTAATGTTTTTATCTTAAAAATTCGCATCCATTCTATTGGGAGTAAATTAATTATATAATAGTAATGGGAAATTTGTTGGATTTAATAGGAGGATAATATCCATGAGGTTAAAAAGGAAATTGTTTATCGCCGTATCGATTATGCTGACATGGGTATTATCTGCCTGTGGGTTCGGAGAAAAGGCGAAGGAATTGACAGAGGAAGAGGCAAAAGAAGCGGCAGTTCATGAACTGCAGAAAATTCGTCCTGCGGAAAAACAACCCGTGGGGATTAGTTTGTACTACCAGAATAATCAGGATGCAATTGATTTTGACGAAGGAACGCCGCGGGAAGGGTTAATTCAATACCGGGCGCTTTGGAGGGCTGACTTTTCCTTTGACGGTGGGGATGATTATCAGATCTGGATTAATGCCGTGGACGGAACTGCTTCTAATATATTCAGATATCCGGAAGACTGGTTTGACACAGCGAGAGAGTATAAAGATTATACAGTAGAAGGTCAGGCGGATTATACGGAGGAAGATTTTTTAAAAACCGCCGAAGGATACTGCGAAAGAGCGGGATATCAGGTTCAGGAGTCTTACAGCCTGTTTCAGGTAAAAGACAATTTGATATTATATAACCCTGGCCCCACAATGCTGGAGGGAAGAGTAAAATGGCCGGTTGAATATTATGAGATCACGGTTGTTTTTGAAGGCGGGGGCGGCGCCACAATAGGTCTTTCAGTGAAGGATATGTCTCTTTTAAGCGCACGGTTTGTACCCGCGGCCTGAAACGACTGCGGGTATATTTTTGTTTGCCCAGCATGGGCGTTTTCTAACGGGTGAAAGTCCCGAGTGCGC
>ERZ779637.751-NODE-751-length-18404-cov-16.685323_pt1 | contig 18404 bp, 16 predicted proteins | sample MGYA00514196_ERZ779637 | MGnify/ENA primary metagenome ERZ779637 (study PRJEB29562, sample SAMEA4376700) | mouse gut metagenome | isolation source: Cecum | study: EMG produced TPA metagenomics assembly of the A DSS colitis mouse model was used to assess the...
CCTAAACACCCACTTCTATTCATGGTGGTATCATAATGTAGGATATGGGTGTTTAGGAACGCAATGGAACTGTCTGTATAAGGATTGCCATTTGAGGAACATTATATACGTACAGTGTATCCGCTTACTTGACTGATGGCATCGGAAATGATGGGTCAAACGGACAGGGCTGACAGCGGAAGCTGACCAACAGGGAATCAGGCTTTGGCGAGAGGGAGTACATATATGAATTACAAGGAAGCGATGGCTTATATGGAGGAGCTTGGACAATATGGCAGTGTCATGGGACTTGTGTCCATGCGTGAATTGTGTGCACGTCTGCACGATCCACAGGACAAGCTGAAATTCGTGCATGTGGCGGGAACCAACGGTAAGGGCTCCATCGTTGCCTATGTATCGACTGTACTTATGAGAGCCGGATATAAGGTAGGGAGATATGTCTCACCGACCGTGAGCGATTACAGGGAGCGGTTTCAGATCGGCGGCAGGATGATCACGCAGGCAGATCTGTGTAGATACTTAGAACCGGTCAGGGAGGCGGCAGAGGCGATGGCGGCAGAAGGACGACCCCATCCGACCGCTTTTGAAGTGGAGACGGCGACCGCCTTTCTCTATTTTCTGGATAAGCAGTGTGAGATCGTAGTGTTGGAGACGGGATTGGGCGGGGCTACGGATGCTACGAATGTTATAGTGACTACCCTTGTGGCGGCATTTGCTTCGATCAGCAGAGATCATATGGGGATTCTGGGAGAAACGCTGGAGCAGATAGCGTCGGTCAAGGCAGGTATTATAAAGAACGGCTGTTATGTCGTTTCGGTCCGGCAGCCGCCGGAGGTTATGCAAGTATTGCGGCAGGCGGCGTTACTCTGTAAGGCCGAATTTCATATGGCGGATGTAAACCAGACTCAAAATATCCGGTACGGCGTAGCGAAACAGTATTTTACCTACGAACAATATAAGAAGCTGGCGATTACGATGACGGGGCAGGTGCAGATAGAAAATGCTGTGGCGGCGGTGGAGATCATTACTGCGCTTGGCAGATTGGGCTTTCCGGTGAAGGAGGAGCAGCTTAGACAGGGACTTCTGGAGACACGTTGGCGGGGCAGGTTTGACGTGATCGGGAAGAAGCCCCTTTTCATTGCAGATGGAGCACATAATGAGGATGCGGCAAGAAAGTTGGCCGAAAGTATCAGATTCTATTTTACAAACAGAAGAATCATCTATATAATGGGAATGTTGAAAGACAAAGAATATGATAAGGTGATCCAGGATACCTATAGATTGGCGGAGCATATTGTCACAGTGACGCCGCCGGCCGGTGAACGGGCGCTGCACGCCTATGAACTGGCACAGGCGGCAAGCATGTTTCACGACAGCGTGACGGTGGCAGACAGCATACAGGAAGCGGTGGAGATCGCATATCTGCTGGCAGGTCAGGATAAGGATGCCGTTATCATCGCATTCGGTTCTCTCTCATATCTGGGAGAACTGATCAATGTGGTAGAACATAGAGACACGATCAGGAGAGATTCTCATGGTAGATCAGAAGAAAATTGAACAGGCAGTAAAGCTTTTGCTGGAAGGAATCGGTGAGGACGTGACCAGAGAGGGACTTGTTGACACGCCCAACCGGGTTGCGCGGATGTATGGGGAGATCTGCAGGGGGATAGATGAGGATCCGTCGCAGCATCTTTCCAAAACTTTTGCAGTGCAGAGCAATGAGATCGTTCTGGAGAAGGATATCACCTTTTATTCCACCTGCGAACATCATTTGATGCCCTTTTATGGCAAAGTGCATATTGCGTATCTGCCCGACGGCAGAGTGGCGGGGCTGAGCAAGCTGGCCCGCACGGTGGAGGTGTATGCCAGAAGGCTGCAAATACAGGAACAGATGACGATCCAGATTGCGGAGGCCGTTATGGAGCATTTGAAACCACAAGGAGTGATGGTGATGGTGGAAGCGGAACATATGTGTATGACAATGCGTGGCGTGGCAAAGCCGGGCAGCCGCACGGTCACGACGGCGGCCAGAGGGTGCTTCCGGGAGGAACAGCAGCTGCGGCAGTATTTTTATGAAATGGTACGCTCAAGATAAAGAGAACTGACTTATTTATTCCCGCGAGCAACGAGCCAAGTGGCTGCTTGCAGACATTTGGCGACTGCCGCGAGGGTCAAATACCCCGCTGCTCTGCAGCGCTGCAAGTTTGATACCCCGTTGCTTGCAGCGGGGTCTTTGATTGGTTAGCAAAGCAATACTTTTGAGGGGGTTGCGGGATGCATAGTAATTCATACTGGCGAGAATGATGGTAAAGGAGAGATGATTTGAGGATAGGAAGCAGGGATTTTGCCACACAGGGGCATACGTATGTAATGGGGATTTTGAATGTGACGCCGGATTCTTTTTCTGATGGAGGCAGATATCAGAAGATCGATCAGGCGTTGTATCATGTGGAGGAAATGATAACAGATGGTATGGATATAGTGGACGTAGGCGGTGAGTCTACCCGACCGGGTTATACGCCGATCACGGCAGAGGAGGAAGAAGAGCGCGTAATTCCGATTATAGAAGCTATTAAGTCCAGATTTAATATACCGATTTCTCTGGATACATGCAAGGCTGCAGTGGCAAAAGCCGGTATCGGTGCAGGTGTGGACCTGATTAATGATATCTGGGGGTTGAAATTTGATCCGGCGCTTGCAGAAGTGATTGCAAATGAAAATATCGCATGTTGTTTGATGCACAACCGTAAGGAAGCCGTTTATCAAAACTATATGGAAGAAGTGTTGTGGGATCTGGAAGAGACACTGCAGATCGCGCACCAGGCAGGGATCGCGGATGATAAGATTATGCTGGATCCGGGGGTAGGATTTGGAAAGACCTATGAGCATAATCTGGAGATAATTGACAGGATGGAAATGCTGCATTCCCTGGGATATCCGCTTCTGCTTGGCGCCAGCAGGAAGTCCGTGGTCGGCAATGCATTGAACCTCCCTAAGGAGGAGCGGGTGGAAGGAACGCTTGTGACTAGCGTATTTGCGGTTTTGAAGCGGGCCATGTTTGTCCGGGTACATGATGTGAAAGAGAATGTGCGTGCCATCAGGATGGCGGAGGCGATACGGGACGGATATGAGAGGTAGTCCGCAAGGGATAGGAACCGCAGGTGACTTTTATGCGGATCGGAGGGTGCGGGAAGCAGAGCCATGTAGACGAGGGCGGTAAGAAACGAGTAGGCAGCCGGGATGGAGATGAGGTTGGGATAAACATGAGGACAGATAACATGGATCAGATCAGGATAGATAATTTAAGGATATTTGCCCACCACGGGGTTTATGAGGAAGAGAACGAGAAAGGGCAGAATTTTTACGTCAGTGCTGTTTTAGAGACGGATACGATGCCCGCGGGCATTCTGGACGATCTGGCGCTTTCCACGAATTATGGGGAAGTGTGCAGGTTTCTGGATGGTTTTGTCAAGGAGCATACGTATAAGCTGATAGAGACCGTGGCCGAGAAGGCAACGGAGGCATTGCTGCTTACATTCCCTCTTGTCAGACGGGTGACGCTGGAAGTGCGCAAGCCGGAAGCGCCGATCCCACTACCTTTTGCATCCGTGTCGGTGAGGATTACAAGAGGATGGCACAAGGTTTATCTGTCCTGCGGATCTAATATGGGAGACAGGAGAAGGCATCTGGAGGAGGCGGTGCAGGAGCTGCGTGCCGATGATAAATGCAGGGTGCTGCAGGTCTCCGACTGGATTGAAACGCCGCCTTATGGAGGTGTGGAGCAGGATGATTTCCTTAACGGCGCTATAGAGGTGGATACATTGTATACACCGCAGATGCTGCTTATGAAGCTGCATGAGATTGAGCAGAATCATGGAAGGGAGCGCAAGATACACTGGGGACCGAGGACGCTGGACCTTGACATTTTGCTCTATGAGGATTGCATCTTGTATACAAAGGATTTGATCCTGCCTCATATAGATATGCATAACAGGCGTTTTGTATTGGAACCTCTCATGCAGATTGCGCCGTATGCAGAGCATCCGGTCTTGCGTAAAAATGTGCGGCAGATGTTTGAGGAAGAGCAGGTAAGAGAGGGCTTTGACGGCCCGCGTGTGGAATAACGGAGGCAGATGATACAGCAATGGACAGAGTAGGATTATATGCCAGAGAGTTGACGATCAACGAGGCAGAGGAGATTTATGAGAAACATCTGAGAAGAGACTTTCCGCCGGATGAGGTAAAGCCGTTCTCCATCATCAGAGAGATGTCGTCGAAAAGGAATTATTATATGTATGGATTTTATGAGAGGAGAAAAGGGCAGAGGGAGGAGACTCTCTGCGCGTATGCTTTCTTACTTGCAGACTATAAGAGGAAAATGCTGCTGTTAGATTATTTTGCAGTCTGCGGACAGCTGCGTGGATCAGGATATGGATCGCACGCAGTGGCTATGTTGCGGGAAGAGTGTGCGGCCTGGAACGGGATCATGATCGAAGTGGAGGATGATGAACTGCCGGGGTTGGACGAAGAGACGAGAAAAGTCCGACAAAGGCGCATCGCTTTTTATAAGGGGGCAAATTGTCAGATGACGACCACCAGAAGCAGGCTGTGGGGCGTGGACTACCGTATTATGATCCTGCCCGTCATGGACAGCCGGGCGGGGGAAGATATGGCTATAAAAATAAGGTCTGTCTATCAATGTATGTATGATGATGCAATCTTGCAGAAGCGTTTTGCGATCACTGCACAATGATAATGGGCATAAAAAAGGAAACCGGATGGTTTCCTTTTTGCATTCTATTATTCTTTACTTTGCTTGTCAGGTTTTGCCTCTTTCAATGCGGCCTGCATGGCAGTGTCGAAGCTTGTGACACCGACGGGGCCGAAGGTACTTGTTTTGTAGACGGGAGTCGGCTCGTTGAAGGCATTAAAGTATACATATTGCGAAGTAATATTGATATTTTGGAACACGCCTTCCTTGACGAGTTCCTGAGAACTACCGTCTATTCTCATCCGCTTAAGTGCGGGTTGGGTAGGGGAACTTACCTGATAATAGATGTAATGGTCATATAGATTGAACATATCGAGACGCTCGTTGGTAAGTACTTCTATCGTATCATTATTGAAAGAATATCGGCACAGGCGGTAGTCGTTGTCTACATCCATATAATATACATAGCCGTCTTGCACGATGGGATTCCAGAGGTTTCCTTCCCACACGACTTCGGAGACACCGGTAGCGGTGTCGAGCGCGTAGAGATAATGATCTGTTGCGTCTCCGTTGTAATAGATTTTACCGTCTATGTAACAGTTGGGATTGATGATCGTCTTCGGAGCTACGGTCTGCTTCTCCTTCTTGTCGATTCTTATCTTTTCCAGAGAAACTGCTTCTTTATTGTCATATTTCTCGTAGAAAACATAATTGCCGCACAGCCGCAGATTGATGATATGACAGCGGTCCATCCCAGTGGCCTTCTTACCGTTTAGTTTGCTGCGGTAAACGCCGTAAGGTTTTCCGATAAAGCCCAGGTCATAATCTTCAGTCTTGCCGATCATGGAATAGTATAGATAATCGCCGCCCACGTTCAGGCAGGAAAAAGCGCCGTCGTTTATCTTCTTGATATCGGATTCGTCAGCATTCATGGAATACAGAGCATAATCGTCGTAGGCATTGGCAAAATAGACACGTCCGTCTGATTCACAAAAATATCCGCCGTTATTCAAATTGCCGGGAGTATTGCCGACGGTATCGTCATTCGTTAACGGGATGCGGCTCGGTAAGATCGTGAGAAACATGAGCACAGCAAAAATAGCAATAGTTATAAATATGATCACAAGATTCTTCGCCTTTTTAGTCATGGTTACCTCCGTGCTAATAGTATAGCAAGATCTTCCATTTAGTCGAGTTTACGGTTGATTCCACTGCTATACAGTTCTGCTTTATTTTATGAGATGTTGGGATTTGAAGATGCCATATAGTCATAAGAACACTTATATGCAAGCGTGACGCGGCCTATGTCCTTTAATCCTGACATCATGTTAATATTATAGCTTTAAACTGTCTTGCTATCAAGGGGGTTTTGCGTTAAGATGTTAGCAGTATTAGAGAGTGGATTTGATACCAAGACAGATGCAGGAGGAGCAGACATGATGGATTTGACCGAATTGCGTGGAAAGTTAGATCACATAGATGAGCAGATCGTTCAACTGTATGAAGAGCGGATGGAGATTTGTTCGCAGGTGGCAGATTATAAGATTGAGACGGGGAAGAAGGTTCTGGATAAGACGCGGGAGGAGGAGAAGCTTCGTAAAGTCCGCAGTCTGGCGCACAACGAGTTTAATGCTCATGGAGTCCAGGAACTGTTCGAGCAGATCATGTCCATGAGCCGTAAGCTACAATATAATAAGCTGACAGCGACAGGTGTGGGCGGCAGGCTGCCTTTTATCGGGGTGGACCGATTGGATGTAGAAGCGTCCAGAGTAGTCTTTCAGGGGGCGGAGGGAGCCTATTCCCAGATGGCCATGATCAAATATTTCGGGGAAGATGTGGATTGCTTTCATGTGGATACTTTCCGGGATGCCATGTGCGCCATAGAAGAGGGGAATGCGGACTTTGCGGTGCTGCCAATCGAGAATTCGACCGCCGGGATTGTCAGCGAGATCTATGATCTACTGGTGGAATTTGAGAATTATATCGTAGGAGAACAGATCATAAAGATCGAACACTGTCTTCTGGGTGTTCCGGGAGCAGGGCTTGATCGGATTCGGACGGTCTATTCGCATCCTCAGTCATTGATGCAGAGTGCCCGCTACTTAAATGCACATGAGAACTGGAAACAGATCAGCATGCAGAATAATGCCTTTGCTGCGCGTAAAGTGATCGAGGATATGGACTTAAGCCAGGCGGCGATCGCCAGTGAACAGGCGGCGAAGATCTACGGGCTGGATATTCTGGAACGAGGCGTGAACCAATCGACCAGTAATTCGACGCGGTTCATTATTGTCACGAACCAGAAGATATTCCTGAAGAAGGCGGCCAAAGTGAGCTTGTGCCTGGAGGTCTCACATGAGAGCGGTTCCCTTTACCGGATTTTGTCGCACTTTATTTACAATAATCTTAATATGTGTAAGATAGAGAGCCGGCCGATCGAAGAGAGAAATTGGGAATATCGTTTTTTTATTGATTTTGAGGGCAATTTGGCCGATGGAGCGGTTAAGAATGCGCTGCGAGGACTGCGGGAAGAGGCACGCAGCATGAAGATACTGGGAAATTATTAGACAGGAGGGGGTGACAGAGGATGCGGGAAGAGGAATTGATTGTCTATAAGAATCTGGAAGACGGGAAGATTCTTAAAGACATGGTGTGGCTGATGGAGCATTATCGTGCCGGGGATGCGACAGCCAGGCCGCTGTTCTATGAATGTATGCATGAATTGTTGGAGCGGGCGGCAGCCCATGGCTTCTATGGTAATCTGTGGCACTGCTATCTGGCAGATCTTTTGGTAAATAACGAGAACAGCTACAGCTTGGCCTGTGAGATCAGAGGAGAAGTGGAAGGCAGCATCAATCAGCTTGTACTGCATGATATTGCCATATTCAGAGAATTCTTTGCGTATGATCATACAGAGATGATGGAAGTCCTGAAGGTGCCGGAATTCTATTATGTGCTGCACTATGAGAGGGCACAGCAGGTCAGCAGGGTGTACAGTACGAGGATTCGAGACCGGATCTGCCAGTTGGCGGGAGAACTGGCATGTGCAGAATCGGCGGCAGAAATGCAAAAGATCCTGACGGAGTTTTATCGTGCCTATGGAGTGGGCACACTTGGTTTACATAAAGCATTTCGAGTGATTCATGAGACAGAAGGTACGAAGATCGTACCGATTCGGAACATTTCGCATGTACAGCTTGACGATCTGATCGGATATGAGATTCCGAAGAAGAAGCTGCTTGAGAATACAGAAGCATTTGTGTCTGGACGAAAAGCGAATAACTGTCTTCTATTCGGAGATGCAGGAACGGGGAAATCAACAAGTATTAAGGCGATCGCCAACGAATATTATGACAAGGGGCTGCGGATCATCGAAATCTATAAGCACCAGTTTCATGACTTGAACGATGTGGTTGCGCAGGTGAAGAATCGGAATTATAAATTTATCATCTATATGGACGATCTGAGTTTCGAGGAGTTCGAGACGGAATATAAATATCTGAAGGCCGTAATCGAGGGGGGACTGGAGAAGAAACCGGACAATGTACTGATCTATGCAACCTCTAACAGAAGACACTTGATTCGGGAGAACTTCAGTGACAAGGAGGGCAGACGGGATCAGCTGCATTCCAGCGATACAGTGCAGGAGAAATTATCCCTGGTCTACCGGTTCGGTGTGACGATCTTCTTCTGTGGTCCGGATAAGAAGCAGTTTCAGGAGATCGTGAAAGGACTTGCGGCTCGCTACGGCATTGCGATGGATGAGGAGATGCTGCTTGCAGAAGCCGGAAAATGGGAGCTTGCCCACGGAGGACTCTCTGGCAGGACAGCCCAACAGTTTATAGATCATCTTCGCGGACAAGGAGAATAGATGGAGGTTTGTTATGAAGACATTTGCGGCAATAGATGTGGGTTCCTATGAACTGGGCATGAAGATTTTCGAGATCTCGGCAAAGAATGGCATTCGGGAGATAGACCATATCAGGCACCGTATCGATCTGGGATCGGATACTTATACCAACGGTAAGATCAGCAATGCGAGAGTGAATGAGCTCTGCAGGGTCTTGCGGGAATATGGAGAGATCATGAAAGGCTATAAGGTGGATGATTATAAAGCCTATGGCACCAGTGCGATCCGGGAGATGGACAATACGATGATCATTCTGGATCAGATCGCGCAGCGGACAGGCATCACAATCGAGTGTATCAGCAACTCGGAACAGCGCTTTCTGGATTACAAGTCCATAGCCTCCAAGGGAGATGCGTTTAACAGGATCATAGAGAAAGGAACGGCGATCGTAGACATTGGAGGCGGCAGTATTCAGCTCTCCCTGTTTGATAAGGATACGCTGGTGACAACACAGAACCTGCGTCTGGGAGTGCTTCGCCTGCAGGAACAGCTCAATAAATTAAATATTCGCCCGGAACAGAACGAAAGTATGCTGGATGAGATCATCAGTTCTCAGATCGCGGTTTTTAAGAAGCTACATCTGAAGGATCGAGTGATCGAGAATATCATCGTGGTGGATGATTATATCTCGGCAGTGGTCGGCAGGAACGTAGCCGGGCTGGAACAAAGCAGCATTGAGGCAGCGGCTATGGACAGTTTTCTGGATAGTATCCGGATCAAGACAGTGCAGGAGATTGCGCGTGCTCTGGATATTCCAGAAGAGAATGTGCCATTATTGTTTATATCCGGTATCCTGCTCAACCGGATCGTCAAGGTGATGGATGCCAAGCTGATCTGGGCGCCGGGTGTCAGCCTGTGTGACGGTATTGCCTATGAATACGGCGAGAAGAATAAGATCCTTAAGTCTGGTCATGACTTTGAACAGGATATCATAGCCTGTGCACAGAATATCAGTAAACGCTATATGGGCAGTAAGCGCAGGGGAGAGACGCTGGAACAGATCGCATTGACTATCTATGACAGTATGAAGAAAGTACATGGCTTGGGTAAAAGGGAACGACTTTTATTGAGGATCGCAACGCTTCTGCATGACTGTGGGAAATACATTAGCTTGGTCAATCTGGGAGAATGCTCCTATCATATCATTATGTCTACGGAGATCATAGGACTGTCCCATATGGAGCGGGAAATCGTGGCCAATGTAGTCAAATATAATCATCTGGAGTTTGATTATTATGATCTGATGAGCCAGGACAATACGATCAGTGGAAGGGATTATCTTACGATCGCCAAGCTTACGGCTATCTTGCGGGTAGCCAACGGACTGGACAGAAGCCATAAACAGAAGTTTAAGAATGTCAAGACCGCCTTGAAGGACGAAAAGCTGATCATCACGGTGGATTCCTCCCAGGATATTACCTTGGAAAAGGGGTTGTTGGCCAGGAGGGCACATTTTTTTGAAGAAGTATTCAGTGTATGTCCGGTGATCAGACAGAAAGGGTAGAAAGGCAGCGATACGGCCCGAGATTTAGTACTTGCTGCAGAGGTAGCGGGAGAATGTATGGAATGGAACGAGGGCTGAGAGTTAAAGTGTTATAAGAAGGGAACAGGGGAACTGAGATGGACTTTTCAAGAGACGAATATTATACAAACAGAGAGTTAAGCTGGCTGCTTTTTAATAAGAGAGTTTTATGTGAGGCGAAAGACAAGAAGAATCCGCTTTTTGAGAGGCTGAAATTCTTAAGTATCACGTCATCCAATCTGGATGAATTCTTTATGGTGCGGGTTGCCTCTTTGAAGGATATGGTGCATGCCGGTTATAAGAAGAAGGATATCGCGGGAATGACGGTGGAGGAACAGCTGCTGCGCGTGAATGAGGAAACACATAAGCTGGTGGAGCAACAGTACTCGGTCTATAATCGTTCCCTGATGCCGCGCCTATTGGATGAGGGGCTGCATATCGTCAGACATCATGAAGAACTGGACAAAGAGGATGCGGTCTATGTGGATCGGTATTTTGCGAATAATGTCTATCCGGTACTTACGCCTATGGCGGTAGATTCTTCCAGGCCATTTCCATTGATCAGGAATAAGTCTCTGAATCTGGGAGCGCTGATGAAAAAGAAAAACGGTGAGGATGAGATAGAATTTGCCATGGTGCAGGTGCCGAGTGTCTTGTCCCGTCTTGTCATGCTTCCCGGTGGTAAAGAGCAGAAAGTCATTCTGCTGGAAGAAGTGATCGAACGCAATATTCAGAAGCTTTTCCTTAACTATGATATTATCTGTTCTTATCCGTTTCGGATCATGCGCAATGCGGATCTTGGCATTGAGGAAGAAGAGGCGGAGGATCTGCTGCAGGAGATCGAGAAGCAGTTAAAGAAAAGAAAGTGGGGACAGGTCATCCGGCTGGAGGTGGAAGAAGGAATTGACAAAAAGCTTTTGAAATTGATTCAGAACGAGCTGGCGATCGAGAAGGAGGATATCTATTCGATCAGTGGACCTCTGGATCTGACTTTCCTTATGAAGATGTATGGTATGAAAGGGTTTGACCATCTAAAGGAGGACAGTTATCTGAAACCGCAGTCGGTTCCGGAGCTGCCGGAGGACGCTAATGTGTTTGCCAGGGTAAGAGAAGGAGATATCCTGATGCACCATCCATATCAGACATTCGAGCCGGTAGTGCGGTTTGTCAGACAGGCGGCCAAGGATCCGGATGTGCTGGCAATCAAGCAGACGCTTTATCGTGTCAGTGGCAATTCCCCGATTGTGGCAGCCTTAGAGCAGGCGGCAGAGAACGGGAAACAGGTATCTGTTTTGGTGGAGTTGAAAGCCAGGTTTGACGAGGAGAATAATATCGTCTGGGCTAAGAAGCTAGAGAAAGCGGGATGCCATGTGATCTATGGCCTGCTGGGACTCAAGACTCACAGTAAGATTACACTTGTTGTCCGCCGGGAAGAGGATGGCATACGTAGATACGTTCATCTTGGGACGGGTAACTATAATGACTCTACGGCTAAATTATATACGGACGTAGGACTTTTTACCTGTTCGGAAGCTATCGGAGAGGATGCCACTGCTGTTTTCAACATGTTATCAGGCTATTCGGAGCCGAGAAGCTGGAACAAACTTTCTTTGGCGCCGCTCTGGCTCAAAGACAGATTCCTGCGTCTGATCGAGCGGGAAAGGACTTATGCAGAGCAGGGCAGGTCGGCTCATATCATAGCGAAGATGAATTCGCTGTGTGATAAGACGATCATAGAGGCGCTTTATGCGGCAAGTGCATCCGGGGTGAAGATCGATCTGATCATTCGAGGGATATGTTGTCTGAAGGTAGGAATTCCCGGTGTCAGCGAGACGATCACGGTGCGTTCTATCGTAGGTAACTATCTGGAACATGCCAGGATCTTCTATTTCGAGAATGATGGAAAACCAGAATACTATTGCGCCAGTGCGGACTGGATGCCGCGCAATCTGGATCGGAGAGTGGAGATACTTTTTCCGGTGGAAAAACCGCAACTGCAGGAGAAGTTGCACCATATCCTGGACAGCCAGCTGAGGGATACGGTGAAAGCGTCAATCTTGCAGGCGGATGGCAGCTATGAGAAACCGGATTTAAGAGGTAAGGAACTGTTTAATGCACAGTTGCAGTTCTGCCATGAAGCGAAGGCGACAGCTAAAGCTGAGAAAGAGTTTGGAAATAAGAGGGTATTTATCCCGGAGGTGCATCATGAGGAGCCGGAGCCGGCGGATATGATGTAACCGGCGCATCGGTGTACTGCCGCGTTCATTTTCAGATAAACGGAGCGGATGGAGAGAAGAAGATCAGTTTGAGCGAAAATGGGGGATTAAGATGAAAGTATATCTGGCATCGGCATCGCCGAGAAGGAAGGAGCTTTTAAAACAGGTAGGCATTTCCTTTAAGACCATGCCCAGCACGGTGGAAGAAAAGAGTACGAAGACGGAACCGAATGAGGTGGTGGAGGAACTGTCTTATCAGAAGGCAGTAGATATATGTAGAAAGCTGTCTGAGGAAGGCAGGGAAGATTTCGTCGTGATCGGTGCGGATACGGTAGTGTCCTGCTGGGGCGAGATTCTTGGTAAGCCTGCGGATAAGGAAGATGCAGCCAGGATGCTTGAGAAGCTGCAAGGTGGCAGCCATCAGGTTTATACGGGGGTGACGCTTGCCTGGAAGTATAAGGATATGTCTGCCATGTATGCCACGTTCAGCGAATGTACGGATGTGACCATGTATTCTATGTCGGCGGAAGAGATCAGGAAATATGTGGACAGCGGGGAACCGATGGATAAGGCCGGAGCCTATGCGATCCAGGGGCTGTGCGCGGCCTATGTGCAGGGCATATGTGGTGATTACAACAATGTGGTGGGACTGCCTGTAGGAAGGGTTTGCCAGGAGCTTAAAAGGCGCGGATTGTGGCAGTAAGAGCCAGGAAAGGAGAATTTTATGTTTGATGAGAAAGCGTTGCAGTGTTTTTTGGAGAACCAGTCACAGCTTTATCCGGAGCCGGTAGCAGAGACTCCGGAAGAGGCGGAAGCATTTCTGGAAGACTGTATGGCAGTGGTGGTGGACTCTGTCAGGGAAGTGTGGGAATTCTTCGAGGAAGAAGGAATCGATACGGAAGAAGCCGATGAAGAAAGCATTCTGGAAGCCGATGAAGTGTTCGAGATTGGCGACGGAAGATATTTGATCGTAGAAGGCTAGTACTCCGTACTGAAAACCCTTGTGCAAATATTTCGGTCTATTTTCCCGATTGCACAAGCCCAGAATACTCAACGTAGCCCGCTACGCCTCCGTTTCTGAACTTGTACACTCGAAAAAATATCCTCGAAAATTTGCACGGGAACTTCAAGTACGGAGTACTAGATTGAAAAATCATGCTGATGCAATGATTTTTCAATCGATAATTTGAGTCGGAGACTCAAATATGCCATGACTACAGTCGGAAATTAGCGTGGGTTATACTATAGAAGCCTGCGCATTGTTTCCGCCAGTCCGTCATGGTCGTTGTCGTATCGGGTGACCAGATCCGCAGTCTGCTTTACCTGGTCAGGAGCATTGCACATTGCGATGCCGGTGCCTGCGGCTTGTAACATAGAGATATCGTTCTCGGCGTCTCCGGCAGCATAGGCATCCGACAGGGATACGCCGAAGTGTTCACAGACGAAGTGCAGTGCGTTTCCTTTTCCCGCATCCTGTCGGAAAAGTTCCAGATATTTATCGTTGGAATAGATGGTCTGTATCTTGCCTTTTGACCAGTCGGAGATTTCCAGACGGAAAGCTTCCAGCTTGTCGTGGTCATATAGATCGGCGGCAAGCATCTTGTATGGACCATCGGTGAGAGCATCTGCCAGCACCGGAGATACGACAAGCGGCACATGGATCTTTGTACGGTAGAAACGGATCTCCTCGTCGTCAGCAGGGGAGACCACGGCATTTTCCTGATAAGTCTGAATATGTAAATGATGTTTGACTGCCTGCTCCTGTAGATAAGAGACGTAAGGAAGAGGCAGCCTTTTGGCCATAATGGTACTGCGGCTGTCGCACTCGTAGACCTGTGCGCCGTTATAACAGCATAATAGAATGCCGGGCTGATTCAGCCCGGCGCTGCTTTTCACTTCCAGAACGCTGTCTGTGGGACGGCCTGAAGAGAGGATAAGTTTATTGCCAGCAGCCAGGAAATCATCCAGAAAGGCTCTGGTAGCGGGAGATACTTGGCTGGCATTGTTGAGTAATGTTCCGTCTAGATCCGTAAATAAGAGTTTCATATTGTGCGGCTGTCCTTTCGATAGAGTGTCCTTGTATGTCTGTGCTGAGGACGAAATGAGGTATAATCATTAAATGTGGTGGGCTTCTTTCAGCTTATCCAGCAATTCTTCAGGCACGAAAAGCTTACCATAGCCGGTACCCAGATCCAGGCCAGGTTTATTGGCACCATGAAAATCGGACCCTCCGCTTAGGAGAAGATCGTACCGCTCAGCGAATCTGCGCATATCTCGTTCATCCTGATTCGTGTAACTGCTGTAAAATGCCTCGATGCCCATAAGCCCGACTTCTTTTAAGGAAGAGATCAGTTGGTCAAGTCTGTCCTGCCCCATGTGATACAGGGGCGGATGTGCCAGAATAGGAATACCTCCGGCTTTCAAGATCAGATCTACAGCCTGCGCCGGCGTTACTTTTTCTCTCGGTACAAAGTACTTTGTGTGATCTCCCAGATACTGGGAAAAGGCGTCCTGCCTGCTTTTTACATAGCCGTCTTCCAGCAGGTAGGAGGCGTAGTGGGCCCGGGTTATGACGGCACCGGGATTTCTCGCCTGCAGTTTGTCGAAGGTGATATCGATACCGGCTGTCTGCAGATTTCGACACATCTTAATATTGCGGTTAATACGGGAATTCACGAACGCATCCAGCTGCGCCCGGAAAGCAGGGGCATTGTAGGAGATGTACAATCCTACGATGTGTACATCCTTTTTGTCATGTTCTGTAGAAAACTCGATCCCGGGCACGACTTCGACGGGAGGCTGGCTGGCAGCGGCCAGCGCCTTGGCATGCGAGACGGCCTCATCCAATCCGTCTATGGTGTCATGATCGGTGAGCGCGACTGCGCTTAATCCTTTGCTGACGGCATAATCCACAAGCTGTGCAGGGGTGTAAGTGCCGTCGGATTTGTTGGAGTGCGTATGCAGGTCTACAGGTTTCATGGTCAGGCCTCCAGTATGTGTCTGCATGATGAAAGTGTCAGGCCTGCCGCCCTTATATTAGTAGGAGGCAGGCACATTGGTTACAGCAAGGCCGCAGGATCAGTCGTCTTCCTCATCATTGGCGGTGCTTGTATATACGGTACGTTTTCTTGCCATCTCGTCGCTGGCCAGATATTCGTCGTAAGTGGTGATCTTGTCGATCAGAGTGCCGTCCGGCAGGATCTCCATGATGCGGTTGGCGGTGGTCTGTACGACCTGATGATCGTGACAGGAGAACAACTCCACACCCTTAAACTTCTTCATACCTTCATTGAGAGCCGTGATGGATTCCATGTCCAGATGGTTGGTGGGCTCGTCGAAGAGCAGGCAGTTGGAACCGCTGATCATCATCTTGGAGAGCAGACAGCGTACTTTCTCTCCACCGGAGAGTACTTTCACTTTCTTCACGCCATCATCGCCTGCAAAGAGCATCCGTCCCAAGAATCCGCGGACATAAGTTACATCCTTGACCGGAGAATAGCCCATAAGCCATTCGGTGATAGTGTAATTGTTGTCGAATTCATCGGTATTATCTTTCGGGAAATAAGCCTGTGAAGTGGTGACGCCCCATTTATAGGTACCTTCGTCAGGTTCCATCTCACCCATCAGAATCTTAAAAAGCGTGGTCTTCGCCAGTTCATTTCCGCCCACAAATGCAATCTTATCATCGTGGCCGACGATAAAGGAAATGTTGTCCAGAACCTTCTCCCCGTTGATGGTCTTACTGAGGCCTTCAACCGTGAGTACTTCATTGCCGATCTCACGCTCCGGGCGGAAGTCAATATAAGGATATTTGCGGCTGGAAGGGCGGATATCATCCAGTTCGATCTTCTCTAAGGCACGCTTCCTGGAAGTTGCCTGTTTGGATTTGGACGCATTGGCAGAGAAACGGGAGATGAATTCCTGTAATTCCTTGATCTGTTCCTCTTTCTTCTTATTGGCTTCCTTGCGCTGCTTGATGATCAGCTGGCTGGATTCATACCAGAAGTCGTAGTTGCCCGCATAGAGCTGGATCTTGCCGTAATCGATGTCCGCGATATGAGTGCAGACCTTATTCAGGAAATAACGGTCGTGGGAGACCGCGATCACTGTGTTGTCGAAATTGATCAGAAATTCCTCCAGCCATGCGATGGCATCCAGATCCAGATGGTTGGTAGGCTCGTCCAGGAGCAGGATATCGGGATTGCCGAAGAGCGCCTTGGCCAGCAAGACTTTAACCTTCTCATTACCGTTTAAGTCAGCCATCATGTTGTAGTGCAGATCGGTGCCGATGCCTAGACCGTTCAAGAGCATGGCGGCATTAGATTCCGCATCCCAGCCGTCCATCTCGGCGAATTCCGCTTCCAGTTCGCTGGCACGGATACCGTCCTCATCGGAAAAATCTTCCTTAGCATAGATGGCGTCCTTCTCCTTCATGATCTGATAGAGTCGTTCATTGCCCATGATGACAGTGTCCATGACCGGATAAACATCATATTTAAAGTGATCCTGCTCCAGCACGGAGAGGCGCTGGCCGGGAGTGATAGATACATCGCCGTTTGTGGTCTCCAGAGCACCGGAGAGGATCTTTAAGAAGGTGGATTTGCCGGCGCCGTTGGCACCGATCAGTCCATAGCAGTTTCCCTCCGTGAATTTGATATTTACATCTTCAAAGAGCGCTTTTTTTCCTACGCGCAGTGTTACGTTGTTTGCTTGAATCATGATAAACCCTCTGTTTTCCTATAATTTATATATTTAATGAAGTTACTTCTATCATTATACACAACATGGCCTTTTTTTCAAGGAAAAAGCACGATTCCCCTTTTTTGTGCCGCTTTCTGCAATAGACTGTACATTTACAGCCGTTTCTACTATAATAAATACCGGCATGTATAAGATAGAAAACTGCATGGTCATATGCTGAAGAATAAATAAGTCTATAGAGTACAGGATCCAATGAGATTCTGGTATGGAGGTACAGAAGATGGCGAAGAATTTGGGAAAAGCATTGAAATGCATTTTGTATCCGGGAATGTTATATCTTTTGGCGGTGACACCGCGTGTGGTGAACCGGCCGGATGTGGGTATATTTCGCAAAAAATATTTTGCCCACAGAGGATTGTACGACAATACAGGGGAGGCACCGGAAAACTCCATGGCGGCTTTTCGCAGGGCAGTGGAAGCCGGGTATGGTATTGAGTTGGATGTACAGATGACGAAGGATGATATTCCGGTCATTTTCCACGACGGGACGATGGAGCGTATGTGCGGCGTGAAGGCCAAGATCGCAGATTATACTTATGAACAACTGCAGCAGTTTAAGCTGGCAGATTCTGATCAGAGTATCCCGAAGCTGGAAGATATGCTTGCTTTGGTGGATGGCCAGGTGCCGCTCATCGTGGAGATCAAGTCAGAGACGAGGGACATCTCCTTCTGTGAGGTGATCGATCGGATGTTGCGGGCTTATTCAGGGGAATACTGCATCGAGTCTTTCAACCCGCTGGTACTGCTTTGGTATCGCAGATACCACAACAATGTTGTCAGAGGACAGTTGGCGTCTAACTTCCGCTTGGACGGCGGGCATAAGAGTCCGCTTTACTTCTTCATGACACATCTTCTGCTGAATCTCTTTACGGCGCCAGATTTTATTGCTTATAATCATCAGTTTACGGAGGAACCGGGGCGGCGGATCTGCAGATGGTTATATAGACATCCGGCGGTAGCCTGGACGATCCGCAGCGCGGAAGAATTGGAAAAAATGAATGGAAAATTTGATGTTTTCATCTTTGAAGGATTTTTACCATAAATTTTGTGCAGAACTACAAAAAACGGATGCTAAATTTCCAATTATATGGTAAAATAATTAAAGGGCACGTAAGCGTGCCTCTCTGCGGGTCAGATTAGGAACTATAAATGAAGAATCCGATAAACAGGATTCCTGATTACGGTTCCTGAGTAGTATTTAAGAAAAGAGAGGGAAAAAGTTATGGCAAAATGGGTGTACTTATTTGAAGAAGGCAATGCCGATATGCGTAATCTTCTCGGCGG
>ERZ779637.752-NODE-752-length-18327-cov-18.723894_pt1 | contig 18327 bp, 36 predicted proteins | sample MGYA00514196_ERZ779637 | MGnify/ENA primary metagenome ERZ779637 (study PRJEB29562, sample SAMEA4376700) | mouse gut metagenome | isolation source: Cecum | study: EMG produced TPA metagenomics assembly of the A DSS colitis mouse model was used to assess the...
GCGAAGGTTACGGCCATCAACAAGACCGGGGCGCATCCGTACCATCTGAAACATACCGGGAGCAGATGCACCGTGTATGGCTGGGTGGATGCCGACAAAGTTTCCAGATCATAGGAGGGCATACAGCGTATGAAAAATTACATCGGCGTTAAAATCGTAAAGGCGGAGCCGCAGGAGAAGGATGGCAGGCCCGGATACAAGGTGGCACATCCGGATGGCTATGTGTCATGGTTTCCAAAGGATGCCTTTGAAAAAGCATACAGAATACTTGACTGCGAAGATTTCATCAACAAGAAAGAGTAACACCGCATCTGCATCTCAATAAGGCAAAGGGCCTCTCTGTCAATTCCAGGCAGGGAGGCTCTTTTTTTATTGCTGTTTTTAGACCGTCCGTGGATTGTCCTATGGACTGTCCGTGGAAACGTCCAAAGAATGTCCGGAAGTCTAAAGCGTTTTGTCCTATGGACTGTCCGTGGATTGTCCGTGGATGCACCATTTCTTTTCATTATCCAGATTATCTATGCAAATTTTCAGAGTGAGTTTGAGTGAGTTTCTTCCTATTATATGTTATCCAGATTTTTAGACCATCCTATGGACAGTCCACGGACTGTCACGCGGAATGTCCATGTATATACCATAACCGTAACCTAAACCTTTATTTAAAAACAAATATGTCCAATCAGATGGTCTAATTTCTATGTAGGTAAATAGGCAGAACGCGCTTTAGGTAATGTAAGCGTTTCTGGTATTCATCTTCCGTAAGGGGCTTGCGTCTCCGCTTTGGGCCATTTCCAGATTTGGCACGCTTATAATTACTGTCGTGAGTACATAGGAAATGGTAGTAATAATAATTCCCATCAAAATACTGAAAGTACATTGAATCCCACTCTTCTGGAGGCTTTATTGATGGGGTAAGATAATTCACATGTTTTAATACATACTCAAAATATTCCACATATTTTGGATAATCTGGCAGTTGCCAGTATGCCAGTAATTTAAGTGAAACCAAATGTTCATCACATGTTCTGGATATATTTACGGAATTTGAAGAAAATGCGTCTCTGCATTTTTCCACGAATTCTAGGCAATTCTCATAATGCCTTGTATAGTAAAAGAACTGCGATAAAAAATTTATTCCACCCCCTTCTAACAAGTATATTAAATCATCAACAGTGAAAATACATTGGTGAAGAACCTCTGGGAGAGTAGTTAAATCTATTTCATTCATAGTGACCTCCATAAAAATGCCTTTTGGTGAGCTAATGTCGGCTTTTTTATTGACAAAATGCCTTTTGGTGTGTTATAATAAGAGAGTAACAAGGGAATAAAAAAGGAAAAGCCGCTCCACCGACCAAAGTTTAGCGACTTTCCTCCCACATCAACCCACAAGGAGCTGATAAATCTATTTTATCATTTCTTTGCGGTAAATTCAACCCAAAATTGGAGGAGCCGAATCATGAAAAATTCAAGAGAAATCCCAGAAGTAAAAGAAGTGAGCCAGGAGGAAATCCGGGCATTGAGCAGCAATCTGTTTGAACTGTATGCAGTTCTGGAGACCGCATCCATCGCTCTTTATAATCTGCAAAGCGAGCCAGAGGCGATAGGCAAGGCTGTGACTATTTCCTTTGCAGTGGAAAAAGCGGCTAAAGACTGCGAAGTATTGAAAGCTGTTGTAGACGATATGGCAGAGAGAACCAGGTAGGCATATAAAATATCCCGGGGTGCAGAATAACCGCTCCCTGGGGCTATATGGACATTGAAAATCAAATAAGGAGGATAAGGACATGGAAGAAACTAGGAACGAACTGGCAGAAGTGGAGTTGCAGGAGGAACCATATAAGAGCGGCTCAGTCCACTACATTGACAGCCGGGAAGTCGCAAGGATGGTTGAAAAGGAACATAGCAATTTACTGAAAGACATCCGGAGGTATATTGCCCAGATGGGAAAAGTAAAAATTGACTTTTCTGAATTTTTCATTGAATCATCATATAGTGCTGAGGGGCAGAGTAGATCATATCCATGCTATCTGGTAACGGAAAAAGGCTGTGAATTTATTGCCCACAAGATGACCAGTGAAAAGGGTACAGCATTTACAGTGGCATACATCGACCGTTTCCATGAAATGAAAGGCGCTTTAGAGGGGGAATCTGATTCGGTTCTGAAAGAATTCATGAAACAGCAACTTAAATCTAATCAACAGCAGACGGAGGCCATTAGTACAGTTGTCGGTTTGGTAGGCCAGATAATGGAGGGATTTAAGGAACTTTCTGCGGATGTGGAGAATCTGAAAAGCCAAAGGGCAGGAATTCTTTTCCAGAATCCATTTTCGGTTCAGCAGGATGTGGTAGACCAGCGTATGAGGACGCTTAACGGCCTAATAGACCAGGTGGCGGATTTATGTCAGATGGAGCGCAACAAAGTTCTGCACTTTCTGTATAAGACGCTGCAGGAGAGTCTGGGAGTGACATTGAATCCGTACCTGATGGTGATGAAGTCGGAGCATGGGGGCGATGCCGTCTGCAATTTGCATGTGATTGCCAGCGTGGACAGGTTCTATGAACGGGCGGCAGAGATGTGCCGGGATGTGATTGCCAGGAAGAGGCTGTTTGGGTAGAGGGGAGGATAGGCAGAGTGGAGCTGACTCCAGAGGAGGCGGAGCGGTACTACCTGGAGGAAAAGTACATTGTCACATACGGATGCATCTACCAGCTTTTCTACAGCACAGCGCGGAAAAGGGTATACGGACAAGTAATCTACAGAAGCAAGGGAATGACGCGGAGAGGCCGGTTCTTTGCTATGGACGCGGAGGCGGTGAACCGCCTGGTAGGATTCAACCTGGTAAATAGCAGTAAGACGGCACCGACTGGAGGCGGTTTTCTTCCAGAGGAGGAGAAATCATGAAGGAAAAGTGGAGCATCACAAAATGGTGCAAGGCGATTACCGATTCCGGAAAGGATGAATACACCCATAGGGATGTATCTGGATGCGAACACAGTTTTCGGCTACTGGATGATGATGGAGAGGTTTACGCATACGGAAAGGCGAATACAATTACATTCGCCCCTCTGGATCGCTACATGTATGTATATGGATGCACTGAAATCCAGCACAAGAACAAAGAGACCGGGAAGTACGAGACACTGTAAAGGAGGATATGGCATGGCAAAGGGATTAAGCGGAGTTGGAGAATTTACTGCATTGCTGACAGCGGATCAGCGGAGGTTAGCGGAGCGTCTGGCGGAAATCGAGAGTGAGGATGCTGATAGATGCGCTGGCTGCGGAGGAGAGGATTGTTGCTGCTGCGAATACTACCTGGACCGGCAGAGATGGCAGTCGCCGGAGGAATTGCTCGCGGATGATGATGGATATGGATACATATGGTAGGAGGTCAAGGATGGTTAAATATTACAGCACACAGAGACCGGTTTCCCCTGGGACTTTTCCCAGGGAGGGAGCCGGGAGAATCGTGAATTTTGACAATAAGCAGTTCTGCGAGGAGATAGGGCGCGATGCCTGGGGATACATCGAGTATGCGGAGCCTCTGTCTGCAGCACAGATGGAGGCGCATGAGCTGACGCAGGGAGGAATGAAGAAATTCTGGTGCGTCACCACATCGGTAAATGACCGGGGGAGGGTGGTAGCGAACATCACCAATGTAATAGAGGCAGTATGCCAGCCTGAAAATTCATCAACCAGTACGAGCCGAAGGGATATTTACAATGACTGGTTCCCTTCCCAGGAGGAGGCGGAGAAATTTGTGGAGGAGGCGAGGAGAGCGTGAAACTGGTAATCGAGGTAAAACGCCGGAGGATGGGCGTCACACAGGGCGAGGCGGATGTGTATGTGAACGGCCAGAAGGTCATAACCTTTGGAGACAAGATAGAGATGAATAAAGAAGGGGAGCGGTGCTATGGGGAGAACATCGGAGGATGGGGCAGCAAAAAGCCGGATTCCGCTTTTATTGCCGGGTACTTATGGCATCCACATGATGAACTCTACAGCTATAGGGAGAAGCTGGAGCGGATTCTGACGGATGGAGAGGAGCTGGAGGCTATTGGAACGGATAATGAGGAGGCGCGATGAAAAACAAAAAGTTTTGGCCAGAACAGATTAAGGAGGCAAGGACGCTGGTTGTTCAGGAGAAGAAACTGCTCACCATGGAGTATGATGCGTTTTCGGATGCGGATGGCCTGCGAGTTCTCACAAAGGGAGAATTTGAGGAATTGAAGGGGAACCGGTATTCCTGCATCTATGCCGGGTGGATCACAGTCATAGAGGACCACACGGCGGAGACCGGGAAAGCCTGGGAAGTTCTCCAGGCGGTTAATGCGCGATTCCGGGAGCTGGATGTGGAGGAGCAGGTAATAGATATTCTGAACGATTTCCCGGATGTGAAGCTGGGGCTGGCAGACATCACGGATGATTTCATTTCCTACATGAGGGCATCCGGACATGAACTGACATACAGCCTGCCGATGGAGGGAAGGAACATAGCGTATTTTGTAGTGACAAGCCGCGCCTGCCTGGAGGATGAAAATACCCGGATGATGATGGCAGAGGCGGCGATGATGTAAAGGAGGACGGCATGGGAGATTCTTACAGAGTGGAGCAGTTGAAGAAGATGCTGGAGCATGAAACCAGCAAGACGGAGGAACATTACGGAGCGCGTTTGAACCACTGGTATGGTGATTCAAAGATACTGACCATTGACGCAGGAGGATTAAAAGCACTGATAAGGTACTATTCAAAGCACGATTTGAATTTAGACGGTTAGGAGGATGGATATGGACGAGAGGGCAAAAGTGTTGATTATGAATCTGGTGGAGCTTATACGAGACAGCCAGCAGAGGGTGTACGATTATGAATTTGCAGATTACCTAATGGGTAAGACCGGAATCAAGCCGGAGGAGCTTGTGGAGTGCGGCATCTATGGGAGCCGTCCGCTGCATCCGGACGTGGGCGGCATCGCCCAGAGGGAGGATGGCTCCATCCTCCAGATATTCCGGGAACACTATGGAGAGGGTGACATATTCAAAAGCTGGAGGCGGTTCTACCTGGGAGCATTGGACGAGGTATGCTATGTTCCGGAGGGGAGCGATTCTGGATACTCCAGGGAAAGTTTCCTGGATTTATGCGATGGGGACAATGAACTGGCAGAACAGCTTTTCGAGGCCGTCACCTGGGAGCATCCGGAAAGCTGGATAGACCAGGCGATAGCATCCGGCGAGTGGATTATCTGCGATGGATGCGGAAAGCTGTATGATGCGGATGGAAATTCCAGAGTATGCCCAGGATGCGGAAAGGCAGGGGAAGAATAATGGGACTGCACAAGAAATATGACTTTTGGTCTGTATCAGAAGGTTTGGATTCTGTGATGGATTATGATTACAATGGAAACGAGAAGGATAGCCAGTATTACGATTTTTACAGAGAGCAGATCACAGAAATGTGTGTTCTTGCGGCTGATATGTGGAACGAACTGCAAAGCATTAAGTCGAGGCTCTGGTATGACCTTCCAGATAAGAAGATTGAATTCTGCGAGGAGGATGAATGTTCACAGACTGCGATTTCCTGGTGGAATACGGCGGCTTGCATGTTGTCAGATGTGGACATGAAAATACTCCTGGAGAATGAGAATATATACCGTGCAGACGAGGAACAGGAAAAAGAAAAGCGCATAAAGGCCCTGGACCGGCTCACCAAAAAGCAGCAGATGATGTTATATACAACGGTTATAGGGTTCATAACACGGTATCTGGAGCTGATGGCGGCATTTGATACAATCGCAGCAGTTATTAGGGAGTTGGACTATCACCAGTCGGCCATCAATGGAAAAAACGGCGTTTCTCTTCCGGATTCCGCATATGTGTAGGGAGGGATGGCATGAAAGCATATTATCCACTGGACGTTGGGAATAATTTCTGGCGCGACATTCCCGGATTCAACGGAAAGTACCAGGCAAGCAGAGCTGGAGACATCCGTAGGAAGTTCGGGAGCGGCAAAGTTCGGGATATGACGCCGTACAAGAAGCGGGGGCCGAAAGCACAGAAGATTTTAAGGGATCGTCTGTATGTTAAACTGACGCTGGACGGGAAAAGCATGGAGGTTCCGGTTCTTAAAATCATGGCTGATACCTGGAAGGGAAAGCCACCGGATGGATGCGTCCCCTATCACATCAATCATATAGTAGTTGACAATCGGGACGACAACATCGGTTTCATCAGCAGAAGAGAGCTGGGGAGGATGACTGGAGGGAGAACCAGGCGGAGAAAAGCAGTTTTTAAGGTAGACCAGGACGGGAACGAAGTGGAGGTTTACCGTTCTGCGAGGGAGGCGGCAAAACATAATAATATGAGCTATCAGACGGTTTTAGACAGATGCAACGGAAAGGTGAAGAATGAATACGCCTTAGATGGATATACATACCGATTTGAGGAAAACCAGGGCAGGCCGAGAAAGGAGGAAAAGGTTTGAGAACGGCAGGAGAAATCATTGAGGACATTCTTAAAAAGGACGGCGTGAGTCAATCCGATCTGGCAAAGATGATGGACACAGACCGGAGAGCAATCTACCAGCTGCTCCGGAAGAGCCAGGACATCAAATATAGCAAGTTTGCGGAGATGCTGGATAAGCTGGGATATGAAATCACAATAAACAAGAAATAGCAGCTGGAAACATGGCTGCTTTTTCTCTAGCAATAAAATTCACAAATAGGCGTTTTGTGTCGGCTATATTATTGACAAACGCCGAAAAGTGAGTTATAATATTGATATACAAAAGGATGATACAAAGAAAATTCACAAGGAGGCGTTAGTATGACAAAGCAGGAATTTGAGGAGCGAATCGGCGGAGAGGTAAGTCAGAGAGATTACAATGTTATTGAACATGTATACACCTGGCATCCGGCAATCAGTAATACCGAAGGGAAAAACCAGATAGCAACGCTGTATAAGATGGGTGGAATGTGTCTCATTAAGGACATGCAGCCGACAGCAAAGCTGATGGAGGAGCTGGATGCAGAGAAAAGAGATACGGAGCGCAGGCTGAAAGAGATTCAGAAGAAAATCGAGGATGTCGTTTGCGGCAGGACAGAGAGGGAGGAATAAGGATATGGCAATCAATTTCCAGGTAATGACAGAGAATCAGAAAAACGAATATGGGAAATACGTTCCGGATTGGGAGGCTCTGAAAGCCGGAGCCTCCTGCGAGGAGGAAAAGGAGTACATCGAAAAGATTATCGCCCAGGATGAAAGATGGAAAAGCAAGGGGCGTGGAGAATTTGTAGGGTTTGCATTCAACATGGTTTACATCACAAAGCAAAGCTGCGGTCACTTTGAAATCTTCCAGGACCAGCTCGCGGCGAAAGGCATCACCAAAGAGATGCTGAACATGGACAATTTCGCAGGGCTGACGGCCAGGGAATTGCAGAACATAGTAGACAGCGCAAGGCTGAAAAAGAAAGGCACGACAGCCGGAGAACCGGCAACAGCATAAATTTTATCATGGAGGGAAAACACATGGAAAGAATCTATTATTCAATCAATGAACAGACAGCAAGGACGGCGAAGAATATCAATTCGTTCAGAGAGTACAAGGAAGGGAGCGCGACAGCGGAGTACCGGCACTATGTTGATAAGGTGTATGAGATAGTAGAGCGGATCGCGGAAGAAAGACCTCACTTGCTGGAAAAGGCACAGCGCATGGCGGAGCGCTACAGCCGGAAACTGTCTATCTACTACAATGATTACTACCGCAACGAGGCATCCTGCCCCAGCATTATGATTTCCGGCGGCGGAAATTTCCCGGTGAGAAAAAAGGAGAAGCAGAACAGCCGGAGGGATTCATTGCACAAGGAATGGCTGTACCTGGATTCCTATGCAGACAAGATTAAACACCTTCTGACGAAGGAACAGCCCATCCTCTCCGGAGACGAGCGCGCCGTGGAACTGCTGCAGGAAAAGCTGGACGGCATGGTAGAAACCCAGGAGATGATGAAAGCGGTAAATGCGTATTACCGGAAGGAAAAGACCCTGGACGGATGCCCGAACCTTACCCAGGAAGAAATCGAAATGCTGAAAGCGGAAATGGCATCCAGCTATCATTGGGCAGACGCTCCATATCTTCCCTATATGCTTTCCAACAATAACGCCAACATCAAGAGGACAAGGGACCGGCTGGAAGGTCTGAAAAAGGTGAAGGAGGCCGGGAGCCAGGAAACGGAGTGTGAGTTCTGCAAGGTGGTGGAGAATACGGAGATTATGAGGCTCCAGCTGATATTTGATGGAAAGCCGGAGCCGGAAGTGAGGGATATTCTGAAAAGCAATGGTTTCAGATGGGCGCCCTCGCAGGGAGCATGGCAGAGGCAGCTCACCAACAATGCGAAGTATGCATTAAAGAGTGTGAAGAAGGAGCTGAAAAAGCTCCAGGAGGAGACGGCATGATTACTGAACAGGAGGCCAGGGCAAAGGGCATAGACGATGTGGCAATTTTCCTGGGAATCGTGGACGGGGAGGTTATCCCCGACCCCACGCCCAGGCTGACGCCGAATGAAAAGCTGCATGGAAAGGTTGTCGGTACCAGGATGGATCCGTACCATGATGTCACAATCTATGAGGATGGATACGAAGAACGCTACTACATTGGAGATTAAGGAGGGATAACACATGGAACTGAAAACATTGCAGGGATGGCGTGAATACGCTGAAAAGAACAGCAACGGGAGCTGGGATAAATACTGCAAGCCCGGAGACCTGGTAGACGAGGAGGTATACGACTACTTCCTAGAGGTTTTGCCTCCCCGGAGCATGGAGAGGGGCTATCTCCAGGTAGGGGAGCCTCACAGCCACCAGATCAACATACTGACCGGAAAGTGGCAGGCCACATACGCGACATTCCGCAGGATGGAGAAGGGAATCTGGATGTATTGCGGAAACTGTTTTGCTGGAATGACATGGGACGCGGATGCCGCAAGTGATTCCCTGGAGGGCTTTCTGAAAGTTACATACCGGAAGGAGGGGAGCCAGAGGATATGCAGGCCACGCCTGGTTTGCAAGGATGGATTCTCAATGTCCATCCAGGCCGGGGAAGATTTTCAGTGTACCCCCAGGGAGCATAGGAAAGATGGCGATTATACAGCTGTTGAGCTGGGATGCCTTTCTTCACTGGAGGAGCTGCTGGTACCCTATGCGGAGGATAAGGACGCATTACTGGATACGACATATCCATATGTTCCGGTAGAGCTGGTGAAGGTAGTCATTGAGACGCATGGAGGAATCTATGGTTAAGGTTCTAAACTACCCAGGTGCGAAATGGGGCTTGGCAAAGAAATTCATACAGTACATACCAAAGCATCATTCGTACCTGGAGCCGTTTTTCGGCTCCGGTGCGGTGTTTTTCAGCAAAGAGCCGAGCCGGATAGAAACGATAAACGATCTGGACAGCAACGTGACAAATCTGTTTGACTGCATCCGGGAAGACCCGGAGCATCTGGCGGCAATAGTCGCAGCAACGCCGTACAGCCGTGAAATGTACGACCGCTCATTTGATGGCCTTGTGGATGACAGCCTGGACAAGTGCCAGAGGGCAGCTGCTTTCCTTACCTCGTGCTGGCAGACACACGGATTCCGGGTAAACAAGTATAAACCTGGATGGAAGAATGATGTCCAGGGAAGGGAGCGGATGTATGCGCTCTGGGACTGGTACAGCCTCCCGGAGAGCATCATCACGGTAGCGGAGCGCCTGCGCCAGGTGCAGATTGAAAACCGGCCGGCACTGGAAGTCATCGGGCGGTTTGACAGCGAGAATGTGTTCATGTACCTGGACCCACCGTATATTCTGGACACCAGGCATGGAAAACAATATGCGTTTGAAATGTCAGATGCCGACCATGCAAAGCTCCTGGAGGTGATATGCAGAACCAGAGCGAAGGTAATGATAAGCGGATATGAGAACGCATTGTACGAGGAGTTCCTAGCAGGATGGAAAAAGGTGGTATTCCCCTCTAAATCCGCATACGGAGGCAAGAGGGCGGAGGTAATCTGGATGAATTACGATGCTGCAGATTGAATTTCAAAGAAGGAGGCAGACAATGAGTTGCAGATACAAGAATGAGTGTCCGAGTTACAGCGGATGGTGCGATGGGCCAAAACAGGATTTCTCCCGATGCGTGGAGTTTCTGATAAATGCCTATGAGAATGAAAAAGCCAGGGGAAAGGCAGAGGAGGCGCAGGAGATTCAGAAGGAGTCCAGCCATTTCTTTTATGTTATCGAGGCTGGAAGGGGCCATGTAAGAAAGTATGTCAGCAAGAATTTCCCGCGTGTTTTCCAGTATACGGTCAAGTTAAGCAAAGCCAGGAGGTTTGAAACAGAGGAGAGGGCCATGGAGTTTATCCGGGGATTCAATGACTATGGAAAGTTTACGATTGTGCAGCCGGTTGTGAAAAAAGTATGCAGGACATTTTCCGTTGTCCAGGAAGGAGAAGAAAATGAATAAGGTTATTCTGATGGGGCGCCTCACACGCGACCCCGAAGTAAAGTATTCGCAGGGGGAGACCAGTATGGCGGTTGCCAGGTACACACTGGCGGTAGACCGCAGAGGCAGGGGGGACGGCGAACAGTCGGCAGATTTCATTTCCTGCGTGGCGTTCGGAAAAGCTGGAGAGTGGGCGGAAAAGTGGCTCCGGAAGGGAATCAAGATTGCCATTACTGGACGCATCCAGACCGGCAGCTACACCAACAGAGAGGGCCAGAAGGTCTATACAACGGATGTTGCGATTGAGGAGCAGGAGTTCGCGGAAAGCAGGGCGGCAAGCGAGGGAAACAGCCAGAACCAGCAGAACCAGCAGAGACAGCAGGAGCAGAGTGCTGGAGACGGCTTTATGAATATTCCGGACGGCACTGACGAGGAACTGCCGTTCAACTAAAAAGGAGGGAAAATCATGGAAAACAGCAACATCGTAAACATTAAGGCGGAGCGGATCATGGCGCATCCGAACAATCCCAGGAAGAACCTGGGGGATTTGTCGGAGCTTGTGGAGTCTATCAAAATTCATGGAATCATGCAGAACCTTACAGTGATTCCGCTGGCGGATGTAGACCCAGATGCCGCCATAGGGCAGGAGGAGAAATACGTCACCCTCATAGGGCATCGCCGGTATGCTGCAGGTTCCCAGGCAGGCGTGACGGAATTTCCCTGCAAGATAGCAAGGGGGCTTTCGGAGCGTGAGCAGATGTCAATCATGCTGGAGGAGAATATGCAGAGGGCAGACCTCACCATCTGGGAGCAGGCAAACGGTTTCCAGATGATGTTAGACCTGGGGGAAACGGAGGAGAGCATCGCAGAAAAGACCGGATTCTCCAAAACCACGGTCCGGCACCGGTTGAATATCGCAAAGCTGAACCAGGATGTTTTGATGAAAAAGGAAAAGGACGAGGCATTCCAGCTGTCTTTGACAGACCTCTACGCACTGGAGCAGATTGAGGACATCAAAATAAGGGATAAGATTCTGAAAGAGGCATCCAATTCCAGGGATTTAGTCTGGAAAGCGAAGAACGCCGCAGAGGAAATTCACCGGGATAAGGTGGCGGCAAAGATTATTGAGATGCTGGAGGAGGCAGGAATCGGCGCAGCCCCGAAGGAATACGAGAAGGACCAGTATTCTGGGAAGTGGGAAACCGTGGAGTGGATTAGCACTGAAAAGGCAGCTCCTAAGAGAATCAGCAAAAAGAAGTTCGAGGGATGCTTCTACCACAAGGCATACAGATCAGTGAACGTAATCCGGAAAAAGGATAACTCAAAAGAGCCGATGACCGAGGCAGAGCGCATCCAGAAGGAGAAGGACCGGAACAAGAAAACCATCAAGGCTATTGCAAAGGAGATGACGGCCCAGAGGAAAAGTTTCATCCTCAATGCCATAGCTGGGAAGATTGAGCCGCTGAAGGATACAGAGGATGCCATTAAGGGATTGTGGGGCGTGATTGTGGATGCCTGCGGATATATAAATAAGACTATGCTCATGGCGTTCTTGTCAGATGCAAAAGACTGGTGGAGTATGCCGGACGAGGAAAAGGAGAAGTGCCAGGCTAAATTCCAGAAATTGAGCATGGAGCATCAGCTGATGATTGGGGCTTTCTACGCTACCAACGATAAAGATTTTACGGAATGGGATGGAGCGTACAAGAAGGAAACTGGGGAGTTTATCACGCAATTCACGGAAATTCTGGAGAAGTATGGATTTTCCTATGCAGAGGAGGAGCAAAACAAGGTGATGGAAGGTTCCCATGAGTGCTATTTCAAGAAGGAGGAGCCGAAGGATGAATCAGCCTAAGATGAAAAAGATTTTTACGATGCCTCCCGGAAAGGCAGAGTATGAATATGCCGTGAAATGCCGGTTCTGCAATGAGACATACAGAATCGACATGAACAGCGATTTGTATTACAGACTAGACAGGTTCCTGGAGGGGGAGGGCCATGCGGAAGAAATGCTGCATGACCTCCCTCCCGGAATCCGGGAAATGTTCATCAGCGGAATGTGTCCGGAGTGCTGGGAAAAGGCGTTCAGTGGAGAGGAGGATGTAGAATGAGAAAAAGGTACTGCAAAGGCAGATATTACAAGGATGGATCCTACCATAATTTCGAGATTGGAAAATTCCATCAGTGGGGCAGCAATTATGAGGAGTTTGAAAATGGGGCAGGCAATTACACTGTGGCTATCGTGGAGCTTCTGGATGGAACCGTTGTCATGCCAGTGGCCGATGACATAGGGTTCATCGAGACCGAGGAAATGAATAAGCTCATAGAGGAGTGCGCCTGCAATGCGAATACCATATTTTCTATGGAATGGGCCAGGGATACCCTCAACCGGTATAGAGACCATGTATGCGTGACGATGCTAGGGCAGACTGGAGTGGAAGAATCAAAAACGATGTACGCTCTGTTCAATGCCTTAAAGATGGGGGAAAATGCCCTGGAAAAGCTGATGAAGCAGAAGGAGGAGCTGAAATGAAGAAGGTATGCCTGGAGTGCCAGAAGGTATTTGTGACGGAACTGACGGATAAGGTCTACTGCTCCAGAAAATGTTCTGTAAAAATGAGGAAACGCGGAAGGAGACGTAATGCTAAAATTGCCTATAAAGAAAAAATGGCTTGACATGATTCTCACCAGGGAAAAACCGGAGGAGTACCGGCAGATAAAGCCATACTGGACGGTCCGGATCATCCACTGGCTGGGATTCCCGGACAGTGAGACGGACGCTGTGATGGAACTATTGAGGGAAAAGCGCACAGAAAAGGCGCTGCCGGTCATCCTGCAAAATGGGTATGGGGCAGATGCGCCGGAGGTAGAAGTCATGTGTACGCTTTCTATCGGTACCGGCAAGGAAGAATGGGGCGCGGCTCCTGGCAAGGAGTATTTCCGGTTCCATATCGAGAAGGTATCAAAATTTATGGGAGCTGATGTGGTATGAAGGGCCAGGGGAATCTATTTGATGATACGTTCGTAAAGGATGCAGACTGTACAAAGGACACGCCGGTTGTCAAGGGAAAGCCGGACACTCCAATTTACGACCAGGGCATCAGGATAAGGCCATCCGTTCCGGGGCGGCAGGATTCAGACCATTTCAAGAGGATATACCTGGAAGAATTGCTGCCCTTAGAAGAATATGACCTGGTGGCAGTCCTCTTATCCGGAGGGAAAGACAGTATTGCTTGCTATTACAAATTGCTGGAGCTGGGAGTGCCGAAGGGGAGAATAGAGTTCTGGCACCACGATATAGACGGAGGGCATCCGTGCAGGCGTATGGACTGGAGATGTACCCACAATTATGTCCGATCATTCGCAGAGGCGGAAGGAGTGCAGCTCCGGTTATCATGGAGGGTAAACGGATTTTTCGGGGAGCTTTACAGAGTAGGGGCAAGTGAGCCGGTGGAGTGGCTGGAGCCGGAGACCGGAGAGGTCATACGCTGCAAGCTGTCACAGAACTATATCAAGTGCCAGGAAATCAAAGAAAAGGCAACAGTTGATTTGGAGAATGAGCTGAAAAAGCTGGGGTACAGAATGAAATTTCCTGCAAAAACCGGAGATTTGAGCCGCCGGTGGTGCAGCGCATATCTGAAAATCATGGTGGCTGATACCGTGATGTCTAATCTGTCAAGGTTGAAACAGCTGGAGGAGCTGGGAGGCAAGCGTCACATGTTCCCGGCCAAAGGTGGGACCCACCAGGGGAGACGGTGCAGCGGAAATCTGAAAGCTGCCGTCCAGGACAGCGTGACATCAAACCTGGATAAGACCAGGGCAAATGTGAAGGTTCTGGTGGTGTCCGGGGAAAGGCGAGGGGAATCTTCCGGGAGGGCGAAGTATAACGAAATGGAGATACACCGGACAAATGCAGAGGCAAAGGCACACCGCCTGGTGCATCAGTGGAGGCCGGTCATCGACTATTCGGAGAAGGATGTCTGGGAAGTGCTAAAGAGGCATAACGTAAATCCCCACCCTTGCTACCGTGCCGGATGGAACCGGTGCAGCTGCGCGATGTGCATTTTCTCTACTCCGAAATTGTTTGCAGGCATCCGGGAATTATATCCGGAGGACTATGCTCTGCTGAAGCAGGACGAGGAGATTCTGGGATTTACCCTGGACAACAAGTGTGATCTGGATACGTTCGTGGGAGATGCGGAGTCCTGCGTGTATCATGGAGATTTAGCAGCGATACATAGCCTGGTGACTGGAGAGTTCACGGCTGATGATGTGTATGTGAAGGGAAACTGGATGTATCCTGCCGGTGCTTTTCATGGGGCAGAGGGCGGGCCGTGCTGATTAAGGAAGGAGGGAAAGAGTGTGGTTCCAGAACACATATTGAAGAAAGCAATAGCCCACAATGCCGTATGCGATAGGCTAAGGGCAGAGGGATATTCCATACAAGGATGCGGAAATGATTTCAGTAAGTGCCACTTCTCAAAGGGGAAGGCTCCGCATGTGAAGATAGTTGGATACATAGACGAAAAGACACTGGAAGTAGTTATGCTAGAATGACTGGAGGTATATCATGGCAAAGATAGTTATAGAAGTGCAGGACGATTGTCGGAAGTGTCCGTGTTTCATAAAGGCTGGGGCAAATGTAGGGCCGGATGAAAGGACATTCTATTTATGCAGGGCATTTTCCCGGATACTGGAAATTGGCGTGAATGGTTATGGCACCGTGAAGGAAGTAGGCAGATGCGCGGAATGTAAAGCGGCGGAAGTGTTCGATAAGAAGAAAAAGGAGGAGTGACATGTATTATCCGGATGATTTTTATAATGAGCCATCTGAATTCGATATGCAGGTGGAGGAGTTCAAAGAGAGCCTGGCAAAGTCGATAAAGAGTGAGTTCCTGGAGGAGATGGAGCGGCTGAAAGAGGAGAACCGGAAACTCCAGGGAATCAAGGAGCATTTCGAGCAGATAAAAAGGGACTACGAGCGGAAAAAGATGGAATGCGACAGGATGATGCGCGAGGCGGAGAATAACGCAAAGCGTATGAGAGTAGAGGAGCTGATGGAACGGTTCAAGACGTTCTTCTGGAGGCCGGATTGGGAATACTTATATGGGCCAAAGTGCGATAAATGTAATAAAAACCGAAAAATTGCTGTAACCCTTCCGTCTGGAAACGTTGTTGATGATGCATGCCAGTGCGGAAAAAGCAGGATGAAAGTCATGACCCCCGAAAGTATGGTACGCTATGAGCTGGCAGACAGAGACCGTGGGATAGCTGCGTGGTATTGTGCTTACGGAAAAGAAGGGGAGAAATACTATAAGGCTGATTATATTAGTAGTGTGTTTGCAGAAAGGAATATAGTGCAGCCCGGTACGAGTTTTGATGTGCTGGAGAAGAAAGAGAATCAGAGAGAGCTTTTGTTCACCACCAGGGAGGAGTGCCTTGCATACTGCGAGTATCTGAATGAGAAAAACCTGGTTCCAATGGATACAATCTATGAGTGTGACGGAACAGTCTGGAAAAGTGAGGAGGAGTAAAGATGGGAAAAACCAAAGGTTTTGTTCTGAACCGCAAGCAGTACCAGAACATACGGCGCATGGATCACTGTCAGATGACATTATGGGCGGAGAGCGTCTACAAATCCGGTTTTAAGGATGGCCAGGAGGCAACGCCGGGGCTTACTAGCCAGGGGATAAGGGATGCCTTGCAGCCAGTGAAGGGCATCGGGGCAAAGAGGCTGGACAGCATTGTTGAGGCGCTGGATGCAGCATTGCAGGAAAAAGGCAAGGCAGGAGAGAAGATATGAGATTAGGCGAGGAATGTCCGTATATTACGCCGTGCGGATGGTGCAGCAGGAAAGAGGCCCCTTGCGATTCCGGGAAATACAGAAAAAAGTCAATGCCTGGGGTTTCTGGAATACCGGCGCCTCCTCCGCCTGGAGAGAAAAAAGGGATTCCAGAAAAAAAGATTGCATCCGGAAGAGGCCGGTGTTAGAATGAAATTACAAGCTACACATTACAAAGATGCGAATTCAATGATACTGTGCATCATAGGGGATGCCATGTTTGTACATGAGGGAATTGACAATTCGTGAGGAATCGTGTAAAATTATGCTTATAGTTACTACTGTTGGGGGGCGCTTTAATGGAAGAACGTAGAAAAAGCAAGAGAATGGAGTTGGAGGCTAAACTGATGGTGAAGCGTCTGGACTCCACAGAGAAGCATGCAGTAGTCATTAATATTACGGATGTATCCCGCACCGGTGTGGGGTTCTCCTGCCCGGATCAGCTGGACATCAGGGCAGTATATGAGTGTTACCTTACCATTTGGACTAAAGAGGTAATACATGTATTTCTGCAAATCGTGCGCTCAGATTTAGAAGGAACAGAGGGTTTTCACTATGGTGCCGTTTTTATCGGTATGTCCGAGCAGGACGCCTTCCGCATCAGTGTGTACGAACAATTCTCGGCGATAAATCATTAGTCCGAGATATCATGGCATCTTAAATCAAAAGGGTCTGCCTGTTTCATTGTGAAACAGGCAGATTCTTTTGCTCTAAAATTTTTTTTCATGAATGACAAACTGAGGTGTGGAGAGCAGATTTTTGGCTGCTTCCTGAGAGGCTTCGTCGTAGAACTCAATCCGCAGTACGCCCTCTTCGTATTCCCTGTTGTGGACAATGCCGATATTTTTGATATTGATATTGTTGAAGGCCAGAGTGGTGGCTACTTGAGCCAGCATACCGGGGCGGTCGTCTATATCAATGCTGAAAGAATACACCCGCTTGATGGGGCCGCTGGAGGCATTGATAAAGGAATCCCGGTAAATTCTGGCACTGTCAAAAAACTGGTACAACGCCTCTCCCTGACGTTTATTAAGCTGGTCCCTGATTGCAGACAGGGAATCAATGTAGCTGTCCAGCAGCCGGGAGATATTTTCCGTGTTGGTCAGGCAGATCTGCTGCCACATGGCGGCGGAGGAGGAGGCGATTCGGGTGATGTCCTTGAAGCCCCCTGCGGCCACCAGTTTCATGATGCCCTCCTCATTGTCTGAATCCCGCACCAGATTGACTAAAGAGGCGGCGATCACATGGGGCAGATGGCTGATGCCTGCGGTGACATAATCGTGCTGACGGTAATCCAGCACCAGAGGGATGGCCCCCATGGTCTCCACCAGCGTCCGGTAGGCAGCCAGCTTGTCCGGGTCGGTCTGTCCGGTGGGCGTCAGGATATAGTAGGCGTTCTCCAGCAGCTTGGCCTTGGAGTTGGCATAGCCAAAGCGTTCGCTGCCCGCCATGGGATGTCCCCCGATGAACTGTGCCTCCAGGCCCGCCTGAACGATATGCTCATGAATATCGGTCTTGACGCTGCCCACGTCCGTCAGGGTGCAGGAGGGGGAGAGAATTTTTTTCACCGCCTCCAGATTGGCGTCATTTTTCTGTACAGGGGCACATAAGAAAAGATAGTCGCAGTCCGAAAAGCCTGTGTCAATCTGCTCCGCCGCCCGGTCAATGACACCGTCCTTCAGAGCCGCCTCCAGGGTGGCGGCATTCACGTCATATGCAGTGAGCCGTATTTCCGATATATTTTCCCGCAGGGCCCTGGCGATGGAACCGCCGATGAGTCCCAGCCCGATAAAGCCAATGTGCAGCTGTGCCATGTTGTTTCCTCCCAAATTGTGTTTTGCTATAGTAACTATAGCACGTTGAAGTGTGAAAAGCAAGGGAGGCTTCAGGCGGATAAACATCTCTGCCCGGAATGATTATCCCTCTGAAGCTGGTTATAGTCAAAGGTGTAAGTTTGGATGTGTACATCCAAATACGCATTAACGCAGTATCGCAGGCTCAGCCAGCGATATG
>ERZ779637.753-NODE-753-length-18325-cov-6.012644_pt1 | contig 18325 bp, 16 predicted proteins | sample MGYA00514196_ERZ779637 | MGnify/ENA primary metagenome ERZ779637 (study PRJEB29562, sample SAMEA4376700) | mouse gut metagenome | isolation source: Cecum | study: EMG produced TPA metagenomics assembly of the A DSS colitis mouse model was used to assess the...
GATGTGATTTCAACCTATAATTTTTATTGCCTATACCCAAAGTTCAGAAAGAACCCGAAAAGAGGACAGATGTGTTATCATTTTCAATAAAATGTCCTGGGTGGCATCTTCCGCATCTGCAAATGTACCAAGCATCCGTAAAGATAAATTGAATACAATATCCTGCACACTTGTTACAAGGGTCTCAAGGGCTTTTTTATCCCCTGCCGTGGCCTTCTCAACCAAAGCCAGTATTTCTTCATTCGTTTTTTTATTCATAGATTATTACCTCCTGGTTAATTAGACAACGCTCTTTTGTCTGTGTGACAGACCATTAAATTATTCTGTAAAACAAAGCAGAACACTTGTGAATGCTCTGCCCGGTCATGTCTATTATACATAGAGTTGCGAGAAAGTGTTCTTCTCTAATTTATATGCGTTCAAAAAACAACATAATAACTATCGCTGTTCTATTCTATACAAAAGTCTTCTTTTCGCCTTTACTTATGATATGGCTCTCCATTCATAATCCGAAATCCCCTGTAAATCTGCTCACACAAAATTACCCGCATCAGCTGATGCGGGAATGTCATTTGCGAAAAACTGATTTTCCGGTCCGCCCGTCTGCTGACGCTTTCATGCAGCCCCAGGGAACCGCCTATTACAAACACAATCTGGCTTTTACCTGTAACCCCTAACTGCTGCAGCATCCCGGAAAAAGACACTGAATCCAGTTCTTTTCCCAGAATTTCCAGCGTTATTACGTAAGCGTCGCCGCTTATTTTTCCAAGAATCCGCTCAGCTTCTTTTTGCAGAATCTGCTCCTTTAACGCTTCGCCTGCATGATCCGGCGTTTTCTCATCTAAAACCTCTATGATTTCCAGACGGCAATACCGGCTTAACCGTTTGCCGTATTCTTCCAGCGCTTCCCGGAAAAACTTTTCCTTTATTTTTCCCACAGCCAGAATCGTGATTCTCATTGCCACGCTCTATTACTCCTTAAACACTTCTTCATAAATATGATCGACAAAATCCTCCAAAAATCCTTCATCCAGATTCATGAACTTGTCCGACAACAGACGTTTTAATTCTTCATTCCGTTTAAAATATTTCAGTTCGGAAGGCAGCTGCAGCGCATCGGCGCCAAACAGTTCTTCATCCAGCGCTTCCGCTTTCAGATTAGCAAGACACCATTCCCTCATCGTATCGGACAGCGTACTGTCAGACTCCGCTTTTTTTGCAAAAATCCTGGAATTACGCAGGGATACCATACCCATCACAATAAAAAGAATAAACAGGGCGAACATAACGCCATATACCATAAATCTGGTGACGCCGTAAAAATAAAGGGGAATCACACCGACCATAACAAGAACAAGCAGGATAATGCCGATCACGCCGACAGACAACAGAGTCCACGCAGAGGACTTATTGTCCTCTGCCCGCTCTGCATTATTACGATATATTCCTGACTTGTATCCGTCCTTCGGCCGTTCTTTCATCTGAATAACTTCGGGTTTTGCCTCGGATTCTTGCCACGCCTGTTCTTCCGGCGCCTGATCCGATTCGTTTTCCGGATAAACATTCTCTTCCTGATCCGCCGGTTCTTCTAAAGAATCAACCAATTCACAGTTACATTCCGTACAGACCGTAAACCCTTCCCGGTACTCATTTTTACATTTCGGACAATATGACATGGCACATCCCTCCTGCTATACAATGTAATCCATACAGGAACGATTCTGCGTTACGCTTCTTACAAACTTTCCGGCCTCCACATGGGCAGGATGAACCTGATAAGCTTTAAGCGCCTCCACGGTCTCAAATTGTGAAACCAACGCTACGTCCCGGTTGCTGGAATCAAGTTCATTAACAACAACCCGAATGGAAACGGCTCCTTCCACCAATTCTCCAATCGGTTCCAAAAGCTCTTTCATCCTGGCTCCCGCTTCGTTCTTTTCCTCTCTGCTCAGTGAATCCAAAAAGTTCCACATTACAATATGATGTACCATAATCCATCCCTCCATAGTCAAGAAAACTTTCTGATACTTTCGCAATACATCCCCAAAATCCCTGTTCCGAAATTATTTACTCCTTAAATATTCGTCAATTCCTTTTGCTCCCGCTTTTCCGGCTCCCATAGCAAGAATAACGGTAGCCGCGCCCGTTACGGCATCGCCTCCCGCGTATACGCCTTCTTTGGAGGTCTGCCCGTTTTCTTCCTGTGCAACAATACATTGCCACTTGTTTGTCTCAAGTCCTTCCGTAGTAGAAGAAATCAACGGATTGGGGGAAGTTCCCAGCGACATAATTACCGTATCCAGATCAATTACAAATTCCGAATCCGGCATCACCACGGGTCTTCTTCTACCCGATTCATCCGGCTCGCCAAGCTCCATCCTGACGCATTTCATACCGCATACCCATCCGTTTTCATCCGCAAGTATTTCCACCGGATTCGTAAGCAGATCAAAAATAATGCCTTCCTCTTTTGCATGATGCACTTCTTCTACTCTGGCTGGGAGCTCCTCCTCGCTTCTGCGGTACACAATATGCACCTCTGCGCCAAGACGCAGCGCCGTTCTTGCAGCATCCATAGCTACGTTGCCGCCTCCCACGACAGCCACCTTTTTCCCTCTCATAATAGGCGTACTGGAATTCTCGTCAAAAGCTTTCATCAGATTGCTTCTGGTCAGATATTCATTGGCGGAAAATACGCCGTTTGCCTGCTCTCCCGGTATTCCCATAAATTTGGGAAGTCCCGCGCCGGAACCGATAAAGACGGCGGAAAACCCCTCTTCATTCAGAAGCTCGTCGATGGTAACGGACTTACCTACCACTACATTCGTCTCAATCTTCACACCTAACGATTTTACATTTTCAATTTCTTTTGCCACAACGGCTTCTTTCGGCAGACGGAATTCAGGAATTCCGTATACAAGAACGCCTCCCGGCTCATGGAGCGCTTCAAAAATCGTCACATCGTAGCCCATTTTGGCAAGATCGCCCGCACAGGTAAGGCCTGCGGGACCGGAACCGATTACGGCAACCTTTTTGCCGTTTTTCTCTTTGGCTCCCTGAGGCTTGATACCGTTTTCCCTTGCCCAGTCCGCTACAAAGCGTTCCAGTTTTCCGATAGAAATCGGCTCTCCCTTGATGCCCCGGATACATTTGCCCTCGCACTGGCTTTCCTGGGGGCATACGCGTCCGCAGACTGCGGGAAGTGCGCTGGCCTCGCTGATGACCTGATAAGCCGCTTCAATATCTCCCGTTTTAACCTTCTCAATAAAAGCGGGAATATCAATGGCAACGGGGCAACCTTTTACACACTGTGCGTTCTTACAGTTAATACATCTTTCGGCCTCGCACATGGCCTCTTCCTTATTATATCCAAGACATACTTCCTCAAAGTTCGCGGCACGTTCCTTTGCATCCTGCTCGCGAACCGGGGTCTTCTTTAATACATCCATTACTCTTCACCTCCGCAGTTTCCGCAGCCGCCGTGATGGGTTGCTCCTTCTTTTGCTTTTAAGAACGCACGTCCCTCAGCGGTTTTATACATTTGCTGGCGTTTCATCGCCTGGTCAAAATCCACCTTATGACCGTCAAACTCAGGACCGTCCACACAGGCAAACTTCACTTTTCCGTCCACGGTCACCCGGCAGGCGCCGCACATGCCGGTTCCGTCTACCATAATAGGATTCAGACTGACAATGGTAGGGATATGTAACTGCTCCGTTAATTTGCAGACGAATTTCATCATAATCATAGGCCCGATTGCTACGCAGACGTCATATTTCTTTCCTTCCGCCACCAGCTCTTCAATGGTTTTCGTAACCATGCCGCTTCGTCCGTAAGAACCGTCGTCCGTGGTCACATACAGGTTACCGGCAACCGCTTTCATCTCTTCTTCCAGAATCAGCAGGTCTTTTGTTTTGGCGCCCACAATTGCATCCGCGGCAATTCCGTGCTCATGGAGCCACTTTACCTGCGGATACACAGGCGCAGTTCCTACGCCGCCGGCAACAAACAGCATTTTTTTATGTTTCAGATTCTCCATATCTTCATGGACAAACTCGGAAGGACAGCCCAGGGGACCTACAAAATCATGGAAAAAATCTCCTTCTTTTAATTCTGCCATTTTCTGTGTTCCCGCGCCTACAATCTGGAATACAATTGTAATTGTGCCGTTTTTTCTGTCATAATCACAGATCGTAAGAGGAATTCGTTCTCCCTCTTCATCCATTCTCACGATTACAAACTGGCCGGGCTCACAGGACTTTGCCACCCGTTTTGCTTCCACCACCATAAGATAAATATTGGCGGCAAGCTCTTCTGCTTTTAAAATTTTGTACATCTTAAATCCCTTTCTGTCCGTTTTCTTTCTAGTATGTATGATTTGGACGATATTTTCAACTGTTTCTCTAAAATTCTTCAAAAACATACTGATTTACTTCATTCAGAGAAAGGCGGTAACGCTTTCCGTCGTAAACGCCAACCGCATATAACGCGCCGGTACGGCTCTGAATTCCCTGGGTATCTTCATAAATTTCGGCAATAATATAAAAATCTCCCTGGTCCTTCACGTTGGTAACATATTGATACCTGTACAGATATTTTCCATACGTTTCGTAGGAAAGTCCCGACAAATCATAGATTTTTCCATAATCCAGCATGCCCTGCGTGATAATGTCCTCCGCATCCGACACACGCACCTGGGTGGAAAGCTCCAGATCATAATCCCTGGTAATGGTTTCTCCGCTGATTCCTTCCTCATTGTACGCCACAAACTTAAAGCGGCTTTTGCCCAAAGGCATGTTAATGGGCTTTGTATATTCGGTACTTTCCAGTCCCGGCTCGGAGCCATCGGAAGTATAATAAACCCGGCAGCCTTCCTGAACTTCCACAAAAATCTGCGTAGGAGACGTATAATCGCCGCTGTAGGCGCTGACCTCCGGCGCAAACGGAATGGATACGTCCACGTGATAAAATTTTTTTACCACATCGCTTGCTATACCGTATTCGTTTACAAAGTAAGCGGCTATGGTATAATCGCCGTTTTCCAGAAAGATGGGCGATTCATAAACCTCGCTGTTTTCATCCGGCATACTGCCGTCCGTAGTATAATATATAATTCCCGCCGTATTCGACGTCAGCTTTAACGGGATAACCTCCTCGTAGGAACCTTCCACATAACTGAATTCCGGCACTTTTGCCATATATTTCTGAAATCCTTCTACAACCGTATCGTCTCCGAGGCTGATCAGAAAATCACTTAACTCCTGATAAGCGCCGCGTTCGGAACAGATGGCAACAACCGTATTCACGGCTTCCATTCGGATTTCTTCTTCCCCCTTTGCCGCCGCAACTTCCTGATACAAAAGAAGCGCCCTGTCCGTTTCTTTCTGCAGCAAACAGGCTTCCGCAAGCAGATACTTCGCCGTTAAGCTTGTCTGATCCAATTCCAGCGCTCTTGTGTAATACTCCACGGCGGTCCTGTAATTCTCATTATTCATGCAGGTATTCGCCTGCTCCATCTGATAATCAAAAGAAAAATACCGAAAACGTAAAATTGCTCCCACAGCAGCTAATATCAGTACAAGAACGGCAAAACCGATTCCCGCTCCCACCAGAATATGAAAACTGGCTTTATCGCGTCTTAATCTTTTTACCTCTTCCCGCAGGAATCCGTCAGGCTCCTCTTTTTCCAAATGTTCTTCCGCTGCCATATCGCCTACGACGCCGGTCAGAATTTCATGTATGCTGTTCTCTATCTCCGGTTCAAAATCCGGAACAATATGAATATCTTCCCCGCATTTTTTACAGTACAAAAAGCCTTCTTCAAGCTCGGCTCCGCATTTTGGACAATTCATGAGGCTCCTCCTTTCTAACGTATTCCTTTGGCGGCGCTGTCCTTAAAGCGTTACGGACTCTACGCAGTTATGCATCAGCATCGCAATCGTCATGGGACCTACCCCTCCCGGAACAGGTGTGATCGCACTGCATCGATCCGCCACGGCTTCAAAATCCACATCTCCGCAAAGTTTGTTTTCGGAATTCCGGTGGATTCCCACATCGATAACGACGGCTCCTTCTTTTACAAAAGATGCGTTGATCATTTTCGGCCTGCCTACCGCCACAATCAAAATATCCGCACGTCTTGCAATTTCCTCCAGATTTTTGGTACGGGAATGAGCCACCGTCACGGTTCCGTTTTCCCGAAGCAGCAATAACGCCATCGGTTTCCCTACAATGTTGCTGCGCCCGATCACTACGCACTCTTTTCCCTCAATCTCAATTCCGGATCTCTTTAACAGCTGAATGATTCCCGCCGGTGTGCAGGACACAAAGCCCGGCTGCCCGATGCATAACGCTCCTACGCTTTGCGGATGAAATCCGTCCACATCCTTTTTCGGATCGATCATCCTTATGACTTTATCTTCATTGATCTGCGCGGGAAGCGGTAACTGTACCAGAATTCCGTTTACATCTTCTCTTTTGTTCAGTTCTTCGATCAGGGCAAGAAGTTCGTCCTCGCTTGTATTCTCCTCCAGTTCATAAGCAAGGGAACGTATCCCGATATATTCACAGGCTTTCTTTTTATTTCCCACATATACGCTGGAAGCGGGATCTTTCCCCACCTGAATCACCGCAAGCGTTACGGTAATCCCCTTTTCTTTTAACCGCGCTGTCTTTTCTTTTAATTCCTCTTTAATCTGCGCCGATATTTTTTTTCCGTCAATAATCTGTGGCATGCCTTTTTCCTCTCTTCCCTCATATAACTTTTTAAAATAATCCGGTAATTTTACCTTCTTCATTTACATCGATCCGGTACGCTGCAGGACTTTTCGGCAGTCCCGGCATCGTCATAACGGCGCCCGTAAGCACTACCACAAAGCCGGCTCCGGCAGATACATAAACCTCTCTGACCTGAACGGTAAACCCGTCCGGTCTCCCCAGAAGCGACGGATCGTCCGACAGCGAATACTGGGTTTTGGCCATACAGACCGGAAATCTGTCAAATCCCAGCTCCGTAAGCTTCTTTATCTGCGCTTCCGCCTGCGCACTGTAAGCCGCCGCCTTTGCACCGTAAATATTTTTGGCGACAGACTCTATTTTTTCTTTCAGTGACAGAGAATCCTCATACAATACATGAAAGCGGCTCTCCTTCTTTTCCAATGTCTCAAGCACTTTCTCTGCCAAAGAGATTCCGCCTTCACCGCCCTTTTCCCAAACCTCGGAGAGTGCAAAATCACAGGACCTGTCCCGGCAGAACTCTTCTACAAAAGCAATTTCCGCCTCCGTATCCGTAACAAAGGAATTTAAGGTTACCACGACCGGAACACCGAACTGCTGCAGGTTCTCGATATGTTTCTCCAGATTGACAATTCCTTTTTTCAGCGCCTCCGGATTCTCCTGCCCCAGATTTTCCTTAGCGATACCGCCGTTGTATTTCAACGCCCGGATCGTTGCCACAAGAACCACCGCATCCGGTTTAAAGCCGCCCAGACGGCACTTAATGTTGAAAAACTTTTCGGCTCCCAGATCGGCGCCGAAGCCTGCTTCGGTGACTACATAATCCGCCATCTTTAAAGCCGCCCCCGTCGCCCTCACGGAATTACATCCATGGGCAATATTGGCAAAGGGCCCCCCGTGCACCAGTACGGGCGTATGCTCCAGGGTCTGTACCAGATTCGGCTTCATGGCATCCTTCAAAAGCGCCGTCATCGCCCCTTCCGCTTTCAAATCCCCAGCCGTAACGGGCCGGCCTTCCATGTTATAAGCCACAACAATCCGTGCCAGACGTTCTTTCAGATCCTTAAGGTCTACCGCCAGACATAAAACCGCCATAATTTCGGACGCAACGGTAATCACAAAGTGATCTTCCCTGACAAATCCGTCCGCTTTGCTTCCCAGTCCCACAACCACATTACGCAGAACCCTGTCATTCATATCAAGACATCGTTTCCAGACTACTTGTCTGGAATCGATACGCAATTCGTTTCCCTGCTGGATATGATTATCCAAAAGGGCCGCAAGCAGGTTGTTGGCAGCGGTAATGGCATGAAAATCTCCAGTAAAATGCAGATTTAAATCTTCCATGGGCACAACCTGGGCATACCCGCCTCCGGCTGCGCCTCCCTTCACCCCGAAACAGGGCCCCAAAGAAGGCTCTCTGAGTACGGTCACCGCTTTCTTTCCAAGCTTTCCAAAAGCCTGCCCCAATCCGACGCTGGTGGTCGTTTTCCCCTCGCCTGCAGGCGTGGGATTAATTGCCGTTACCAGAATCAGCTTTCCGTCGGGATTCCTGCTGATTTTCTCCAGATATTCCTCTGTCAGCTTTGCTTTGTATTTTCCGTAAAGCTCCAAATCGTCCGCTTCCGCTCCGATACTTTCCGCAACTTCCGTAATGGGAATGAGAACCGCTTCCTGAGCAATCTCAATGTCTGTCTTCATAAATTATACCTCCTCGGGAATCTTTAAATTTCTTCCAAAAGCTGTTCAAATTCTTCCATACTCATTAATACCTTGCGCGGCTTCGTTCCTTCTTCTTCTCCTACCACCCCATAATCGCACAGTTGATCCATAATTCGGGCGGCACGGTTAAAACCGACTTTCAGAACTCTTTGCAGCATCCCGATGGACGCCTTATCTTTATCAATAATAAACCGTCCCGCGTCCGCAAAGTAAGCGTCCCTTTCGTTTCCGCCGTCGGAAAGGCCGCCGCCGGAAGAAGACGCGGAACCGATATTCTGAATTTTTTCCTCTATATCTTCCGCATAGGTATTGCCAATCATCTGATTCTTTATAAAATCAACCACATCGGACACTTCCTTATCCGACACAAATGCGCCCTGAACTCTTGCCGGCTTGGAATATCCCTGGGGATAAAAAAGCATATCGCCTTTTCCCAAAAGCTTTTCCGCACCGTTCATATCCAGAATGGTCCGGCTGTCTACGCCGCTCGATACGGCAAAAGCCGCGCGGCTGGGCATGTTTGCCTTGATCAGTCCGGTAATAACGTCTACGGAAGGTCTCTGGGTCGCAATAATTAAATGAATCCCCGCCGCCCGGGCAAGCTGTGCCAGACGACAGATCGATTCCTCCACTTCCCCCGGCGCTACCATCATTAAATCCGCAAGCTCGTCTACGATAATCACAATCTGCGGCATTTTGCCAGGCGCTTCCGTATCCCCTGAATCCCGCATGGACTCGACCTTCTTGTTGTAACCTTTCAGATCTCTCACATTATAATCGGCAAATTTTTTGTAACGGTCCGTCATTTCCGCCACGCCCCAGTGCAGCGCGGCAGCCGCTTTTTTAGGATCCGTCACAACCGGGATTAAAAGATGGGGAATACCGTTATAAACGCTTAATTCCACAACCTTGGGATCTACCATGATCAGCTTCACATCGTCCGGATGGGCCTTATACAAAATACTCATAATCAATGTATTAATGCACACGGATTTACCGGAACCGGTAGAACCCGCTATCAGCATATGAGGCATTTTGGCAATATCGGAAACTACCGTTTTGCCCGCAATATCCTTGCCCACGGCAAACGCAATATTAGAGGGAAACTCCTTAAATTCCTTCGTTTCCAGAAGATCCCTTAATGCTACGGCCGTATTTTCCTTGTTGGGAACTTCGATCCCCACCGCGGCTTTTCCTGGAATCGGCGCTTCGATACGAATATCCGTAGCCGCAAGATTCAGCTTGATATCATCCGTAAGTCCCACAATCTTACTGACCTTTACCCCCTGCTCCGGCTGCATCTCATAGCGGGTTACACTGGGACCCTGACTGATATCCGTAATAGTCACACGCACACCAAAGGTAGACAGCGTCTGCTGCAGACGCTTTGCGGTTTCCTCCAGCTCCCTTGTGCTGTCCTTACTTTTTCCGGCGCCTTTCGCAAGACGGGACAGCGGCGGAAACATATATTTTTTCGGCGGCCTCTTTTCCGGATTCTGCATGGCCGGAGACGGATTCAGCTGTTTTGTATTATCTCTCTCATGTAAAGGCCGCATCTCGGACGCCGCTCTTTTTACCGGTTCCCGGAAAGGTTCTTCTATGTAAGCCTGCTCTTCTTTGAAGGTTTTTTCTTCTATGAAATTCTTTTCTTCTATGAAATCCGGTTCGTCCGAAAAGGATTCGCCGTCTATGTATTCCGCTTCTTCCCGGTCCGATACCGCCTCGCTGCGGATGCGGATCCGGCTGAAATCAAATTCCGGCTCATACGTTTCCGCGTAAACGGGCTCGTCCTGATTCTTTCCCACCATAATTTTTTCCGTGGGTTCTTCCGTTTCCTCAAAAACGATCTCATGAATGTCATCCCGCTCCGATTCTTTCTCCTTTTCCCGGACTCCGTGCAGGGATGTATCGATCGTTACGCCGGTTATCTTTTTATCCATCCGCAGAATCTTTTCGTTTTCTTTTTCCTCTTCCCGGATACGCCGTTCTTCCTCACGGCTCTTACGCAGTTCCTCCTGATTGCGGCGTCTCTCCTCCGACATCTCCCTTCTGCGTCTGGCGTCTTCCCTGCTTAGCTCTACAACCTTACGGCTTCCGCTTTTCACGCCGCTGATTAAGGAACGCTCCGTAACAAGCACAATACAGACGGCCATCAGAACGAGCACTACTAAAACGGCGCCCAGCATGTCCAGAAAATGATAAAGCATAAAGGCCAGCGAACCGGCAAGCACGCCGCCTCCTTTTCTGCCCTCACTGCAGTTTTTATAAATAATTCCCGGATCATACTGCGACAGACCGCTTATGGAACCGCTTAAAAATTCCAGCAGTACGCCGACCAGGAAAAACAGAACGATTCCTGCAATCACCTTTCGTTTTGCCGCCGGATTCCCCAAATTAATGGATCCAAACGCAATGGCAAGGAATGCAAACACCGGAGCCGCGTAAGCCAGAAGACCGAACAGTCCGAACATTACGCCGCTGATGGTATTGCCCACTGCCCCGATCACTCCAAAATTGCACAAAAATAAAATTGCCGCAAAAGCAAAAATGACAATTAAACTGATCTCATGAAAAATAGCGCTGTCCTGTGCCGTATATTGTCTGCCCTGACTGCGGCTTCTCGTCCCCGAAGTACTTTTCTTTCTCTGTCCGCCCGCGGACTTTCTGCTTCCCGACTTTGTCGCCATCCCTCTCAGACTCCCTCTAATATACTAAAATAAAGATACATAATCTTATATAGTATATCATTTATCTTACGTCTTGTCATCCTCCGTAATTTATTTTTCATTTTTGTTTTCTTCAATCATGGCATGGAGCTTTGCTACCGCTTCCTGAATTCCGCCGACTTCCCGTATAATGCCTTCCCTGACAGCCATATCGCCTACCAGAATCGTTCCTATGTCTTTTGTCAGAATTCCCGTTTCCATCATTAAATCCTCCAGACGGTTCTTTTTTATTCTGCAGTGGCTGCATACAAATCCCGTAATTCGATCCTGGATCTGCTTAAAATAATCAAAAGTCTGCGATACGCCGATTACCATGCCGTTCATTCTGACCGGATGGATTACCATGGTGCCGGTCGGCACGATAAAAGAATAATCCGTGCTGACGGCAATCGGCACGCCGATGGAATGGCTTCCTCCCAGTACCAGGGATACCGTCGGTTTACTTAAAGAAGCGATCATTTCCGCAATGGCGAGTCCCGCTTCCACATCTCCTCCCATAGTGTTCAAAAGAATCAGAACGCCGTCGATCTCCATGCTGTCTTCAATCGCCGCAAGCTGGGGCAGGATATGTTCATACTTTGTTGTTTTGGAATTTCCGCCCAGATTTTCATGTCCTTCTATTTCCCCGATAATGGAAAGCAGGTGGATTGCCTGCTTTTCTTTGTTTTTATTTAAAGTAAGCTGTCCTGACTTTTCGATCCGTTCCTCGTCCAGCTTCGTTTCTTCTTTCTTTTCTTTAGCATCTTCTTTTTGTCCGTTCTGCCCCATATCCATACCTCCTTCTGATCATAAAAAAGAGAACTGCCCTTACAGTTCTCTTCCTAGTTTCCGCTTATTTTCAAAAAGTATACATGATGACCTGTTTAAAAATCAAAATCATCGTCATCCGAAATCGTTATATCGTAATCCATCGTTTTGGGAACATGTTTTTTAGGCCCCGGAAGCGGATTATCCAGATATTTGACCGCAGGCTTTTCCGCCCTTTCAGGCTTGTCCTGCATTTCCTGTTTTTTTTGAGGCTGCGGCGCTTTTTCTTTTATTATTCTCTGTTCACCTGCCGTTTCTTCTTTCGCCGCTTCCTTTTTCTCCTCATACCCGGGATTTTCCGCTGTCTTTTCCGGCTTGGAAACATTAAAAGGCGTCAGACTCCGCCCGATACAAACGGCCCCGCAGACAGCCATCACAAGAAGCAGCCATATTTCTTTCTCATCCGGCGTAAAAAGACCTGCCGTTCTTACTCCTGCAGCCGCCAGAAAGAAAAAAAACATACCGCTTAAAGAATCTTCCATGGGTTCAAAAAAGAAACGAAAAATCCCCCAGAACATACCTCCTGCCAAAACAGAAAACGCCACGCTCTCCCGGTCCGTAAAAGTTAACGGAAAATGTAATCCCACCTGCGCGCCGTATAACTGCCATTTTGTTTCCGCCACCTGAAACAACGTTTCTTTACAAACACAGGCCTCTACCAGACACAGCAAAAACAGACCTCCGGCAATTCCCGCAAGCAATAGAAAAGCAAGGAGCAGCCTGGACGGATATGTACGGGTTTTTCCGCCTTCCGGCAGACTCCATAATACGGAAAGTCCCAGCGCCGTAAGTAAAATTCCAAAAGGACCCGCATAGATAACAAAAGCCGTAAACAGACCCAAAAGAACAGGCCTAATGCAATCAAAAAACTTCCGTCCCTTTCCGCGTTCCCCCGCAAATTCCAAATCCCTGTGTTTTCCTAAAAATACCGCAGTCAGGTAAAATCCCATTCCGAACAAAAAGAATTCCAGCCAGAGCGGCGCGATCGTTTCTTTCGTTCCAACCCATAACGGAACCGTCATCAAAACGGCAAATACAAACACACCCGCCGCCTTTCCGGACAGACGCCTTACACCGCGGTAAAGTAAAAAGCTGCCCGCCAGAAATAAAAACAGCTGCAGCCACAGCGCAGCCACTCCGTGATTCCCCACAAAAATAAATAAAGCCCGCAGCACATACGGATAAAAAACCCTTGCACCGTAAACGCTTTCCGAAACCGTCAGAGGACCTCCCACAAAGCTGCCCGCCAAATATTCCGACTGCAGCAAAGTCTCCGGCTGCGCCTGTCTTAAGAAACCGACGCTTAAAACACTTCCTCCGGCCAGAGCCGCCAATATCGCAAAGGTTTCCACCAAAACCGCAGCCTTTCGTTTTATTTTCCTCTTACCGCCGACGTTTACCACAATCGTCTGCGACAGGAAAAAAAACAAGGTCATTAAAAGAAAAAACAGGCACACAAGCAAAACTGCAAGATAAGGATTGCTTCCCTTAGGAACAAAAAGCATAATTCCCAACGCAAACGCCATACTTACCACAGCCGAATATAATCCCCAGACCCCATAACTAAACCATGTTTTTTTCCAAATCATTACGATACCTTAATCATTTCATTTTCGTCTAATATTTTTTCAATATGATAACGGGGCCGGTGCTTTACTTCAATATAAATCTTACCGATATACTGTCCTATAAGCCCGATAGACAGCAGCTGAACGCCTCCGATAAACCAGATAGACAAAATCAGTGAAGTCCATCCAGCAACCACATGACCCGTAAAATAAGAAATCAACGCATAAAGCGCAGCTAAAACAGAACCGGCCACAATACACACGCCCAGTCCGATAATCAGACTGATGGGCTTCACACTGAAAGAGGAGATTCCATTGAAAGCCAGACTCAGCATTTTTCCCAGAGGATACTTTGACTCTCCGGCCACTCGTTCCTTTCTCTCATAATACACCTGATCCGTTTTGTAACCCAGAAGCGGAATCATGCCGCGCAAAAACAGATTATTTTCCTGGTATTTGGAAAATTCCTCCAAAGCCCGTTTTGACATCAGACGGAAATCCGCATGATTATATACCGTCTTTACGCCCATTACCGCCATTAGCTTATAAAACGCCTGCGCTGTTGTACGTTTAAAAAAGGAATCCGTCTTCCGGTCGCTTCGCACGCCGTAAACCACGTCGCAGCCTTCCTGAAATTTATCTATCATTTCCTCAATCACAAGAATATCATCCTGCAAATCGGCGTCAATCGATACCGTTACGCCGCTCATATCCCTGGCCGTAAGCAGTCCTGCCGTCAGAGCAAACTGATGTCCCACATTGCCGGCAAGCTTTAATCCCTTTACCTGCGGAAATTTTCGGTGTTCTTTCTCGATCAGCTCCCAGGTGGCGTCCCTGCTTCCGTCGTCCACAAACAATATAAAACTGTCTTGCGCAATTTTTCCCTTACCTGCCAGATCCTTCAATACTCCCCGCAGCGCCTCGGAAGAAAGCGCAAGCATTTCCTCCTCGTTATAACATGGTACTACGATTGCAAGCCGTTCCGGTTTAATGCTCTCTTTCATCGTATGCTCCTTACCTCCGGTTTATTCCCGTCTAAACGGCAGACATTGCCTGCTCCAAATCTTTGATGATATCTCCCGCATTTTCAATTCCCACAGAAAAACGAATCAGATCCGGCGCCACGCCGGCTTCCAGAAGCTGTTCGTCCGTCATCTGCCTGTGCGTGTGGCTTGCGGGATGAAGCACACAGGTTCTGGCATCCGCCACATGGGTTACGATAGCCGCCAGCTCCAGCTTGTCCATCATAGCCTCGGCGGCCTTTCGTCCTCCCTTTAATCCGAATGCCACAACTCCGCTTGCTCCGTCCGGCATATACTTCGCCGCCAGTTCATGATAGGGATCATCCTTAAGTCCGGGATACTTTACCCATGCCACCTTATCATGGTTCTTCAGATATTCCGCAACCGCCAGGGCATTCTCGCTGTGCCTTGGCATCCGCAGATGAAGCGTTTCCAGTCCTACGTTCAATAAAAAAGCGTTCTGGGGAGACTGGATAGAGCCCAGATCCCGCATCAACTGTGCGGTGGCTTTTGTAATATAAGCCGCTTTGCCGAACTTTTCCGTATAAACAATTCCGTGATACGATTCGTCCGGCGTAGTCAGGCCCGGAAATTTATCCGGATAAAGACTCCAGTCAAAATTACCGGAATCCACAATCGCGCCGCCTACGCACATGGCATGTCCGTCCATATATTTCGTTGTGGAATGGGTCACAATGTCCGCTCCCCATTTAATAGGATTGCACAGAATCGGCGTCGGAAACGTATTATCCACGATCAGCGGAACCTGATTGGCGTGAGCAATCCTGGCAAATTTCTCAATGTCCAGAACTACCAGCGCCGGATTGGCAAGCGTTTCCGCAAGAACACACTTCGTATTAGGCCTGAAAGCCGCCGCCAGAGTTTCCTCATCCGCATCGGGATCTACCACGGTACATGCAATGCCCATTTTTTTCATGGTTACCGCAAGTAAATTAAAGGTTCCGCCGTACACGCAGGAAGACATAACCACATGGTCTCCCGCCTCACAGATATTAAATACCGCATAGTAATTCGCAGCCTGGCCCGAAGAAGTGAGCATGGCCGCCACGCCGCCCTCCAATTCGCAGATTTTGGACGCCACACAGTCGTTGGTCGGATTCTGCAGTCTCGTATAAAAATAACCGCTGTCTTCCAGATCAAACAAACGCCCCATCTGTTCGGACGTCTCATATTTAAACGTAGTGCTCTGGTAAATCGGAAGCACTCTCGGTTCTCCCTTTCCCGGCTGCCATCCCGCCTGTATACAGACAGTCTCTTTCGCATATTCCCGCTTCATTGTTTATTCCTCCCGCTTTATTCATCCCAGTTGTGATAAACTGCCTGTACATCGTCGTCGTCTTCCAGAAGATCCAACGTTTTCTGAAGGTTTTTAACCGCCGTTTCGTCGCTAAGCTCCACATAATTCTGCGGAATCATAGTCACCTCCGCCGACATCATGGGAATTCCCGCCGTTTCCAAAGCGGCCCGCACTTCTTCAAAAGCATCCGGGTCCGTTAAAATTTCAAAGCTGTCTTCCTCTTCATTGAAATCTTCCGCGCCTGCGTCCAGAGCCGTCATCATTAAATCGTCCGCTTCCAGTTCACAGTCCTCTTTATCAATCAGAATCTGTCCTTTTTTGTCAAACATGAATGAAACGCAGCCGGGAGTCCCTACATTACCCTGTCCTTTTGTAAATGCGCTCCGGACGTTGGCCGCAGTACGGTTCTTATTGTCGGTAAGCGCGTCCACGATAATGGCAATTCCGTTCGGTCCGTACCCTTCATATGTTACGTATTCATAATTCACGTTTCCTGCGTCGCCCGCTGCTTTTTTGATTCCGCGGTCAATTGTATCGTTAGGCATATTGTTGGCTTTCGCCTTGGCAATCACCTGGGCAAGCTTGAAATTGTTGGCAGGGTCGGGACCGCCTTCTTTTACGGCAACTGCGATCTCTCTTCCGATGATCGTAAATATTTTTCCCTTTGCAGCGTCGTTCTTTTCTTTTTTATGTTTGATATTTGCAAATTTTGAATGTCCTGACATTGTTTTCTCCTTTTTCGCAGCTTTCATGCGGCGTTTTTCTTATAGTTCCTGTTGTTCCTGTTCCAGCGGCAGTCTTGTTACCAGAACGCTGTGGATCATTTTATTTTCCACGGAAATAATTTTGAAATTATAACCGTCTACGTCAATCTCGAATTCTTCGTTTTCTTCCGGAATCTTGTCCAGCTTTGAAATCATGAAACCGTTCAGGGTTTCGAAGGATTCTTCGTCAAAATGAATACCGAGGCGTTCCTCCACTTCTTCCAGCGGCGTCATTCCTTCTATTACATATTCATCTTCACCTTTTTCCTCAATGTGCTCATCCTCTTCGTCGTACTCGTCCAGAATATTTCCCACAATTTCTTCCAGAATATCCTCCATTGCTATCAGTCCGGCAGTTTGTCCGTATTCGTCGATTACAATTACCATCTGAAGCTTCTGGGACTGCATCGCCTTAAACAAGGCGTCGATATTTCTGGTCAGAGGAATAAACCTGGCTTCCCTGAGCAGCCCTTCGATTTCCCGGATCGGCCGGCCGCCGTCTGTTTTCCCGGCCTGCATCCGCAGGGCGTCCTTTAAATGCAGAATTCCGATAATATGATCAATATTTTCCTCATACACCGGATAACGGCTGTTTTTCTCGGAAAGCATAAACATTACGGCTCTGTCCAATGACAAAGAACCGTCAATGCCCACGATATTGCCCCGCCTGGTCATAATATCCTGCGCTTCCTTATCTCCGTATTCAAAAATATTGGTGATCATTTCCGCCTCGCTGGCTTCAATCACACCCTGTTCATGTCCCTCATTTACCATGGAGATAATTTCTTCCTCGGTCACATCCAAAGCTTCCGCATCCGGTTTTAATCCGAAAATCCGCAGAATCAGATTCGCAGAGACCGTTACCAGTCCGGTCAACGGACGCAGAAGGTTCGCAATAAAGTATACGGGCCCGATACAGGCGTAAGCCCATTTTCCTGCAAACCGTACCGCCAGCTTCTTCGGAAGCTGTACGCCGAATGTCAGCACTATGTAAAGCAGCAGCGCCATGGTCAGAACCATCGAAACAATTCCGACTGCTGCGGCGGCGCCGGGCATCAGCTCCGGCAGCCAGCTTTCCCCGATTTCCTCAAAAATCCGGCTTATACGAATAAAAAAGAAACTCAGAAACCAGCCCCCCATAACTACATTGCACAGGGTAACCACAAGCTGCACCGTATTGACGTAACGCGTAGGATCTTTCATTATATGCAGCAGCCGGACGGATTTTCTGTCCTTTTCCTCTTGTGCTTTTCGTTCCACGTCTTTTTCATTCAGAGCCTGTATTGCGGCGCCGAATCCGTAAAAAAAGATCTCCGTTATCAGCAGTAAAAAAAAGATTATCAGACTGGCAGTAGGCCCGTCGTCATCGCTCATACTTTCATCTCCTTTTTCTATAAGTCAAAATATCCCTTCCAATATATCATTTCCAGAAAAATCCGTCAAGAAAAGCTATGTATTCAATTCCAGACTGATTAATAATCCCCGGTTCACTTTGTCCATAATATCCCGGTCAAGGTGGCATACTTTGTCTTTCAAACGTTTCTTATCAATCGTCCGAAGCTGTTCCAGTAGAATTACGGAGTCTTTATCCATGTCGTATCTGGCGGAATCCAATTCAATATGGCTGGGCAGCTTCGCCTTGTTCAATTTGGACGAAATTGCC
>ERZ779637.755-NODE-755-length-18220-cov-11.460226_pt1 | contig 18220 bp, 16 predicted proteins | sample MGYA00514196_ERZ779637 | MGnify/ENA primary metagenome ERZ779637 (study PRJEB29562, sample SAMEA4376700) | mouse gut metagenome | isolation source: Cecum | study: EMG produced TPA metagenomics assembly of the A DSS colitis mouse model was used to assess the...
AGCCAATATTTATTCAGGCAATGTTCGGTAATTTGTGCTGGGAAAGTTGAGTTATAGATAATATGGGTTACAATAGATAGTGGTGGCTATGAACGACAAGATAAAAGCCGAGGAAGCAATGCGGGAATTAACGCTGATGCTCTTATATCTCTCCAGATTTGCACAGGGAGAGAAGTTTGACGAGGCAAAGGATTTTTATGCTTGGAAAGGTTACGATTTCGATATTTTGAATGAGCTGGATGATGCAGACTACATACGGCAAGGCAGTCATCCGTCCCGTTCCAAGTCGGTATCTATTACCGAAAGCGGTATGGAGCAGGCCCGGGAGTTTTTAACCAAGTACGGTATAGATGATTGGAAGCGCAGGTGAAATTATGAAAAGTATATTTCAACGCACCAGTTCACATTGGGTGCGATACAGTGAATATGAATGGAAAACGGCGGAGAATGGTATGCTGTACCTCACGCCTACACCAACGGCACAGCCGGGTATTTATGACCCGCTGAATGAATATCAGCGGCTTATCCTGGATGCCATTGATATTGGTCGGATGGAATCGCAGAAGAAAACGCCGCAGGAGATACAAAAGGCAATACAGGTATTTGCGGTGAAATATGGCTTGCTTGGTCTTATGACAGCGCTGCCTACCACACCGAACTTTATGGATTATGAGGCGGTATATCTGCCGAAGAATCATTTTATCCGTGAGGAATCAATGTCCACGATGGACTATCTTGATTTGTTCTTTCCTTTTGTTAAGCCGGATGTGGTCAAGCGTGGCGTGGAATCCATGTGGAACATAAGCAATGACCGTGCAATGATGGCACTTGCTTTGACTATGTCAACGGACAAGCCGATGGCGGTCAATATGAGCTTCCAGAGAGAATACGCCGAGCCTTACGAATGGATAAAGCAGCAGTTCATTGATTTGGCATTCTCTTATCTGACTTCTGTGCTGTTCTACGAAGATTATGATTTGATGTCTCCCGAACAGCGGCTTTTGATGCAGCAGGGAATGGAAGCCTTTGGCGGTAATGCGCCGACCTACCGTATCGCTCTGCTCGACAAGCCGACGATTGTATGGGACTTCCATTCCCTTATACTTGGAATACAGATGATGTTCAGTTTTATGATTACTGACACGGAGAAGCCTATTCGTATCTGCAAGCATTGTTTGCAGACCTTTGTGGCAAGCAGACCGAGTGCGATCTTCTGTAGCCCGCAGTGTAAGAATAAGTATAACGTGTATAAGAGTAGAACGAAGGAAAAGAAGGAATGATGGGAAAGGAAACGAATTTATGATAGACAGATGGATTGCAGAAGCAACGGAATGTGATTTCAAGGTTGCTTTAGAAGTAAAGAAGCCGAAAAGCTGGCTCAAAAGTGTCAGTGCCTTTGCCAACGGTATCGGCGGCACACTCTTTTTCGGCCTTGATAATGACAGAAACGTAATTGGTTTGGCTGACGCACAGACAGATGCGGAGATGATCAGCCGCTTGATTAAGGAGCGTATCACGCCATATCCGAACTTTATCCTCGCTCCCGAACGGGAGAACGGCAAGGATATTCTTGTGCTGTCCGTTTCCGCAGGACGCTCCACACCCTATTATTACAAGGCAGACGGCATTACGGAGGCATACATCCGTATCGGCAACGAAAGCGTGATTGCTCCGTCGTATGTATTGAATCAGCTTCTTCTCAAAGGTATGAACCGCACCTATGATGCGCTGCTCTCAGAGTACGATTTCAAAGACTTTGCCTTCTCCAAGATGCGTGAACGCTACAAGGCTTGGACGGGCAACAGCATGGAGGAAAAACTGTTTGATTCCTTTGAAATGCGGGATGACCACGGCAAGCTGACCAATGCAGGCGCATTACTTGCGGACGATGCCCCGATCAAGCACTCCCGTCTGTTCTGTACCCGATGGAACGGTCTTGATAAAAGCGGCGGTATGGTGGATGCACTCGACAGCGCAGAGTATTCCGGCAGTTTGATTATTTTGCTCAACGAGGGTGTAGGCTTTGTAAAACGGAATATGAAAACCCGTTGGAAGAAAACTGCCAACTCCCGTATTGAAATGCCCGATTACTGTGAGCGAAGCGTTTTTGAAGCCCTTGTCAATGCGCTGATCCACCGTGATTATCTGATTTTGGGCAGCGAAGTCCATATTGATATTTACGATGACCGTCTTACCATTACTTCTCCCGGTGGCATGGCAGACGGCACACGGATACAGGAACGGGATATATCCAACATTTCCTCCACCCGCCGCAATCCCGTCCTTGCTGACATTTTCGGCAGATTGGGCTATATGGAGCGTCAAGGCAGCGGATTTAAGAAGATCACGGAATCTTACCGTGCAGCTCATAACTACCGTGACGAATTGGAGCCGAAGTTCTATTCCGATGCCAGCTCGTTCCAAGTCACGCTGTATAACTTGAATTATGGAACAGACGAAAATGGAACTGTTGGAGAGGAAAAAGTAGTGCTCGAACAGGAAAAAGTAGCGTTTGAAGCAAAAAAGGCAGCGTTTGAACGCTCCATTTCTGAATTAAAGCTCAATAAGCCTACCAAAGATAATATTCTGTCCTTGTTTGAGAGCTTTGGATATGATGTTCCTTTTTCCCGTGCGGATGTAATTGGATTATGTGGTTTAGCTCCGTCCTCCGCAGGCAAGATGTTGAGCAAGATAAAAGAATTTGACTTAATTGTGCCTGTAACCGAACAAGGCAGAGGCAAATATATTTTCATCGAAGCAAAAAAATAACGCAAGTATCAGTCACCCCAAGTTGACTGATAGGGTGACTGATCGCCCCCCCCCAAAAAAGATATTGCCCGTTATCAGCCACACAGCCGATAACGGGCATTCAACTAAGCATATACAAGTTCGGACAAGATGATTTCCTCCGCACGGTTGCGGATGTTGTTTTTACGGCGTACCCATTCCATTTGATCTGCCGCTTTGAGTGCTTCGGTCACGCCCTCCTGCTCCGACATAGCGGATACGATGATTTCCATACGCTCGTTGCAGGCTTGGTCGATCTCTGACAGATGCTTGAACAGCGTACCTTCTACCACATAATTAGTGTAAAGGATTTTTCGATGCTCTTTCAGATAGCTGCGGCGCATACGCCCGTATTTGCCTATCTGATAGTTGCCGTCATTCGGCAAGACAAGGTTGGGGATGAAATAATCGCCCACTTGACGGTATGTACCGCCCATTTCCTCAAATAGAGATTTCATAGCGTTTCAGCTCCTTTTTGTGTTGATTTTCAGCGGTTATAAGGCTTTTTCTGCTCCTTTCCTATAACTGCTTTTCAATTCACCACAAATGAGCCGCAGTCATATGTATTAGGTGGCAGAAACCACCCTTTACATATTACATCTCAAGAGTTACTATTGTTACAGTTTGCGGCCGGTTAGGACGTTAAACTGTAACGGACAAGATTCCTTTCAGATCATAAAGCGCACAATGCAAAAAAAGCTGCAGGGGCGTAAGATCCCCTACAGTTCTTCCACAAACAATATGTACTTCTGACTGCGGATCCACTGCACCAACTCCGGCCGGTCCTTGCCCCTGTACATCTCAAAACTGGCAATGACGGACTTGTCATTCGGATCGATCTTCCCTCTCGCCATCTCCATGCCCTTAAGCACCGCATTGCGCATATTCACTTCCTTCATGAATTGCCGGATATCCGCGCCCTCATCAAACTCCACATACAATTCAAAAGATTTCGCATGACTGTGCAGATTCTGATCCAGCTTCACCAGTACCCGCAGTGTAAGCATGATAAACAGAAGCGCCACCACCGCGCCCTTCCAGAACCCGATCCCCACGGCCATTCCTTCACAGGCACATACCCAGAGTCCCGCCGCCGTTGTCAGCCCTCTCACATGGTTGCGGCCGGTGACGATGATCGTTCCTGCCCCCAGAAAACCGATACCGCTGATGATCTGTGCACCCATCCGAGCCATATCTCCAGTGTTATGTAAACTAACTCTCATATATTCGCTGGTCAGCATCACAAGCGCTGCCCCCATGCTTACCAGCGCATGCGTCTTCACACCCGCGCCGCGTCCTCTGCTGCTGCGCTCCACACCCACCAGAGCACCGATGAATGTGGCAAACGCCAGACGCAGGACAACCGATAATAATGAGAGTTCGGAGGTTATTTCCGCTGCCATATTCCCCATGCTAATCCCCCTGCCGCTTTCTGTCTCTACTTATTTCGATTATAGCAAAGTACATGAAAAGTGTAAACCGCTGCTTTATCGGCCGGATGCCCTGCAGCAAGGTGCAGGGCACCGTGAATAGTAACGAGTACCAGACACCATGAATATTAACCTGTCCCAACCATATCCACCACTATCATCTGCCTGATCCGTCTGGCCGGGCCCAGCACTGCCAGCCAGACCGCCACCCCCATCACCACCACGATGACCGCAAGTTCTCTGATCGGCACCTGCCATTGCTCACCCCAACGGGTTGTGACAAGCTGATGAAACAGCATCCGATTGAGTGGCAGACCGATAATGCACCCGAAGAACACGCCGGATGCCGTATAGGACAACGCCTCCCCGACGATCATCCGCACCAGCTGTGAATCACTCATACCGATAGCCCGCATAGCCCCATATTCCCGCATTCTCGCTGACACGCTCATGGCAATACAGTTGATGATATTGAAAAAGGCCAGTAATGCAATGATGATCAGGAATCCATAGAGAAAGACAGCCATCGAATAGCCCGCGCCCTTCACCTCCCGGTTACTCATCCTTTTATCCGAAAAGGAAATAGCTGTCTCGCAGGCCTGCTCGATCTCCTTTCTGATCTGCGCCACCTCTGCATCCGTTATATCCGGTTCTACCTGCAGATCCAGCACCGCATAGCCGCATTCCCCGGTCAGGCTCTGAAACAACTCTTCGGAACAGATCAACAGCGTCTCGCTGCTGCCGGTATTTGGATTCCTCCCGTAACTGAACGGAACATCTCCCAGCGTACCGGCCACGATAACCTCTGCCTCTCTTCCTCCTAAAGGCAGTATGATCTTACTGCCTGTTGGTATCTGCCCTTTCTCCCTCCAGGCTACCAACACGCCTTTACCGTCTGCCGCCTCAGCGAGATCCCCCTCCAGCAGATCCCGTTTTGCCCATTTGAACTGCTGTGCGTCATAGGACAGGATCGTAAAAGCCGTCTCCTGACCGTCTAAAAATGCCGTGACCTGCACATAACCCCTGCCAAAAACTCTCTTGATACCGGAATGATCCCGCAGCTCACCGGCAAGCTCTGTCGGAATAATATTCGCATAGCCGCCGTCGTAGGCATATAGGTCCGGCGCCTGCGGCCGCAGCGGCGTGATGGCACGATGCATAAAATCGACCGCCGTACTGAAAGCCAAAAATAGGATGATACTGAAGGCAAAAGAACCCGTCACCAGGATATAATTCTTCTTACTGCCCGATGCGTGATGGATCCCCAGCGCCGTATCCACCTTAAAGAATCTCGTATCAGCCGCCCGCTTCGCCGCCTGCACCGTACCTGCATTGCCGGACACGGCCGTCAGCGGTGATACCCCTGCCGCCTTTCGCGCCGGCGCTCCTGCTGCCAAAAGTACTGTGACGATCCCCAGCAGAATGCCCGCCACAATACTTGGAATGCTCACTCCAAACACAGGCATTCCTTCAAAAAGCCCCGGACTTAAGAACCGCAGCATCCCACACAACAGCCACACCACCACCACACCGGCAAGCACCCCTGCTGGAATGGCAGACCTACACCATAAAAGCGCTTCCTTTTTGACAAATCGAACCACCTGTTTCTGCGTGGCGCCCAGACAGCGCAGCATCCCGAAGAATTCTGTCCGGCGCGCAATGCTGCTGTTCATGCTGGCCGCGATCATGAAGATGCCCGCCACTGCCACCAACACTGCCAGTATTGCCGCCACAAAGTAGAACCGTATCAAATAGGAATCCCCGCTCTGAAACATAAGCGCCAGCACTTTCGCATTCTGCCGCACCTGTTCCGGTGCAAATCCAAGCTGCGCCGCGATATCGCCGATAGCCTTCTGGATATTACAGAAGCTTCTGAATTTCACAAAATAGACGATCTCCTGTTCCGCCCCTGTTTCCCTCGTATGCAGGGCGTCATACCCTTCCACGGTAAGCAGCATTCCAAAGGCGTCATGTTCCGCTTCCAATATCGTATCCTTCGTGATTCCGGTGATCTTATACTGTCTGCTTATACCCTGGGGTACCGCCAGACTGACAAGATCGCCCACCTGCAGGCCCAGACGGCTTTTGACCGTCTCGTTTAGCGTGGCCTCATCTGGCTTCTCAGGAAAACTTCCTTCCAGGATCGTCACGTCCGGAAACATTTCCAACAGGTTCCAGTCCAGGCCGCAGATAGCGGTTTCCACACCCTCGATCCGGTAACCATCCTGCAACCTATAGTTCACTACACCGTACCGGGCGATCTGCTCCACCTCCGGCCGCGCACCGATCAGAGCCCCCTGTCGTTCATCCGCTACGAAACCTGCATGCCAGCTGCCGTCGCTTTTTACCGCCTGTATCATCTGCGACCGCATTTCCATATCTGCCATACCGAAGATCACCGTCACCAGGAATACCGCCAGCACTATACAGAGTCTGGTCATACGTGTCTGCCGCTTGTGCTGTCTGGCAAAGAACGCGGTCAAATCCAGATAATGCTTCATCGTCCCTCACCTCCCAGCTCACACACCACACCATCAGTTACCTGAAATACCCGATCCGCCGAAGATGCCAGGTCCCTGTTGTGGGTGATCATCAGCACGGTCTGCTGATAATGTCTGGCCGCGCTGCACAGAAGATCCATCACGTCCTGACTGTTCTGAGAATCCAGATTTCCCGTCGGCTCGTCGGCCAACACCAGCGCCGGACGCATGATCAACGCCCGCCCGATAGCCACTCGCTGCTGCTGCCCGCCGGAAAGCTGCCCCGGCAAATGTTTTCGTCTGTTCTCCAGTCCCAGTACCTCCAGGATTTCCTCCACCCGTTCCCGTTCCGGCTTCCGGTAGTCCAGCAGCAGCGGGAAAATGATGTTCTGCTCCACGTTCAGCTCCTGGATCAGATGAAAGGACTGGAAGATAAACCCGATATTCTGCCTGCGGAAAACCGTCCGCTCATTTTCGTTCATGCCAAACAGATCTCTTCCACTTATGAAAACCTTCCCGGCATCCGCCCGGTCCAATCCGCCCACGCAGTTAAGCAGCGTGCTCTTCCCCGAACCAGATGCACCCACAACGGCACCAAACTGCCCTCTTTCCATGGAAAAGGAAGCATTCTTCAGGGCCGCCACCCTGGCCTCGCCTTTTCCGTATGTTTTGCTCAGATTCTCTACTCTTACGATCTCCAATACTATAACCTGCCTTTCTGCTGCTACGCTCTGCCGCGGATATTCTTAGCTTCTTTTCTTGTACGTACAGGAAAAGCATACCAGCTGAACCTTACGCCCCGATGAATCCCGGCTTACACATCTGTAAGCTGCCGTCCTCTTCATTTTCGGATCTTACAGACTATCCGTTCAGTTTGAGACCGGAAATGAGATCCTGAACACACTGCCCTCTCCCGGCCGGCTCTCCACCGACAGACTGCCGCCTTGTTCCTCCACGATCTTTTTGGCCAGAGAGAGTCCAAGTCCCACCCCCTGTCTGTCATCCGTCTGCCTGCTTTGATAGAAACGTTTGAAAATATGGTGCATATCTTCCGGCAGGATACCGCATCCATCATCTTCCACCGATAACCGTATCAGCACCGGAGAACGCTGCCAGCAAATCCGGATCGTGCCTCCTGCTTTCGTATGATCCAGCGCGTTTTTCACAAGATTACCAAGCGCCTCCTTCGTCCAGGCCGGGTCGCAGCAGATCTGTTCCTCCACACGTCCCTCCTGTACGATCCTCTTTCCTTCCCGCACTGCCCGTTCTGACAGTTCACTGACTGCCTGCGATACCACCTCCCACATATAGCACTGCCGCTTCTCGAAGATGATGCCGCCCGTGTCCAGCCGCGCCATTTTCAAAAGCGACAAGATCAGCTGTTCCATCCGTTCCAGCGACCGCATGGATTTCTCCGTAAAGCAGCGCACAGTCTCTTCCCGTCCGGCCTCCTCAGCCATGATCTCCATATACATGACAAGCGCAGCCAACGGTGTCTTCAGCTGGTGGGATATATCCGAGATCATATCCCGCAGGAATTCCTTTGAACGACGCTCCGCCTCACTTTTGGCCTGCAACGACAATGCCAGCTGTTCTACTCTGCCATAGAGCTGACAGAGTGCGCCCGTCTCTCCCACTGGCAGCTGTTGCGTAAACCGCTCCTTTGCATAGCCGGTTACAATCCGTTCTGCTGCCTCATAAGAGCGCTCTCTTCTCTGCAGAAAAAGCCCCGCGCCGATCAGCAGCACTGCCGTAAAAATAATGCCTCCTGCGAGTAATGTCAGCAAATAAGAGCCTGCTGTCTGTCCTGTGAGCAGCAGCAGATAACTTTGCATCTGCTCCGTATGCCCAATCTGCCAAAGCAGCTTTCTCCCCTCCTCCGTCACCTCCGTATGATTCCATGCCGCCGCGACCACTTCAGGCCAAATCCCCTGCTCCAACAAATAAGACGACACCGTCAACTCCCGTTCCACCAATACATGCCGGATATCAGATACATGCCGGACACCACAGATTCCCAAAAAGAAAGCCTGCAAAATGCAGACTATTACCAGAAACCCATACAGCTGTCGAGTTTGTCTATCCTGTAAAAATTTCAGACCGTCCATCCCTCTCACTTCAACCTCCCTACTCCCACTGATATCCCAGTCCCCTTACCGTCTTCAAATGTTCCGGCGACGAAGGGTCTTGTTCCAGTTTCTCCCGCAATCTCCGCACATACACGGAAAGTGTATTATCATCCACGAAATTTCCCGCACCGTCCCACAGCTTATCAAGGATCAGCGAACGTGGGAGCACTTTGCCACGGTTTGCAAGAAACAGGCACAACAGTCGATACTCCGCCCCCGTACAGTCCACCGGCTCTCCGTCCAGCATTACCCTGCCCTCCGTGAGATTTACGATAAGGCTGCCGGATCTAAGGATTCCTTCCTCTGCTCTGTATCCTGCACTGCGCCGCAGAAGCGCCCGGATCCGTGAGCACAACTCCCCCAGCTTAAATGGTTTCGTGATATAGTCATCCCCGCCGCAGTCCAACCCTCTGACCACATTGATCTCCTCATCCGAAGCCGTCAGAAATATGATCGGCGTCTCATTGCCCTCCGCCCGGAGCCGTTCACACAGATAGAACCCGTTCCCGTCCGGCAGTGTCACATCAAACAGAAGCAGATCAAATTCACTGCCTCTGTCGGCCAGAAGCGCGCCAGCCTCTTTGACCGATCTTGCCACTATTATCTCATATCCGTTCTTCTTAAGTGAATAGGTCAGCCCGTCGATCAGGCTGATATCATCCTCCAAAAGCAGTATTTTCTGCATCCGCGTTTCCCTCCGGTTCCCGTCGCAAACTGATAACATAATGTTACTATACCACAATCTGAAACAAAATTGTGCCAGCTTACAAAACTGTAATCTGAAAAGCTTCCGGACCGAGATCCGAAAGCTTTCCATAATCTATAACGCCGTCCCTTTTCTGGGCACAAACAGTTTCTCCATCCCGACGCCCTCTAACTGCAATAATTCCACCTTACGCGGTATCCCTCCGGCATACCCCGTCAGGCTCCCGTCCGTCCCCACCATCCGATGACACGGGATAATGATGGAGATCGGATTGTGGGCCACCGCGCCGCCCACCGCCTGTGCCGACATATGCCTGATTCCCTTCTCCCTCGCGATCCGGCCTGCCAGTTCACCGTAGGTCATAGTATTCCCGTATGGGATCTGCAGCATGATCTCCCAGACCCGACACCGAAACGGGGAACCGATCATATGCAGCGGCGGCAAAGTGTCCGGCTTTTTCCCGGAGAAATAAAGATCCAGCCACGCCCGCACCGTCTCGAAAACTGGCGTCTCCTTTTCCTCATGCTGCGGATCTAGCCCCGCCGCATAATGCCTTGCCCCGTCGAACCACAACCCCGTCAGTCCTTTCTCGTCGGCCGCCAGAAGGACCTCTCCAAGCGGTGTCTCGTATTTGGTCGTGTATCGCATAACTCACCTCCTAACCGTCCTGCATTTATGTGCGGATCTTATCATACATCTTTCGTCTCTACATTATAGATCGCAAGGATTACCGATACGATCGCCAACACAAACAGAACCACATAGAAGGGCACACTGTTGACCAGAGTGAATTCCCCAATGTTCCCCTGGGTGAAGCATACAATAAGAATGGACGACACCACCGTGGCTTTGGAGGAACACATCTTCATCCCCACCGGCAGCGCGATAAAAGAGATGCTGACCATGGCCGCTGCGCTTAAGATTAATTCTACCCAGAACAGCCAATAACCATACGGGATATCTGATGCAGAAATATGTGTCAGGTTCCTTGTCGCCAGCGTTACAGCATACATTAACAGCTTACTTACGATAAGCGCCGTAAAACTGAAGATCCACACGGCAAATACCTTTGCCAGTACAAGCTTCTTTCTCTTTACAGGATAGGAAAACAACAGGCGGATCGTACCTCTCTTATAGTCATCCACCACATAACCGGCCAACAGCACTCCTGTAAAGATCATGTAAGATATATGGGCATATAACTCCACCGATGCATGGATAAAGCTCTTATCAAAAAATCCCCGTGTGGTCACATCCGCCCCGGCCACACCCGCCGTCATCAGGACAAAGAACAATATCCCCGCTGTCATGATCGCCGCATTGCGGATCATCTTCCCTAAACTATTTTTCTTCCATTCCATTTTGATCAGTTTCCACATGCCGTTCTTCCTCCCTCCGCAGTCATTTTCAGGAAATAATTCTCCAGATTCTCTGTCTTACGTCCAAGCGCCATTACCGCCACATCGTTAAGCGCCAGCGTCTTCGACAGTTCCTGTACCGAAACCGCCCCGTCATAGATTCGGATCACGCCCTCTTCCAGAATTTTGAAATTTGTCAATCCCAGCTTATCACTCAATACATATGCCGCCCGCTTCGGATTCGTTGTGGTCAGTTCGATATAAGCCAGGCTCATCTGCTCGATCTGCCGCATACCAATCTCCTGCACCATCCTGCCGTGATGAATCACGCCGACAGTATCCGCGATAGACTCGATTTCCGACAGAATATGGGTGGAGACCATGATCGTCATACCGTACTCCGTACAGAGCATTTTCAAAAGACTGCGTATCTGCTTCATACCCGCCGGATCCAACCCGTTTGTCGGCTCATCCAAGATCAGAAGTTCCGGTCTGCACAGGATCGCCCTGGCGATGCCCAGCCGCTCTTTCATACCTAGCGAATATTTTCCTACCGGTTTCTTTGCAGCCTCCGCAAGTTCCAGCATATCCAGCACATTTTCGACGCTGTCATGCTGATAGTAGCCCATGTACTCACAGTGCATCTTCAGATTATCATAACCGCTCATATGCTCATAGAAAATCGGAAATTCTATGATGCTCCCCATTCGCCGCAACACCTCATAGGACTTCGGTGTAAGCGTCTCCCCGAATAACTCTACACTGCCAAGCGTAGGTTTCCAGAGATTGGTCAACATCTTCATCACTGTCGTCTTACCTGCACCGTTTGGACCCAGAAATCCGTAGATTTCACCCTTCTTCACATGAAGATTCACATCTGTTACAAGTTCCTTCCCACCGATCGTTTTGGTGAGATGGTGAGTTTGTATCATAAATGGCATTTGTTCTGCCCCCTTTCTGAAAGCAACTGGTGACGGCTCATCTTTCAGCCTCTTTGTTGTGGTATCCGTCGCTTCAGGATACTATTGTAACAGCATGGATTTTCAAAACTGTTGCACAAATCTTACGAATTTCTTTCGTTTTTCCTCCATTCCCAAGCGTTTTGCGCTGAAGACGCAAGCAGCATTTCAGATTCTTCTCTGCCCTATGAAAGTCCCGAACAGCAGGCTGTGCATGATGGTGCTTTACTTAGAACATCTTACAAGCCTGACTGTGAACACCGTCTTAACATGGGGTTCGCTTCTGAGCGTGATCTCTCCTCTCATCTGCCTGGCCAGATTCCTGGCGATCGTCAGGCCCAGTCCGTTACCCTGGATCTCCCGGTTTCTGGAATCTTCCATCGTAAAAAGGCGTTCAAACACACTGTCCGCAAAAGAAGCTTCGATCCCTTTACCCCGATCCGTCACATCCACGTACGCCGTCTTCTCCTCCACCCGAAGCGCCAGCCCCAGATACCGTCCATCAGACCCGTAGCGGATCGCGTTGGAGATCAGATTGTTTAGAATGCGCGATATAGACTCCTGATTTCCCTGTACCCAAACCGGCTCCTTTGGCAGATCAATATCCACCTGAAATTCCCGTCCGGTCAGCAGTTCATAATAGTCCAGAATACTCTTGCGGCACTGCTCACAGACATCGATGGGCGACAACTCCGGTGCCATGTCCCCCGATTCCAGCTTCGCCAGCGTGAAAAATTCGTTGATCAGTTCCATCACTTCCTTCGCCTTGCACTCCGTCTTTAAGATCATCTCGTCAGGTGTCCCGCTCTTTAGCCGCAAGATCTCCAGGTATCCCAGGATCACGGTCATGGGCGTCTTGATATCGTGGGAAATATTGGAGAGCATCTTTTTGAAGGCAATCTCGGAGCGCCGATAGTCCGCTTTCACCTTCAGGTGTCTTTCCAGCAGACCGTTAAGCTGTGCCGCCAGCTCCTGCAGCTCCTTTTCCTCTGTAAAAACATAGACTCTCTCGTCACTGCCCGTCTCCATGATCTCCTGCAGCTTACCGCTGATCTCTCTGAGACTCCTGCGCATCCCCGCCTGCTGGCCCAACTGCTGGTATACAACGATGAACAAAAGAAATCCTGTCAGAATTGACAGGAACACGATAATTATCGTACTGTTCATGTTACCTCCCCCAGTTTATAGCCGATTCCCCAGACCGTGACCACGTAGCGCGGATTGCGAGAATCATCCTCAATCTTATTCCGCAGTCTGCTGATATGTACATTCACCGCGTTCTCATCTCCCAGGTAGGCGTCATTCCATACGAGAGAATAGAGTTGTTCCTTCGTATACACCTTCTTCGGATTCTGCAGGAGCAGTTTCAGGATCTCAAACTCCTTCGCCGTCAGTTCCACCCTGCTGCCCCGCTTCGTTACCGTATAATCGGCGAGATTCATCGCCAGGTCACCCGCCGTAAGCAGTGCAGACTCTGTTTCGCTGTCTGCCCTCGTACTGTCATACTGAGTCGCCCTGCGGATATTCGCCTTGATCCGCGCCAGCACTTCCACGACCGAAAAAGGCTTCGTAATATAGTCGTCCGCTCCCAGCGCCAACCCCAGCGTCTTGTCCGTCTCCGTGTCCTTCGCAGAAAGAATGATGATCGGCACATAGCTGCCCCGGCGGATCTGCTGCATGACCTCCATCCCGCTCATCTTCGGTATCATCAAGTCTAACAGCACCAAGCCAAAACCGCCCTCCGCAAACAGCCTGCACGCCTCCTGCCCGTCAAAGGCACAGACCACGTCATAATTCTCTGTCATCAGATAATTTCTCATCATATCACTGATCTCCCTGTCGTCCTCGACCAGCAGGATCTTATGCCCGTTCATGATACTGTACACTCCCCTTTCCGCAAAACTGCACTGTCCAGATTATAGCACGGATTCCGGTAAAAGAGAAAATGTTACTAAAAGAAAGTGTATATTTTCGTAACAGTTTAGCCCAGGTCTTTGCATTTACTGCAAAGGCCGTGAGAACGCATAAAGGTTGAGAAGAATCCGGCCTCTTTGCCGAAGGCAAATCTGGAATAGGCCGGATTCAGGAACTTCAAGTACGGAGTACTAGGAATCCGAAGGCTGAATAGTTACATATTTTCCACAATCCCCATCTTCGATATCCTCCGGAGCGGTACTGCCGTCGCGGACAGACACGCCGCCACCGATACTGCTGCAGCCTCAAGGATTGGCACCACCGGCACGGGCACAAGTGTCAGCGTATTGGACGTGGCCGCTTCCGTCAGCATAGTGCACAGATAACCGCCGATACTGCCGATCACTGCCGCGGTCATACCATAGTAGACACCCTCCCATAGAAAAGTCCTGTACAGGCTTTCTACACTCATACCGACCGCCCTCTGCGTTTCAATCTCCGTTACTCTCGTATGGATATTGGTATAGACCGTATTGATGATATTCAGGATTCCGATCAGCCCGATCAGCAAGATCAATCCCCAGGCCAGCAGATTGATCTGGGATGCGCTCTCTACAAGCTGTCTGTCCGTCTGTTCATAAGATACCCATATCGTCCCGGCCCGTCGGCCGCAAAGCCCTTCCAGCTTCTTCTCAAAAGACGTCCGGTCGGCATCTGCTTCCAGTATCGGCCGCAATTCCGCATAGTTCTCTCTTCCAGTCAGCTCCGCATAAATCCGGTCGCTGACGATCACCTGCACGCCATTGATAAAGCCACTGTTACCGACACTGAAATATCCGTCATAACCGCTCATGGATAACAATACCGGCAGTCTCTTTCCCGCCACGGTGATCGTCTCTCCCTCCCCGATACTGGTCGTTCCGATTGTCTCCCCTTCTATCTCAATCTGCAACGGATTGCGCACAACACATCCTTTTCCTGCCTTCAACTCATCCAGCACACCCTCCGACAGACTTTCCGCAAAAGCATGATCCATCCAACTGTCGTTAAATCCAAATATCTGAAAAGTCTCCCCGATCCCCAGTCCAAAGTCTGTTCCGATCCCCACCGGTCTGTACTGTGCATCCAATTCGTAAAGGGAGAACTGCTGTGCCGCCACTGCAGCCACATTCCGGTCTGCCGTCATACCCGCCAGTTCGTCTGTCGTGAATCCTTCATACTCATTGACCACCGAATAATCCCCCAGATGCTCCGGCACTGCAGACGAAACGTCCAACAGAGAAAGAAACCCCTGCAGCGTGATAAATACCGTAATACTCATGACCAGAGACAGGATCGTCAGGACCGTGCGGCTTTTATTGCGCTGCAGATTGAGCTTTGCGTAATAGCGTTCAAAGTTCCGTATGTTTCGCATTTTACGGCTTTTCCGTTTAAGTTTCCTACCGGTCATACCATGCATGGCCGTGACCGGAGAGACCCTGGCCGCGTACCAGGCCGCCGGCATCGCTGCCAAATGAGCCGCCGCAAAGGCGATCAGCGCGCTAAATGCAAGGAATCCCCATTTACCGGAATCGTTGGCAGCGATCAACTCTTGCAGCTGGCCGGCATCCTGCGCCAGAAACAGTTCCGGCGAAAGCAGATCCAGCGCCGCGATAAGAATCCCTTCCGCAGACAGCCTTCCAAGCATCAGCCCCACCGGGATACCCAGTGCGCACAGCAAAGACACTTCTTTTGCCACGATAGCGTATAGCTGCCCCTTCCGCGCGCCGATCGCCCGCAGGATCCCATACTGTCCTGTCCGTCTCGCCACGGCGATCTTCAAGATATTGTAGATCACCAGCCCTGCCGCCGTAAGGATCAGGCCAGCTACCAGGATACCGGCCAGCATCATATAAGAAAACCCCGAGTCATCTACGCCGACCATCCCTATAGAACTGTCTGTCTCCTCACGGTAACGAATGCCCAGCGCATTCAGATAAAGGCTGTTGTAAAGCAGATCCAGTTCGTGCAGTTCCAACTTCTCACTGATATCTTCCATGCAGGCTTGAAATCCCTTCTCGTCTTTCACCCGCACATCTATATTGTAATATAAATACGCAGGCGGCAATACTGCCTTTGCCGTACCCTCGCCGACCAGGCCCACGATCGAACCGGTCGTATAGCCTAAGTAATTGCTTTCCGTGATGCCGGTAAGAACAAAATCCGCCTGATACTCGTAATTCTCTACGACAACGCCATGCCGCAGTGCCTTCGACAAAGACAGCGGTATCTTGTCCCCGACTTTTCCTTTAAATCCGAGAAACTGCAACGCATCTTTCGGCAATGCAATCTCCATCGGCGCCTCCGGCAGCCGTCCCTCTGCCAGCTTTGTGTATGCAGGGACCGTCTCAATACTGTCTCCCTGGTACTCCGTCAGACCCAGACGCAGCAGGTCGTTCAATTCCATGCTGCCGACGGAAACTGACCGCCCCGTATAGGAAAACCGTTCATCCGCTTCCAACATCCGTGCCTTCTCCTCGTTAAGCTGTAGCAAAGTCGCATGGAAATCTCCCCCGAGCATGACAGCCTGCTGCCTGCGCATGGCCGAAAGCACTCCCACGGACTGTCCGACTGCGGCAGTCATCAACGTTGATAGTATGATCGCTGCCAAGATCAGAAATGACACGATTTTCTGTTCCCGGATTTCTTTCCATGCCAATGTATGATATGATCTCATATGACTCCTCCATTCTTTTCTCCATTCAGAAGCGCTTTACATTCATTCACCCTTCCGACAGTCTCCCGTCCTCAATCACAAGCTGTCTCTTTGCTCGCTGCGCTATCCGGCTGTCATGGGTGATCACGACAAGCGTTTTTCCGAATCTGTGATGAATCTCTTCCAGCATCCGCATCACATCTTTACCGTTCTTGCTGTCCAGATTTCCGGTCGGTTCATCCGCGAAGATAATGTCCGGCTCTGCGATCAGCGCGCGGGCGATCGCCACTCGCTGCTGCTGCCCGCCAGAAAGTTCATGGGGCAGATGCGTCAGCCGGTCACTCAGCCCCAGCAGATCCGTTAACTGTTCCAAGTAAGAGGATATCTTCTGTCCGCCTTTCGGACCCGTTGCCTTCCTGCCATCCAGCAGAAGCGGCATCAGAATATTCTCCTGCGCCGTCAATACCGGCAGCAGCTGGAACTGTTGAAAGATAAAACCAATCCTTCTACGTCGAAAAGCCGACAATTCCCTGTCGCTCATTCCGTAGATATCCTGTCCGTCATAGAGCAGTCTGCCCGCCGTCGGACGGTCCAGTCCCGATAACAGATGCAGCAGGGTGCTCTTTCCGCTGCCGGACGGCCCCATGATCGACAAGAAGTCACCGGGCTTTATCGTCAGAGTGACCTCCCAAAGCGCGGTAACCTGACTGCCGCCGCTTCCATATGTCTTGCTTACATTCTTTGCTTCGATCAACATAAAAAACACTCTCCCTTTCGTTTACTTCGGATGCTGCTGGCGATCAGCCACACATCACGCAGCTCCTAAAGGAGAGTGTAAATCATAAATCTCAAAAAAGTCTCAAGAATCTCTCTGGCATGCAAACACGGCCATTGCCCGCGCTCCGCCCCCTTCTTCTTTAGTCCCATTTTCCAGTCGGAGCGCTCCGCCATGTTTACCGCAAAGTATCCGGCTGCTATAAAGCCCCATCCCGAAATGCACCGTATCCGCCGACGCTGCCTTTTTGCCATGCGCTGTATCCGCCGCTTTCCCAAAGGGCTTCGGCCCTTCTTTTACAAGCCACGCCGGATATCCCGGCCCGTCATCCCACACGGAAAGCGTCAGCAGCCTCTCTTCCTGCCGCAGGGATATCTTCACCTCCCGCTTTGCGAAACGTACCGCATTGCCGATCAGATTCTCCGCCACTGTAAGAAAAATCCCGTGATCCACGTTCACCCCTGTCACTCCCTGCACCAGGACCGATACCCGCAGGGACGGCTCACCCGCTGCCGCTGACGGTCCGTGCATTGCCATAAAAAGCGACGCCGTCTCTTCCAGTTCCTGCTCCAATACCGTCCCATCGACCCCTTTTCTACAGACCGGCATCTGCTCCAGCCGCTGTATGCTGCTCATGGCCTCCACATATCGCTCTATGCGCAGCGTATACGTCTCCAATCGTCTAAGCGCCTGTTCCCGTCCCACCGCGTCCTCGATGTCCTGCCGCAGCAGCTTCACCGTTCCCTTCAAGACCGTGACCGGATTGCGCAGATCATGGGAAAAGGCCGCATTCAACCGCCTGCGCTCTTCCGCCTGCCGCCACAGCTCCTGATTAGTCCTTTGCAGCTCTCCCCGCATCGTCTCAAAAGCCGCGCAGACCTGCCCCAACTCATCCCCTGACACCGCAGAGATCGTAAAATCCAGATCCTGCATCCCGATCCGCTCCGTTCCTTCCCTGAGAATCCGAATCGGCTCTTTCAGCTTCCA
>ERZ779637.756-NODE-756-length-18218-cov-7.080493_pt1 | contig 18218 bp, 10 predicted proteins | sample MGYA00514196_ERZ779637 | MGnify/ENA primary metagenome ERZ779637 (study PRJEB29562, sample SAMEA4376700) | mouse gut metagenome | isolation source: Cecum | study: EMG produced TPA metagenomics assembly of the A DSS colitis mouse model was used to assess the...
CAGATGCCGCCAGGGGAAGCACAGGAGGGCAGGAAGAAACCGGGCAGGGGGTTGCGCTCTTGGTTTTTGCGTCCGCACTCACCCACGAACATAACATTTCAGGCTGAACTGTTACCATTACACCATTTTTTACCCAGCACGGGAGGGCTTGCCAAACCCTCCGGTTTCCCTTACAATAAAACCAACAGCCCCGCTGCATACAACGGGCATCCAATACCAAACGGCATTCAGGAGGTGTGCTCCCCATGTATCATTCCAAAAAAATCGGCGTATTTATCTCCCATATATTCGGAACCTACCAACAGGGCGTCTGCCAGGGAATTATTGACAAAGCGTTGGAATATGGCTATACTACCGAAATTTTCACGTCGCTGGACGGGGAAAATCTCGGTGCTTATGAAATCGGGGAAGAAAGCATCCTGCGAATTCCCAATTATGACAGTTTTGACGGTATTATTTTCGCTTCCGATACCTACATATCCACCGACTTAAAACACAAAATCCTGGACCGGTTAAAGACGCTCTCCTGCCCCATTGTGGAAATCGCCGTAACGGACAGTCATTTCCCGTCGGTTTCTTTGGAAAACAGCTCCATGGCAGGGGACCTGACGGCGCACTTCCTCACCGTACACCATGCCTCCCGCGTCTGCTACCTGGGTTGTTCGGCAGAACCGTCTTTTTCGGATTTGCGGGAAAACCATTACCGGAAAACATTGGAAAATTACGGGAAAACACCGGGAGCATACGATATCTGCCACTGCGGCTACGACCCCTGCGCCGTAAAAGAGGCGCTTGCCTTTTTCTGTCAGGCGGGTACGCCGGAAGCCGTAGTCTGCTATAACGACCGCCTTGCGCTGCTGTTTACTGCCGCCGCACTTGCCGCAGGGTACCATATCCCCAGGGACATCGCCCTGACCGGCTGCGATGATACGCCGGAAGGACACAGCATTTCCCCCATGCTTACTACGGTTTCCTTTCCGGTCTATGATTTGGGCGCCGCTGCCGTCGGGAATCTGCTTACCCTCATCCACGGCGACAGACTGCCCGCCGTTACGTTCCTTCCCGCCAAACCGCTGTTTGGCAATTCCTGCGGCTGTACCCTTTCCGAAAACGCCAACTCCGTCTTCTTCCTGCAGGAGCAGACGGCACGGATTGCGGCACTGGAAAATTCCATCCTCGGCTCCATGAGTATGTCCTCCTCCCTGCAGCACGTTACCGACCTGGACGGCGGAATGGACCTTTTGGAACAGTTTGTACGGAAAATCGAACACTGTAAGGAATTTTATCTCTGCCTTTATTCCGACTGGGATTCCGTTTCCAGCCATATTCTTGCCCTCACGGACAGCGAAGAAGCACCGGCGGACCGGAATACCGTTTTATTAAAGTTTGCACTGAAAAACGGGAAACGGCTGCCGGAATGCAGCTACCGGAAGAAAAACCTGCTGCCGAACTATATTTACGACAGCTCCGACTGCGCTTATATTTACATTCCGTTATTTTTTGAAGAACGGGAATTCGGCTATCTTGTCCTTGCCTATGAAGACAATCGGATTGATTTCCATTTCCGTCTCGTACAGTGGCAAAGCAACATCAACCAAATGCTGCAGGGCATCTGCGAAGCCAAAAGCACGGCAATGCTGGTAGACCGTCTGGAAAATATTTACATGAAAGACGCCCTGACCGGGCTTTACAACAAACATGGATATGACCATTTGGAAAAAAAGATTCTAAACCGCGCCATTTCCGGCAGCCTTCCGCTTACCGTGTTTTTCATCGATATGGACGGGCTGAAAAAAATCAATGACACCTACGGGCGTGACGAAGGGGATTTTGCGGTTCAGGTATTGGGACATGCGCTGGAAAGCACTTTGGGGGAAGGGGATTTGTGCGCCCGTTTCTCAGGGGATGAATTCTGCCTGCTCGCCGCAGGGCTTTCCGAAAAAGATGCAAAACTCCGTATCGAAGCCATCGAAGCCTATCTTGAGCATTACCACAAGCTAAGCAGCAAAGAATACCGCATTTCCTGCTGCTGCGGTTTTTCGTCGGCAGTCCCGGCTCCCGGATTTACCACGGAGCATATCCGGGAACTGTTTGCCAGGGCTGTCAGAAACATGCAGGAAAAGAAAGCGGAACGTACCGGTTAATCATCCGTCTTTACATTTTTCCGGTATTCGCTGGGCGACACCCCGCAGGATGCCTTAAAGGTTTTCATGAAATGCTTTTCGTTTTCATACCCGACCCTTGCGCTGATTTCCATAATCCGCAAATCCGTTTCGGCTAACAGTTTCTTTGCTTCCTCCATACGGATTCCCTTTAAATAATTCACAAAATTACTCCCGGTATATTCCTTGAAAAGATAGGAAAACAGAGAGTAATTCATGGAAATATGGTTGGAAACCACTGCCATGTTCAGGTCCTTGCCGTAATTCTCCCGGATATAATCCACTGCCAGCTTGATCTTCTTCCGGTTCCGGTTCGTGTCAAACTGGCTGTTCAACCGCCCATGAAAAGCAAGCAGCCAATCCATAAACTCCGTCTGCCAGACGGACAGTGCAGGAAAACCATACGGTTCCGCCAGACGCGTTAGCTGCTCCTCCTCCCCCGCCAGCGCATGGCGGTAGGTCTTTTTCATTTCTTTCAGGAAATCCCCGGTGCACTCCTTAAACCCTGCCGGGGAAACCCACCCATTCCTGACGGCATAAAATAATCCGTTCCATGCCTTTGCCAGTTCTTCCGTTTTATCCGTACCAAGAAGCTGTACCCTCTGCAGTTTCATTTCCGCCCCGGTCAGTTTTTTCCCCTGCTCATGAAAATTCCCCGGAATCTGTTTTTCCGGCTCACGGAAACGGTAAACCTTCTGCTCTTTACAAAAGGCATGTCCCCTCGCTTCCACCGCTTCCCCATAAGCCTTCCGCAGTTCCCGGATTCCGCTGTGGAGCATACTGGTTCCCACATACTCCCGTACCAGTTCGTTTTTTAAGAGCAGATTTGCATTTTTTTCCGTTACCAGATAGATGTCGCAGCCTTCCACGTTATGCAGGTAAATATAGTTTTCTTCCATGGAGCCAAACTCCCGTGGATTCGTGGCATACACATAGTAATCCTGCAAATCCAGCTCGCTTTCATACTCCGACTGCATCGTATGCAGTTCTTCTTCCGTAATCTGTCCGTTTAACATCAGGTATTTTAACTGCTGGTGGCCAAGGCTCCTGTTTGTCCGGCTGCTTTCCTGTTCCTCCGAAATCTCCTGCTCCAGTTTCCGCAAAAGCTCCCACAGTTTCTCCCTCTCCACGGGCTTTAACAGATACTCCCTCACCCCCATGCGCAGCATTTCCACCGCATAGGCAAAATCCGCGTACCCGCTGATTGCTATGGTAATCGGTTTATGGGGAAGTTCCTGCATCTTCTGTACCAGCTCGATTCCGTTTATCTTGGGCATACGGATATCGGTAAACATCACGTCCACCTTTTGGTTTTGCAGGATTTCCAGTGCCATTTCCCCGTTGCCGCATTCCATCAGCACTTCCACCGGAACGCCGCTGCGCTGGATCATCGCCCGTATCCCCTGCCGTATTAATTTTTCGTCTTCCACGATTAAAACCGTTTTCATCCTTACACCTCCCATCCGCTCTGGCGGACCGGCACACGCAGCGTCACCTTCGTATAGCAGCCTGCTTTTGAAGCAATGTCAATCCCGTACTTTTCCCCGAAACTCATGCGGATTCTGTCCTGTACATTCTTTAAACCGATGCCGTCCCCGGTTCCCCCGCCCGTCTCGATGCCGCCTGCCATCTTCCTTTTCAGTCTTTCCAGCGTGTCCGCGTCCATACCTTTTCCGGCGTCCGAAATCTCCAGAATACAGTCGCCGTCTTTTAAAATGCCTTTGATATAAATATTGGTATCTTCCGCAAGTTCCTCGATTCCATGGTAAATCGCATTTTCCACGATTGGCTGCAGGGACATTTTCGGTATTTCCTGCCTGAAAACCTCCTCCGGAATATTCAGCGACAGGTAAATTTCATAGTCAAAACGAAGGTTCATTAACAGCAGATAATTCCTGACATACTCGATTTCCTCCCCCACCGTTACGTTGCCGGATACCCATTTCATACTGTAACGCAGCAGTATTCCCAGCGAAGTCACCGCATCCGAAATGGCATACTCCTCATCGATTTCCGCCATCATCTTCACGGACTCTAAGACATTGTAGATAAAATGGGCGTTAATCTGGTTCTGCAGGGCACGGATTTGGGAATTTTTTGCCAAAACCTCCCTGTCAATGTTTTCTTTCATAAGCCGGCCGATGCGGTCCAGCATTTTATTAATCTGCGTTCCCAGCTCGCCCATCTCATCGTTTCCGCAATTTTGAACCCGTATCCCCAAATCGCCCTTCTGTATCACACGTATGGATTTTAAGATATCATAAAACTGCCCCAAAAGCCTTGTTACGATAAAATTAACGAAAAAAGCCAGCCCCACCGCCAGCACCAGCATGGCAGCCACGAAGCTGTTCCTCATCCGGTATACGTAACGCACGTTCTCCGTAATATTTTTCACGGACAGCAGCGTTCCCCTCATTTCCCGTATATACAGGTAAGAAACAATCAGATGTTCCCCGCCCTGCCTGGTATAAACCGTGTAAATCCCGTCTTTTCCGAATCCTTCTTCCATTTTAAGCCGCACGAACTCCTCCGAGTTTTCCTGCCCGTTATCACCAAAATAGAGATTCCCTTCCTCCGAAACGAAACAGCTCCACTCATCCCGGATATCCTCATACAGCGGCGGGAGGAGATTTTCCATGGTAACAGCCGTCTCGATGACGCCGATCCTGCCGTTTTCATAATCCTCAATCTCCGTAACAAGGGAAGCAATCCGTTTTCCGTCCCGGTTATCAAACAGACGGTCCCGGTAATCAAAATGCCACCCCGTGTAATCTTCTTCCCCTGCCCATTCCATCCTTTCCATCCGGGAACGGCTGTACAGAATGGGCATCATTTCCTGCACGCTGTCATTCACGGCATAGACACGCACCCCATACAGCAGTGTATTGTTATTTACCAGCCGTTCCAACGAAGCCACATCGGAATGGTAAAATTCCATCAGTTCCCCCGTATCCGGTCTCTCCTGTCTTGCCGCTTGCACGAGCATCTGCAAAAGCGGTGTATCTTTCAGGAAAAACTGTGTCGTCATCGTCACGGAACCGATATTTTCCCATAGGTTGTCCTTGTTGCGCTCCATGGTATACTGCATGTAATTCCGGTTTTCACGGATTACGTTCTCCTCCATGTTGTAAAACAGGATACCTGCCATGACGGAAATCGGAAGGATAACAAGGAAACTGATTACCAGTGTAAATTTTTTATTCAGTTTTAACCCGCTCAGCTTCTGCTTCCAGTTATGGGATACTTCGTTTAATCCGTCTTTGTTTTCCATACCTTCTTCTATTCCATACCTTCTTCTATTCCATTCCCAGCTTTTCCTTCGCCTTCCGCATCAGTTCCGTTTTCGCCTCCTGGACCTCCCGGAATCCGCAGGCATTCCTTTTTTCCAAAAAGCCGTTAAAAATTTCGTCAAACCGTTCCTCGGACTCCGCCAGCAAAAGACGCGGAAGCGTTTCGCTCCACAGTTCCACAATCCGGTTTTCCATAAAAGCCTCTTTGGAACCGCCGGGCAGAAAAGAATCGTATTGCCCGTTATAAACCGCATAGCGGTAAGACCATTCCGAAATCTGCCGCAGCGGCTCCGCCGGTTCCTGCGCCCATTTAAGCTGCATCACATCATCCTGGAGCATCCAGTACATATTATCCGCACCGTACCTCTTATCGTATTCCGCACGGTCCGCATTTAACAACGCACAAACCTCCTCCTTTACCACCGGTTTCCCATCCACATAATCAAAAGTCTCCCCCTCCACCCCAAGGAAAATACGCATCTGTCCCTGCTCACTGAGCAGATAGTCCAAAAAGGCGACGGCGCGTTCCGGGTGTGCACAGTTTTTCGATATCATCGTCACGGTCCAGCCGTTAATTCCGGTAGTCGTCAGCGTGTGCTCGTCCCCTGCCGCATTTTTCGGTCCGTCCACCGCCAGGTAAATCCGCTCCGGATGGCTGGCAGCCAGCTCCTTTTGCTGTGCCGCCATATCCGTATACTGGTAAATCATGCAGAAATACCTGCCCTTTGCCATCTTTTCTTCCATCTGGGTCCTTTGGTCGATAAAAATATCATCGGCGAGCAGTCCTTCTTCCCCCAGCCTGCGGAACATCTTAAGCCAGGTGATATAGTCCCCATCCGTATAACGGTCATACACTTCTGCGTTTTCCTCAAAAGGGACGGCGAGAAAATTCATCAGATACTTGTCAAAAGAAACGTTTCCCTGATTATTAAATACATGCGCCCCTACCGGAATCAGCGGTTCCCCGTCCACCTCCGGGAACATTGCATATGCTTTTTCCACCGCCGCCCGGAATCCCTCTGGCGTCGTCATGTCGGGACTTCCAATCGCTTCATAAATATCCTTCCGCACCAAAAAAGTCTGGTTGGAGCCAATCCGGTCATGTTCCTCCATATCCTTTGCCGTAAAGCTGGAATTCGGATAACCGTATATATTGCCGTCCTCCCTGGTATACCAGTTTACCGCGTCGGCATTGCTGACACGGTAAAAGTACGGATCATACCGGTCCGCCAGTTCATTCAGGGCGTAAACCATACCGCCGTCAATCATCTCATTCACCTGCGGTTCCCACCAGCCAAGCGTAATAAAATCCGGCAGGGAATCTGCCGCAATCAAAGCATTGAGCTTTTCGCTTTCGTTTCCCTCCGGCGTAATAAAACGCAGGCTGACGCCGGTTTCCTCCGTAATCTTTTGGGAAACCGTATTCTCCCCCCAGCCTGCCGAAAACCATGAATAATTAACATACCAGTCAAACGTGACCGCCTCCCCGGCATATTTCTGCCATGCGGCCACGTCTTCCCCTGCCGTTTCCGGCTCCGTATCCCAAACGTTCCTGCCGTTCCCCGTACAGCCTGCCATGGCCAGACACATACCCAGCAGAAGCGCCGCCGCCCGCCTTCTCCTTTTCTTCTTTCCCTTCACTTCTTTATCCTTCCATATTTACCGTCCTGTTTCTGCACCTTATGGAACAGTATATCGCTTTTCCCATTCTATTTCAAGGATGTGGGCGGCTAATCCCCTGCATTTTAAGGCTTAACTGCGGCTACTCTTTCACACTCCCTGCCGAAATGCTGCTGATGATATATTTCGAGCAGAAGCAGAACACAATCAGGATTGGCACGACCGAAATCGCAACGCCCAAATAAATCGCCCCCTGGTTTTTCTGTAAATCCGTTGCGGCGTTCAGGGTCGTAATCATAACGGGCAGCGTCATTTTCTCCGGCGTATTCAACAAAATCAACGGCACCAGATAGCTGTTCCAGTTTCCGATAAAGGCTCCGATGGACATCGTGGCAATTCCGGGCGCCATAATCGGAAGCACGATTTTATGGAAAATATGTATCTCGCTGGCTCCGTCTATCCGGGCCGCCTCCAAAAGCGCCTTGGAAAGCGTTGCCTGCACGTACTGCCTTAAGAAAAACACCGTGCCGGGAGATGCGATGGCAGGCAAAATCAGCGGAAGATAGGAATCCACCATGTGCAGTTTCTGGCAGAGGTTATAAAATCCAATCAGGCTTAACTGCGCGGGAATCATCATAAAAACCACGATGATTTTAAACAGCCACTTATTTCCTTTAAAACGGTAAACCGCCATGGCATATGCCGTTATTGCCGAAAAATATGCCGTCAGTATGGTAGCCGGAACGGCAACGATAATGCTGTTGCGGAATCCCGTAAACAGGTTGACGTAGGCAAACAACGCCTCCCAGTTATCCTTCAAATGGCTGCCGGGTATGAGGGTGAAGGAGTGGGTGATTTCCACGCCGCTTCTTGTGGCATTTACAATCATCAGCAGAAACGGAAGGAGGCACATTGCCGCCAGTACGGACAGACATACATACAGAACTCCTCTTTTTATCTTTACCGACATATTAATCTTCCTCCCTTCCCAATGTCTTAAACTGGATAACCGATACAATCAGAATAATAAAGAACAGGGTATACGCAATGGCCGAAGCATATCCTACCTGATGCGTCTCAAACCCGAATTTATACAGGTACATAACCACCGTCTGAAGGCTTCCCGACGGTTCTCCTGCCGTTCCCGGCGCAACACCGTTCATCAGGAAAGGCAGATCAAAGAGCTGCAGCCCGCCGATTAAGGAAGTCACGAATACATATAACATAATGGGCCTTAATAACGGCAGTGTTATTTTGGCAAATACTTTCCACCTTCCTGCCCCGTCGATTGCCGCCGCTTCAAAATAGTCTTTCGGGATGCCCTGTACCCCTGCCATTAAAACGATGAAGGAATTGCCGAACCACATCCACGCACCAATCACGGATATCACATAAGGCGCCGTCGATGTGGAACCCAGCCAGTTTACCTGCTGTTGCGTGATGCCAAGCGCCATCAGAAGCTGGTTGAAACTGCCGTACTTCCAATCCAGTAAAGTTTTATACAAAAACGCCACGGAAGTCGCCGCAATCAGGTTCGGCAGATAATACACGGCGCGGAAAACGGCAAGCCCCCGTATCTTATACTTAATGTCACTGAAAATCACCGTAAGCAGAAACGCCATTCCCAACTGGAGCACGATGTTGACGCCCCATATCTTAATCGTATTCCAAAGATCCCTCCAGAAAAATTTATCCTTCACAACCCTTACGTAATTATCAATTCCTGCAAAAACCGCATCCCCGTACCCCTTGTAATTCGTAAAACTCAGATATAACGTCCGCAATACCGGATAAACGCTGAATATTAAAAAAGCCATTACAAAGGGCAGCACAAACAAATAGCCCATGCGGTTAATATCCCTTTTCTTTCCTTTACCTGCGCCTGTATTTGCCATATTGCAAACCACTCTCCTTTCCCTTTTCCCCGTTTCTTATGGCAAAGGGGCAGCCTGCCCGCTGCCCCCGCCTTCTACGCCTCCTTATCGGTTCACCGTAATTTCCGGATAGGTAGATTCCACTACGTCATAGAACTCGCTGATGGCTTCCTCTTTTGTCTTTTCCCCTGTCTTAACTGCCGTAATCGCACTTCCCCATGCATCGTTAATCACTTTATCATATCTGGTTATTTTGGAATAATCGATTCCCTTTGCCTGTTCCAGCCAAAATGCATACAAATTCTGTCCGCCGTAAACCTCATTTGCATCTTCCGCATGTGCTTCCAGTACCGGAACCAAAGAAACGGTATCGCCTTCCGAAGTTGCAATCCACCAGTTCGCCGTTTCCTCATTTAAGGTACAGAATTTTAAGAAATCCCATGCCAGTTCTTTTCTTTCGGACTGGGAGGAAATACCGATGAACGTGCCGCCGCCGAAACCATAAGCCGGTCCTGCGCATACGCCCCATTTCCCGGAAGTCTCCATCACGTTATCCCTCATGGTAAGCACGCCCCAGGAAGGAAGGCCAAAAGCAAATACTTCCGTCGTCTCCATGCCCGCCGTTGCTTCCGCAAACTGCTCGGCATTCCATACGTCTACGGAATCATCCGCATAGTTCTGGATATCCGCGGAAAGAATCGGTACTTCGCCCGCCATTGCCTGGTACCATGGTGTTGACCACTGGTTCGCATATGCGGTCAGGTCGTCCTTGTATAAGGAAATACAAAGGTCCATATAGTTATGCCTTCCCTGGTCCACATTCAGGTTGCCGTCAATTACCCATGCGGAATCCCCGGAAAAATAATTGATTTCCGCATCGGATGCAAAAATACGGTAGCCGGCATCCTTTAACGTCTGTGCCGTATTTAAAATCGTCGGATAATCCGCAAACAGCTTTCCGACCTCCTCCGGGTCGTCCGTTCCGAATACTGCGGATGCAATATCGCGCCGGTAATAAATTCCCGCCGGGGTAATCTGATAGGAAATCGTTCTTTGGATACCATCCGCATCCTGTCCTACTTCCCAGACATAATCCACGATTTGGTCCGCATAATCCTGCGCATTATAAGGCGCCTGGTTCAAATCTTCAAAATAACCCGCGTCATAAAAGTCTTCCAGCATCTGCGGTTCGCCCACAATAATATCCGGTTCCTTCTGACCGCCGTTTAATGCAGTCTGCACTTTTGTCACATAGTTTGCCGGTTCAATCACTACTGTTTCAATGGCTACACCGGGATTCTTTTCCATGTAATAGTCTGCAAATGTCTCCAAGTCCTTTGCCAGCGTCCAAACCACCAGTTTGTCACCGCCCGCTGCCTGCGCGTCAGCCGCTTCCCCGGTCTGTTCTTCCGCCTGCGTTCCGCTTTCCGCAGACGAACCGCCCGAAGTTGCGCTGCTGCCTGCTGATTGGTCGTTTCCCCCACATGCCGCCAGTCCCAACACCATAGCTCCGGCAAGCAATACCGAGATAAGTTTTTTCCGTTTCATAAATTAATCCTCCTTTTTGTTTGAACCCGTTTTTTAAAGCCCTCTCCGGGTCTTTCCGGCATTCCGTTTTATCAACGCTTTTTCCGCCAACTCTTTTGCTGTCTGTTGATAATTTGATTATAGGTTTTTTGACATTTGGATAAAATGCCCCAAATTTTACAAAGGTATCATTTTTTTAGTAGCAGATTGTATGAATGGAATGGGGCGCCAGCACCGTCCCGATTCCGCAGCCTGCCTCCCTTACCGTCACGGGAACTTCTTTTTCCGTCTTATTCAACAAAACAAGCGCTCTTTCCCCGTCCGGATTCCGGAAAGCCACCGCTTCCACCGCATCGCTGTAACGGGTTGTCCCGATTCTTACCGCCCCGGGCGCGATATAACGGCTGAAATGGCCGATGTAATAGTACATCAGGCGTTTTTCATAAGTGTTATTTTCCGTGTCGCACAGGATGGGGGCTGCGCAGAAATTGCCCACATGGTTCGGTCCCCCCTTTGTATCCAGAAACAGGTTCCAGTCAAGGGACGCGCTAAGACCCGCATTCAGGTTCCCCATGATATCATGGGCATACATTTCCGCCCGCTCCACTTCTCCCACATCCGCAAAACGCGAGTACTCCACGCATCCTTCCGTAAAAAACACCTCTTTGTCCGGGTACATCTTCCGTATGATTCCAATGGACTCAAAGTGGTCCCCGGTATACCAGTGGACGGCGGCGCCTTTTACATATCTGCCCGCCCCTTTTTCCGTCTCCACCGCTTCCATTACCTCATGAAAACGCTGGAAGGCTTCTTCCTTATTATGATCCCAGACAAAAATACCCACATCGGAAAGACCCGCCTTCTCCAGTGCCGGCCCAAGGTAATCCCGCACAAAAGCCGCTTCTTCTTCCGAAGTATAAATGCACGAATCCCAGGTCTGTACCGCCATGGGCTCATTCTGCACGGTCAGGAAAACAACCGGTATTCCGGCTTCCCGGTATGCTTTTATGAATTTTACGAAATACTCCGCCCAAACCGGATAATATTCCGGCTTTAACTTCCCCCCATGGTTCATTTCCCCGTTTGTCTTCATAAACGCCGGCGGCGACCACGGGGAAACCAAAAACCCCATAGGTTCCCCGCATTCTTCCTGCGCATCTTTAAGCAGGGGAATGATTTCCTTAAAATCACGGGCAATGGAAAATGTCCCAAGCTGCCTGTCCCCGTCTTCCACATAGGTATAGTTTCCAAGGGAAAAATCACAACTGTTCATGGTAATCCGCCCCAAGCGGTAGCGGAGTCCCTCTTTCCCGAAATATGCCCCAACCAGCTCTTTCTTCTTTTCCTCTCCCATTCCGGCATAATTGTGCGCCGCGCTTTCCGTAAACGCCCCGCCAAATCCCCGGAATGTCTGGTACTTCACTTCCGGGTACACATTGACCACATGCATACAGTCCTGTACCGGAACCGCCTCATGCCACGACTCCTCCCAGTATTTCTCCGCATGGTAATCCGTCACGGTTTGTTTCATCTTTCCTGCTTTTTCCATGGAATATTCCTTTCTGCTTTTTACCGCTTCTTATTTACTGTTGTTTGCTTTTATGGTTTTGCACGTTTTTAAGGAACCGGCATTAACCGAGCAGGATTTCAATCCGTTCCACACGGCCTGCGCGTACGTCTTGCGCAATCCTTCCGCCGGCATACTCCGCCGCCACGTCCACTTCGTTTCCGTTCTTATAAATAAAATGCATTCCCTTTACCGCATACCTGCCCGGTATGTAATCCTTTTTTTCCTCCATCCGGTATTCCACGGCAATCTCCCCAAGCAGTGTGGTTCCGACCACTTTTTCCTCCGGCACCAGATATTCCGGGATGGCAGGGCTTGGCGCGAAAACAAGTTCGCCGTCTTTTACGTCAAATACCTTCCTCCCGAACATCATGAGCTTCCACATGCTGATAAATTCAATGGTGGAACCGGAAAGCCTTGCCACAAACCCTTTTCCGTGAATCTTTTCATCCGGGTTTTTGCTGCTTACGATAAAAGAGGAATTTTCGTAAATACTTCTTCCGTAAACCTCCGGGTCAAGGAAAGGAACCGCAGCCTTATGGAAATCCTCAAAAAATTCCTCATACATGCCGCTTCTTAACAGTTCCAGCAGATACTTATACTCCATATGCAGCCAAACCGACTCATTTTCGAGCCAGCCCGGCGTAAATGCCCGCGCCCTGCCAAGCTCATAGGAAGTATCTTCCAACGAATCGTTCACTTTATACATGGACAGCTTCCGGTCATACAGACCGCTGTCTTTGACGTTTTGGTAAAGCTCCTTCTTCACCTCCTCTGGCAGCCTTAGTTTTAAATACCGCACGGGACCTTCCAGGAATGCCGGAATCCGTTTTACCTCAAACCGCAGCGGGCGGATACCGTCCGCTTTTTTTTCATATTCCGGCACTTCATAGGAAAAATACGTCGGGCAGATACTGCCGCCAAGCCGGCATGCCTTTTCGATGCCATGTTCCACCACGGATTTCCATTCCCGCAAAACCGCCGCCAGTTCCGTGCTCCGGTATACCGTCTTCTTTCCCGAAATACCCGCAAACGTTTTATCCCGGTACTGTTCCTTCACGTCATTGATACGGTTCCAAAACGAAAGCACTTCCCCCTCTCCTGCCAGGTTTTCTTTTTCCAAACGTACCACTAACTGCAGTCCGTCAACCAGACTGCCCAGTTCTTCCGTCACCGCCACGTCTTCTGGATACCGCTCCAAAGCGGAAACCGTATAATCCAGCATTCTCGCCAGTTCATACGTTTCTGCCATGGAAGAACCGAAGATTCCGGGCAGTCCGTTTAACGCATCATACCATCCCGGTTTGCCTCCCTCCATTTCGATTCCCATCCCGTAGGCATCCAATGCCGCAAATTTCGTGGCGCACAGCAGCAGCAGCTTTTCCATCAGGGTCACATGCATCACTTCGCCTTTTCCGAATGCCGCGCGCACCAGCTTTTCTTCCGTATCCCGCCTGCTGCCCTCATCCAGCGCATGATACTGGCGCAGCCCGCCCGCAGTTTCCGCATAACGTTTTTCCCGGCGGTTAATATTTATGCCGGACAGGAAATAGGTATAATCTTCCTCATACAGCATTTCCTTTTCCAGTTCCGGGCAGATTTCTAGATAATCTTCAATCAAATCCAGGTTGTAAGTCCAATGGTCGCTCCAATAGCCCTCCCCGAAATTGCCGTTTACCATACCGTCCGCAAAATCAATGATTTGGTAAAAAAGGGATTCTTCCCATGTACCAAGCACGGCATCCAGTTTTGCCCACAGCGCGCCCGGCGTAAACGGGGACGATACAAATTCCGCCAGTTCCTTTTTGGCTTCCTCCTCCATATCCCGCAGCAGTGCCTGCGCCTTCTCCCCGTCCAGCCGGTAAGTCAGCTTCTCCACGCCCAGCGGATTATAACCGTCCAACTGGATCAGGCTGTAAAATTCCTTTATGTTCTCCCTGCCCACGAACGGCGCAAAGAACGTATCGCAGCGGCGGTTCTGGTTCACGTCGCGGAAGTTGCCGTTTCCCTGCGAGAAATATTCCGGCAGCATGGAAAAATAATTGTAATCCCGCTCCAAATCCCCGTGTTTCCTTGAAAATACATAGTACAGCTTGTTGTTTCCAAGCGGTACCGGATAACCGCCCCGCAGCACATTGTCCATGTAGGTATATTCGCAGTAAAGGTCAAAGCTCTCCGAAGCCGTTTTGGTGGCTATACCGCTGCACAGCCCATCCATCAGGCATTCCGCTTCTTCCCTCTTTCCTTCAAAATATATCCCGTCCCGCTTTTCTTTAAGAAAATGCCGGATATCCTCTTTTTTCCCCACCTGTCCGATGACTTCATACAAAGTAAGCGCCCCGCCCGGCTCCAGGTTCTTGTGCGTCCCGTAAAAACTGCAGGGCAGGCGGTTCATCGTAATCTGCTTTCCGCCGTACACGCCCTCAAGCCCCCGTTGCGCAAACCGCACCGCCTTCCGCAGCGAACAGTCATACCCAAACACAACTTCCGCGTCCACCACCGGCTTTAACAAAATACCGTCCTCCAAACAGGCAAACGAAAAATTTCCGCCCTCTATCCCATGCACCGCCGCACTGTCATCCATACTCGCGCGCACACGGAAAAACGGAAGGTTATCCTTCAAATCCTCTACCTGCATCCATGCTTTTGCCGTCTGGGTCATATTCTTGATACTGTCGGCATCCACCCCGTACGGAACCAAAGCCGGCATACCGTCCAAAATTTCCAGCGAAATATCCTTTCCGCCCTCATTGGTTACCGTTACCTTACGGACAAGCGCCCCCACTTTTTCTCCCGGCAGGGTAAAATAATCCACCTGCACGGACAGTTTTTCGTCTTCCAGTTTCTCCCGGACGGAAAGACTGTTCTTGCCGATTTCCATTTCCTGCCCTGCGCTTTCTTCCAAAAAGCACTCCATGTACTTTCCGTCTTTCCTGAGAAACGTACGGAACCCTGTCCGTTTGACGTTTTGGTATGCTTTATGCGCCGGTTCAAATTCCATGATTGCGTGGTCTTTGTTCTCCACGCCAAAGCTGGCCACGCACTGCCCGCGGTTTACATAATAACACCAGATGGGAATCCCGCGGATGCCTGCAATTCCAGGCAGGAAACTGGCAAATTCCGACTTTCTTCCGTAATCTTTCATGATAAACTTCTGCTGTCCCCGTTCCATCGCTAACCTCTTTTCTGCGCCGCCGTCTTCTGCATGCCTGCAGGAGCGGCGGCAGCGCGGAACCGTCCTGCATATGGCACTGTTTACTTCTGATTCGTTTTCAGGCATCCAATACAATTTCTATCTTGTGTATTTCCTGCATTCCGCCGGAAAGTTTCCCAATGTCTTCTTTGGACAGAAGCGCCGCCGCTTTTACGCTCCCGTTTTCTTCCCGCAATTCCGTAAGCGGCAGCTTCCTGTCCTCCATGACTGCAGACCGGATACGGTAATGTCCGTATTCCAAATGCTTCGGGTTTTCCATAAGAATACGGAACCTCTTATTGGCAAACATAAGCTCCGCCCCGGCTTTACCTTCCCCGTCAAACTGCTGCCCCATCAGGGCGGGACAGATTTCCAGGTTCCCGTCTTTTCCCCTGATACCGAATACTTCCGTCAGAAACGTAAACAGATACCAGCTTGCGGCTCCGGTCAGGTAATGGTACATCCCGCGTCCCTCCGCGTTAAAATATTCCGGGATACCGGGATAAATTTTACTTGTCCCAAACTCCATGGCAGTATCCGCCAAATCCTGCAGCGCCTTATATCCCTCCCGCGCAAACCCTCTTTGGTACAGCGCGTTTGCATACATGACTGCCATATGGGAGAAAACCGCACCGTTTTCCTTTTCCCCATAGGCAAAACCGAACATCCTTCCCAAATCCGTTATCAGTGCGTGGAAGTCGGTATTGACACGGTAGCCACCAATCCGCTTTTCGTACAGGTATTTATCCGCACTCTTTGTTATGCCGCGAATCTGTTCTTCCGTCGCCGTGCCCCCCATAATGGCAAATACCTGACCGGTCAGCATCATGCGCACCCCCAGGGCGTCTTCCCCTTCCACCTGTCTGCCATGGTTGTCGTAATAGCCGTTAAACCACCCGTTTCCTTCCCGGTCCGTCACCCATTCCGTCTGCCGGATATGCCCTGCCATCCATTCCGCTTTTCCCCTGATATTTCCGGCAAGCTCCCCGGCGTCCAGGACAGCGGTTTTCCCGCTTACGGTATGACGACATGACGCGCCGTACTGTGCGAGCACCCGTATCTTTTCTTCCCTGCTGCCATACTTTTCCTCCTCCATGCCCAACAGCTGCAGCATTTCTTCCGCCACGGGCACTTCCTTACTCCCTGTCTTTTCCGCATAGCGCATGATACAGTCCGCAAGCTCCCGCAGGTTGCCGGCATAGGCATTGGTAAACGCCACGCTTTCGCCGCGCTCCTGCGCCATATCCAGCGCGTCGTTCCAGTCCGCCCCCCGCAGCCTGCAGTGGTTATGTTCCCCGGCTTCATAAAAAGCGCACAGATTCTGCAGCAGCAGGTGTTCCAAAACCGTCCCGTAATATACGGCGCCGTCCGCATCCTTCTGCCGGCTGCCGTATGCTTCGTCCCACTGCACGTCCAAGGCAGAGCCGCGCTCCACCTGGCGGTCTTTAAAGTACGGGACTTTCTGCCCCAGGATTTCCACGTCGCCGGTCTGCTCCATATACAGCTTAACCGTCAGGAAAGGCCAGACGCCATGGTCCATCCATACGCGGGTAATGTTATTCCTGTCCGCAATAAATTCCCCCTGCCCGGTGCCTATAATCGTGGCATTCGTCCCGTCCATGCGTACCCCGCCGAAATTGTCCAAAAGCATCTGCCGCACGCCTTCCGGATTCATTAAAAGCAGCGCCAGGCAGTCCTGCCATAAGTCCCGCCATCCCCGTCCGCCTTTTCCGTAGTCATGATGGGGAAGGAAAGAACAGCCGTATATTCTCCGCAGCATGGGCTGGAAACCTATCCAATGCATGAATTGGTCAAAATCCCTGTTTCCCGTATGGAACCGGATGTTAATCTTCTCCTGCCAACAGGCTTTCATTTTCTCCAATGCCGCATCCGCTTTTCCTGCCGTCCGGTATGCTTCCACGATTTCCGTGATTTCCTCCGGTTTTTCCGTTGCCCCTGACAGAATGGTAAATGAAACGCATTCTCCCGGTTCCAGCTTTGTCCTTGCAAATTTCAAACCGCCGACCGCTTCCTTCCCGTCCATGCATACGCCGGAAGGAACCCCGCTGCGGTTTTCCGTCACGGCCCTTGGCGCGGTATAACTCCCGCCTTCCCCGGTAAACTCCCCTACCGTCGGAAAGAATGCTTCCGGCACGTTTCCCTCCCCGGTCACGCCGCAGACAAAGTAGCAGACGTTATTTTTCCTGTGCCCCCGTTCGTCAAAGGACAGAACCGGCGTCACCGTCACGCCTTCCTCCCTTGTCCGTATACGGTGCAGCAGGGAAGTCACATGTCTGTGGTCGCGGAGGTTGTCGGCGCTTCTTGCGTAAATGGGAACCGCCGCTGTGGGCGTAAACGTAACCGGACGGTCCGTAATGTTTTCCAGTTCCACCCGCATGATTTCCACGTCATATTCCACCGGCACAAAAGCAGTCACCACCGCTTTCATCCCATATTTCTCCGAGCTGCGCGTAACGCTCTGCCACATGGGTCCTGCCGTCATACGGCTTTCCTCCTGCTCCCCGGTAAACTTCGCCAGTTCCGCTTCCGCCGATGCTCCCGTTGCCGACCAGTTCCCGACCCCTTCCACATGGCACCAGAAATTCCTTGTGGAGCGGTTGTTATGCAGGTTTTCCACGCTGACAGGCTCCAGTAAAAATTCATTCTGGCTGCGTTTGCTGTCGCCGCCGAAATTAGGGGTCAGCACGCTTTTTATCCCGTTTTCCCCTGCCACCGGAAAGTACTGGTAACTGTAATTCTCCGGCATATCCAACACAAAAGTTCCTTGTCCGTCCAAAAAATGATATCTTTCCATCTTTATCCCTTTCCCTTTTTGTTTTCTTAATTCTAGTAAAACGCCGGACGGCGTAAAAGGTATCTTTTATCAGTTTGGTATCTTTTTTTTATTTTGCTGCTTTGAGTACCCTTGCGCATAAAAAAGTGTCTTCGACACCTCAACCCCCTGACCCCCATTCATGGGGGAAT
>ERZ779637.757-NODE-757-length-18205-cov-5.816584_pt1 | contig 18205 bp, 13 predicted proteins | sample MGYA00514196_ERZ779637 | MGnify/ENA primary metagenome ERZ779637 (study PRJEB29562, sample SAMEA4376700) | mouse gut metagenome | isolation source: Cecum | study: EMG produced TPA metagenomics assembly of the A DSS colitis mouse model was used to assess the...
CAGTTTCGCCTCCGGTCTCGCCGCCAGTTTCGCCTCCGGTCTCGCCGCCAGTTTCGCCTCCGGTCTCGCCGCCAGTTTCTCCTCCGGTCGCGCCACCGGTTTCGCCTCCGGTCTCGCCGCCAGTTTCGCCTCCGGTACCATTATCAAGCTTATCCATCGCTGAAGACATAGCCTTCGCCCATGCGTAATTGTTGGTTGCATCCCAGTTAATAGACCATGTCATAACGCCGCGCAATGCAGGATATGCCTTGGGCGCTTTGAAGTTTCCTGAAGAAGTGCCGTTTACCAACGCATTAACAGCATTTTCTACAACTGATGTGGATACATATCCGCTGCCTGCCGCTTTCTCCATGGAAGGTACGCCGATCGCTACCTGATCCGGTCTTAAACCAGCTTCAATAATCAAAGTAGTAAGAGATGTCAGGAAATCTGCATTTCCAGGGTTTACTACGCTTCCGCCATAACCGATCATACCGCCGGAATTATAGTACTGAGGGTAACAAACGGTCAAAATATCCTTAATTTCAAGTGCAAGTCTCAAATAAGATGTCGTAATATCTTTGGCATCCAGTCTGTCTGCCTGCAGATAATAAGTTTCAGGAGCCATCGTAATGATGAATTTATCTCCAAAATGTTTCTGAACGGTTCTCAATGCATTTGCAATAAATTCCACACCTGCCACTGCAGAACCCTCAAGGTCAATATCAACGCCTTCAAAACCATATTCTTCAATAATGTCGATCAGGCCTTCTGCAAAGAGTTCAGCTGCCTTATCACTGTTAATTTCAATTCTTCCTTCAGCACCGCCTACGGAAATAATTACGTGCTGACCTTTTTCTTTTAAAGCCTTGATGTCGTTAATAAATTCTTCCTTCGTATAGCCGCCGAGAGCTTTGCAGAGATCTTTGTCAAGCTCAAAGGTTACCTCGCCGGCTGTCGCCGTATTTCCGGTAAACGCCACGCAGATCATGTCGTAATACTCGGGAACATCGCTTAATTTCAGATTCGTGGAACCGTTTACAAAATTGTGCCAGTAGCCGGTCACCATATGTGCAGGTAAATCTTCGTTAACCGTATAATTATTATCTTTATCGTCGCTTACAGGAGGCTTTTCCTCTCCACCGATAGTCTCTCCACCAGTCGTTTCTCCGCCTGTTGTATCTCCACCTTCTACATACACAAGATCCGTTCTCTCTTTCCAAAGAGTAGGCGTACCATCAGGCAGCCAGCCCCTGTGAGAAGTATGAGCATATATACATTCATAAACCTTACCGTTATAAGATACCAGATCCTTTAATGCATAAGCCGTGGATTCTTTCCATGGAGCATAATTTCCTTCTACAGGTTTGTCAGGATCGGGATCTACCGGTTTGTCAGGGTCTACCGGTTTATCGGGATCGGGATCTACCGGTTTGTCAGGGTCTACCGGTTTATCGGGATCGGGATCTACCGGTTTGTCAGGATCTACCGGCTTATCAGGTTCTACATCCGCTCCTTCTCCGTAAACAGCCTGTGCACCAAACTCCTGCATATTAGGAAGAATTCTCTGTGTCAAAGTAATTCCAACGATATCGTTAACATCCGCATCTGCAGAACAGTTTACAGTGAATGTGTGGGAAGTTCCCGGTTTCATAGATTTTGCAGCATAAACTCCTGATAAATCTACTACGCCGCAGCCATCCTTATTTGTTACGGAACCGCTTTCCATGCCGGCGCTGAAGGTTGCACCGCTCTTTGTCTCAATATAAAGCTTTGGAAGCAATACGGTTTTCTTAAATAACTCTGCATTCTTTAATGCAACATTTTTTTCTTCTGCCGTTTCACTGTTTTTAATCGTAATCGTATAAGTCTTGCCTGACGCGGTTACGGAAGCGTTTACTTTCGCACTGGAGGTTATGATTTCATGCTCCGGAAGGCTTGCAGATCCGTACATGGATTCCTTCATAACTCTCGTAATTGTATTGTTGCTGTCCAAAGACGCCATCCATGTAATCAGTCCGCCAAGACCTTTTTCTTTTACATAAGCGCCCTTTGCAGCCGTACTACGCTCGTTGTCACAGGTAAAGAAATAACCGGTTTCTTCACCGTAGTAATAAGCTGCCTCAGCTTTTTCGTCATAATATTCCTTTAATCCATATTTCTGAATCAGTTCAGGCATGTCTGTAAGCGCATACGTGCCGCTGGTGGTTCCGTCCGGCGCCTTTACGCTGTTCGGTTCCGCCGTCGCATATAATCCCGGATTTGAAGGATCGGGACCATCCTTCTGAACGCCTGCCCAGCCTCTTGTATAGGGAGCTACGCCGATAACAATCTTGGAATAATCAATTTTGTCGCCATATGTATCTTCCAGGTACTTGATACAGGTATCAACAGAGAACATACCGTCAACCTGTGTCTCATGATTATAGGAATCATTAACATATAAAGCAGTCTGATGTCCTGTATAACCATTCCATGCGCCGTTCAAATCGTAGGTCATCATGTTTGCAAAATCGACAATTTCCATTACCTTGTCATACTCGATCTTAGCCATCATGATCGGTGATGCGGACATGGCAACCGACAATTCATAATATTTGCCATTTGCTTCACCCAATGCATCCAACTCATCTCTCAGATCCTGCATTAAATATGTAAAATTCTTGGTATCTGCAGGCGATCCGGGACATCCCTTATCAATGGTAACGCCGTTACCCTGAGGGTCGGGATCTCTCTCAGCGGTCGGATATTCCCAGTCGATATCCACAAAATCATATCCCAGATAATCAATGAATTTCGCAATATTTTTTGCGAAGTTTTTACGTTTGGAAGCGTCTGCCGCAAAAATGGGGAAGTCACCGGATCTGGTCCATCCACCTACGGAAACGCCGATTTTCATATTCGGATACTTGGAACGGAGAAGACTCATTGCCCCAAATACGCCTGCATAGGGATCTCCGTATGTAAGACCGTTCTGCTCCGGCAGAATTGCCTGAAAATCCGCATGCTCGTCACATAATACAAGGTCACCGTTTTTATCTACGTCCAAAAATGCAAAATTCAAATGAGTAATCAGACTTCCGTCGATCTTACTCGGATAAAAATATTTCTGGCCTGAATAAATTGACCAGTCTCCGTAATAAACCACATTACGGTATGCAGGCGCAGCTTCCGCTTTCATAGCCGCCTTCGGCATAGAAATGCCGCCTAAAACCATGGCTGCTGCCAACAGCAGTGTTAAGAATTTACGTACTCTCTTCTTTTTCACTCTATCCCTCTCCTTTACATAATACATAATCGGCTCTACCCCGAGCCACCTCAGTTACAAACAACAGTATAGACAAAAGAGTTACGTTAATCCATGAAATATATTGGCATTTTTTGTATATAATTGTTAAAGTTGTCCAGTATATGCAAAATATTTTTTTTACTTTTAGTACAAATACCCCAAAAATCGTACCATTTTCCTATTGCAAAATTATTTTTTGCCCAAAACAAACATTTTATATTCGAATTTTTATTCATTTTGCACAAAGAGGTGTTTTGACCTTGTGAAATCATGTCAGTCGTATATAAACCCCCATTAAAAGCGGACAGAAAACATCCCTTAATGCTTCCTGTCCGCTCTATATATAATCCGCTGCCTATCTCTCATCTCCCATAAAGAACAGCGCAACCGTTCCCGGCCCCGAATGTGCCCCGATGGTAGGGCCTATATAATTCACCAGAAACACTTCCGTTCCCAGCCGTCTTTTCACCTCTTCTTTTACAAATTCCGCGTCTTCCTGGCAGTCGCCATGGCTGATAAATACAATATCATTGGAATTCCGGTAAGAACCGATTTTCTTTTCCAAATCGTCCACCAGCGCAAGCAGGGATTTCTTACGCCCTCTGACATTCCTCAAAGGAATCAGATGCCCCTCGTCGTCCACATGCAGAATCGGCTTGATTCCTGCCAGAGTTCCCATGATCGCCGCAGTTTTGCTGACCCTTCCGCCCCGGTGCAGATGGTTCAGATCATCCACCGTAAACATATGTACCAGATTCAGCTTGTGCGCTTCAATCCAGTCCGCGGTCTCCTGCAGGGACTTACCCTGCTTTTGCAGCTGAACCGCTTTGTGCACCAGAAGTCCCTCCCCCATAGAAGCACACAGCGTATCGATTACAACGATTTTTAAGTCCTCCTGTTCCTCCATCAAATCCTGTGCGGCAATCCGCATATTATTGCAGGTACCGCTTAATCCTGATGAAAAAGCAAGACATAAAATCTCTCTGTTCTGCCTTGCGCATGCCAATAAAAACTCCTTTGCCTCCTCCGGATTCACCTGGGAAGTTGTCGGCATTTTGCCGCCGCGCATCAGCTCATAAAAAGCATGCACTTCCATTTGTTTATCCGATCCAAAGCTTTCATCGTCAATGACATATCGCACATTTATCATATCAACTTCATGCTCTTTCAAATACTTCTCCGGCAAATCGGCCGTACTGTCCGTTACAATTTTGAAAGTTTCCATCTTTATACCTATGCCTTTCCTTTTGTATTCTGACCAGCGGGCAGAAACTGCCCACTGTCATTATTTTAACACCCGGCCCCTATATTTTCAAATTTTATTTTTGTGCTCCCGGCAGCCGCATCCTGAATATTCTCTTAGACAGCTTCTTTATATTAAGAGGAAACAGCGGATACAGATAACTGTTTCCCGAAATGGTTTTATTACACACAAGCGACACTACCAGAATGAGGCAGCCTGCAATATATCCTCCCAATCCGAAAATACTGGTCAGAATCAAAGTCAGAATCCTCAAAAATTTGAATGCGTATCCCAGCTCATAATTGGACTGCGTGTAATTGGCAATAGCCACAAAAGCCATATATAGCATTACTTCGCTGTTAAACCATCCGCTGTTAACCGAAAATTCTCCCAGCACAAGCGCTGCCATAACACTTAACGGCGTACTCAGCATATTCGGTGTGTTAACCGCCGCAAGACGCAGGCCGTCGATGGCCAGCTCCAGAAGAAGAAACTGCCAGATCAGCGGAATATTTTCGGCATCCTTTAATATGATAAATTCAAAACCGGCCGGTATCCATTCCCGGTGTCCCATAAGCAGCAGGAATGTCGGAGTTATGAAAAAGGTAAGAATCGCGATCAAAAACCGCGACATCCTAAGATACGTTCCCGTAATAGGCGGGAAATAATAATCATCAGCTTCTTCCAGTACATCGAACACCGTCGTCGGAAGGATCATGGCAGAAGGAGAATTATCCACCAAAACCACAACGCTTCCTTCCAGAATCTGCGCAGCCGCGGCATCGGGACGCTCCGTATATTTAAACTTCGGAAACGGATTATACCATTTGTGTTTATACAGACATTCCGCCAGACTTTCCTGGTTCATGGTCAGGGCGTCTACCTGCAGTCTTTGAATACGCTCTTTAACCAGTCCCAGAAGCTTCCGGTCCACCCGGTCTCCCATGTAGCATACCACGATATCCGTTTTGGAACTTTTTCCGGCGCTTAACATCTCCATCCGTAATTCGTCACTGCGGATTCTTCTGCGGATTAACGCCGTATTAAATACGATAGTTTCCACAAATCCATCTTTGGAACCCCGCATTACTTTGTCCTTATCCGGCTCATCCACACTCCGGGCAGGGTATGTTCTTGCATCAATCAGGATGATCTTTTCATAACCGTCTACCAGCAAAAGGAACACGCCGGAAAAAAAAGCGTACAGCACCTGCTCCCATTCGTCCGCCAGATCGATTTCCCCGTAAGGCATATGTTTCCCCGCCATAGCTTCCGCGTCGGAAGGCATGTCCTCTTCTTTCAATTCAATAAAATACTGCAGCATTTTCTGCATGACGTCATCTTTGCAAAATCCGTCAATAAAATAAATACAGGCCTTCTTCCCACCCATCTCGATCATACGGGATATCACGTCAAAATTTTTCCCCGTTCCCAGGCGCTCATCCAGATATCTTTTGTTATCCTCCATTGACTGATATATTTTCTGCATTAATCAAAAACTCCCTTCCGGCAACCTTTTACCAGTATGCCAAAAAAGGGAGTAAATTATTCAAAACTCTATTTTGTTGTGCTTCCGAAGCCTCCGTTGCGGATCATTGAAACATCGTCGTCCTCCGTAAGTCCGTACTGCAGGAAAATCCCCTGCATAAATCCTTCACCCGTTTTCACGGAAAGCGTTTTTCCGTCTTTCGAATCGTTGGTAAGCTTCGCAAAAATATGCCCTTCATTATCCGAATCATAATAATCGCTGTCAATAATCCCGACCGTATTATTAAGCTGCAGACGATACTTAAAACCCAGGCCGCTTCTGGGAAAAAGCATCAGAACATAGTCCGGCCGCATCCGTACGCGGATTCCGGTAGGAATCTTTACGGTCTCTCCCGGCGCCAAAGTCAGATCAAAGGGGGCAAAAAAATCATATCCCGCGCTTCCCTTTGTCGCCCGGCGCGGCAGCTTCAGACCTGAAAACATCTCCTCCCGCTGTTTTTGATTATATTCCGTAAAATCTTCTTCTACCGCCCTCAGAAAATTTTCCCGGCTGACCACTTCAAATTTCGCCGCTCCTGCCATAACTATACTCCTCTCATTCTCATGCATAATCCGGACTGTGCAGAACCGGAACCGCAGGATCCGGCTGCAAAAGCGTTTTCTGCACGTCGATGACTCTCTGGTTTTTGCTGCCCTTCCACAAAAGCTTTACATCCTTCTGCTCCGCAACAAACTCTCCGTCCACCAGAACATCAATATTCTTTATCATCGGATAATGCAGGATATTCTCCCATACATCGCCGGTATACAGCCAGATTGTCTTATCCGGAAATTTTTCTTTGATTTCCTCAATCAAATTCCGCACATCCACACGATTGGCCGCATGAAGCGGATCGCCTCCGGAAAAAGTAATACCTGAAATATACGGTTTTGCCAGCTGCTCATACAATTCCCGTTTTGCCGTTTCGTCAAACAAAAGCCCCCCGTCCGGATTCCAGGTGACCGGGTTCTGGCAGCCTTTACAATAATGACTGCACCCCGCCACCCATAAAACAACACGCAGGCCGTCGCCGTTTAGCATGTCGTCCCTGGTAATATTATGATACCGCATTTTTACATACTCTTCCTTTCCGCAATCTCAGCCATCTTGGCATCGTTGAGCCTGGTATCCCCATGTACCCTGGAATACGAAAGATAACCGTTCATACGGTCAATCTTTGTCAGATTACGGCTGCCGCAGACAGGACACTCGTCCATCTCCAGCTCCTCATGTCCGCAATCATCGCAATAAGCCAGCGATAAATTAACGCCTTCATAGAATCCCATATCCATTGCCCGGCGGATCAGCGTTTTGACCGCCTCCATATTGTAATCAATCGGATATTTTACATACTGTATTTTTCCGCCGTTGGACAGATTCCAGAAACGTTCTTCCAGATCCTGCTTCTCAATCGGCGTGATATCTTCCGCCACATGACAGTGAAAGCTGTTGCTTACATATTCTCTGTCGGATACGCCTTCCACAATGCCATATTTCTTACGGAACTGTTTTACCTGCAGGCCGCAGAGATTCTCTGCGGGCGTACCGTAAATAGCGTAAAGATTTCCGTCCGCTTCCTTAAATTCAATGACCTTCTGATTAATGTGTTCCAAAACCTCCTGCGCAAACTGTCCGTCTTCTACCAGTGATTTGCCGTTATAAAGCTCCTGCAGTTCATTAAGCGCCGTAATGCCGAAGCTTGCCGTCGCCGATTTTAAAAGCGGCTTGATTTTATCCCCAAGCTTTAAATGCCCGCCTAAAAAACCGCCCTCGCAATAGGCGAGCGGATTGGTGGAAGCGCGCATTTCACCCAGATATGCGTAAGTGCGGATATGAAGCTGGCGGATCAAATTGAGATAATAATCCAGAACTTCATAAAAATCCGTGCTTTCCTTTCTCGCTTTTGCCAGAATCATAGGAAGATGCAAAGACACGGCGCCAATATTAAAACGTCCCACAAAAACCGGCACATCCTTGTCGTCAGCAGGATGCATTCCGCCTCTTTCATACCAGGGTGACAAAAATGCCCTGCAGCCCATGGGAGAAATAATTTTGCCGTACTGCTTGTAAATTCCTGCAACATACCCCTTCCCGGTCAGACTCAGCCAGTCGGGATACATGGTTTTTGTCGAGCACTGCACACCCGCCTCAAAAACATCCTCCAGAGGTTTCCCGGGTCCGTGCAGATTCTCGTCATATAAAAAGACTATTTTGGGGAACAGCACCGGTTTTTTATGGCCTGTCTTTCCCTGGCCCCTGCGTCTTACATTCAACATGGAAACCGTAGCCAGCCTTGCAAATCTTCCGGTTCCCGTACCTGCGGTAACGGTAATAAAAGGATAATCCCCGCGGCTGCTGGCAACCGTATTAAATTTATACTCCCATCCCTGAAATCCCTGTTCAAACTCTTTCACTACATCCGCGTAAGCTTCCCCTTCCGCAGTCGCATCATCGATCCCGAGCCTTGCGTATTTTTCCAGATTGCGGTTATAAGATTTTTCTGCATAGGGCTCCAGAATCAAATCTACGCTGGGTACGGTAAAACCACCGTACTGCTGGCTTGCCGCACTCAGTACGATATCGCCGATCACGTCAAAGGCAACGTCAAGAGTCTTCGGCTCATTATACCAGATATTGCCCATCTCAAAACCGCCGGATAATACATTCTGCACGTCAAAAAGACAACAGTTCATGGTATCCCTGCGGGCCGACATATCATGAACATAAATATAGCCGTCCCGGCACGCCTGAATCTCTTCCGTAGTCATAAAAAATTTCTGGTACAGTTCCTTGTTGAGCTGGTTAAAAATCAGACTTCTTTTCGTAGAAACGAGAGCCGAATCCGTATTGGCATTCTCTTTATCTCCGATATACATGATCGACTGGCTTTTCTTATAAACATCATCCAGCATCCGCACAAAATCCTGTTTATAATTCCTATAATCCCGGTAACTTTTGGCCACGATCGGCTTTACCTGTTCCAACGCGCTCTCTACAATATTATGCATAATCGGAATGGGGATCTCTTTTCTGCCAAGCTCGTCTACTTTATCTACCACATATTTACAAATCTGCTGTTTCTCTTCATCCGTAAACTCCGTTAATGCACGGTACGCGCTTTTACCTACCGCGTCAACTACCTTCTGCACATTAAAAGCCTCACGGCTCCCGTCTTTTTTAATGACCATAACCGTATGCGCCGGCTGAAAAAGCTTCCCATATTCCATTGTTCTTTCCTTTTGTGTACCGCCAATGTCCATAAATCTTCATTCCTTCCTAAAAAAATCCTCCCGGAGTCAGTAATACACGTATCCAAGAGGAATTACTACATATTGGGTTTGTTCCACATTCCCATTCCAGATATAGTGTCTTGTATCAGTATATGGGATATCTTGAAAAAAGTCAATGGATGTCCTGAACAAAAATTGTATTAAATAAAAATCATTCCGGACTGCCATCGGTAAAGCCATAATGACTCAAATCTTTCAAAAGATAATTCCGGTATCCGTCCACCGCCTCCCGGGGCGAAACAATCCACGCGCCTCCCCCCAGTCCGGCAAGCCACCCGTAAAACTGCTGGCTGACTACCACTGTAAGACGCACCTGAAACGTATTCTGTTCCCGGTTTCTGATGGAGATATCCTTCCCGAAACGGTCGATCATTACGCCTGCCAGCTCGTTTTTTACCTGCAGGGTCACCTGCTTTTCCTCTCCTCCGAACATGCCAAAAGTACGGTTGGAATACTGCGCCACGTCAAGCTTTTCGAAATATTCTTTTCCGTTTCTTTTTCCCTCTAGAATACGGGCGCTTCCCATCTTGTCAACCCGGTAATGCCGCATGGTCTGTAATTCTTCGTCAAAAGCGGCAAGATAATAATTTTCTTCCTGCCATATAAGCGCCCAGGGACTTACCACATATGGCTTCCCCTCTTTTCTCGGCGTCAGCTTTTTATCCGCAGTCCATGCCAGATACTGAAACTCCAGCCGGGAATCCTCCTGAATGGCTTTATGTATGGCGTCCACATTATAATATATATTTTCATTCTCAGCCTTTGACCTGCCCGCCACATATACCTGACGCTGAAGCTGTACGGCCTCATATCTGCTGGTAAGCTTCTCAAGCTTATGAATCAAATCCCGGGATTTCTTCCGCGTTATGAAACGGGTCGCCTGTACCGCGTCCACAAGAAGCTTTAACTCCGCCAATTCAAACTCCCTGCTGGCAAGATAATAACCGCCCCCGTTTCTGGAATCCCTGCCGATTATATCATATCCCATGCGAACCAGTTCTTCCACATCCGAATAAATCGTTTTCCTGTCCGCATGGATTCCGTACCCCTGAAGAATCCGGATAATCTCTTTGGTGGAAACCGCATGCTCCTCGTCGGTATTTTGTTTTAAAATATCCAGTATATATAGCAGCTTTACCTTTTGCATCTGTGACCGTGCCATTACCACACCTCTTACGGTTTTTAGTTTTTTATCCCGATAATTTGCTCCACTTCCCATAGATTCCGGATTTCATAATCCGGACGCGCTTCATCCTCCGGCGCTTTCCCCTCCGGATTATACCAGCAGGATACAATTCCGGCATTGTTTGCTCCCTTTATATCGCTGCTTAAAGAATCTCCGATCAGAAGCGCTCTCTCTTTTGAAAAATTGGGAATCCGGGAAAAGCATACGTCAAAAAATTCTTTCCGGGGTTTTACAAAACCCACCGGCTCCGAAATAAAAATGCCGTCCATAATCCGGTTCAGACCCGAAATCTCCCATTTGCTTTTCTGGGTGACCTCCACGCCGTTCGTCACCAGATACTGGCGGCAGTATTTTTTTAATTTTGTACAAAGCCTGTCGGCCTCGTCACGAAACTTAAATACGGAACCAAGGGCCCGTTCATACAGCTTTTGGAAACCGTCGGGATCGCCTCCCTGCAGTCCCATCTCTCCGAACAGATCCGCAAACCGCCCCCGCAAAAGCTCTCCCTTAGATACTTCTCCCTTTTCCAGCCGCTTCCAATAGCTCAGATTAATCTCTCCATAGCGTTTCACCCAAAAGTCCGTAACCGGATATCCCATCTGCGAAAAACAATGGCGGATGGCATATTGCTCCGAATATGGAAAATCCAGTAATGTGTCGTCGATGTCCCACAACAAAATATCATATTTCATTTTTCACTGTCCTTTAAAAAAGGCGTCCACTCTGTGAACACCTGTTTTTTCCTGCTATTACGGATCTCATTCCGCTTTTTTAAGCGTGGGTTCCTCTCCCCCGGCCAGCTCATTCTCATTCTTGCGCTTCCTTAAGGTTGTTCCGATAAAAACCGCCACAACCGCCAGCAATACATACACTCCAAATAAAATTAAATAAGATACAAAAGAATTAAAAAATGTTATTAAATTACTCATCCTTATACCCATTCCCTTTTCTTTTAATCAATGCCTGTTCCTATATCATATCATTCTAAAACCGTATCGTCAAGTAAGTCCGTACGATCTGCCGCCGCAGTTGCCAACGCGTCGCAACGCTCGTTCTGCGGATGTCCGTCATGCCCTTTTACCCACTGAAAAGAAACATGGTGAGACTCCTTCGCTTTTAACAGCCTTTTCCACAAATCCACGTTCTTTACGGGTTTATTGGTACTGGTTTTCCAGTTTTTTTTAAGCCATCCCTCTATCCAGTGAGCGTTAAACGCATCCGTCAGATACTTGGAATCCGATACCAGCGTCACCTCACAGGGCTTTGTCAGCGCCTCCAGTCCCACAATAGCGGCCATCAGCTCCATGCGGTTATTGGTGGTCTTTTTATAGCCTGCCGAATATTCCCGTTCATGAAGCGTTCCTTTTGCATCCACGTACTGCAGTACCGTGCCGTATCCTCCCGGCCCTTCCGGATTGCCTCTTGCCGCTCCGTCCGTATAAATCGTTACTTTCATAAAACGCCTCCCTTCCGTCTATGCCTTCAGACGCCATACGCCTTCGTTCAGAAAACGTTCCGACATTGCTTCCGCTTCCCGGATCAGAGAAGCCTCGTATCCCATCACGGATAACAGCCGGATCGCGTTTCTTGTAGTTGCTTTTCCCTCTCGGATCTGATAGGAAAAATGTACGTCTCCGTCTACGATCTCCTCCTCAAAATGATGATTCTCATACCGCCCTTTCAACAGCTCCGCCAGCTCAATATCATGGGTAGCGGCAAAACAAATCACCCCTTCGTCCGAAAGACACCGCAGAATTTGTGTGGATGCCGCGATCCGCTCCACCGTATTGGTTCCCCTGAGCACCTCATCCACAAAACACAAAACTTCTCCGTCCGCTTCACGGCTTTTATCAAGAATCCGCTTAATGGACTTAATTTCCACAATGTAATAACTTTCTCCGCTTCCCAGATCGTCTCTTAAAGACATGGACGAATAAATATGGTAAAACGGACCTTTATAGCTTTCTGCCAGACAGGTATGCAGTGTCTGCGCAAATACCGCGTTCAAAGCCACCGATTTTAAAAAGGTAGACTTTCCGGAAGCATTGGACCCGGTTAGGAGAATCCCCTTATCCGCATGAATACTGTTGGGCACCGCGTCTTCCAGCAAGGGATGATACATTTCTTCTATCCGAAGTCCGCTTTCCCGCTCCGGTACGCACCATGTATGCAGGGAAGTCCGGTACGCTCCGATAGCGATGGCCGTTTCCAGATATCCCGCCGTCTCCAGCATTTCGTCCACATCCGTAAGATGTCTCCTTACCTCCGCCAGCATACTGTTAAATTTAATCAGATCCAGATGAAACATCATGCGCAGATAATCCAGTATTATGTCAAGAGGATTTCCGGAACCGCTCATCCTCCCCGCCGACATCAGCCAGAAGGAACCGCGGCGGAATTTTGAAAGCGCTTTTCTGCAACGATCCATCCGCTGCCGTTCTTTTTCAAAACCGGCTATAGTAAGCGCGCTGACCTGGTCCGCACAGCGAAGCAGACGCATCACATAGGAAAAACTTACAATATAGGGATCGATTTCATTTTTCTCCTTAAAATAAGAAGTGAAATTATAAATAACCAAAACGGCTATGACAAACAATCCCACGGACGGCGCCGCCGCACACAGGGCAATAGCGGGAATAAATAATAAATCGCATAGATAGTGCCTGCCGTTGCTCCGCTTTCCCAGAATATCCAAATGATCCATATAATCATAAATAGAAAATTTCCCCGAATACCCCATTTGTGACAAAACAAACTGAAGTCTTACCCGTTCATCGGGATGTTCCATAAAATACCGGACCAGGGATTCCTTATGCTCCAGATCTTCCATGGAAAATTCCGGCGTACGCAGCGTATAATATAAATACTCTTCTCCCGCGGAGGTATACGTATAATTCACCCGTTTAAAAACCGCATCCAGATTCAGGTCGTTCCAGGTAATATCATCGAGCTGGCCTTCTCTTTCATGCCTTTTGTAAAACTTTGCAATATTTTCAAGCTTTCCGGGCGCATACTCTTTTTTAGGAAGCTCCCCGTAATTTTCATAAAGCGATCTTATAAATCTTTCTTTTTCCTTCCGGGCGTCAAACGCTCCCTTGATAATAAGACCGGCAAAAAACAAAAATATGGCGGCAAAAAACACAATGTATTCCATGGTTATACCTCCCGCATCCATTGATCGTTTTCTATTGTACTACATGACAGAGGGCATGACAACAAAAAAGGACTGTGAAAAAGCAGGAGTTGAGAAATTCCGGCTTTCACAGTCCTTATGATTCCGCTTATCTGTGCCTGTTTACAGGAAAATATATTTCAGGATAAACAGAACCGTAAGTACATACATCAGAATCGTAAGTTTCTTTTCTTTTGCCTTACCGCAGATTAAATTAATTAATGTATAGGAAATTACACCGATTGCAATACCCTCGGAAATGCTGTATGCCAAAGGCATGGCAAGGATACACAGATATGCGGGAATTGCTTCCGTCATATCGTTAAAATTAATCTTCATAACAGAGCTGATCATGTAGAAACCAACAATAATCAGAGCCGGCGCCGTAGCAAAAGAAGGAATGGTCAAAAACAGCGGTGAGAAAATCAGCGCAAGCAGGAACAGAAGGGCTGTCGTCACTGCCGTAAGACCTGTTCTTCCGCCTTCCGTAACACCGGATGCGCTTTCTACGTAAGTAGTCGTCGTAGAAGTACCAAAAATCGCACCCACACTGGTTGCAACCGCATCCGCCATCAAAGCGCCTTTGATTCTCGGAAGCTTTCCATCTTTATCAAGCATATCCGCCTTGGTAGATACGCCGATTAACGTTCCCAGCGTATCAAAAATATCCACAAACAGGAATGAGAATACAACTACGATAAAGTTGAAAACGCCAACTCCGTCGAAATTCACTTTGAACACCTGTCCAAAGGTCTGTCCGAAGGACGAGAAGTCAAAGGAAATGATCGCGGAAGGAATCACGGAATACATTCCCGCATCAGGATTCGGAACATAAATTTTAGTTAACTCACAGATAATTCCCAGAACCCAGGTAATCAGAATACCAAACAGAATACCGCCCTTTACTTTCTTTACAAGAAGAACAGCCGTAATCAGCACGCCCAAAAGAGCCAGAATTGCGCCTACTCCAACAGAATGGAACAAATCTCCCTTAAAAGTCTGATAAGAAACAAGAGTAGTATCATTGTTTACAATCAGTTTTGCATTCTGCAGACCGATAAATGCAATAAACAAACCGATTCCGGCGCTTACCGCTGACTTTAGGGTCATAGGAATCGCATTGAAAATAGCCTCCCTTACGTTGGTCAGTGAAAGCACGATAAATACAAGGCCTTCCACCAATACTGCCAGCAATGCAATCTGCCAGGAGTACTCCATACCGATTACAACAGAGAATGCAAAGTACGCATTCAGTCCCATACCCGGAGCCAGTGCAAACGGATAATTTGCAAACAAAGCCATGAGCACGGTTCCCACAAAGGATGCCAGCGCAGTTGCAATCAGTACTGCATTAGCGTCCATTCCTGCCGCTGACAGGATGTTGGGGTTAACAGCCAGAATGTAAGCCATCGTCATGAAGGTCGTAATGCCGGCCATGATTTCTGTCTTCACAGTGGTGTTATTTTCTTTCAACTTGAAAAATTTCTCTAACATTTTTAATCCCTCCTATAAAATATTTTGCAGAGAAACACAGCTTATGCTGAATTATTGAAAAGCATCTGTATCCCAAATGCCTTGCAACCTAGAGTACATCGTCCGGTCCGAATCGGTGCGGAACCAGTTCTTCCAGAGTATAAATTTTGTAATCCTCTTTATGCTTTGCCACTAAAATTCTGAAATCGCTTTTACAAAACTCTGCCATAACCTGCCTGCACACACCGCAGGGATACGTATAATCCGTAATCGCTTCTCCCGTTCTCCCGCCTGCTATGGCAATTGCGGAAAATTCTGTTTTACCCTCGCTTACCGCCTTGAAAAAAGCCGTCCGCTCCGCGCAGTTGGTAGGCCCGAACGCCGCGTTTTCAATATTGCAGCCGGTATATACGGAGCCGTCTTCACACAGCAGGGCCGCGCCTACCTGAAAGCCGGAATAAGGCGAATAGGAAAAACCCTTCGCCTGCACCGCCCGCTCTACCAGCTCCTGGAGCTGCTCATCCTTCAAAGTGTTCATAATAATCTCCTCTGCTTCTTTTGAGAAGCTGTATGAATCAAAAACGTAATATACTTTCCGTTACCAGCTTCTGAAAAAGAGGCGCCGCTTTATCTGCCGCCTCCTGCACCTCCGTATGGGTCAGGGGATTCTCATTCAGCCCCGCCGCCAGATTGCTGATGCAGGATATTGCGCACACTTTCATGCCCATATGATTGGCGGTAATCGCCTCCACAGCGGTGCTCATTCCCACAGCATCGGCTCCCAGAATCTTTAGCAGACGGATCTCCGCCGGCGACTCATAGGAAGGACCGGTAAGCTGAGCATAAACACCCTCCTTTATGGGAATCCCAAATTCCTCCGCTACATTTTCGATTATTTTCCGTAAAGAACGGTCATAAATCTCACTCATGTCAGGAAAACGCGGTCCAAATTCTTCCGCGTTCGGCCCAATCAGCGGATTGGGCACAAAACAGGCAATGTGATCTGTCAGCAGCATAAAATCCCCCGCCTTCATCCCGCTTTGGATTCCTCCCGCCGCATTTGTCAAAAATAATGTCTTAACACCCATAAGATGCATCAGCCGGACAGGCAGGACCACATCGGAAACGGCATACCCTTCATAATAATGGACGCGTCCTTTCATACATACAACAGGCTTGTCCTGTAAATAACCAAAAATAAATTTTCCGGCGTGTCCTGCGACTGTGGAAACCGGAAAATCTTCAATTTCACCGTATGAAATCTCAGCCTCCACCTGAATATTGTCCGCAAAGCCTCCAAGACCCGAACCAAGGACAATTCCAACCGCCGGCTGAAAATCTGTTTTTTGCCTGATTACATCAAAACACCTTTTTACTTTTTCGTAGACCAAATTCATAATGCCCCCATAAATCCGCTTAGAAAATACGCTCAAAAACAAAAATACGTTTTTATTGTACTATACATTTTTGAATTTGACCAGTAGAAAAATAAAAGATTATACTAATTAATTTTCTCCCTTTTCGGAACAATGTTCCTGATGCATAAATTTTGAAATATAAAGTATATTTCTACACAGATTACATAATCTTCAACAATCTAACAGTTTTATAAACAGGAAATTTATAGCAAGTGAGTTTGCCCTTACGTTTTCCCTCATGTTATATCCTTTTCTCTCCTGTTACGAACTCTCATAAGGGCAAAAATAAGGGAAAGAAAAACCTGTAACAAATTAAAACACAATATAGACAGACATGAAGAATTGATTGAAATGCTTTCACAATATTTTAGGGAAAGGGTTGCAGACTACTCCCTGCTCGTAATGCGCCTTAAATGCCCTTGCTATTGATGAGCCAGAAGAATCAATTAAAATATAATGTTATACCGCTTGTTATGCGACTGTGTACATCAATGGCCGACTTGTATTCACCATATGAAATGGCATAGAAGTCGAAACAAAGATTTAAAATTAAGCAAAACAGGAAAGGTATTTCTCCATTTATGTGTTATTCTATATACGTAGCTACAAAACCATAAAAAGGGGGTGAAATTAATCGATTACCGAAAAAGCATGCAGGAGAGCCTCGATTATATTGAGGATAATTTGAAGGCTCCTATCACTGCCACGGAGCTTTGCGAGCAGGCAGGTTATTCGTTGTTCCATTATTACAGGCTGTTCCAATCAGCCGTTGGAATATCAGTGATGCAATATATTCTTCGGCGCAGGCTTATTCATGCGATTTATGAAATTCGTTGCGGCTGCAAAAGAATTGATGTGATAATGGAATATGGTTTTGATACCTATGCTGGATTCTACAAAGCTTTTCGGCGCGAATTCGATTGCACTCCCTCCACCTATATAAAAAAAGGGCGGGCTAAACGCCCTTACAAACCGAACTTGTATAAGGAGGACTACATGGTATCTCATAAGAAAGCTTTGGATGTTCTGAAGCACTGGAAATTAGAAAATGAATCAATCTCTGACGTCTACCACGATAGCAATGGAGAAAAAAATAACAGAGCCTTTTATGTCGGCAAAAATTTTATCCTGAAGTTCTCTAAAAATTATGATGAAGTCAAAAACGCAATCGCGCTTTGTAATGCAATAAAAGGCGCTGGCGTGTGTATATCTTCCCCGATCGAAACAACGGATGGGCGGGCATGCGTACAGGACGGCGAACTGTTTTTCTATGTAACTCGACGAATCTCCGGCACACAAATGATTGCCCATGATTTTTATGAAGGAGATTATGTCGCAAAAGCAAGATTTGTTGGTGAAATCATTGGGCAACTGCATCTCATTCTTTGTCAGGCTGAAACATCGGTGAATGACGTAAATCTGTATGAATCCGTAAAGAATTGGGCACTGCCGAAATCAAAAAATATTTTGTCACTTTCGGAGTCATTTTGCCGAGGTTATTTGAATGAATTTGGAAAACTGTATGACAAGCTGCCCAAACAAATCATCCATCGTGATCCGAATCCGTCAAACATTATCGTGTCGCAGGACGAATGGGGCTTTATTGATTTTGAACTGTCGGAGAAAA
>ERZ779637.758-NODE-758-length-18169-cov-7.998068_pt1 | contig 18169 bp, 11 predicted proteins | sample MGYA00514196_ERZ779637 | MGnify/ENA primary metagenome ERZ779637 (study PRJEB29562, sample SAMEA4376700) | mouse gut metagenome | isolation source: Cecum | study: EMG produced TPA metagenomics assembly of the A DSS colitis mouse model was used to assess the...
TAAAACGCCATTTTCAAATACAAGCGTTCTTGCATAATCTCCCCAAATGTTATTCTTTTGAGGACTTAAATCAATCGTGATAATATCATTTTCCTGTACGGTTCTATCCGTCACTTTATAATCTTTGCCTGATACGGAAACGGCAGTTTCATCTCCTGCAAAAACAAACGCGCCAACATCCCAATACCAAAATGAATCTGCGCCATTTTCCAACAAATAATTTTCACACAATGCTTTAATATCTGGTAGATTCATCCCGACTTTAATCATGCCGGCAGCATACTTTATAGTTGCCCGGTTTAAGTTTTGCATTGTGCAATACAAGTCAAGCGTTTCCTTTGCCATGCGATATCCATTGAATAAATGCTGTTTTATCGTCACTGTTGTACCCTGCCTTTCTGTAAAAATCCAATGTACTTTCTTTCTTAGAGCCTGTTAGCAGCATCATTTTATAGCAGTTTTCTTTTAGGGCAATCTCTTTTGCAAAATTCAGGCATTGCGTTGCCAGCCCTCTTTTTCTGAACTTTTCATCAGTTATCACATTTTCAATAAAAGCATACGGCTGCTGGTTGTGAGTCATATTGGGAATGATGACGCAGACACAAGAAGATACGATTTTCCCGTTTTCTTCAGCAACAATCACATGATGATTTTTATCCTGAAAAATATCATCCCAAATCTGTAAAAGTCCAGCCGTTTTTTCCGGCATAGGATTATCATGTAGCTGCATATACAATCTTAATAAACCGTCTAAATCGTTTTTCACTATTTCTCTAATCATATATGGCATCCTTCCTTATTATTACGATTCATTCGGATAGTATTGATTCCCCAATTGGCTGATATCACGCAAAGCAAAGCCGTTTCAAATAATTATGTCCGGGGATTATACGACTTTGCAAACTTTCTAAAATAATCTGTTCTCGTCTATAATACCACATTCTTTGGTATTTATCATTAAGAATTTATTATGTATGGTAAAGAACGGAAGTCTGTTTCGCCCCTCGGTCTTTGCTTTTAACGGTCCGTTGTTCTGCAGGGAACACATGGATGCACTAATTGCAATATGTCTGATAATTATAGGATGCTGGAATGAAATAACAGAATATAGGAGGGGGATTTATGAAATGATAAATTATCTGACAATTCAAGGGAAAAAAGTTATTTACAAGCAAGGGAAAAAGGTGTATAGTATTCTCTAGCAAGTCGCAACGGAGCGCAGGAAGGGCTCAGTGCGGCTTTTTTTATGTGCAGCTCCGTGCAGAAGAAGTATGCCGCCAAAGCTGGTGGGTGCCCGATGGAATATGGGAGAGAGGAGAGGAAAGAGTATGTTTGATGTAAAAAAGACAGTACCGCAGGCGCCGCTTTACCGGAAGGAATTTGAACACGATAACTGCGGAATCGGTGCCTGTGTCAATATTAAAGGGAAAAAGAGCCATGAAACGGTGGAAAATGCGCTGAAAATCGTGGAGAACCTGGAGCACAGAGCAGGAAAGGATGCGGAGGGGAAGACCGGGGACGGTGTGGGAATCTTAACGCAGGTGCCGCATAAGTTCCTGTTGAAAGTAACGAAACCCCTCGGCATAGAGCTGGGCGCGGAGCGGGAGTACGGCGTGGGAATGTTTTTCTTTCCGCAGGATGAAATGAAAAGGAACCGGGCAAGGAAAATGTTTGAAATCATTGTGGAAAAAGAGGGGCTTGAGTTCCTTGGCTGGCGCAAGGTGGACATCGTTCCTTCCGTACTCGGCCACAAGGCGGTGGAATGTATGCCTTATATCATGCAGGGTTACGTGAAGAAACCCGCCCATGTGGAAAAAGGGCTTGCGTTTGACCGGATGCTCTATATCGTGCGGCGTGTGTTCGAGCAGTCCGGTGACAATACGTATGTCGTTTCCCTTTCGAGCAGGACGGTGGTATATAAGGGTATGTTCCTGGTGGGGCAGCTTCGTACCTTTTTTATGGATTTGCAGGATCGGGATTACGAATCGGCAATCGCCATTGTGCATTCCCGTTTTTCCACGAACACCAATCCGAGCTGGGAGCGGGCGCATCCGAACCGCTTTATCGTGCATAACGGGGAAATCAATACCATCCGCGGCAATGCGGACAAGATGCTTGCCCGTGAGGAAAACATGGAATCCGAACACCTCCACGGACAGCTCCATAAAGTGCTTCCGGTGGTCAACGCTTCCGGTTCCGATTCCGCCATGCTGGATAATACGCTGGAATTTCTCGTGATGAGCGGCATGGACCTGCCGCTTGCGGTGATGATTACGATTCCCGAGCCATGGGCAAACAACAAGACCATGAATCAGCATAAGAAGGACTTTTACCAGTATTACGCAACCATGATGGAGCCTTGGGACGGTCCGGCATCCATTCTTTTCTCCGACGGCGATATTATGGGGGCAGTGCTTGACCGGAACGGTCTGCGCCCTTCCCGCTATATGATTACCGCCGGCGACCAGCTCATTCTTTCCTCGGAAGTGGGCGTACTGGACATCGACCCGACGAAAATCGTGGTAAAAGAAAGGCTGCGTCCGGGCAAGATGCTGTTGGTGGATACCGTAAAGGGCAAGGTTATTGACGATGAGGAATTAAAGGAAAAATATGCCTGTGCCCAGCCTTACGGCGAATGGCTGGACAGCAATCTGGTATCCTTAAAGGAGCTTAAGATTCCCAACAAAAGGGTGCCGGAATTTTCCTGTGAGGAACGGCAGCGGATGCAGAAAGCCTTCGGCTATTCCTATGAGGAATTAAAAACCAGTATCCTTCCCATGGCGAAGAACGGCAGTGAAGCCATTGCAGCGATGGGCGTGGATACCCCGATTCCGGTTTTGAGTAAGACGTACCATCCGCTGTTCCATTATTTTAAGCAGCTTTTTGCGCAGGTGACGAACCCGCCCATCGATGCCATCCGCGAGGAAGTGGTGACTTCCACCACGATTTACATCGGTACGGAAGGGAATCTGCTGGAGGAATCCCCGAAGAACTGTAATATATTGAAAGTCAACAATCCGATTCTCACCAACACGGATATCATGAAGATTAAGGACATGAAGGCGGACGGATTTAAGGTGGGGGTAGTGCCGATTACCTATTACAAAAATACCAGCCTGGAGCGTGCCATCGAGCGGCTGTTTGTGGAAGTGGACCGGGTATACCGGGAGGGCGTCAACATCCTGATTCTTTCCGACCGGGGCGTGGATGAAAACCATGTGGCAATTCCGTCCCTTTTGGCGGTATCGGCGTTAAACCAGCATTTGGTGCGGACCAAAAAGAGGACCGGCGTGGCGCTGATTTTGGAATCCGGCGAGCCCAGGGAGGTACATCACTTTGCCACCCTGCTTGGGTACGGCGCCTGTGCCATCAACCCTTATCTGGCGCAGGAGTCCATCCGGGAACTCATTGACAACCGGATGCTGGATAAGGATTATTATGCGGCGGTGGATGATTATAATCATGCGATTCTGCATGGTATCGTGAAAATTGCATCCAAAATGGGTATTTCCACCATCCAGTCCTATCAGGGGTCGCAGATTTTTGAGGCAATAGGTATGGACTATGGGATGGTGCACAAATATTTTACCAACACGGTCTGCCGTGTGGGAGGCATTACAATCGAAGATATCGAGAAGCAGACGGATGTCCTGCATTCCAAGGCGTTTGACCCGCTGGGGCTGGAATCCGACCTGACGCTGGACAGCCTGGGACATCATAAGATGCGCAGCGGTGCGGATGAACACCTGTATAATCCGGCGACCATCCATTTACTGCAGGAGTCCACGAAGCGGGGCGACTATGAAATGTTCAGGCAGTATACCGCACTGGTCAATGACGAAACTTCCGTCAAGAACCTGCGGGGGCTGATGGACTTTAATTATCCGAAGAAAAGCATTCCCCTGGAGGATGTGGAAAGCGTGGATTCCATCGTGACGCGGTTCAAGACGGGCGCCATGTCTTACGGCTCAATTTCCAAGGAAGCCCATGAAACGATGGCAATCGCCATGAACCGGCTTCACGGAAAGTCCAATTCCGGCGAAGGCGGTGAAGATTTGGACAGATTGACCGTAGGAGTCGATGGCATGGACCGCTGCTCGGCGATTAAGCAGGTGGCGAGCGGACGGTTTGGCGTGACCAGCCGTTATCTGGTCAGTGCAAAGGAAATCCAGATTAAGATGGCACAGGGGGCGAAGCCGGGAGAAGGCGGGCACCTGCCAGGCGGTAAGGTATACCCGTGGATAGCCAAAACAAGACACTCCACGCCAGGCGTCGGGCTGATTTCCCCTCCGCCCCACCATGATATTTATTCCATCGAGGATTTGGCGGAACTGATTTATGACTTGAAAAATTCCAATAAGGATGCGAGGATTTCCGTGAAACTGGTATCCGAGGCGGGCGTGGGAACCGTTGCAGCGGGCGTGGCGAAGGCGGGCGCGCAGGTCATTTTAGTCTCCGGCTACGACGGGGGTACCGGCGCGGCACCGCGCAATTCCATCCACAATGCAGGGCTTCCGTGGGAGCTGGGATTGGCGGAAACCCATCAGACTTTAATTATGAACGGACTGCGCAATAAGGTGCGCATCGAGACGGACGGGAAACTGATGAGCGGACGGGACGTGGCGGTTGCGGCGATTCTCGGTGCGGAGGAATTCGGGTTTGCCACCGCGCCCCTGGTTACCATGGGCTGCGTCATGATGCGGGTCTGCAACCTGGATACCTGTCCGGTGGGCGTGGCGACGCAGAACCCGAAGCTGCGCAGGAACTTTAAGGGCAAGCCGGAGTACGTGATGAATTTCATGAAATTCATTGCGCAGGAACTGCGGGAATATATGGCAAAGCTGGGTGTACGCACCGTGGATGAGCTGGTAGGACGTACGGATTTGCTCAAAATAAAGGAAACGCTGACGGACAGCCAAAGAAAGGTGGACTTAACCCAGATTCTTTCCAACCCCTATGAAGGAAGCAGGGAGAAGGTGACGTTTGACCAGAAACGGGTATATGATTTCCATTTGGAGCGGACGTTGGATGAAAAAGTGCTGCTGCGGCAGCTTTCCGGCGCTATTGACAAAGGGACGGGAAGAAGCATAGAAGTGGATGTGAAGAATACTGACCGCGCGTTCGGAACGATTCTCGGCTCGGAAATTACCAGGAGACTGGGGGATGATGTGGCGGAAGACACATACCGCGTCCTCTGCAAAGGGGCTGGCGGACAGAGTTTCGGCGCGTTTATTCCAAAGGGGCTGACCCTGGAACTTGTGGGAGAGAGCAACGATTATTTCGGGAAAGGGTTATCCGGCGGAAAACTGATTGTTTATCCTCCGGCGGGCAGCCGGTTTAAACCGGAGGAAAACATCATTATAGGAAACGTGGCGCTTTACGGCGCTACCAGCGGTAAGGCATTTATTAACGGCGTGGCGGGCGAACGGTTCTGCGTGCGCAATTCAGGCGCACATGCGGTGGTGGAAGGCGTGGGCGACCACGGCTGCGAATATATGACCGGGGGACGTGTGGTCGTTTTGGGACCTACCGGAAAGAATTTTGCGGCAGGCATGAGCGGAGGTATCGCTTATGTGCTGGACGAAAACAGGGATTTGTACATCCGCCTGAATAAGGAAATGGTTTCTTCCCATGAGCTGACAAACAAGTATGACGTGTTGGAATTAAAGGAAATGATTAAGGAACACGTAGCGCTGACCAATTCGGTTAAAGGAAAGGAAATTTTGGACCACTTTAAGGATTACCTGCCGAAATTCAAAAAAATCATTCCTTATGATTACGAACGGATGCAGACTGCCATCGTGCAGATGGAGGAAAAAGGGCTGAGTGCGGAGCAGGCACAGATTGAAGCATTTTATGCGAATCAGGGAAAGTAGCATATGGGGAGGTCTGCACCCTGCACAGTATGGAAAGGGTGCAGGTCTGACCATGATGACTGGAAAAGGACCGCAAAATGACAGTGGCAGCGGGAAAGGAGTGTAGGGAGAAATGGGAAAACCAACGGGTTTTATGGATTATAAAAGGGAAGTTTCCAAGGCGGCGCAGCCGAAGGATAGGATTAAGGATTTTAACGAGTTCCATGAGCATCTGCCGCAGGAGAAGCAGCAGATGCAGGGGGCAAGGTGCATGGAGTGCGGGGTGCCGTTCTGCCAGGCGGGCATGAATATCTGCGGGATGACTTCGGGATGTCCGCTGCATAACCTGGTGCCGGAGTGGAACGATTTGGTGTATACGGGCAACTGGAAACAGGCATATAACCGATTAAAGAAGACGAACAGCTTCCCGGAGTTTACTTCACGGGTCTGTCCGGCGTTATGTGAGGCGGCGTGCACCTGCGGGCTGAACGGGGAGCCTGTGGCCACGAAGGAAAACGAGTATGCGATTATCGAGAATGCCTATGCGGAGGGATATGCGGCGGCGAAGCCGCCCAAGGTACGCACGGGAAAAAGGGTTGCGGTGGTAGGAAGCGGCCCGGCGGGACTGGCAGTGGCGGACCAGTTGAACAAACGCGGGCATTCGGTGACGGTATATGAGCGGTCCGACCGGATTGGGGGTCTGTTAATGTACGGGATACCGAATATGAAGCTGGAGAAGAAGATTGTGGAACGCAAGGTGAAGATTATGGAGGAAGAAGGCGTGACCTTTCTTACCGGAACGGATGTGGGAAAGGACGTGAAAGCGGAAGCGCTGCTAAAAGAGTACCATAAGGTGGTGCTTGCCTGCGGCGCCTCCAATCCCAGGGACATCCAGGCGGCAGGCAGAGATGCCAAGGGGATTTACTTTGCCGTGGATTTCCTGAAAGCAAATACGAAAAGTCTTTTGGATTCCCGTTTAGAGGACGGGAAATACGTGAACGCCAGGGACAAGAACGTGGTCATTATCGGCGGCGGCGATACGGGCAACGACTGTGTGGGGACGGTAATCCGCCACGGCTGTAAGTCAGTGACCCAAATCGAAATGATGCCGAAAGCGCCGGATACGAGAGCGGAGAACAATCCGTGGCCGGAGTGGCCGAAAGTATGCAAAACGGATTACGGCCAGGAGGAAGCCATTGCGGTATTCGGTCACGACCCGCGCATTTACGAGTCCACGGTAAAGGAATTTGTGAAAGATAAGAACGGCAGTTTAAAGGCGGTAAAAACCGTAAAGCTGGCGTGGGAAAAAGAAGAAGCCACAGGGCGTATGGTAAGGAAAGAAGTGGAGGGAAGCGAGCAGACCCTTCCGGCGGAAATTGTCCTAATTGCGGCGGGGTTTTTGGGAACTCAGAAGTATGTGTCGGATGCCTTTAAGGTGGAACTGGACGGGAGGACAAACGTGAAAACCGCAGCGGGGGCTTATGAAACCACGGCGAAGAACGTATTTGTGGCAGGCGACATGCACAGAGGGCAGTCTTTGGTGGTATGGGCCATCCGGGAAGGCAGGGAAGCGGCGCGGGCAGTGGACGAAAGCCTGATGGGGTACAGTAATCTTATGGTGCAGTAGTATGGATTCAGGGCGGAATAAGCGGACCGGGAAGGGGTCCGCTTATTCCGTTTTGCGGCGTTTTGCGGCTGGGGGTGCCGGCCGGCTTTCGTGCAGGAGGGAAGTGAATAACCCGGCGGCCTTGGACAGAGGATGTTCCCCGGACAGTACGAGACAGATGCGGCGGGACGGAAGCGTTTCCCGGAGGAAAAGCCGGAAAATTTTCCCCTCCCGCAGTTTTTGACTGGCAAAGTCAAACGGTACAAATCCTATGCCGAGGTTGTTTTCCGCCATGGGGGTGATCAGGTCCACGGTTTCCAGCTCGATGTCCGGTGCGAGGACTGCGCCGTGGGAAAGGAAGAAATGCTCCAAAAACTGCCGCGTAACGGAAGCGGGTTCCATGCAGATAAGCGGATAGGTGCACAGATCCTGTATGGACAGGGGATGGGAGCACAGCCCGGCGTATTTAGGCCCTCCAATCAGAATGTCCTGGAATTCGGTGAGCGGGTAAACCCGGTAGCCGTTTAGGGGTTCGGATGCCGTGACGATAATGGCAAAGTCAATGAGCCCCGTGTCCAGCGCCCTTAGGGTGGCGGGGGTATTGTTATTGGAAATTTTCAGTTTGATGTGGGGATAATTTTCCTTAAATTGTTTTAAATGGGGCAGGAGGTAGTGGTGCAGCGTGGTTCCGGTTGCGCCGATGCGGACGGTTCCGTCGGTGAGTTTCATAAGGGCGCTTAATTCATTTTCGGCTTCCCAAAGGTGTCGGCAGGCAACGGAAACATGGCGGAAAAGCAGTTCCCCTTCGGGGGTTAGGGTTACGCCCTTTTTGGAGCGGCAAAACAGGATGCAGTTTAACTCCCTTTCCATACTGCTGATGCATTGGCTGACGGTGGGCTGGGAAAGGTAGAGGGCGCGGGCGGCAGCAGTGATGCTGCCTTGTTTGGCGACGTGGTAGAATACTTTGTAGGAATCAAAACTTACGGACATGGGGGCTCCTTTCTTTTTTGGGGGGGATTTGGATATGCTTCTGTTTGGAGGGTGTGGCGGCACTCCGGGGCAGGTATTTACCATAGATATATTCTATGGATGAGGTAATAAATATTAATTTTATTAATGCATGTAAAAGTAGTATAATACTTTGAGGTCGGGATGTAAAGCAGGAGGTTATTGGCTGTGGAGCGGGTAGTTGCCATAGGGTTACTGTTTGGCGGTCAATGTTATTTAGTTTGGAAAGGAGTATGGCGGTGGTATGGTTAAGGATTTGACGGAGGGGTCTCCAAGAAGGGTGTTATGGCAGTTTACGATTCCCATGTTTGTGAGCGTGGTTTTCCAGCAGTTGTATAATATTGCGGACAGTATCATTGCAGGGCAGTTCGCGGGGGAAGATGCGCTGGCGGCGGTGGGGGCTTCCTATCCGGTTACAATGATTTTTATGGCGATTGCGGTGGGGAGCAACATCGGATGTTCGGTGGTGATTTCCAATCTGTTTGGGGCAAAAAAGTATAAAGAGATGAAAACCGCGGTGTATACGACGCTGGCAACCGCATTTGTCCTGTCCGTGGTACTGACGGTGTCGGGGCTTTTGGGAACCGGGGGATTGATGGCGGTGATACGCACACCGGAGAATATTTTTGCGGACGGGGCGCTTTACCTGGGAATTTATATCGGCGGTTTTACGTTTCTGTTCCTGTATAATGTGGCAACCGGTATTTTCTCGGCATTGGGGGATTCCAGGACGCCGCTTTATTTCCTGATTGCGTCTTCCCTTGGAAATATTCTGCTGGATTATATTTTCGTGGCGGTTTGCGGCTGGGGGGTTGCAGGCGTAGCGTGGGCAACGTTTGCGGCGCAGGGAATTGCCTGTGTGCTGGCACTGTTTACCATGAAAAGGAGACTGGACGGGGTAAAGACGGAAGGAGGGAGCGAATTTTTCTCCTGGGAAATGCTGCGGAGGATTGGGCAGATTGCGGTTCCTTCCATATTACAGCAGAGTTTTGTGTCGGTGGGGAACATTTTCATCCAGGGGCTGGTGAACAGTTACGGTTCTTCTGTGATTGCCGGGTATTCGGCGGCGGTGAAACTGAATACGTTTGCCATTACCAGCTTTACCACACTGGGAAACGGGATTTCCAATTTTACGGCACAAAATCTTGGGGCAGGGAAGGGAGAACGGGTCAGGGAAGGCTTCCGTGCAGGAATCCAAATGGCCGTTATAGTGGTGGCAGTTTTCTTTGCAGCGTTTTTCCTAAACCGGGAAAGGATGGTACGGCTGTTCATGGGAGAAGAAAGTACGATGGCGTTATCTACGGGAATGGTTTTTCTGGAGATTGTGTCGCCTTTTTATATCATCATCTCCGTGAAACTGCTGGCGGACGGTGTGCTGCGCGGCGCAGGGGCGATGCGGCAGTTTATGGCATCCACGTTTACCGATTTGGTACTGCGGGTGGTACTGGCATTTCTCCTGTCCGGGGTATCCGGTTCCATCGGGATATGGCTGTCCTGGCCCGTGGGATGGGGTGTGGCGGCGGTGATGTCGGTGGTATTTTACCGGAAGTTAAAGCTGGAGCTTGCATGAAGGCATGGATACCGGAATGGGCAGTCCGGCATCGTCGGGCAGCCGTTTTTGCAGCATATATTAAGCGGGCAGGGGATTGTTTTCCCCTGCCCGCCGTGCCGTACGCCTGTCAGATTTGTTTTGGTTTACAATAACTGGAGTCCTGCTTCCAGCGCTGCTTTCATGACGTCTTCCGGCCAAAGGGAACATTGGACTTCGCCGATGTGCGCTTTGCGCAGGAAAAACATACAGATACGGGACTGGCCGATGCCGCCGCCGATGGTGTAAGGGAGTTCTTCCTTAATAATGGACTGTTGGAACGGAAGATCCGCCCGTTCGGGGCAGCCGGCTTTTTCCAACTGGGACAGCAGGGAATCTTTGTCCACACGGATTCCCATGGAGGAAAGTTCCAGTGCGATGTCCAAAACCGGATAATAGACAACGATATCCGCGTTTAACGCCCAGTCGTCGTAGTCCGGGGCGCGTCCGTCGTGCTTTTCGCCGGATTCCAGCAAATCGCCAATCTGCATGATGCAGACGGCGCCTTTTGCCTTGCTGATGTAATATTCCCGTTCTTTCGGACTGTATTCGGGAAACATTTCTTCCAATTCCTTTGTAGTAATGAAGAAAATGTCATGGGGAAGTATTTCCTCTATGTAATCGTATTGGATGGCGAGGTACTTCTCCGTTTTGCGCAGAACTTTGTATACGGTGCGCACCACGTCCTTCAAGGTATCGAGGTTGCGTTCCTCTTTGGTAATGATTTTTTCCCAGTCCCATTGGTCCACGTAAATGGAATGGATGTTATCCGTTTCCTCGTCCCGCCGTATGGCGCTCATGTCCGTGTAAAGCCCTTCCCCTATGGCAAAGCCGTATTTCTGCAATGCATAACGTTTCCATTTGGCAAGGGAATGGACGATTTCCGCCTGTGCATCTTCCTGTTCGCGGATGCCGAATGTAACCGGGCGTTCCACGCCGTTTAAGTTGTCGTTCAGCCCGGAGCCGGGGGTAACAAACAGGGGCGCCGATACGCGTAAAAGGTTCAGCCGTTCGGCGAGCAGGCTTTGAAAGAAATCCTTGACGGTTTTGATGCCGATTTGTGTGTCGTGCAGGTTCAGTGCCGACTTATAATCTTTGGGTATTATGAAATGATTCATGGTTATATTGACCTCGCTTTTGCTTAAATAGATTCATTACTATTTAAACGCTTTTTGTGGAAGATTGCAAGGGGGTATGGAACTTTTTATTTGATTTGGGCAACAATGCGGCATGGACTGTTACACAAAACAGAACAAATGTTTGAAAAAAACTATTGATAATTCCGGCGGTATGTGATAAGATATAGCAAACAAGTGTTCGGCGCATAAAGAAAACGGGGATGAAGAAGATGGTACAGCTAAAGGTAACGGAAGAACAGGGAATTATGGAGAAGTTGGGGATCCTTACGGATGCGGCGAAATATGATGTGGCATGTACTTCCAGCGGTGTGGACCGCAGGGGAGACGGAACAGGCATGGGGAATACGCTGGCTGCGGGAATCTGCCATTCTTTTGGTACGGACGGGCGGTGCATTTCCCTGTTAAAAATATTGTTTACCAATGAATGCATTTATGACTGTAAATATTGCATCAACCGGAAATCCAATGATGTGCCGAGGGCTTCCTTCACGCCGGATGAAGTGTGTACGCTGACCATGGAATTTTATAAGAGAAACTATATTGAAGGTCTGTTTTTGAGTTCGGGAATCCTGTATCATCCTGATTTTACGATGGAGCTGATTTACCAAACGGTGTATAAACTGCGTCAGGAATGCCGCTTTCAGGGGTATGTCCATGTGAAGGCGATTCCGGGCGCAGATCCGGCGTTAATCCAAAAGACGGGTTTTTTGGCGGACAGGATGAGCGTGAACCTGGAACTGCCGACTGCGGAGAGTCTTTGCCGTTTGGCGCCGAACAAACACCGGAAAAATATACTTGCGCCGATGCGGCAAATACAGAACGGGATTCATGCGAATAAAAATGAACTGACGCTGTACCGGAGCGCACCGCGGTTCGTTGCGGCGGGGCAGTCCACACAAATGATTGTGGGGGCGACGCCGGAGAATGATTTCCAGATTATGAGCGTAGCGGAGAACCTGTACCGGAAATTTGAATTGAAAAGGGTATTTTATTCCGCTTTTGTGAAGGTGAATGAGGATAAGGAACTGCCTGCATTGGCGGAGGGACCGCCGCTGTTGCGGGAACACAGACTGTATCAGGCGGACTGGCTGCTTCGGTTTTACGGCTTTACGGCAGATGAGCTTTTGAGTGAGAAGCGCCCGAATTTTAATATTATGCTGGACCCGAAAGCGGATTGGGCGCTGCGGCATTTGGAGCTGTTTCCCGTGGAAATCAACCGTGCGGATTACCAAATGCTTCTCCGGATACCGGGGATAGGGGTAAAGAGCGCACAGAGAATTGTGCGTGCAAGGAAAAACGGTGTCCTGCGTTTTGAGGACCTGAAAAAAATAGGGGTAGTGCTGAAACGTGCCCTGTATTTCATTACCTGCGGCGGACGGATGATGTACAACACGAAGGTGGAGGAAGATTACATTACGAGGAACCTGTTGAACGTGGAGGAGAAACTTCCGTTTGACAAAGATGGGATGACTTACCGGCAGTTATCTTTATTTGACGATATGAAGGTTACCATGCCGCCAAGGCAGGAAGATCTGCCCAAAACGGTTTTGGGACAGATATGAGTGCGGCACCGGCGGTTCCGGGTCAGGAAAAGAAGCAAAAGGACAATTGGAAGCAAAGGGAAAGGACGGACAGTATGGAAGAATATTTTCTCATATGCAGGGATTCGCCGGAGGGGATTTTTACGGGAATCTATGAGGCTTATGCTATGCGCAGGCCCCATGATTCCATCCATATCCAGGTGGGGGAGGAAGAAAACCTGCGGCTTTTTGCCGTATACCGTCATGTGGAACCGGACCGGGAGAAATCCCTTAGGGTTTCCGCAACGCTGGAACGCCGGTTGGGAGCGGAAGCGTATATTGAGATATGCTGTGCCCTTGCCGCGCAGGACGGAGAGAAGGGGGAGGCGGTTTATAAGACCGTGGTATGCGGCTTTAAAAGGAAAGACGGACGCCAGGTGATGGGGGACCTTTCCAATCCTTATGTGCATAAAGTGTTTGAACTGGCGCGCAGTGTGAAAAACGAAGCACACCATTGGAAGGAGTTCCTGCGCTTCCAGGAGCTGGAGGGAGGAATGCTGTTTTCCAAAATAGGACCGAAGAACAATGTGCTTACCTTCCTTATGCCCCACTTTTCCGACCGGCTCCCGCTATTGAATTTCATGATATACGATGAGAACAGGAACCTGTTTGCCGTACATCCGGCATCCGGGGAATGGTATCTTGTTTCGGATATGCAGGTCAGGGAGGAAAGATTCCAAACATATTCCGGTGATGAAACGAAGTACCAGGAACTGTTTCGTCATTTCTGCAAAACCATCGCAATAAAAGAACGGAAAAACTTAAAACTCCAACGGAACATGCTGCCGTTATGGTTCCAAGAATATATGGTGGAATTTGGGGAATAATTATCAATATGTGATTTGTCCCTACCGTTGGGTGAAGCTGTTATTGTGCATGTTTACGAAAGTTGGCAGCGGTCGGCAGTTCTTTACAGTCATATTTAAAATTATTGCCAAAAACTGACAAATCTGACAATTATGGACACAAAATTTACACTTTACTTTTGGAAAATATGGGATATAATACATTCATAACAAAAAGGAACACAAAAACATTTTTGCAGAAAGGGTGGTGTAGTTATGATGAAACGTAAAATTATGCTAAAGCCCGATGAAGTAAAAGACTTTGTGAATGCCGCGTCGAAATGTGACTTCGACATTGATATTGCGTATAACAGGTATGCAGTGGATGCAAAGTCGATTGTTGGTGTCTTCGGGCTTGATTTCAGTCAGATTCTGACCGTGTCTTATTCGGGTCATGATGCTGATTTTGAGCAGTTTATGTCGAGGCTGGCAGTCGCATGCTAAGCATTTTCCAAACATGCTTTATGGAATGGGTGTAGTAATTGGTATGAGGAACTTCAGGGAAGGGAAGAAAATTTGACTCCCCATGTGAGATAGGTTAGACTATTTCCATGGGGGGCTTTTTTTGTTTCATGGGATTTTTATGGTGTATCCAAAAGAAGCTGCGGTTTGGGAGAAGCCGGACGGAAAACGGAATGGGATGATTAATGCATAAAACGGGAGGGATACGTAAGAGGCATGGATGGGGAAAGCAGGAAGACGGAAATACATATTTCAGTGCGTAATCTGGTGGAATTCGTGCTGCGGGAAGGAGATATCGACAACAGGCGGGGAGCCATGCCGGAAAATGCCATGCAGGAGGGCGGGCGCATCCATCGGATGATACAGAAACGCATGGGGGCGGATTACCGGGCGGAAGTGCCGTTAAAATATGGTTATGAAACGGATGCTTATACCATAGTGGTGGAAGGGCGGGCGGACGGAATCTTTACCGGGGCCGGAGAAATCGTGGAGCCGTCCGTAACGGTGGACGAAATAAAGGGGACCTACCGGGAGCTTGCCAAAATGAAAGGCGCGGTCCCGGTTCATTTGGCACAGGCGAAATGTTATGCCTATATTTACGCCAAACAGAAAGGGCTTGGCAGCATACGGGTACAGATGACATACTGCAATATGGATACGGAGGAAATCCGGTATTTTCATTCTTCCTATACGTCCGGGGAGCTGGAGGAGTGGTTTATGGGGGTGATGGAGCAGTACCGCAGGTGGGCGGATTTTGAGACGGACTGGAAAAAGCGGCGGCAGAAGTCGGCAAAGAAGCTGCAGTTTCCTTTTGCATACCGGGAAGGGCAGAAAGACCTTGTTACCTATGTATACCGGACCATATACCATGGGCGGAAGCTCTTTATCGAAGCGCCAACGGGAGTGGGAAAAACCATATCCACGGTATTTCCTGCGGTAAAGTCCATGGGGGAAGGACGCGGGGACCGGATATTTTATCTGACGGCAAAGACCATCACGCGGACGGTGGCGGAGGAAGCCTTTGCCCTGCTGCGGGAACAGGGACTGGAATTTAAGACGGTGATGCTGACCGCCAAGGACAAAATTTGTTTTATGGAGGAAACCGAGTGTAACCCGGAATATTGTCCATATGCGAAGGGGCATTATGACCGTGTGAACGATGCCATTTATGATTTATTGACTCATTCGGACAATTTTGGCAGGGATGCGGTGGAGGAATACGGGAGAAAACACCGGGTCTGCCCTTTTGAGATGTGTTTGGATGTCAGTCTGTTTGCTGACGGGATTATTTGTGATTATAATTATCTGTTTGATCCGCATGTGTACCTGAAACGTTTCTTTGGCGATGGGAGCAGGGGGGATTTCCTCTTTTTGGTGGATGAGGCCCATAACCTGGTAGACAGGGGGCGGGAGATGTACAGCGCAGTGATGTGCAAAGAGGATTTTTTAAAACTGAAAAAGACCATGAAGGGGCTGGATTCCAATATGGAACGGCAGTTGGAGAAATGCAACCGGGAACTGCTTACGTTAAAGAGGGAATGCGAAACATACCGGATTGAGGAGTATACCGCCCCTTTTGTCATGGCATTGCAAAGGCTGTGCAGTACATTGGAACGTTACCTGGAGGAACATGAAAAGCCGGATGCTTTCCATACGAAGGAAATATGGAGCCAAGTCTTGGAATTTTATTTTGAAGTAACCCATTTTTTGGATATTTATGAGCGTGTGGATGAAAATTATGTGGTCTATTCGGAAATGAGGGAGGACGGTTCCTTTATCTTAAAACTTTTTTGCGTGAATCCGTCCAAAAATCTATCGGAATGCATGAAAAAGGGAAGGAGTACGATTCTTTTCTCCGCAACGCTGCTTCCCATCCGTTATTATAAGGAGCTTTTGGGGGCGGAAGAAGGGGATTACGAGGTGTATGCGCAGTCCGTTTTCGATGCGGGGCGCAGGGCGTTGTTTGTTGGCGGCGATGTGACCAGCAAATATACGAGGAGAACCAGGGCGGAGTATTATAATATTGCTTCCTATATTCATGAAATTGTAAAGAACAGGCACGGAAATTATATGGTCTTTTTTCCATCCCATACTTTCCTGCAGCAGGTTTACGGGGTTTTCATGGACACGTTTTATGACGGAGACTGCATGGAGTGCGTGGTACAGGAGGAACGCATGGATGAGAAGGAGAGGGAGGAATTTTTGCAGCGTTTTTCCGGTAGCTGCGGTTATGGAATAACTGCGGCAGTCCATACGGAAAGGGAAGCCGGAAGGGAAAGAATCCTGATTGCCTTCTGCGTACTTGGCGGAATCTTCAGCGAGGGAATTGATTTAAAGGAAGACCGCCTGATTGGGGCAGTAATCGTCGGTACCGGGCTGCCGCAGGTCTGTAACGAAAGGGAGATTCTCAAGAACTACTTCGACGGAAGGGGGGAAAGCGGGTTTGATTATGCGTACCGCTATCCGGGAATGAATAAAGTCTTACAGGCGGCGGGACGGGTCATCCGTACCGCAAGGGATGTGGGAATCGTGGCGCTTTTGGATGAAAGGTTCTTAAACCGTGCCTACCAGAGAATGTTCCCAAGGGAATGGGAAACATATGAAAGCGTGACGGTGGACGGAATCGCCAAACGGGTGGAGCGTTTTTGGGATGAGTGGCTGTAAAATGCCGTCATATGCAGTCCGCACCGGTTTTTCTACGGGGCGGATAAGCGTGCGATTTCCTCTTTGTAAGGAGGCAGGAGTTTGGACGGGTCCTCACTGCCCGGACGGTAAGGGGTTTCCAGGATTTTGGGGATGTCCTCAAATGCAGGGTGGTGTACAATCCGGTGCAGCGCTTCAAAACCGATATAACCGTCCCCAATATTGGCATGGCGGTCTTTTCCGGCGCCGCAGGGGTTTTTGCTGTCGTTGATATGGAGGACGGCAACCTTGTCAATACCAATCAGGCGGTCCAGTTTTGCAAGAATTCCGTCAAAATCGTGGATTATGTCATACCCGGAATCGTGCATGTGGCAGGTGTCAAGGCAGACGCGCAGTTTGTCATTGTGACCAACCTGGTCAAAAATGGCTGCCAGTTCTTCGAAACTTCTGCCGATTTCCGAGCCTTTCCCCGCCATAGTTTCCAGCGCGATGTGGCAGGGGGTATCCTTGGTCAGTATTTCATTGAGCCCTTCCGCAATTTTGCGGATGCCTGCTTCGGGACCGGCGCCCACATGCGCGCCGGGATGCAGTACCAGCGTATGGCTTCCCATGGCGGCGGTCCGTTCCACGTCCATGGACAGGAAATCCACGGCAAGGCGGAAGGTTTCCGTGTTTACGCTGTTGCCGAGATTAATGATGTAGGGGGCATGGATGACCGGTTCCGTGATATGGTGCTCCGCCATGTATGCCAAAGCCGCATCGATGTTCAGTTCCCCGGTTGGTTTTCGTTTCGTGTTCTGCGGCGCACCGGTAAATACCATGAAAGTATTGGCACCATAGGAAAATGCTTCTTTGGCGGAGCCAAGAAACATTTCTTTCCCTTTCATGCCGACATGAGAGCCTAATTTTAACATATACATTCCTCTTTTCTTCTTTATAATATGGTACTTCTGATTATAGCATGGCGGAAGGAATATGGGAATAGTATGGGGACGTAAAGGAAATATTGTAAAGTGACGTTAAAAAAACCGCTAATATGATTTTAGAGTCAGTAGAAATGACACAAATGTCATATGTGGATAACTCGGTGGAAATTGGGGATTTCTTTTCGGAAAATGTCAAAATAGGGAAAGCGACCGTCATTTTCCTTTGGTTTTTGTTTATAGAGGACAGAAAAATGGTACCGAATCGGTCAATATGGGAATGATGTGGGAAAAAGAGAGGAAAAGCAAAAGTTACAGTCGGGCGGAAATGTTATGTTCGTGGGTGAGTGCGGACGCAAAAGCCAGGAGCGGGGTCCCCTGCCCGGTTTGTCCCTGCCTCCCTGCGCTTCCCCTGCCGGCATCTGTTCAAACCTGATGGCAAAAATGGGCTATTTCTAATTGTGTCCAGCCGTCGGTTTCTGACCACGGCGGCGAAACTCCTCACAAGGTATTTCCCGTT
>ERZ779637.759-NODE-759-length-18159-cov-8.032866_pt1 | contig 18159 bp, 18 predicted proteins | sample MGYA00514196_ERZ779637 | MGnify/ENA primary metagenome ERZ779637 (study PRJEB29562, sample SAMEA4376700) | mouse gut metagenome | isolation source: Cecum | study: EMG produced TPA metagenomics assembly of the A DSS colitis mouse model was used to assess the...
TCCCATAAATCAAGGTTTGAGCAGTAAAAAATCAGGTAGTTTTTGACACTACCATGATATTTAAGGAGGAAAAGAAGATGGCAGTTTCATTTATTCGTGTGGATGACCGTATGATTCATGGACAGACCTGCACCAGATGGGCATTGGAATATCCTTGTGACGGACTGATTGCGGTAAATAATGCGGCGGCGGGTAATTCCGTCCTAAAGGCGGCATATAAGAGCGCCAGCGGAAAAAAGACTTTTGTGTGGACGCTGGAGGAATTTAAGGAAAAGAGTAAAAAGGTACTGGAGTCCAAGGACCAGTATTTCCTGATTACCAAAAACCCGTTGGACATGGAAAAGATTTTAGTGGAACAGGGATTCCGGCCGGGAATTTCGGAAGTGATTATAGGTCCCTGTAATGACAGACCGGGAACCACGAAACTTGGCAATAACCAGTCCATTACGCAGGAAGAAGCGCAGGCACTGGAGAATATCATGAATGCCGGTTACAATGTGGAGTTTGCCCTGTTAAAGGAAGAAGCGATTGGAAACTGGAAGAAATTCAGGGGACAGTTTGGCTTCCACTGATGAGGGAAAAGCATCGGCCCGGAGCACATTCCGTTGGCGGGAGGCGTGACGGGACGGATTGGAGTGCGGAATGGAGGAAAAAGTATGGAAATCAGTTGGTTACAGGCAGTTATTTTAGGGTTGTTCGCATGTTTGGCGAGTATGCCGGGGCTGGGAGGCACTTCCATCGGTAATTATACGTTGGGAAGGCCGCTGATCGGCGGGTTGGTATGCGGTGTTGTTTTGGGGGATGTTACGACAGGCGTTTTGGTAGGCTGTGCCATGCAGGTGGTTTATATCGCACTGGTCACACCGGGCGGAACGGTATCGGCGGATGTACGTGCCGTCAGCTACATAGGAATTCCGCTGGCAATGGTAGCGCTGCAAAGCTACGGGCTTTCGGCGGATTCTACGGAAGGTGCGGCATTGGCAACTTCTTTCGGTACTATGGTAGGTACTTTGGGAACCGTATTGTTTTACGGGACGGCGACCATAAACCTCTTGTGGCAGCATATCGGATGGAAGGCCGTGGAAAAGCGGCAGTATAAAAAGCTGTATTTGGTTGACATGGGACTGCCCTGGATTTCCCATCTGGTCTGCTCTTTGGTTCCAACCATGATTATGTGTAAACTGGGGGCAAATGTGGTGGAGGTTATTAAAACGGCGCTTCCCATGGACGGGATTGCCATGAAGACACTGTTTACGGTGGGCGCATTGCTTCCTTGTGGGGGGATTGCCATTTTGTTAAAGCAGATTGTGAAAGCCGCGGCGGATTTTATCCCTTTCCTGTTCGGTTTCGTACTGGCGGCTTCCATGGGAATCAATTTGGTATCGGCAACGGTAGTGGCGGGAATATTCGCTATTATCATTTACAGGATTAAGATGCTTTCCGCAAGAAAACCGGAGTATGCCGGCGGTGCGGAGGATGACGAGGAGGAAATCTGAGTATGGAGAAAAAAGTGGAACGGAAATTATCGAAAAAAGCCTTATTGAAATCTTTCCATAACTGGTATTATGGACATCTGACCTGCTTCTCGCAGGAGCATATGCAGACATTCGGATATCTGTGCGCCATGCTTCCGCTGGTGGAGGAATTGTATAAGGATGAGGACGAAAAAGCAAAAGCGGTGAATACCTATACGGCATTCTTCAATACGGAACCGCAGCTTGGCACGGTCATCGTAGGTATGACCGCAGGACTGGAGGAAGCCAGGGCAAACGGGGCGGACGATGTGGACGAGGAAACCATCAACAGTTTGCGTGCGGGCCTTATGGGACCCGTGGCAGGCATTGGCGACTCGCTGATTGTAGGAACCGTCATTCCCATCCTGCTTGGGATTGCCATGGGCATGTCCACGGGCGGTTCCCCCCTTGGCGCCGTTTTCTATATTCTTGTGTGGAACCTGTTTGCTTATTTTGGCATGAAATTCCTTTACTTCAAGGGATACCGTTTGGGCGGAAAAGCCGTGGATTTCCTAATCGGCGCACAGGGCGAGGCACTCCGGGACGCTGTTTCCACCCTTGGCGGCATCGTGATTGGGGCAGTGGCGGCAACCTGGGTAAGCGTCAAGACATCCCTGCAGTTGTTTAACGAGTCGGGCGAAGCGTATTTGGTATTGCAGAACAAGCTGGACGAAGTGTTTCCCGGCCTGCTGACGGCGGCTTTTATCATTGTCTGCTGGTTTTTGATGGCAAAAAAGAAAATGTCCCCCATTAAGGTAATGCTGCTTTTGGTGGTTGTGGCTTTTATCGGTGTGCTGGTCGGATTCTTCAATCCGGGTCTGGCTTATTAAAACAGGAGGAACGGAAGGGGGAAAGAATCCGTGAAATGCAGAATGCTTTGTTTGGACTTGGACGGGACGCTGCTTACGGACGGGAAAGCAATTGGGAGGGCGGACAGGGATGCCATCCGCAGGGCTGCGGCTTTGGGCGTGAAAGTCGCGCTGGTTACCGGAAGGATGCCGGCTGCCACGGATTCCGCCGTCGTCCAACTGGGTATTCCGTGTATCCGTGCATGTAATGCGGGAACCTATATCCTGAAAGGGGAACAGTGTATCCATGCGGAATATTTGCCGGTTAAGTCCATGATGGGAATTTATGAAAGTATCCGTCCTTTCGGAATTCCGCTTTGGATTTTCCGTGACAGGCAATGGTTTGTAACGGCAAAAGACCGGTTTGTGGAGGAGGAAGAAACCTTAATCCATTACGGGGCGGAAACCGTGGATGTGGAAATACTTGCCCGGAAATGGGAAATAGAACATACCGGACCGAATAAAGTGCTGGTAGGGACGGAACCTTTGCTGGTACAGGAGATATATGGGATTCTGCGCAGCCGGAAGGATGCGGATATGGCCTGTTCCTCAGAGAACTTTTTGGAGATATTCCCAAGGGGAATGAATAAAGGAAAGGCGCTCCGGATGATCTGCGGAGAAGAAGGTGTGGATGTTAGGGAAACCATGGCTTTCGGGGATCAGGAACTGGATATTCCGATGCTGGAGGAAGCGGGGATTGCGGTTGCCATGGGAAACGGGATTGCGGAAATAAAGCGTAGGGCGGATTTTATTACAAAAACAAATAATGAATCGGGGATTGCCCATGCGCTGGAGCATTACCGTGATTTGTTTTAGGGGTTACGAAAAGGATAACCGGAAATGCGGTTAGTGTGATTGGACAGAAAGGAAGGATTGATATGGTTTGTTTTACGTTTACCGTAAAGGATGAAATGGGGCTTCATGCAAGACCTGCGGGACTGCTGGTAAAGGAAGCAGGGAAATGCAGCAGTAAGGTCACAATAAAGAAAGGGGAAAAAACGGGGGATGCCAAGCGCATTTTCAATATTATGGGACTATCCGTGAAAGGCGGCGAGGAAGTGGAAATCATGGTAGAGGGGGAAAAGGAGCAGGAAGAAGCGGCGGTTTTGGAGCGCTTTGTTGCGGAACATATTTAAAGGATGGCTTTGGGGAACAATGGAGGTTGAATATGCAGACTTATAGTGGAAAACCGGTCTTTTCGGGGATTGCCATCGGGCAGATACGGATACTGAGGAAAGAAGAAAAGAATGTGTTCCGGAGTCATGTGGACAATGTGGAGCAGGAAACCGTAAGATTGGAACGGGCGGTGGCGGAAGCGGATGACCAGCTTAAGAAGCTGTACGGGAAAGCGCTTTTGGAAGTAGGGGAATCGGGTGCAGCAATTTTTGAAGTCCATCAAATGATGCTGGCAGACCAGGATTACCAAGAGTCCATACTGAATATCATCCGTACCCAGCAGGTGAATGCGGAATATGCGGTGGCGGTTACGGCGGATAATTTTGCGGATATGTTTGCCACGATGGACGATGCATACATGAAGGAACGGGCTGCGGATGTCAGGGATATTTCCGAACGTCTGATCTCGGTTCTGACGGAAGAAGAAAAAGAAACGGTGAATGCCAATGTCCCGACCATTATTGTAGCGGAGGACTTATCCCCCAGCGAAACGGTACAGATGGACAAAAAAAACGTCCGCTCTTTCGTAACCCGTCACGGTTCTTCCAATTCCCATACGGCGATTTTGGCAAGAACCATGAATGTTCCGGCGTTAATCGGTTTGGATTATGACGAAGGGATGGACGGAAAGAAAGCGATTGTGGACGGTTTTAAGGGAACACTAATCGTGGAACCGGATGGGGATATTTTGGCGCAGTATGAGGAAATGGCGGCGAAAGAGGAAGCAAAGCGGCTGCTTTTGCAGGAATTAAAAGGGAAGGAAACGGTAACGCAAGGCGGCAGGAAAATCAGGCTTTACGCCAATATCGGGGGCATCGGCGACCTGCAGTCCGTCATGGGCAACGATGCCGCGGGAATCGGATTGTTCCGCAGCGAATTCCTGTATTTGGAGAAAAAGGATTACCCAACCGAGGACGAACAGTTTAAAATCTACCGTTCCGTTGCGGAAACCATGGCAGGCAGGACGGTCATTATCCGGACTTTGGATATCGGGGCGGATAAACAGATTGGTTATTTCGGCTTGGAAAAAGAAGAAAATCCCGCCATGGGATACCGTGCCATCCGTATCTGCCTGAAACGCACCGATATTTTTAAAACACAGCTGAGAGCGCTGTACCGTGCAAGCGCCTACGGGAAAATCGGTATCATGTTTCCTATGATCATTTCGGTTGACGAAGTAAGGCGTATTAAGGAAATCGTGGAAGATGTGAAACAGGGGCTTACGGAGGACGGCATTGCATACGGGGCTGTGGAACTCGGCGTTATGATAGAAACCCCCGCAGCGGTGATGATCAGCGAGGAATTGGCGGCGGAAGTAGACTTTTTCAGTATTGGGACGAATGACCTGACCCAGTATACGCTTGCCATTGACAGACAGAATGCAAAACTGGACGATATCTATGACGCGCATCATCCGGCAGTACTCCGGATGATAAAGATGGTCATTGATAACGGACATAAAGGCGGCACCTGGGTAGGAATCTGCGGTGAACTGGGCGCGGATCTGACCCTGACGGATACGTTTGTGGAAATGGGCGTTGACGAATTGAGTGTTTCCCCTTCCTGCATCCTGCCTGTCAGGAAAAAAATACGGGAACATCAATAACACCATTCCCCATCGGTACAAAACAGCATGGGCGGGAGTTCTTTGCGTGGCGGCGGCAGCGGAATTGCCGTCCCGCAAAGAACTCCCGCCCTGAACCGCTTCTTTTTTATGAAATCTTTTTTTAAAATCTTCATCGGAAACCTTCATCCGGCGTTTTGGGGAAAGGAATGGTTGACGGTATCGTCAAATTCGTGTAAGGTAGAAAACAAGGAACTGCGTTTAAAGAAGAACAGTGGAGAGGGAAATGGCAATGACGGCAGGGCTTCCCATGGGGATTGAAAATTTTAAGGAAATGCGTACAAGGGGATATTACTACGTGGACAAGACAGGACTAATCAGGGATTTAATAAAGAACATGGGGAAGGTAAATCTGTTTACGCGTCCCCGGCGTTTCGGAAAAACCCTGAATATGAGTATGCTGAAATATTTTTTTGAAACCGGGTGCGACGGTATGCTTTTTGAAGGATTGGAAATTGCAGGAGAGAAGGAACTTTGTGAAAAGTATATGGGGAAATTTCCGGTCATTTCCGTCAGCTTAAAGGGGGTAAGCGGCAGAAATTTTGATGAGGCCAAGGGAATGCTGCGTACACTGATTGGAAAAGAGGCGCTGCGATTCCAGTTTCTTATGCAGGAAGGCAGCTTTTTGGAAGCAGAGAGCAAACGGTATGCGGCATTAGTCCGTGTAAATGATGAGGGTGAATTTACCATGTCGGACGGGCTGTTAAAAGACAGTCTTTTGATGCTGTCGCAGATTTTGCAGAAACATTATGGGCAGCAGGCAATTATACTAATTGATGAATATGATGTGCCGCTCGATAAAGCGTATCATTATGGATATTATGACGATATGTCGGAATTGCTGAAGGCGCTGTTCGGTCAGGGGCTAAAATCCAATGACAGCCTTTATTTTGCAGTACTTACCGGATGTCTCAGGGTATCAAAGGAGAGTATTTTTACGGGACTGAATAACTTTAAAGTATATACGGTTAAAGATGTACGCTATAATGAATATTTTGGATTTACGGATCAGGAAGTTAGGGAAATGCTGGGATATTATGGACTTATGGAACATTATGATGCCGTAAAGGAGTGGTATGACGGTTACCGATTTGGGGATTTGGGAATTTACTGTCCATGGGATGTTGTGAATTACTGTGGGGACCTGCGGGACGGAAATGCCGTGAAACCGCAGAATTACTGGGTGTATACGAGCAGTAACGACATCATCAGAACATTTGTGGACAAGGCGAACTCGGCGACACGCAGTGAAATAGAATGTTTGATTGGAGGCGGCAGTATTACAAAGGAAATATACCAAGGGCTGACATACCGGGATTTGGATTCCAGGATTGACAATCTGTGGAGTATCCTTTTTACGGCGGGCTACCTGACACAGCGCGGAAATGACGGCGACAGGACGGAACTTGTAATTCCGAACAGGGAAATCCGTACTGTTTTTATCCGGCAGATACGGGAATGGTTTGACGGAGAAACGGCAAAAGACAGCGGAATGCTGAAAAGGTTTTGTATGGCGTTTTTGGAGAATAATACTGCCGCTATTGAGGAAGGATTTACTTCTTACTTAAAAAAGACGATAAGCATCCGTGATACAAGTGTGAAAAAAGAAAGAAAAGAAAATTTTTACCATGGCATCCTGCTTGGTATCTTGGGGCATATGGATGGCTGGAATGTCAGGTCGAACGCGGAGGCGGGGGATGGCTACAGCGATATTACGGTAGAATTGGAAGATAAGGATACCGGTATTGTGATAGAGATGAAATACGCCGAAAATGCCGGGTTTGAGAAAGCGTGCAGTGAGGCGGCAAAACAGATTCGGGAAAAAAATTATGAGCAGGCGCTATTGGACGACGGCATGAAAACCATTTATAAATATGGGATTGCATGTTATAAAAAACGGTGCAGGGTGGTTTCGGTGTAAGAACGGCGGAAGGATAACGGGGGACAAAAAAGCCGGGAACATCCGGTATCAGGAAGGGAACACGGAAGATGGACAGCAGGGATTTTGACTTTCAAAGGATTGCGGAGGGGTATAAAAAACGTCCTTTTTTGCATAAGCAGGTGGTGGAGCGGTTTGGGATGGAGGTTACGGGACGGTCATTTTCCCGCGGTTTGGATATGGGATGCGGCGCGGGGCTGTCTTCCAAAGCTCTGAAACGGATCTGTACCCATGTGACAGGGGCGGACATTTCGCCGGAGATGATACGGGTTGCCAAAGAGGTATGCGGGAAAATGCCGGGGTATGATTTTATCGTAAGCCGGGCGGAGGAAATCCCTGCCGTGGGCGGAAAATATGATATCGTTACGGCGGCAGGTGTCATCCAATGGGTGGACAGGGAGCCTTTTTTAAGAAACCTCGCAGACATTATGGAGGAGCGGGGATATGTCCTGATTTATGATTTTGCCATATCGGACCAAATGAAAGGGACGCAGGGCGGGGAGTATGCCGCCTGGTGGAAAGAACAGTATTTAAAGGAATTTCCGAAACCGTACCGGAACGAATATGTTTGGACGAAAGAGGATGTGGAGCCTTACGGTTTTTCCATGCTGGGACAGATACGGTACGGGATGGAATATGAATTTGATATGGATTCTTTTGTGGATTTCATGATGATACAGTCCAATGTGAATGAGAAAATCGAAAAAGGAATGCGGGAAGCGGGGGAAGTGCGGGAATGGTTTGTGCGGTCTTTGGAGCCGGTGTTCCGTTCTCCTGCGGGACGGGAAAAGAGAACGTTTGTTTTTACGGGGTATAGTTGGTATATGGCGCCAAAATGCAACAGAAGGGTTAACTGAAACCGAAAATTGATTTCCGTGCGGTTCCGGATGAAATGTTTGATTTCTCCCGCGGAGCATGATATGATGAGTAAAAACTCAGAAAGGGGATTTGTATATGAGACGATATGTTATGTTTGCATAGCACTGGCTATTGCAAAAAAAGAATTGCCATAGCCAATGCTATTCCTAAAAATAAAAATTTAGGGAGGCAGACATGGGCTATAGGAAAGCAGAAGAAATTCTGCCGGTTGAAATCATAGAGTTGATACAGCAGTATGTTGACGGGGAAAGTATTTATATCCCGCGCAAGTCATCCCGTAGAAAAGCATGGGGAACAGGCACGCAGATTAAGCAAGAACTTTTGAGGCGGGACAAGCAGATTTACGAGGATTATCTTGCGGGAAGCAATACAGGGGAATTAGCCTGTAAATATTTTCTGTCAGAGAAAAGCATACAGCGAATTCTGAGAACGCAAAGGTAGTAAAATGCAAATGTATTCCTGAAAAAGGAAAGAGTAAAAGAATGGGCCGATACTTGGTATTGGCTCATGTTTTATCCAATTCATAGCCAAAAAAGGCTGTGCGGTTACACATTTTGATATCTCGCAGCCCATGATAGATAAGGCAAAGGAATTGGCGGAAAAAGAAGGAGTTCTTGACAAAATAACCTTTGTGAGCGGCGCATTGGAGGATTTGAAGGGTTTCAGCAATCAATCCTTCGATATGGTAATTTCCTTTGACGCCCCTGTTTCGTATACCTATCCCAATCAGAAAAAAGTAATCGGTGAGCCTGTACGCATATGCCGCAAACGTATTATGCTCAGTGTATCGAGCCGTTTGGGTTATCTTCCGTATTTGGCAAATCCAATGCAAAAATACCAATTTATATTAGATGAAACCTGTGATGATCCCTATGTAAAATGGTGCATTGACAATAAGGAAAATGTAATGGAAGCGTATCATTTCAGCAAAGAGGCCTGTATAAAGTTGTACAAGGACGGGCTTATGGGAGGGGAGGGCGAGATTGCCGAATATGAACAGGGAGGTACACCGTGGTGTATTACATATACTTTTATGCCGGATGAATTGGAGGATATATTGAAACATTACGGCGTAAAAAATATTAAACTGGCAGGTCCCGGAGCATATGCAAGAACGCTTCCGAGGGAAGTGCTCGTGAAGATTATGAATGATGTAAAGCAGCGTTCCGACTTCCTGGATTTTTGCCATTTTTATGACTCTAATCCGTTTGTGTGCGGCATGGGAAAGGATAACCTGTTTGCCCAAGGCGAACGGGGATGATTTTCACGGATTTAAAGAGATACGGAGGTTTTATTTATGCAGACGGAAACACGGAGACTGTTGATTCGGGATATAGAAACAGATGATGCGATACCATTTGCCGCAATGGCGGCGGACGGAACCTTAAACGATTGTGGTTTTGGCAAAGACTGCGGCAATTGGATAACGGAATGGATAACCGAGGCAAAAGATTTTGCGCTTAGGGATCATCCGGACAGGGATTATCTGGCATATACAATAACCTTAAAAGATGAGGCTGCGGTCGTTGGTTCTGTCGGATGTTCCTATTATGAAGACCTCAGGGAAACCGGTGTTACCTATTTTATCGGGGCGCAGTATAGAAACAATGGTTATGCTGCCGAAGCGGTTACAGCATATACGGAATATTTCCTGAAACATTATAATGTGGGAAGAATCATCGCTACTGTGAGGGAGGAAAACATACCCTCCTGGAAAGTGATTGAAAAAGCCGGGTATATCCTGAATGCAAAAAGAATGTATAAAGATTTGAACGATGAACAAGAGGAAATGTATCGTTTTTACGAAATGAGGCAGAAGGGAAATTAAGTTCCTTGGGTATGGTTATATACTGCCGGTACGGTATTCGCTTGGTGTTATTCCATAAGACGCCAGCTTTGCTGGCATCTTTCTTTGGGAGCCCGTGTGCATAAAAGTAAAGCTCTGGAATGTAAAACAATCCAGAGCAAAATCATACGTACAGCATAAATACTATATCCTGCGATTAACAATCTTCTTTCATCCAGACTATACTGTCGGCTTCGGAGTTTCACCGAATCTTGACCTGTCAAAAATATTGACGCGGGCGCGTGGGCTGTACCACCGGTAGGGAATTGTACCCTGCCCTGAAGATTTTATTTAATTTACAGGACAAGTATATACGCCGGTGTGTTCTTTTTCAAGAAATTCTTTAACACCAAGCAGCAAAAAAGGCACGGAAATCAATTTTCAGTTTCCACCCACCCTCCTGCTGCGGTTTGGCGCTGCCTGTGTCCTGCAACATCTGACTGCAAAAACGGGCGATATGCTTGACATCACATGCATATCCATATAGAATAAAGTAATATTTAAGAAACGATACGGAGAACGGGCAAAACCATGATTGAAGTGTCCCATATTAAGAAAAAATACGGTAAAAAGCAAATATTAACGGACATCAGCTTCCAGGTGGAATGCGGAGAGTGCGTGGCGGTGGTCGGGAAGAACGGCTGCGGGAAATCCACGCTGCTGCAGATTATGGCGGGAATCCTTAGGGCGGACGGGGGAAGCATCCGTTATTTCGGGCAGGATACCGGAAAGGATAAGAAGGCATTCCGGAAATACTGCGGTTATGTCCCGCAGGACAATCCGCTGATGGAAGAACTGACGGTAAAGGATAACCTGAAATTATGGGGAGCGGGGAAAAACACTTCCTGTGAAGAAGTCATACGGCAGTTTCAATTGGGGGAAATTCTGTCCATGCCGGTGGAAAAACTGTCCGGCGGAATGAAACGCCGGTTGAGTATAGCATGTGCGCTGTTGGAGTGGCCGCCCATTCTGCTTTTGGACGAGCCGACCACGGCGCTTGATATTTATTATCAGGAAAATGTGCGTCAGTGGATGAGGCAGTACCGGAAGATGAACGGCATTATTGTCATGACCACTCATGAGGAAAAAGAGATTTTGGAGGCAGACCGCTGTTTGGTGATGCATGAGGGGAAGATGCTGGAATTGGACGGGGATGCCATTGATATGGGGAAAATCAGGGGATATATTGCCGGCGCCTGAATCGGCGGTTCTTGGGGAAAAGAAGGGAAAGATGAGAGGGAAAGCGGATGAGTGAAAATTTTGACCCGGTTACGGGGGAAGCGGGAAACCGGATGCCGGAAGAAAAGACCGGCGGCGATGCGGCAGCACCTGAACCGGAAGCAGGGCAGGCATTTACGGGAACGGAGCCGGAAGCGGGGCAGGCATTTACGGATGCGGAACCGGCAGGCGTGTTTACGGTGCAGGGACAGTGGGGAAACGGCGCGGTACAGGAGCCGCAGGCGTCATTTCCGTATTTTGACCCGGCAACCGGCATGGCGGCAGGAATGGGGGATGCTCCCTCCGTCAACTTTATGGAGCCGCCAAAACCGCCGGAGAAGAAGAACCGGAACGCCCTATGGATTACGCTGTGTGTGGCAGCGGCAGTCCTTTTGGCGGTGGTTTCGGCAGCGTTTATGGCAAAGAGCGGGATATTCATGGGCAATTCCGGAAAGGTTTTAAGCGCCATGACCAATACGTTTTCCTATCGGTCGCGTTTGGCGGAAGATGTAGCGCCGGTGGCGCTGATTATGGCGAGGGAGGATTATACGGTTGGTTTGGAAGTGGAAATGCCGGAGGAAGATATGACGATGGAAATGGAATTCCGCTCTTTACCGTCGGAAAAGCAGATGGCGTTTAGTTTTGATATGTCTTTTTTCCCGACCATCCATATGATTGCTTCCGTGACGCCGGAGAAGGTGGGCGTACATATCCCGATTTTGGATAAACGCATTTTTACCTATTATATCGGGAAGGAGAAAACGGGTTATCTTGCCGAAGCCTTTACGGAGGAGGAACTGGAAGAAATTGACGGCTTTTTTGAAGAACTTTTTGGGGATTCGGAGACGGAGAAGCGGCAGGAAATGGCGGCAGAAATCCTTATGAAATGGTACCAATCCATGGAATTCGAGAAGGCGGGGGCGCGGGAATATGAGGTAAACGGGCAGAAGAAGGAATGCACCGGATACCGGCTCACGCTGGTGTCCGAAGATATGACGGAGCTCCTGACGGATTTGGAGGATTTGATTTTTGCGGAGTATCCTGACAGTCTGTACAATCCTTACGGGGATTATTTTGATATGTTATGGTATCTGTTTGAGGATATGCCGGATATGGACTTGACGTTTTATCTTTATAAAAACCGTGTGGAAGGTATTTTAATGGAAAGTGCATACGGTGAGGAAGTTGAAATCATCTGTGAGAGCGATAAAAAGGGAAACCTTGAAATAGACATTGATTTTATGGGTGAAACCATGGTGGAAATGGAGCGTTGCATCACAGGTTCCGCGGAAAGCTATGGCTTTCGGGAATATGATTCCGATTCGGAATTGGAGTTCACTTATGATTTCCGTTCCGGCGATATGATGTTCGACATGGAAGATTTTTATTCCGAATATTCGTTTCAGGGGAATTTGCAGTCGGATGCCAAAAACGTGACTTTTACCATGGATTACGTGGATTATGACGGCGAGGAAACGGGTTTTAAGGTGTGGGTGGAAAAAGGGGCCGCCATGGAGGAAGTGGAAGGGGAAGAACTGGATGTCGGAGCCATGTCCGAGGAGGAATGGTATGAATTACTGGACGGTCTTTTGTGGTAAGATTTTGTGGTAAGGAAGGTAACATGGGGATATTTTTCACCTATTTGGGTTTGGAGTTTAAGAAAAGCATAAAAGTATGGAAGAAAACCGTCTGCGGCATGTTCCTCATGTTGGCGGTACTGGCGGTGGGCGTGGCTGCGGTAAGCATTGTCTTACTGCAGTCACAAGTGTTTCCGGTTGTGGACGTGGCATTTACGGTTCCACAGGGGGATAAGATGACCCGGATGGCAATGCGGGTGGTGGAAGGCATGGACAGCGTAAAAAGCATCTGCCGGTTCCGGTATGCGGACAGGGAAACGGCGCTTTTGAAACTTCGGGAGGGGGAAGTGCAGGCAGTCATAGACCTGCCGGAGAATTTTTATGAAGACGTGGACAGCGGGGTGAATACGCCTGCCCATATTTATTTTTCGTCCGAAGGAGGAGATTTTGCCCTTCCCGTGGAAGTGTTCAGGGAACTTTTGGCGGACGGGGTATCCCTGCTTCAAACGGCGGAAGCGGGGGTGTATGCTTCCTTAAGCATTGCGGACCAATATTCCGCTCCGGTGGGTAAGGAACAGATCGGGAACCAAATTGCACTCCTATACATGGGCGAAGTCATGAAGCGGGACGGGATTTTTGTGAAAAATGTATGCTCTCCCTGGGGGACGGTGAATGACGTGCAGTACTATTTTTGCGCCATGGTGCTTTTGGTATTGCTGATGGGCGGGTTGAATTACGGCTTCCTGTACCAAAGGCAGGGCAGGGTGGTTGCGAGGAAACTGGCGCTTTACGGGATGGGAAGGTGGAAAATGTCCCTGGCAAAAGTGACGGTTATGACGGGAATGCTTTGGGCAGCGGGATTGCTGCTTTATGCCGCAGGGTGTGCGGCATCGGCAGTATCCGGGCTTGGGTTTATACAGCCGCATGTGAAAACCGCATGTGGGCTGCTGTTGCCCTGTGTTTCCATGGCTGCCTATTTCCATGCGGTGTATGCGTGTGCGGGAAACCGTATGCAGGGAATGACGGCGGTTTTGGCGCTTAACCTGATTATGGTAATCGGGTCAGGGCTTTTGCTGCCTGCGGCATATCTGCCGGAGATGGTGGGAAGACTTGGGGAATGGATGCCGCTGCATGTATGGAGCAGGTATTGTTTGGATCTGCTGTTCGGGACGAATCTTTTTTGGAATCCGGAGAATCTTGTGGATATGCTGCGGATGGCAGGGATTTGTGCGGCGGGAACGGGAATAGGAGCGTTGGCTTTATGGAAAGATACGTAATCTGGTACAGGCTTTGGTTAAAGGCATATTGGAAGAAACCGTCCCATTGGCTTCAGGTATCGGGCATGGCGGCGCTGCTTTTGGTGCTCTTTGGCATTTCGCTGCCGGACGGCAGGAACGTGACGGTTGGTATCTGTTACGGAGCGGATGTTTATGCAAAACGGATTGCAGCGGAACTGGCGGAAGGAGACGGCGTATTTTCATTCCGCATTTATGATAGGGAAGAAGAACTGTACCGGGACGTGACTGCGGGCAAAGCGGAATGCGGTTTCCTGTTCCGGGAAGGTTTTGACGGGAAAATGGAAAGTGGGGATTTGGAGGAATCCATTACCTACATCTGTACCCCGATGACGGCAAAAGGGGAAGTCGCACGGGAAACCCTGTATGCCGCATTGCTCGGAATCCGCAGCGAAGGAATCTTAAAACGCGGGGAAACGGAAATCTATGGGAATACCGTGCCAGAACGGACGCAGCGGCTTTTGGAGCAAAACCGCTTCTTCCTGGAAGGGAACCAAATCTTCCGTGTGGAGATGGAAGATTTGGAAGCCGCGGAATCCGGGAAAACCCCAAAGCCGCCGGGAACCGGTGAAGCGGCAGGGACAGCGGAAAGCGGAGCGCGGAAATCCGGGGGGCTGGTTTACCCCATACAGGGAATGTTTGGAATCTTCCTGTTCCTGATTATGTTTTTGGCGTATGGGAGGAAGTTTGAGGCGGGAGGGTATGCCGTGGAAAAAGCCCTTGCCGGAATGCAGCGTCATATTTACGGGTATACCGGCTGTTTGGCGGCGGGAACCCTTCCGGCTGTGGCGGGCATCCTGACGCTGTTCTTTTTGGGCGGGGCAAAAGGTTTGGATATGGTATGGGAGATTGTGTTCCTGCTGTTGTTTTTGGCGCTAAGCGGGGCGTGGATTACCGCAGTCTGCGGATTTTTGCGGGACGGAAGCGCTTTTTTGTCAGGCGCGGTGGTGATTACGGTGGGGCAGCTTTTGGTATGTCCGGTATTTGTGGATGCAGGTGCATACCTTCCGGCATTGAAATATGTGGGAAGCCTGTTTCCCGTGGGGATTTACCTGCGTTTGCACGGGCTCCTTCCGTAAGAATCCCTCACTTTGTGTGCATCGCGAAGCGTGTTACTGGTCACGGAGTGAACAGTAACAGGGTATTCAACGGAAACGGATATTCTTGGCGAGGAGTGTGGAAAGAATTGGAAGATAAGAAGAAACTGTATTTGTTTGAGGAGGCATCCATACCGAAAGCGGTCATGTCCATGGCGGTGCCTACGGTAATCAGTTCGCTGGTAATGGTGATTTATAATTTGGCGGATACTTATTTTGTGGGAATGTTAAACAATCCGGTGCAGAATGCGGCAGTGACGCTGGCGGCACCGGTTTTACTGGCATTTAACGCCATCAACAACCTGTTCGGGGTGGGAAGCTCCAGCATGATGAGCCGTGCGCTGGGGGCGAAGGACTATGATACGGTACGCAGGGTTTCGGTCTTTGGCTTTTACTGTACAGTCTTTGGCAGTTTCCTGTTTTCCCTGCTTTGTACGGTTTTTCGGAATCCGCTGCTGGCGCTTTTGGGGACGGATACACAGACGTATGCGGCGACGGGGGAATACTTAAAGTGGACGGTCCTGTTCGGGGCCATGCCGGCAATCCTTAACGTGGTGATGGCATATATGGTGCGTTCCGAGGGGAGCACGCTTCATGCCAGCATCGGTACGATGAGCGGCTGCGTGTTAAATATCCTTTTGGACCCGCTGTTCATTTTACCACAGGGGCTGGATATGGGGGCTGCGGGGGCAGGGCTTGCCACGTTTCTTTCCAACTGTGCGGCGTGCGTGTATTTCTTTATCCTGCTGTTTGTTAAGAGGAAGAATACGTATGTATGCATCCATCCGAAACTGTTCCGATTCCGGAAAGAGGTGGTCATGGGAATCTGCGGGGTGGGGATTCCCGCAGCGATCCAAAACCTGTTGAACGTAACGGGGATGACGGTGCTTAACAATTTTACGTCCGCATTCGGCGCGGATGCGGTGGCGGCGATGGGAATCGCACAGAAGTTAAACATGGTGCCGATGAATGTGGCTTTCGGCTTTACGCAGGGGGTGATGCCGTTAATCAGCTATAACTACGCGTCGGGAAACGGGAAACGGATGAAGCAGACCATTATGTTTTCGGGAAAGAGCACGATATCGTTTTTGGTGGTGATTTCCGCATGTTTTTATACCGGAGCTGGATTCTGGATGCGTCTGTTTATCCAAAACGGAAACATTGTTGCGTACGGAACCGCTTTCCTGCGCGGAATGTGTCTGGGGCTGCCGTTTTTGTGCATGGACTTTTTGGCGGTAGGGGTATTCCAGGCAGTGGGAATGGGGAAGAAGGCGTTCTTCTTTGCCATTCTGCGTAAGATTATCATGGAAATACCGGCCCTGATTATCTTAAACCTGCTGTTTCCGCTTTACGGGCTTGCTTATGCGCAGGCAGTTACGGAAGTGATTTTAGCGGCGGCAGCAGTATTGGTGTTACGCAGTATGTTCCGTAAAATGGCACAGGGCGGAAACATGCAAAAAGAAAATAGAGAGGAAAAAGGAGGAAATATATGAAAATCGGTATCTTAGGAACCGGAGGAATTGTGAAGACAATTGTTCCCACGTTAAAAGGCATGGAAAATGCGCAGTGCCATGCCATCGCGTCCCGCACGGAGGAGCGTGCGCGGGAGGCGGCGGAAGAATACGGTTTTGCAAAGGCATACGGCAGTTATGAAGAACTGGCAGCGGACCCGGAGGTGGAGCTTGTTTACATCGCGACGCCCCATTCCTGCCATTATGAGGAAATGAAGATGTGCATCCGGCACGGGAAACCCGTGTTGTGTGAGAAAGCCTTTACCATGAATGCCGCACAGGCGCGGGAAGTGAAAGAACTGGCGCAAAAGGCGGGGGTTTTTGTTGCGGAGGCGATTTGGACCAGATACATGCCTTCCCGCAAATTGATTCAGGACATTTTGGACAGCGGAATCATAGGAAGGGTATCCATGCTGACGGCGAACCTGTCTTATCCCATCAGCGGGAAGCCGAGAATCGTCCTGCCGGAACTGGCGGGAGGCGCGCTGTTGGATGTGGGTGTGTACGGGTTAAACTTTGCGGTGATGCATTTTGGAGAGGAAATCGAACGCATTGAGTCTTCTGTCCGGTTTACGGATACGGGTGTGGACGGAATGGAAAGCATTACGCTTATGTATAAGGATGGGCGGGTGGCAGTCCTGACCCACGGCATCTACGGACGGTCGGACCGGAAAGGTATCTTTTACGGGGAGAAGGGATATATTGTGGTGGAAAACATCAACAATCCACAGAGCATTTCCGTATATGGTACGGATGACCGGCTGGTGCAGCGCACGGAAGTGCCAGAGCAGATTACGGGGTACGAATATGAATTCCTGGAATGCATGGAATGCATCGGAAACGGCAGGCTGCAGAGCCATTCCATGCCTTTGGAAGACAGCATATCCATGATGGGGCTTATGGATTCCATCCGCAGGGATTGGGGATTGGTTTACCCGCAGGAGCGGTGACGGAAAAGGAGGCGGAAAATAATGAGGAAATTTAAACGTATTTTTACGGTTGTCCTTGATTCGCTGGGTGTGGGGGCGCTTGGGGATGCGGCGTCCTACGGCGATGCGGGAACGGATACTTTAGGGCATATTGCCGCTTCCGTAAGCGGCTTAAAGATTCCGAACCTGCGGAATCTGGGACTGGCGAACCTGCATCCCATGGCGGGCGTGGCTCCCGTGGAAAAGCCCATGGGTTATTACATGAAATTAAAAGAAGCGAGCACGGGCAAAGATACAATGACCGGGCATTGGGAAATGATGGGGCTGCATATCACGAAACCGTTCCGCACGTTTACGGAAACCGGGTTTCCGCCTGAACTGTTGGAGGAACTGTCCAAGAGGACCGGGCGTACCATCATCGGCAATAAGAGCGCAAGCGGGACGGAAATTCTGGAGGAACTGGCGGAGGAGGAAATCGCCACGGGACATATGATCGTATATACTTCGGCGGATTCCGTGCTGCAGATCTGCGGAAACGAGGAAACGTTCGGACTGGAAGAACTTTACCGCTGCTGCGAAATCGCCAGGGAGATTACGAGGAAGGACGAGTGGAAGGTGGGACGCGTCATTGCAAGACCTTACACCGGAAAGAAGGTAGTGTCAAGTAATCTATGAAAAACTGAGCCGAAAAAAATAGGCTCAATTG
>ERZ779637.762-NODE-762-length-18091-cov-15.634453_pt1 | contig 18091 bp, 16 predicted proteins | sample MGYA00514196_ERZ779637 | MGnify/ENA primary metagenome ERZ779637 (study PRJEB29562, sample SAMEA4376700) | mouse gut metagenome | isolation source: Cecum | study: EMG produced TPA metagenomics assembly of the A DSS colitis mouse model was used to assess the...
CCAGACCTGTAGAAAAGGTAAAGAATGGCTATGTCTATATAATACGAGGAGGAAAGCAAAATGGTAAAACAGACGGCAGGAAGGGATCAGCTTGGGGACTTCGCCCCGAAATTTGCACAGTTAAATGATGATGTGTTGTTTGGCGAGGTGTGGAACAGAGAGGACAAACTCTCTTTGCGGGATCGCTCCCTTGTGACGGTCGTATCGTTGATGGCACAGGGGCTGGTGGATTCTTCGTTCCAGTACCATCTGATGAGCGCGAAAAATAACGGGATCACGAAAGCGGAAATTGCCGAGATTTTAACCCATGCGGCATTTTACGCAGGATGGCCTAAGGCATGGGCGGCTTTTAAGATGGCGAAAGAGGTTTGGACGGAGGAAACAAAATAGATAAGGAGGGTATGTCAATGAAAGTACTTATGATCAACGGAAGTCCCCGCATAGGCGGCAACACATTCATCGCCTTAAAAGAGATGGAGCATATTTTTGCGGCGGAGGGCGTGGAGACGGAAACGATCCAGATCGGAAACAAGGATATCCGCGGCTGTATCGCCTGCGGCACTTGTGCGGACAAAGGGAAATGTGTGTTTGACGACATGGTGAATGAGACGGCGCCGAAATTTGAGGCGTGCGACGGGCTGGTGATCGCGTCGCCGGTTTACTATGCGTCTGCAAACGGCACGATGGTTTCTTTTTTAGACAGGCTGTTTTACAGCACGCCTTTTGACAAGAGCATGAAGGTAGGGGCGAGCGTCGTGGTGGCAAGGCGGGGCGGTATGTCGGCGACCTTTGACGAGTTAAACAAGTATTTTACAATCTGCGGTATGCCGGTGGCGTCCAGCCAGTACTGGAACAGCGTCCACGGCAGGGTGCAGGGCGAGGCGGCGCAGGATGCGGAAGGGCTGCAGACGATGCGAACGCTTGCCAGAAATATGACCTTCCTGATGAAGAGCATTGCGCTCGGGAAGGAAAAGTACGGTCTGCCGGAGAAAGAGCCTGTGCAGAGAACGAATTTCATCAGTTAATCTTAGGCAGTACATATTTTTCGGAGTAGAAGGCATACTGATCTTTGTAATAAGGGCTTTCCTCCTTCATGACGGAAAGGGAATGGTGTAGATTCATGCTGTTTTCCGCAGCGTCCACGATACAGATGGCGATGTTGGAGCAGTGGTCTGCCGCCCTTTCCAGATTGGTGAGAAGGTCCAGCCAGATAAAGCCTGTCTCAATGGAGCAGATGCCCTTTTTCAAACGCCTTACATGGGCGTTTCGCATGTTCTCTTTCAAATCGTCGATGACCTGTTCCAGCGGTTCTATATTTCGTGACAGTTCCAGATCGTTTTGTACAAAGGCGCTGCAGGAGAGCGTCATAATTTCTGACACGGCGCTGCAAAGCACGTCCAGTTCTTTTAAGGCTTCGGGGGTGAACTGCAGTTTTTTGTCCTTTAGTTCTTCCGCAGACTTTAGAATATTAACGCTGTGGTCGGAAATCCGCTCGAGATCGCCGATCACTTTTAACATCATGGAGACGCTGCCGCTGTCGGCATCGCTCATCTGATAGCTGCTCAGTTTCACAAGGTAGGTTCCCAGCATATCTTCATAGTGATCGCATTTTTCTTCCGCTTCCATTACTTCTTTAGCGGTCTGTTTGTCGTACCGGGTCAAAAGATTCATCCCGTTTTTCAAAGACGTGGTGGAGATTTCCGCCATTTCCCGCACCAGCGTATAGCATCTGTCCAGCGCGATATGGGGCGCGGCGAGGAGTCTTTCGTCCAGTATGGAGGCGGTTTCTTCCGCTTCGGTGTCGGGGACGAGCTTCACCGCCAGCTTTTCCAGAAGGGCGGATGTGGGGAGGAGCAGGATGGTGCACAAAATGTTAAAGGCGGAGTGGGTGAGCGCGATGCCGAACAAAGATGCGGATTCATCCAAAAACGCGGGTTTTATAAACAGGGATACGGGAAGAAAGACGAGGAGCAGGATTAGTGTTCCAAGTATATTAAAGGACAGATGGACAACCGCCGCCCGTCTGGCATTCTTTGTCGTGCCGAAGGAGGAGAGGAGGGCAGTTGCGCAGGTGCCGATATTCTGTCCCATGATGATCGGCATAGCAGCGCCGTAGGAAACCTGTCCCGTGGAGGCGAGCGCCTGCAGGATGCCGACGGAGGCGGAGCTCGACTGGATTACCGCCGTGAGCACGGCGCCCACGATGATACCGAGAACGGGATTTTTAAACAGGATAAACATCTGCTGGAATGCGGGCACGTCGGCAAGCCCCGATACGGCGGAGGACATGGCGTCCATGCCGAACATCAGGGTGGCAAAACCTAAAAGGATGGTGCCGGAATCCTTTTTCTTGCTTGTCTTTCCAAACATAAAAAGGAGAATGCCCGCAGTGGCGAGAATAGGCGTGAAGGAGGTGGGCTTGAGCATCTTGACAAAAAGGTTGTCGCTGGAAATGCCGCTCAAGCTTAAAAGCCATGCGGTGACGGTGGTGCCAACGTTTGCCCCCATGATCACGTTGATTGCCTGTTTTAAGGTCATCACGCCGGAGTTGACAAAGCCAACCACCATCACGGTTGCGGCGGAGGAACTCTGAATCACGGCGGTGACGACCAGACCCGTCAGAAAGCCCGCAGTCTTACTCTGGGTTAGTTTGGCGAGGAGCAGCTTTAAACTCCCCTCCGCACGCCGTTCTAACGACTCGCTCATCACGCTCATGCCGAACAGAAAGAGGCTTAAGCCGCCGGCAAGTGCCAAAATATCAAAAATATCCATAACTCTTATATCCTCCTACATGCGGTATCCGATCCCGAGTTCATTTTCGATATAGTTTTTCTTCCCCGGTTTCGCGCCCAGTTTTTTTCGTATATTCGCCATATTTACCTGCAGCTTCTTGATGCTGCCCGAATCGCTGTAGCCCCAGATCTCTTTGATAATTGCGCTATAGGTAACCACCTTTCCCGGGCAGCGGGACAGGTAGGAAAGAATGTCATATTCGGTGTGGGTCAATTTTATTTCCGACTGGGCAATAAACACCTTTCTTGCGCCGTAGTTGATGACAAGATCGTCCAGTGTAAATGTGCCGTCTAGGGAAATTTCTGTGCCGGAATGAAACGCGGCTGTTCGCAGGGCGGAGCGTACCCTTGCCATCAATTCGGCGGAACTGAAAGGTTTGGTGACATAATCATTTGCACCAAGGTCCAGCGCCTCCACCTTATCGGATTCGTCTATTCTGGCGGACAGAACGATAACAGGCGTGAGGGAATCTCTTCTGATTTCCCGAAGCAGATCGACGCCATCTCCGTCGGGGAGACCGAGGTCCAGTATGACCAGATCAGGGCGGTGCGAGAAATATAGCATTTTCCCGTTGGCATAATCCCTTGCCGGAACTGCCTGATAGCCGTCCGCCTCCAGCAAGGCGCCGATCAGATGGCGGATATTTTTTTCATCTTCTACCACAAGAATTTTATATTTACTGCTCATCTGCCGTCTCCTCCGTATCTAATGTGAATCGAAAGAGCGATCCCCCGTCTTTGCGACTCTCTGCCGTGATGGTTCCGCCGTGCGCCCGGATGATGGCGGCGCATACGGAAAGACCGATCCCGGCGTTGCTCCTCCTGCTGTCGGGTGGCAGATTTTCCGTCTGATAGTAACCCGTAAACAGCGTCTTCAATCGTTCTTTTTCAATTCCGCAGCCGTTATCACTGATTTCAAACACGGCTTTTCCGGACAGAACGGACACTTTTAAACAGAGTATGGTCATTCCTTTGGCGTGGCAAACGGCATTTTCCAGAATATTTATCACAACCTGTTCGATCAGAAGAGCGTCCATCTGAATAGTGATAAATTCGTCCGGCAATTCGAGAGTCACCTCTCTGTCAGGATAACGTTTATAAAATTTGTTCAGCGCCGCGTCGAGAAATTCATCCAACACGGTCGAGGTTTTTATAATTTTAACGTTTGTGCTGTCCAGTCTCGTGATTGAAAGCAGATTTTCCACCATGCGGGTGAGCCATGCGGCGTCCTCGCGGATGCTTTGCAGCATTTTGACCTGCTGCTCTTTGGTTAAGCCGTTTTCGTTTTCCAAAAGGGCGGAGCTGGCACCGTAGATAGTTGTGAGGGGTGTGCGAAGGTCGTGGGATACGGCACGCAAAAGATCCGCCCGCATCTTTTCCATTTCGCTCTTCGACTTTAAAGTTTCCTGATTTTTGATTTTCGTAGTAAGCGTACAGGTGATAAAGGCAATAACGATCATAATAGCGGAAGTAACGAGATTGTCGGTTACGGTAAAATTTAGACGGAAATACGGGAGTTCAAAGACAAACTCAAAGATGAGGACGCTGGCAAGGGCGGACAGGATGCCGTAAAGATAACCTTCCGTGGAAAGGGCAGTCAAAAAAGCACCCAGAATAAAAACAGCAGGAATCAGGGCATGTGCGCCGGAAAAGGTCTGCAGCAGCAGACACAGGACAAAGCATGTGGCTAAAATAAAAACGGTAAAAACGATATTCGTCAAACTTTTGGGGATCTTTTTCATGGTTTTCACGGGAAAACGCCTCCTTGACAAAAGGGAAACACGGCATGACAGGCACAAAGCGCGGCATGTCCAGCACGATCTATAAAATAGTATACATGAAATGCGGTTAAGATTTGGATAAGAATGGGGAGGGGAATGCTTAGGAGCGGCGCACAGCCTTCTTGATAGCCTCAAAACTTTCCTCGCTCAGGTCATGTTCCACCCGGCAGGCGTCCTCCAGCGCGGTCTCGCGGCTAACGCCGATGCTGATGAGCCAGTCGGAGAGGATGGTGTGGCGTTCCAGTACGTTTTCGGCGCGTTCCCGTCCACTTTCGGTGAGCGTGATATAGCCGTTGCCGGACATGGTGATATAAGCTTTTTCGCGAAGGTTTTTCATTGCCACGCTGACGCTTGGCTTGCTGAAATTCATTTCGGTTGCGATATCTATGGAGCGGACCTGTCCCAGTCTTTTCTGCAACAAAAGAATGGTCTCCAGATAGTCTTCCTGTGATTCGTCCGCGCGGTGCTTGATATAACTCATGGGTTTCCTCCAATGTCCGAAAGGGAGCAGTATAAGCCCTGCCGGGGGCTTATTCCATGTCGCCGTTTACGTCCGAGGAAAGTATCACCAGCGGGTATGTGAAAAACGAGAACCCGGATGCGATCATCAATATCGTGGATGCCACCAATTTAAGCAGAAGCCTCTTTTTCACGACGCAGCTTTTGGAGCTTGGCATTCCGGCGGTAGTAGCCCTGAATAAGAGCGATATCAACGAGAAGAAGGATACGGAAATCAATGTGCAGCTTTTGTCGGAGAAACTGGGCTGCCCCGTATTGCAGACTGTGTCTACCGCTTCCGGGCATAACGGATTAAAGGCGGTGGTGGAGAAAGCCGTCTCCGCAAAAGGCAGCGAGCAGAAGGCGCCTTACGAGCAGGGGGACATTGAGCTTCACGATAAGGAGGCGGTGGAGAACGCCGACAGAAAGCGGTTTGCATTTGTAAACGGCATCGTGGAGAGCGTGGAGCGACGAAAGATTCTGACAAAGAAAAACCGATTGGCTGGTGGGCTGGATTGAGACCTTTCAGGGATTCGTGGCAGGGCTTGTAGAGGACACCAATCCTTTTTTACAGTCTCTGTTGGTGGACGGCATCATCGGCGGCGTGGGAGCAGTGGTCGGTTTCCTGCCTCTCGTGATGGTGATGTACTTCCTGATTGCGCTTCTGGAAGACTGCGGCTATATGGCGCGCGCCACGGTGGTGCTCGACCCGATCTTTAAGAGAGTGGGGCTTTCGGGAAAGTCCGTGATTCCTATGGTGATCGGCACGGGATGCGCGATTCCGGGCATTATGGCATGCCGCACCATCAGAAATGAGAGGGAACGCCGTGCCACGGCGATGCTGACGCCCTTTATGCCCTGCGGCGCAAAACTGCCGGTGATCGCGCTGTTTGTGGGTGCGTTTTTCCCAGAAACGCCTTGGGTTGGTGTGCTGATGTATTTGCGGGTATCGCGTTGATTTTATTGGGAGCGCTGTTAGTCAATGCGGTGACGGGATACAAGTTTCGGAAATCCTTTTTTATCATTGAACTGCCGGAGTATAAGCTGCCGAGCCTGAAACGTGCCGTCGTTTCCATGCTGGGGCGCGGCAAGGCATATATCATCAAGGCGGGAACCATTATTCTCGTATGTAATACAGTAGTTCAAATCATGCAGTCCTTTGACTGGCGGCTGTGGTCGTTGCGTTGATACAGCGGACGAACAGACAGTTTTTAGTGGAATATGAGTTGAAGAAGGCGGCGTAAGCATTTTGTTGGTTATAGTAAGCGCGGCGGGTATTTATCTTATTAGAGCAAGGAAGAAGGGGCAGAAATGCATCGGCTGTCCTGCATGCGGGCATTGCGGCGCTTGCCGGGAGAAGTGACCGAAAAATTTCCAGAGAAAAGGACGGAAATCTCTATATTTTTTCACGGCGAAAGTTTAAAATAGAAGCATAACGTATCGTGGGAAACGGCTGCGGCATCCGCGAGGACGCATGAGGGCGGCGGAATGGAGATTATATGAAAACAGCGGGACTGGATATCGGGACGACGGGCTGTAAGCTGACGGTGTTTTCGGAAAAGGGAAAGGATATCGACCGGGCATACCGGGATTATCCTGTCACCAGAGGCGGAAACGAACATGAGGTGGACGTGGCGAGTATCATGGAGGGCGTGCTTTCGGTGATTCAGATGATGGCGGAGAAATACCCGGATATCGGCGGCATCGGTGTCACCAGCTTCGGGGAAACCTTTGTGTTTACGGACGGGGAGGGAAAGCCGCTTCACAGGGCAATGCTCTACACCGACCCGAGAGGCAGGGAGGAGTGTCTGGAGCTGACGGAAAAGATGGACGGTCGCAAGATTGCCGCCGTTACGGGGCTTCGTCCCCATGAGATGTACAGCCTGCCCAAGATGATGTGGATAAAGAAGCACCGCCCGGAGATTTACGAACAGGCGAGACACGCTTTTCTGATGGAAGATTATGTAGTCTTTCATCTGGCGGGGAAGGCGCAGATTGATTACTCTCTCGCCACAAGAACGATGGCTTTCGATATCGCGTCCCTCTCATGGAGTAAGGAGATTTTTGAGTTGGCGGGAATTGACGTTTCGCTCATGTCCGAGGCGGTGCCTATCGGGACTTCAGCGGGAACCGTTCTCCCGGAAGTCGCGCGCCGGACGGGGCTGTCGGAAGAGACGCAGATTGTGAGTATCAGCCATGATCAGGTTGCCGCGGCTGTGGGCGCGGGGGTGTTTGACGCGGAGACGGCGGTGGAGGGCGCAGGGACGGTGGAGTGCATTACGCCGGTGTATGAGGGACTGCCGCCTTCCGACGTGATGTATGACGGCTATTTCTCTGTGGTGCCCTACGTGATACCGGGCAGATATGTGTGTTACGCTTTTTCCTACACGGGCGGGGCGCTGATTCAGTGGTGTGTGGACACCTTGGCAAAGGAGGAAAAAGCGCTTGCGGCGGCAGCGGGGATTTCCGTGCACGAGTATCTGGAACAGGCGTATGTGCGCGAACACGGGGAGGAAGGCGCGGCGGATCCGACAGGGCTTCTGGTGCTGCCCCATTTTGCGGGCGCGGCGACACCCTATATGGATACCGGGTCGAAGGGCGCGATGATCGGACTGACGGCGGCGCACACGGTCAGCGATATTTACCGGGCGTGTATGGAGGGCGTGGCTTACGAGATGCTACTCAATCTGGAATGGCTGAAAGGATCCGGCATTCATTTTCAGATGCTGCACGCCACCGGGGGCGGGGCACGATCCGCGGTCTGGACGCAGATGAAAGCGGATATCTTAAATGTGCCATTCACGACGCTTCAGACAGCCAATGCGGGGACGGTCGGCAGTGCCATGCTGACGGGTGTTGCCGTGGGATGTTTTAAGGACTTGGATGAAGCGGCGGCGCATATGGTGGAGAAAACGAAGGTGTACCTGCCGGATGCAGAAAGACATGAGAAATATATGAAGGTTTACAGGCGTTACCGGAAGGTGTACGATAGGGTCAGAGGGTTGTTGGAATGAGTGCGGTCTGCGGTTTTGCAGACAGAATCGCCAAGGCGATATTTAATTAGGAGAGAGGCGTAAAGCCTAGAATGGAGGCGGTATATGAATCCGTATATTGGACATGAATCACAGATTTCAGGCGTGGAGGAACACCGTCTGGTCGGCGGGAAGGGCGACGGGATGCGCCTTTTGCAGGCGGAGAACGGAAAGGGTCTGACGATGACGCTCTCTCCGGACCGCGGCATGGATATTTCCAGACTTCGCGTAAACGGCGTCAACATGGGGTATTTTTCCGCCTGCGGCTACGTGGCGCCGGCTTACTATGACGGAAAAGGTGACGGATGGCTGAAATCTTTTACAGCGGGATTTATGACGACATGCGGTCTGTTTACGGTGGGCACGCCGAGTGTCGATGAGGGCGAGGAACTTCCCCTGCACGGCTCCATAGGAAATCTGCCCGCGGAGCAGGTATACTGGCAGGAGGACGCAGATTGCATCCGTGTGTGCGGCGTGGTGAAGGACGAGGCGATATTCGCCAGAAAGCTTGTTCTTCGCCGGGAGATCGAGATATCAAAGAAGGAAAACAGCTTTGTGGTTCGGGACGAGATCGAGAATACAGGGGATCGCGTGGAGCCGCTGGAAATCCTCTATCACATGAATATGGGATATCCCCTTCTGGATGAGGATAGTGTTGTGACGATTCCGGCAAAGGAGGTAGTGCCGAGAAACGAACATGCGGATGAGGATATCGAAAACTGCCTGCGGATGGAGAAACCTCAGGCGGGCTATGAGGAGCGCTGCTATTACCATAAATTTGAAGGAAAAGAGGGAAAGGCGTCCATTTATCAGCCAAAGCTTGGCATGGAGCTTGCGATCACCTTTGACGCGGAAAGTCTGGACGGCTTCGTGGAGTGGAAGATGATGGGCGTGCGGGATTATGTGCTCGGCTTAGAGCCGGGGAACTGCTATCCCGACGGCAGGGATGTGATGAGAAAGACAGTGATGCTCAAGTTTTTACAGCCCGGCGAGTCTAAGCGGTATGAGGTGAAGGTGGAGGTCAGAAAGGAAACGTAACAGTTCAGCTCAGGACTTTGCACTTGCTGCAAAGTCCGTAAGAACATGTAAAGGTTGAGAAGAATCCGGTCTCTTTGCCGAAGGCAAAACTGGAATAGACCGGATTCAGTAACTATGAAGCCGAAGGCTGGATAGTTATGAGAAAACGGGAGCATATGGATAAAAGAATTCTTTTTATAGGCGGCTCGCCATGCAGTGGAAAGAGCACTGTCGCAGAACGGATTGCAAAGAAATATGGCGCCTTCTATTTCAAGGTGGATGATTTTCTGGAGCAGTTTATGGAGAGGGCGGCACAGAGGGGATATCCCGTCTGCAAAAAGTGTATGGAAATGACGCCGGATGAGACATGGATGAGAGAACCGTCCATCCAGTGTGAGGAGGAGTTCCTTGTCTATGATGAAATAGCGGAGTTTGTGTTTGAACGGCTGAAAGAGACGGACGCTGATTTGATTGTCACCGAAGGGGCGGCATACACGCCTCAGGTTATGGGACAGTATGGTGCAGATGACTATATTTCGATTGTTCCCACCCCGGCGTTTCAGATTTCACATTATAGAGAACGGGAATGGGTGCCCTACATCCTGCGGGACTGCACCGATCAGGAAAAGGCGTTTGACAACTGGATGAAACGGGATATCCTGTTTGCCGAAAAGGTAAAAGCAGAGTGTGAAAACAGAAAAATCCCCTGCCTTGTCAATGACGGGACGAGGACGGAGGAGGAGATGTTTGCCACGGTTGAAAAACTGTTTGCGCTGACCGGCTTTTGAACACAGATGTCGGCAGGAAGGATGAGCATATGAGATACCAGAACGAATGGCTTCTTCTGGAAGCGGACGATATAGTCGATGAGATGGAGCACCGCCAGCCGACGGAGGAATTTCTGTTTTATGAGGCGGTTATGGGCGGCGACATGGAGGCGGTCAGGAAGAACTGTGAGCAGGAGCGCTTTCTGGACAACGAGGGCGTCGGCGTGCTGTCGAAGGATCCGATCACAAACTTGAAATACCATTTTGTGATCACCACGGCGATGATCACGCGGCTCTGCAGACAGAGGGGCATGGAACTGGAACAGGCATTCCGGATGAGCGATTTCTATATCCAGAGCCTGGACCATATTCATACCCTGCAGGAGATACGGCATCTGCATGACGAGATGGTATTGGACTACGCGGAGAAGATGCGCCGAATATGCCGCAGCGACACAGGATCCCGCCATATCAATGTGTGCAAGGAATATATTTACGCGCATATCAAGGAGCGAATCACAATAGAAGAGATTGCAGAGCAGCTTGGCGTGTCTGCAAGCTACCTCTCCCGCCTGTTTAAAAAGGAGACGGGAGATTCCGTCAGCGCGTACATCCGGGCGCAGAAGATTGAGATGGCAAAAAATATGCTCCGCTACAGCGATTACGCGCTGGCTGACATCGCAAACCGCCTTTCCTTCTCAACCCAGAGCCATTTCATCCAGCAGTTCCGGGAACAGACCGGGATGACGCCGAAAAAATACCGGGATACAAACCATATGGCGCAGTGGAGCATGGATGGAGAAAAGGAATCTACAATGTGAGTAAAATTTCGTTATGCGATTCCAGCATCCCGGCGGGAATATAATTATCGTCTAATGCCTTGCCGTTCAAAAGAAGCTTTTCACAGCCTGTCTCGTGTCCGTTCGGGTTTTCCACAACAATATGAAGATGTTTTCCGCGGAAATCTTTTTCCATTTCAAACTGCGTCCATTCTTTCGGAATGGAAGGAGAAAGCCTTATGCCGTCCAAATCCGGGCGCAGTCCTAAAATGCCTTCCACGCAGCCTACCATGACGGTAGAAGCCGTTCCGGTCAGCCAGTGTACGTGGGATCTGCCGTGGTGGTCACTCGCACGTCCCTCGGTGAACTGCCCGTAGCAGTAAGGCTCAATATGACGGATTTCCGCTATGTCGTTCTGTGCGGCGGGCGCATTTTCCATAAAGTAGGTGAAAGCGCGTTCCCCGTGTCCCATCAATGACTCCGCCAGTATCAGCCAGCCCTGCGACTGGGAGAAGATGCCGGCGTTTTCTTTTGTGCCCTGATTATAGATGACAGCCAGTGCGCCGTCGAAGGCGTGGGCGTGGTAGGGCGGATCCATCAGGAGAGCGCCGTATTTGGTATTTAGTTTTTCATAGACGTTTGTCATGGCAAGCTCAGCCTGTCCCGCTTCCGCAAGTCCGCTGATGACGGCGAAGCTCTGGGGGTTGAGCCAGAGATTTGCCTCAGGGTCGGAGGCGGCGCCGATGCGTTCCCCGCTCTCCGTGAAGCCCCGGATGAAGCGGTCGCTGTCCCAGCACAGCCCCTGTATTTTCTTTTTCATTTCCGCCTGCTGTTCGTCCAGATAGTCCACATATTCTCTATCGTTTTTAAAAGCGGCAAGATTCTTTAAGATCGTCATGGCATAGTAAAACTGCAGCGCCACGAAAGAGGATTCGCCGTTTTTGCCAAGCCGCAGGCAGTCGTTCCAGTCCGCATAGAGTCCCGCGGGCATTCCGTGGGGTCCCAGATGGTCAAAGGAAAACTGCACGGCGCGTTTTAAATGCTCGTAGACGCTTGCCTCATCCTTGTCCGCAAAGGGAACGGTCTCGTCGAGGAAGGCAGTGTCCCCGGTCTCCGCAATATATTTATAGACGGTCGGAAACAGCCACAGGGCGTCGTCGGCGCGGTACGCCGGATGTCCGGTTTCCTGACGGTAGGAGGCGTCGTCGGGGGTGTCCTCATGTCCCGGGTTGTGGGTGAATTTTACCAGAGGCAGTCCGCCGCCGTTATGGACCTGTGCGGAGAGCATAAAGCGTATTTTCTCCACAGCCATTTCCGGCGCAAGGTGGATGATGCCCTGAATATCCTGCACGGTGTCGCGGTAGCCGTAGCCGTTTCGCAGCCCGCAGTAGATGAAGGAAGCCGCTCTGGACCAGATAAAGGTCATAAAGCAGTTGTAGGCGTTCCACGTGTTGATCATGGTATTAAATTCCGGACTGGGTGTATTTACCTTTAAGTGGGAAAGCCGTTCTCCCCAGAGTTTTTTCAGCTCGTCAATCTCCTTACTGACGACAGCGGCAGGATCCGCATAGCAGTTCACAATGGATGCCGCCTCGGCGCTTTTTTTCATGCCGAGCACAAACACAATGGTCTTTGTCTCACTCGGTGCCAGCGTCACGGTGCAGGAGAGCGCACCGCATGAATTTTCGTTGTAGCTTATAACATTCCCCAGATCACCGGACAGGACGCCCTGCGGGTTCCCGTAGCCGTGATATCTGCCAAGGAACTGTTCTTTGTCGCCGCAGTAGGAGGAAACCGGTGCACCCGCAAGGGCGAAAAAGCGGTTTACGGTACATTTGCCGTCAACCAGTTTCCCGGACGGCTGCATATCCAGATTGTTGTGAATCTGCTGGATAATGCGGTTGTCTTCAAAAAACGTTCTTGTGATGAACAAGGAATATTGCAAGTTCACCTGATCCTGTTCATAATTATTGTGATTGGTAAATTCGGCGTAGCCGGTCAGGGTAAGTTTTCTTGTCCGATCCGAGCGGTTGGTTACGGAAAGCGCCCACACTTCATGGGTTTTTCCGAGCGGCACATAGTATATCGCCTCGGAAGAAATTTCGTCGTACAGGGCGGTCATTTTTGTGTAGCCGAGACCGTGACGGCACCGGTTTTCATAGCGGTCCAAGTCTTTGCCCACCGGCTGCCATGAGGCAGACCAGTAGTCTTTGGAGTCATTGTCTCGGATGTAAAGATAGCGTCCCGGCTGGTCGAACTGATTGAACACGTAGCGCAGGATTCTGCCGTTTGCGCCGGATTTTGCAAAGCTGTAGCCGCCCGCGTTGTTGGAGATGATCGCGCCGTATTCTGGGGATCCCAGATAGTTTACCCAAGGGGCGGGCGTGTCGGGTCTTTCGATCACATATTCACGGTTTGCGTCGTCAAAATATCCGTATCTCATTTTTATGTATTCCTTTCACATCATTTTATATTTATTGCTCTGAGTTCGCGAAGCGAATCTCGCGATCGTGCCGATTTGATTTTATGCAAGTTTCACGGTAATCTGGTGTGCGCCCTCCGGCAGACTTTCGAGCAGCTCCCGGGAGAGAAGGGCATAGGCGTTGTCCTTTACGGGGATCGCAGTCCCGCCGCAGAGGGCGGATTCCATCCGGTACGCGCCGTAATCTTTGCCGGATTCATTTTGGCAGACGACGGTAAAGGTCTTTCCGGCAAAGGGAACGGTGATGGAGGCTGTGCCAGCGTCGTCAAACTGCTCCGCGAGAAGCCTTGGCGCGATCATGATCGCGCCGTTATCGCCGCGGACGCCGAACACTTCCGTGATCATGGTCATCATAAACCAGCTTGCGGCGCCGGTGAGATAGTGGTACATGCCGCGCCCGTCCGCGCGGAAATACTCGGGGATACCCGGATAAATGTAACTGGTATTGAAATCAAGCGCATTGTCCGCGAGGGTCTTTAATGCCTTCCAGCCCTCCTTCACAAAGCCTCTGCGGTAGAGGGCGTTGGCGTACATCACCGTCATATGGGAGAACACCGCGCCGTTTTCCTTCTCGCCGTAGGCAAAGCCGAACATTCTGCCCATATCGAATTTCAGCTCTTTAAAATCTGTGTTCAGCCGGTAGCCGCCGATTTCTTTCTTGTAAAGGTAATGGTCGGCAGCCTTCACCATCTTAGGTATCTGGCTGTCCTCGGCGACGCCGCCCATAATGGAAAAGACCTGTCCAGTCAGCATCATGCGCACCTGATCGCCGAAGAATCCCTCCACGGCTTTCCCGTGATTGTCGTAATAGCTGTTAAACCAACCCTCCCCGTCAGTGCCATCGATCCACTCCTGTGAGCGGAGATGCGCTGTCAGCCAGTCCGCCTTTTTCGTCAGATTTTCGGCGAGGGCAGAGAGTGTAAATGATTTACGGACGCCTGTCACGGTGTGGCGGCAACGGGTATTATAGTCTTCCAAAATCCTATGCTTTTTGTCAATGTCGTCATAGACGGCAGGGTCGTCCGCAAGCAGGACGGAGATCTCCTCCAGAAGCTCCACCTTGTGATCGCCGGAGGCGCTGTCTAAAAGAAGGAGAATCAACGCCAGATCCCGCAGATTGCCGGCGTAGGCGCAGGTGAACGCCACGCTCTCGCCGTGTTCCGCAGCCATGTCCAGCGCGTCGTTCCAGTCCGCGCCGCGAAGCCGGTAAATATTGTGATCTCCCACCTCGTAAAATGCGGTGAGCTGCTGAATCAGAAGGTGCTCCAAAATGTTGCCGGTGTATACTTCCTTTTTGTCGGTGAGCTGTCTGCTGCCGCTGTCGGCAGACCAGAGCGTATCCATGCCGGTTCCGCGCATCGCCTGCGCATCCTTAAAATAGGGAACCTCCCGGTAAAGGATATCGAGGTCGCCGGTCTGGTCGATGTAGAGCTTTGTTGTCATAAGCGGCCAGAGGGCGTGATCCATCCAGACACGGGCAATGCCGTTTCGGTCTGCGATAAAGTTCCCGTTTCCGTCCCCGATAATGGTGGCGTTGGTGCCGTCGATGCGGACACCGCCGTAATTTGCGGCAATCATCTGCCCCACGTCCTGCGGCTCCATCAAGAGTAACGATAGGCAGTCCTGCCAGAGATCGCGCCAGCCTCTGCCGCCCCTGCCGTAATCGTGGTGGGGCAGGAAGGAACAGCCGAACAGACGGCGTAAAAAGGGCTGGAAGCAGATCCATTTCATAAAGCGGTCAAAATCCTCGTCCCCCGTCTGGAAGCCGACGGACACCTTATTCTGCCAGTAGGCTTTCGTCTGCGCAAGCGCTGCCGTCACCTTCTCTTCCGTGTTGTATTTCTGACAGATTTCGTCGATGCGGCTCTCCTCTTCCTCCACGCCGAGCAGGACAATATAAGACGTTTTTTCGCCGGGAAGGAGAGTAAGGTTTTGGAAGCAGAACGCACCCATAGCTTCCCGTCCCTCAGCGGTGGAAAAGGCGGGAACGCCGGGACGTTTTTCGCACACAGCGCGGGGATGGGTGAAGGTGCCGCCCTCGCCGATGTACTCTTCCACGGTGGGGAAAAATCCCTCGGGGCCCTGTCCCTTCTTTGTAAAACCGCAGACATAGTAGGTCTTGCGGTTGACGCGGTGCCCCTTCTCATCGAAGGACATGGTGGGACGGACGAGGACGCCGTTCTCCGTTGTTTTGATGCGGTGCAGCATGGACGTCACGTTGCGGTGATCCCTGATATTGTCCGCGCTTCTTCCATAAATAGGGATGGCGGTGTAGGGCGTCAGGGAAAGCTCTTCGTATGCCAGATTCCGGACGGTCACATACATAATCTCCACATTGTCGTCCTTCGGCACAAAGGTCGTGACGGATGTTTCCAACAGAGGGGAAGACTTGGAGGTGCGCTTTATGGTATGCCACATAAAACCGGCGTTTAGTTCGCTCTCATCCTGCAAGGGGGAGAAGCGGGCGGCTTCCTGTCTGGCGGAGACACCGGTGGCGGAGTACACCTCCGCGTTGTATGTCACAAAAAAGAAGTTGCGGGTGGAACGGTTATTATGCAGGTTCTCGGAGCTGACAGGCTCTAAGAGAAAGGTTTCCTGATCGGTCTTGGCGTCGCCGCAAAGATTCGGGGTAACGCAGCTTTTCAGTCCCGTCTCCGAAGCGAGGGGAAAGTACAGGTAATTTGTGTTTTCCGGCTGCTTCGTGCTAAAACTTCCGTGTTCATCAATAAAGGTAATAGGTTTCAATTTTATACTCCTTTCCGGATCGGTTATCGATCCGCACCGCAGATTGTTTCCAAAAAATTATATAATAAATATGGCGGGCAAAAAACCATAAACTTGTGAAAAATATCAAAATAATGACCTAAAGGCATGGGGAAGATACCGGGGAAAACAAGATTAAAATAGGCAGAAAACCTAAAATTTTATGATGTGTCAAGAATCTGACATTTTGTTAAGAATCATAATATATTCTTCCGGCAGGTTCACGTTATACTCAGGACGTACTGAGGAACATGTAGTGGATGTGATATAAGACGCAGATCCGCATACAAACTTAAAGGAGGAAGAAATCATGAAGAAAAAGTTAGTCAGTGTTTTATTGGCTGCGGCTGTGGTCGCAGGCACATTAGCCGGCTGCGGCGGAGGTTCTGACGCGGGCGGTGCAAGTCAGGGGACGGATGCTCCGGCGGCTTCCGATTCTGGCAGCGCGGACGCAGGAAGCGATGCGGGAAGCGACGCGGCTGCAACGGGTGGCGAGGAAGGAAAAATCATCAATATCTACAGTTTTAACGACGAGCTCCGCACACGTATCACAGCCGTTTACTCGGCGATTGAGAACACGTCCGACGACGGCACCGTTTCTACCTTAAATGACGGCACGGAGATCCACTGGGTCATCAATCCCAATCAGGACGGCGTGTATCAGGATAAGCTGGACGAGGCGCTCTTGAATCAGGCGGACGCGGCTGCAGACGATAAGGTTGACCTCTTTGCGGCAGAGCTTGATTACATCGTTAAGTACACGGATGCAAATGTAGACGTAGCGATGCCCCTTGCTGATCTGGGAATCGACGCGAATGCGGATCTGGGGGATCAGTTTGCTTTCACTAAGACGGTGGCGTCTGATGTGAACGGCGTACAGAGGGCTTCCACATGGCAGGCTTGCCCCGGTGTTTTAGTGTACCGACGCGATATTGCAAAAGAAGTTTTCGGCACGGACGATCCGGTTGAAATCGGAAAGAAGACTGCGGACTGGGCAACCATGAAGACGACTGCGGAAGAACTCAAGGCAAAGGGCTATTACGCATTCAGCTGCTATGCGGACACCTTCCGTACATACGGCAACAATATTGCAGGTCCGTGGGTTGAGCCCGGCTCCATGACGATCAAGGTTGATCAGAAGATCATCGACTGGGTCAATGATTCCAAGGAGTGGATGGACGCAGGTTACTTCGATCCCACAGTAACGGGACAGTGGAACGCGGACTGGTTCACCGCAATGAGCTCCAGCTCAAAGGTATTTGCATTCCTCTTCCCGGCATGGGGTATCGACACGCAGATGGTGCCTAACTGGGACGGCGAGGAAGGCGCATGGGCAGTTACCAATGCTCCCCTTCCGTACAACTGGGGCGGTACTTATCTTGTAGCAGCGACAGGAACGGATAATCCGACTCATGTAAAAGAAATCATCATGGCACTGACGGGCAATCAGGATAATCTGACGAAGGTTGCAAAAGAGTACACCGAGTTCGCGAACGCGCAGACTGTTATGGATGCGGCGGCAAACGGTACCGAGTTTAATTCTGCTTTCCTTGGCGGTCAGAATCCGTACGGCTATTTTGCAGACAGCCTCTCCAGCATCAAAATGGCTCCCTTATCCTCCTATGATCAGGGCTGCGTGGAGCTGATTCAGAATGCGTTTGGCGATTATTTACAGGGACAGATCGATTACGACACAGCGAAAGCCAATTTCGAGACAGCTATCAAGGAGCGTTATCCTGAGATTACTGAAATTCAGTGGCCGTAATTTTTAAAGGATTAAGAATGCGGTGTACAGGTTACACCGCATTCTCAATATGAGAAGGAGGTGCTGTTCGTGCAAAAAAAACGCAAACTGGTTAACTATGCAAAATGGGGATATATTTTTATTCTTCCGTTTTTCGCAAGCTTTTTCATTTTTTCGCTCATACCGCTTATCGATACCATCAGGTACAGCTTCTATGAATATTACCGGTCAGGAATCAAGGAAATCGGGCCAAACTTTATCGGGATGACAAACTACGTGAGCCTGCTTCAGTCCGATATGCTGAAATATGCAGGAAATACGCTGATCTTATGGTTGATTGGTTTTATCCCGCAGATCGTGATCGCGCTGACGCTCGCCTCATGGTTTGTGGATGTGCGAATGAAGATTCGCTGCCAGCAGTTTTTCAAGGTAGTCA
>ERZ779637.764-NODE-764-length-18072-cov-7.960648_pt1 | contig 18072 bp, 14 predicted proteins | sample MGYA00514196_ERZ779637 | MGnify/ENA primary metagenome ERZ779637 (study PRJEB29562, sample SAMEA4376700) | mouse gut metagenome | isolation source: Cecum | study: EMG produced TPA metagenomics assembly of the A DSS colitis mouse model was used to assess the...
TGCCGCGAGGGTCAAATACCCCGCTGCTCTGCAGCGCTGCAAGTTTGATACCCCATTGCTTGCAGCGGGGTCTTTGATTTCTTTAAAGGACTCTCACGGTAAATAATGTCATTCCTGGAAGGTCCGTTGCTGATCATCGTAACCGGATAGCCGATCTGTTCCTCAATAAATTCCACATATTTCCTGCAATTCTCCGGCAAGTCTTCATATTTCCTGATTCCGCGGATTTCGCTTTTCCATCCGGGAAGGGTCTTTAACACTGGCTTAGCCTTTTCCAGTTTCGCCGTTACCGGGAAATCCGTGGTCACTTCCCCGTCTATTTCATAACCCACACACACCGGAATCTCATCCAAATAGCCAAGCACATCCAGTACCGTAAACGCCACATCCGTGGTTCCCTGCAGTCTGCATCCGTATTTGGAAGCCACACAGTCAAACCATCCCATACGGCGCGGACGTCCTGTAGTCGCCCCGTACTCGCCGCCGTCGCCGCCCCTGCGCCTGAGCTCATCCGCTTCCCCGCCGAAAATTTCCGATACAAACGCACCTGCCCCTACGGCGGAGGAATATGCTTTGCACACGGTATAGATTTCCTTTATTTCATATGGAGGAAGCCCTGCACCGATGGCACCGTATGCCGCCAGTGTGGAAGAAGACGTAACCATGGGATAAATCCCGTGATCCGGGTCTTTTAAGGTACCAAGCTGCCCTTCCAACAAAATCGTCTTGTTTTCCCGGATTGCACGGTCCAGGTAAGCGGACACATCGCACACATAAGGAGCCACCATGTCCCGGTACCCGCGCAGCGTTTCCATCAGACCGCCGCAATCCATCAGCGGTTTGTGGTACAGATGCTCCAAAAGCACGTTCTTCGCTTCCACTACCCTTTCCACTTTTTCTTTTAACAGTTCCTCATCAAATAACTCGCTGACCTGGAAACCGATTTTTGCATATTTATCCGAATAAAAAGGAGCAATGCCCGATTTGGTGGAACCGAAGGATTTCCCTCCCAGCCGTTCTTCCTCATACTGGTCGAACAGGATATGGTACGGCATCACAATCTGCGCCCGGTCCGACACAAGCAGTTTCGGCATCGGCACATTCCTGTCCGTAATTGACTTGATTTCGTCAAAAAGTACCGGAATGTTTAGCGCCACCCCGTTACCGATGATGCTGGTAGTATGCCCGTAAAATACCCCTGACGGCAAAGTGTGCAGCGCAAACTTCCCGTAATCGTTTACAATGGTATGTCCCGCATTGGCGCCGCCCTGGAAACGGACAATAATATCCGCCTTTTCGGCAAGCATATCCGTAATCTTGCCTTTCCCTTCATCGCCCCAATTCGCTCCAACTACCGCTTTTACCATAATCTCATTCCTCCTGTAATACCTGTCATATTTTCTCCTACTCCGCGCGCCCCATGCGCCGTCTTAGCGGCATACATCCACTGCATGGGGCTGTGCATAAAAAATACGGGCGTAAAAAACTCCCGCATCTCCTTCCGCACTCCGTCCCGCCTCATTGTTTCTTACTTTATGATTATACACGAAAACATCTTATAAGTAAAATCAATATTTATTATGGTTTTTATAAGTTATATTTATGGCTTTTCCAATTACTTTTTAGACTATCAGGAAGAACATAACATTTCATGCCGAACTGTTACCATTATCCTGAACCCTCTTTTTCCCATTCTTGCCAATATTACCGGAGTGGAGTATAATATCCCTGTCAAAAAGTTAGTTTTGTGCCGTTCCCCTTTTTATGCGCAGAAAACATGTTTACGGAGAAAAAGTTATGAATATCGATTGTATCATAAATACCCATATTGACAGCCGCCAAATTGCCAAAGACGTGGAAGCCGTCGTTACCAGTTTCAACCAAGGTTCCATGATCCTTGAAGCAATCCATTCCCTGTGCTGCCAAACAACACCACCGGCAAAAATCATCCTTGTGGATGATGGTTCCACGGATGGGGAATCCGTCCGTATATTAAATGCCATTCAATCAAATCATAATCTGCCGGTTCCGGTAACCGTAATTCAGCAGCCAAATGCCGGCGTATCCTCGGCAAGAAATACCGGAATCCGCCAGGCGCAGACGTCCATGACGCTGGTACTTGACGGAGATGACAGGCTTAAACCTTCTTATATCGAGGAAGTCAGCCAAATCCTGCGCAATCATCCGGCCATGGTCGCCGCATCCTCCTGGATGCATACTTTCGGCGTCCTGGATGCAGCGGTTCGTCCCTGCGGAGGCGGCATTACTGCGTTTCTTGCACGCAACTGCTGCCCGGCAACGCATATCCTCCGGCATGAAGTATGGGAGCAGTGCGGCGGCTATGACGAGTCCATGCGAGCCGGTTTTGAAGACTGGGATTTCTTTTTCAGTATGCTGGAAACCACGCCGGATGCCTTCATCGGAATCGTTGAAAAACCGCTTATTGACTACCGCACGGCTCCCGCATCGTCTAATGTCACAAGTATGGAAAAACGGCTTGACCTGATGCGCTTTTTGATACAAAAACACATTGGTTCCTACCGGAATCACGTGACGGAAGCCTTACTCGGCATAGAATCCATATCCATATCGAGACTTTACGGGTGGGAAAGCGAAATTCTGCATACGCTTGCCTCAGGTCAGGAACCATGCAGCCTTTCGGATGAATTTATGGCACATCCATCCTACGGTGACGGCGGAATGGCTGCCGCTGTCCGTATTGCATCGTCCAATTCCCGCTGCACCTGATGCATAGTACTTTTGGGCTAAATCTTCTATTGCCTTTTTTATTTCAGCTTCATTTTCCATGATATAAATATTTCCAAAAGCAATAACGCTTCCCTCTCAGAACAGATAAACCATCATTTCATAAGTACATGCCTGCAATAACTTACCCGTCCGCAGTCCGGGCATTTCAATTTCCTTTTCGTGACCGTATGGGCGCCCATCAGATATGCCCCCATTTCCGGCACAAATCTGGCATGACATCCGGGACACTCAAACGCGCCTGCGTCCCTGTCCAGCACACAGGCAACACCGATTGCCGTAATAATAACCATAACGGCAATGCCTGCCAGCACCATCCTCACCGCCATCGTCATTTCAAACATTTGTGAAACCACCATCAGCGGAATGGCTGCCGCCAGTCCCATCGCCACCACAACCGCTGCCAAAATAATCTTTTTTCTGCTTTCTTCCTTTTCCCTAATCAGATTCATCATGTTTTCCTCCGCTTTCTTTTGATAGTCTTCCTCCGACACCCTTTCCCCCGAAAGCAGTTCGTTTACGCTGGTTCCCAATATTTCACATAATGGAAGCATGAACACAACTTCCGGAAGACCTTTTCCGCATTCCCATTTGGAGACAGTTTTATCACTGATGCCCAGCTTCTCCGCCAACTGTCTTTGGGTCAGGCTCTTTGCTTTTCTTTCTTTTGCAATAAATTTGCCGATTTTATCCTGATTCATTGCGTCCTCCTTTCTGCTTCCATTATGCGCGGCAATCCGTTTTTTTGAAACCTCCGGAACGTAGAATCCGTCTCTTTTCCACGGATTCTACGTTCCGCATACTTGCATATACATATGCCAAACGCTTTTTAAGGCTGTATCAGTCCCTTATCTACCAGGAACTGTCTCGCCACTTCCTTATCCTCTTTTCCGTTTACTTCCACTTCATAGTTCATCTGCTGCATTTCCCCTTCGGAAATCATCCCGTTAAGTTTTTCCAAAATCCCCTTTAATTCCGGGTATTCCTCAAGGGTGTCTTTCCTTACGATTGTGCCTGCATCAAATGTTTCAAAAAATCCCCCGTCGTCCGTCAGCAGCACTAACTGGTTGGCGGCAAGCTGGGCATCCGTGGTAAAAGCATTGATGACATCCACTTCCCGGTTCTTTAACGCTTCATATTTCAGCGCGATTTCCATCTGCATGGTATCCCGGAATTCCATACCGTAAGCCTCACAAAGTCTGGCATAGCCCGTTTCCAATTCGATATAATCCGGATTCCCCCCGAAAATAAGCTGCGGGGAAGCGCCCGCCAAATCCGTATAGGTGGACAGTCCGTATTCCTCCGCCGTTTCCTGCCTTACCGCCAAACCATAGGTATTGGAAAACCCGTAAAGCCCCGTCCACGTAAGCCCCATGGCATCATATTCTTCCTGCAATACGGCATACAGCCTGTCGTTATCCTTCTCCATTTCCTCTTTCTTTAAGACATTCAGCCACGCCGTCCTCGTATATTCGGGATACAGGTCAAATTCCCCTTTCTCCAGAGCAGGGTGGATGTTCGTCGTTCCGCCTCCCACTCCCTTCGTAATCTCCACCTCGTAATCCGTTTCCGCCTCAATCAACTGCGCCATGATTTCCGTCAGGATATACTGTTCCGTCATGGGCTTGGAAGCAATCTTTATGGCTTCCTTCTTTCCGCATCCGCAAATGCCGGATACCATCCCGCATAATAAAAGCAGCGCAATTCCTTTTTTTACTATCCTGTTTCTTACCTGTGTTTTCTTTTCTTCATGCTTTTCCGTCTTTTTTCCGTATTTTCCCATTTTTCTCCATTCCTTTTCTTTTTTGTTTTTTCTGCTTTCCACAAACTACGGACACGCCTTCACGTACCCTTACGCACCAAAGCGTGTTTGAACAATCATTCCTGGAGCGTGTTTGAAAATTGCTTTCTGCAAGATGTTGTCCCAATTTGCGTCATATTTTCGTCCAAATTTAAGAGGCGTTGTAGGCTGCGTTGATTAAATTGGGGCGGAAATAGGGCGGAAAGTGAGGCAACATCTTGCAGGAATGAATTTTCAAACAGGCTCTGGCATCTGCCAAAAAACAATTTTCAAATACGCTCTAGAAGCCGCTTCACAAACCCGTCCTTCGGGTTCCCCATCAATTCCTCTTTCGTCCCTTCCTGCAAAATACCGCCGTCTTTCATAACCAAAATACGGCTTCCCAACAGAAAGGCTTCCCCGATATCATGGGTAATAAACACAACCGTAACCCCGGTTTTTCCCTGCAATGCCCGCAATTCCTCCTGCAGCCCCTTTCTCGTGATTTCATCCACCGCGCCGAAAGGCTCGTCCATCAGCAGAATTTCCGGCTGCGCCGCCATTGCCCTTGCAATCCCCACCCGCTGCTGCTGCCCGCCCGATAACTGTTTGGGAAACCGTCCCGCCAGTTCCGGCGGAAGCTGCACCATATCCAGCATTTTACGGGTCAATTCCTTCTTTTCCTCTTTCGCCATCTTCCGTTCCAGCGCCGGGACATAACAGATATTGTCTTCCACCGTCATGTGCGGAAACAGCCTGGCTCCCTGTACTGCATAACCGATTCGCCTGCGTGCGGCAACCCAATCACACTCTGACAGCCGCTCCCCTTTTATAAGCACCTCCCCTTCCGTGGGAACCACCAGCCCGTTCATCATCTTTAACAGCGTGGTTTTACCACAGCCCGACGGTCCTATGAACACGAGGAATTCCCCTTTCCTTACGGTCAGCGAAACGTGGCTTAATACCCTGTTTGCACCGTAACCGGCGGAGCAATCCTTTATTTCTATTATTATATCGTTTTTATTTATAATATCGTTTTTATTTTTGTTTTCATTTTCCTTTTTCATTTCCATCCCGTTTTCCGCCGCATGTTCCGCCTTATCCAATGCCATACCTCCTGTTTACCGCTTTCTCCACCTTGGAAAGCAGCCAGTCGCTCAACAGGGCGAGCAACGCAATCAGCAGGGATCCCGCTGCCGTCAACGTCATATTATACGTAGTAATGCCCCTGTAAATTGCCGCCCCTAAACCGCCCGCACCGATAAAGGAAGCGATACCGCCCATGGCGATAATCATGACCACCATATTGCGGAACCCGCTGATAATGACCGGGAGCGCCAGTGGGAGCCGTATCCGAAGCAGCGACTGTTTCCCATCCGCCCCAAGCCCCTGTGCCACTTCCAAAATACCGGCATCCACGTTTACAAGCCCCGTATAAGTATTCCTTACGATGGGAAGCAGTCCGTAAACGGTCAGTGCAATCACTGCAGTCCGGTTCCCGATACCCGTAAACGGAATCAAGAATCCGAGAAGGGAAATGGACGGCACCGTATAAATCACGTTAATGATTCCCAATACCATTGCCGCCGTCTTTTTCCTCCCGCTGATAAATATCCCTGCCAGAATGCCAAGCACCCCCGCACAGACCACTGCCGTCAATGATATCCTTATATGCTCCAGCAGACAGACAAGAAAAAATTCCCGCCTGTCCCAAAAAATCCGAATAAATCCCATACTTTCCCCGCTTCCGCGTATCATTTCCACGCATATTCTTCCAAAGAACAAACGTTCTATTTTCTTACTATAAAACATATTGTTTTTCCTGTCAACCGCTTTTCACATTTTTCTTTTTCCGGCAGTCATCCTGCGCAGGATTTCCAAATCTTCATTACCTGTGAATCATTTTCCCTTTCACCCGCCATTTTCAAATTCCCTGCTTGACAGGAAGCAAAATCCGTATTAAAATAAATCACCAATCAGGCTTTGAACATATGTGAGTACAAAAGGCTTCGTAAAACAGAGATGGAGTGTCACCGGCTGCAAGCATTCCATGCGTCCCTTTTGGAAGTTTCAGTATGGGAGCCTTTTGACGAAAAGCAGTATCCATAGTGCGTTAAGTCAAATGTCCGTGTAGCAGATTATCTTACACAAAAATGAGCGCAGGGCATTCATGCCCTGAAACAGGGTGGTACCGCGATTTACATCGTCCCTTGTCCAATGACAGGCGGCGGTGTTTTTTTATTTGTCAGTCCGGTTCATACGGTTGTACCTACCGGACGGTTTTCCCACAGCCCCGCCGAAAAACAGAAAGGAGCATTACTATGAAAGAAAGAATTACCGGCATTATTTCCGAAGTGAAAACCAAAATTTCCCAGGCAGCCAGCGAAGGGGAACTGCAAAGCGTAAAAAATGCTTATATCGGCAGGCAGGGGACATTAAGCCTCCTGATGAAAGAGCTTCCGAACGTGGTTCCCGCACTCCGTCCCGAAACGGGAGCACTGCTAAACCAGGCGAAAAACCAGGTAAAAGAATTAATCGATGCAAAAAGGATGGAGCTGAAACTGAAATCCTCTGAAATCTCCCCGGATTTTGACTGTTCCGTTCCGGGCATCCCGCCTAAACGGGGCGGTCTTCATCCAATTACACAAATGTGCTACGACTTAAACGATACGTTCCGCTCCATGGGATTCGAAATTTTTACGGAAGATGAAATTACCAGCGAGATGTATGCCTTTGATAAGCTGAACTTCCCGCAGAACCATCCGGCGCGCGAAAGCATGGATACCTACTGGCTGAAGGGGCATGACAGCGGCAGCACAAACGAAAAACTCTGCCTGCGTCCCCACCTGACCGGCGGCAGCATCCGTTATATGCAGACCCATAAACCGCCTTACCGTTTTGTGTATCCGGGGCGTGTTTACCGGAATGAAACAACGGACGCACATCATGAGCGGGCGTTTTTCCAATACGAAGCGCTGATTGTTGACAAGGACATTACATTCACATCGGGTAAGGTAATGATCAAGAGTATTTTAGGCAAGGTATTCGGCACGGACGTGGCTGTCAGGATGCGCTCCGGTTTCTTCCCCTTTGTGGAACCGGGATTTGAAATCGACATGGAGTGTCAGGTCTGCGGCGGTAAAGGATGCAGCGTCTGCAAACATGTGGGCTGGATTGAGGTCATGCCGGGCGGCTCGCCGCATCCCAATGTGCTCCGGGCTGCAGGGCTTGACCCGGATGAATATACCGGATTCTATGTCAACATCGGTTTGGACAGACTGGTCATGATGCGTTACGGCGTGGATGATATCCGGCTGTTTCATGGCGCCGATTTAAGATTCCTGCAGCAGTTCCGGTAATCAGACCGGTAAAGAAGACCAATAAGCAGATCAGGTAAAGGAAAACGCTGTTAATCTAAACAAAGAACGTGTCCGCAATGCGTACACACATGGAGGTAAAAATGAAACTATCATTATCATGGATCAGGGATTATGTCAATATCCCGGAAAATATGGATATAAAAAAACTGGCATACGATTTGACGATGTCCACGGTTGAAGTGGAAGATACAGAAGACCTCGCCCGCCGTTTTGACCATATGATTGTCGCCGTACTTAAGGGCATCGATCCCCATCCCAATGCGGATAAGCTGAAAGTATGCAAAACGGATATCGGCGGCGGTGAAATCAAAGATATTGTCTGCGGCGGAACCAATCTGAGGGAAGGAATGCGCGTGGCCGTTTCCTGCCCCGGAGCCATTGTCCGCTGGCACGGGGAAGGAGAACCCGTAGTGATAAAAAATTCCAGACTCCGCGGCGTCGAATCCTTCGGCATGATCTGCGCTTCGGATGAAATCGGTCTGGGCGATTTGTTCCCTGCATCACGGGAAGCGGAAATCCTGGATTTGTCCGCGTTTGACGTACCTGCCGGAACATCCCTGGCAGATGCCCTGGATATGAATGATATTCTGCTGGAAATTGACAATAAGTCCATGACAAACCGGCCGGACCTTTGGGGCCATTACGGCATTGCCCGTGAAATAGCGGCTCTGTACGATTTGCCGCTGTCTGAAATCAGACCGTATGAAACGGATACGGCATCGGATTTCAAAGTGGAAATTGCTGCTGCGCAACGGTGTGCCAGATACATCGGCGTGGAAATGTCCGGTGTGGAAGTAAAGCCGTCTCCCTACCGGATGCGGAACAGAATCTGGAAAGTAGGAATGCGCCCCATCAATGCGCTGGTGGATATTACAAACTATGTGATGCTTGCCACAGGAAACCCGACCCATGCTTTCGATGCGGACAATATTACGGGGCATATCACAGTCAGACATGCCGCTGCGGGAGAAACGCTCCGACTGTTAAATGACAAAAATCTGGAACTGCGCGAAGACGATTTGGTAATTGCGGATTCCGAAGGACCGGTTGCCCTTGCCGGTGTTATGGGCGGAGCCAGGGACTCCATTCTGCCTGATACGAAACGCGTCATTTTGGAAGTGGCAAATTTTGAATCCACGGGGATACGGAGGACGGCGCTCCGCTACGATAACCGGACCGAAGCGTCTTCCAGATATGAAAAAGCCATTGACCCGGAACGGTGTGACCAGGCTTTGGCACTTTCCATGCAGTATTTCAAAGAATTATATCCGGAACTGAACGTAACGGGATATTGCGAGCAATACGCAAAGAAACCGGACCGGGCGGAAATTGATGTAAGCCTGGCATGGCTGGCAAAGCGCCTTGGCAAAAACCTGTCCGACAGCGTGATTTGCAGGAAGCTGGAGTTGCTGGGATTTGATGTAAACATTAACGGCGGCAATATGCATGTTACCGCTCCCACATGGCGTTCTACCGGCGATATTTCCATAAAAGACGACGTCATGGAGGAAGTTGCCAGGATGTACGGCTATGACCGTTTCGAGGCAACGGCATTCACCACTGCCTTTGCCGGCGCCATCAACCAGAAAGAGGAGGACCTGATTCGGAGAATTAAAGAATATCTTGCAATCCGCTGCGGTATGCAGGAAGTTTACACCTACCCCTGGATGGGTGATACCTTTGTAAACGCCATACTGCAAAGTACGGAAGGCATTCTGCAGCTTGCCACACCGCCTGCGCCGGACTTAAGCTGTATCCGTTCTTCCCTGCTCCCCAATCTTTGTGAGGCAGTGGTAAAAAATGAGCGCTATTTCCATGATTTTTCCATTTTTGAGGAAGCCCAGGTCTTCTTTGACAAAAATTACGGCTCGCCGTATGATGGGACAGAATCCCTGCCGGAACAGCGCCGCCATATCGGGGCGGCTTTTGCAAGCAGTGAAAAAGATGTCACCATACTTTTCCGGGAGGCCAAAGGTGTTTTGGAATCCATGCCCCGCTATACCCATATGGAATCTTTTGCATTCCGGAAAGAAGCAAAGCCGGTATGGGCAGACGATGTCGTGTGGCTGAATGTATTTTTAGGCAGCCGGAAGATTGGCGACATGGGGCTTTTGGCAAAAAAAGTTTCAATGGAATGCGGAATCAAAAATCTTTCCGTCATGCTTTTTGAACTGGATGCCGTAAAATTAATACCCCTGAAATCCCGTACGAATCCGTTTGTCCCCCTGGCGGAATATCCGGAGACGGACTATGATATCTCCATGCTTTTTGAGCCGGATACCGCGTGGACGGATATCCACAATGCCATCATGGGTCAAAAGAAAGCTAGCCCTCTTTTGAAAAATGCTTCCTTCGTGGATGAATACAGGGGAAAGCAGATTCCGGCAGGAAAGAAATCCGTAACCATCCGTTTAAACATCGGAGCGGAGGAAAAGACACTGACCTCCCGGGAAATTGAAAAGACTGCGGAGCTGGTCATGAAAAAGCTCGGTAAAACAATGGGGGCAGAACTTCGCTCGCAATAAGTTTTCCCGTTTTCCATCTTCGTATCCAAAATCAAGAATCAAACCCTCTGCTCTGTTATACTAATCCTATCGGGAAAGGCAGAAAACCGGAAAACGGAATATTTGGAAAAAGGAAAAAGGAGACGGGGAAAACCATGAATGAAAACAATTTAAACAGCGTCCTGCACTATATCGACGAACATATCCGGCAGAAAATCCCGCTCAAAACCCTTGCCGGAATTGCAGGTTACAGTCCATTTTACTTCAGCAGACTGTTTTCCGAACACATGGGCATTTCCGTTACCTCCTACATCCGGATACGGAAACTGCAGTTTTCCCTTATGGATTTACTGGAAGGCGGCAAAGTCATCGACACCGCCATGCGATATTCCTTTGAATCCCATGAGGGATTTACCCGTTCCTTTACTAAATTATTTGGCTCAACGCCAAAGACGGCACGGAAATATTTAAACTCGTACCAAATACCGCCTTACGTTGTGCCAGCCCAAAACCGATTGGAGGAAAACGTTATGCAGACAGCCAAAAACCTTACCAACGATTTGCACCAAATCCTTTTTGCCTTTTTGGAACAATCCTTAACGGAATGTGAAGAAGGTCGTGCGGATACCATTCTTTTGGAACTCTTACCGGATGGCAGGGCAAGAATCCGTGACAACGGCAGGGGCATCCGCCTTACGGCGGATCATGCCAAAAACCAGGAGGCCGTAAACCGGATTTTCTCCGGGCATCCCGTCACAAACTTTGAATATGGCAATCTGGAGGAATTTGACCATCCCTCTTTGCAGACTGCCTGTTCGCTGTGCGAAGAACTGACCGTTACCGTTTACAAAGAAAACACGGCCTGCAGTCAGGACTACAAAAAAGGAATCGCCCAACACGACCTTTCCTGCTACGCTCCCAAACAGCAAGCAGGAAAGCAGGATACCAAACCCGGAATGGAAATCCTCCTACTGCCCGACCGTGATATTTTCGGAAACCTGTCCTTTTCCAAAGACCGTATCCTCCGTTACCTGCAATCCGTGCCAAACGGAATGAAATATTGCACCATACAGGAACCTGTGATATACTGACACAGGCAAGCCTGCGGCAGCGGCCAAATATGCGGGGAATGCCATGCAGCCCTCAGCGCCCTGGTCCGCTGCCCCGGAAAATCAAAAATACAGCAAAGAGGACACACCCATGAGTATCTTAAACGTAGAAAACCTGACCCACGGTTTCGGCGACCGCGCCATTTTCCAAAACGTATCCTTCCGCCTTTTAAAAGGCGAACATATCGGACTCATCGGCGCCAACGGCGAGGGAAAATCCACCTTCTTAAACATTATCACCGGACACCTCATGCCTGACGAAGGCAAAGTGGAATGGGCAAAGAACATACACGTCGGTTATCTGGACCAGCATACCTCGCTGGAAAAGGGCATGACCATCCGTGACGTCCTTTCCTCTGCTTTTTCCCGCCTTTTCGACATGGAAGCCGAAATGAATGCCATCTGTGACCGGATGGCGGACGCTTCCCCCGAAGAACTGGAACAATATATGGAAGACCTGGGCACCATTCAGGACATGCTGACCATGCATGATTTTTACCTGATCGACGCCAAAGTGGAAGAAGTGGCAAAAGCCCTCGGACTGTCCGAAATCGGCAGGACTGCCGACCCTTCTGTCCCCTTCGGTCTGGATAAGGACGTATCCGGCTTAAGCGGCGGACAGAGAACCAAAGTACTGTTAGCCAAACTCCTGCTGGAAAAACCCGACATCCTCCTGCTGGACGAACCGACCAACTATTTGGACGCCGAACATATCGAATGGCTGAAACGTTACCTGAACGATTATGAAAATGCCTTTATCCTGATTTCCCACGACATTCCGTTTTTGAACAGCGTGGTAAACATCATCTACCATATGGACAACCGGGAGTTAAACCGCTACGTGGGCGATTACGATAAATTTGAAGAAGTTTATGCCATGAAAAAGGCGCAGCTTGCCGCCGCCTACCAGAAACAGCAGAAAGAAATTTCAGATTTAAAAGATTTCGTGGCACGGAACAAAGCGCGGGTCGCCACCCGCAATATGGCGATGTCCCGGCAGAAGAAGCTGGACAAGATGGAAGTCATAGAACTTGCCGCCGAAAAACCCAAGCCGGAATTCCGTTTCAAGGAAGCCCGCACTCCCGGAAGATACATCTTCCAAACAAAAAATCTTGTCATCGGCTATGACGACCCTCTCTCCTCCCCCTTAAACCTGGAAATGGAGCGTGGACAGAAAATCGCCCTGACGGGCGCAAACGGCATCGGCAAATCCACCCTGCTAAAAAGCATCTTAGGCCTGCTCCCCGCCCTCTCCGGCTCGGTGGAACAGGGGGATTACTTAAGCATCGGCTATTTTGAACAGGAAACGGACCAGGCCATTTCCACCACCTGTATCGAGGAAATCTGGCAGGAATTTCCGTCCTTTACCCAGTATGAAGTACGCTCCGCGCTGGCAAAATGCGGACTTACCACAAAGCACATCGAAAGCAAAGTCAAGGTCTTAAGCGGCGGCGAGCAGGCAAAAGTACGGTTATGCAAGCTCATTAACCGTGAAACAAACGTGCTTGTTTTGGACGAGCCTACCAACCACCTCGATGTGGATGCCAAGGCAGAGTTAAAGCGCGCGCTCACTGCCTATAAAGGCAGCATCCTCATGGTCTGCCACGAACCCGATTTTTATGCGGATTGGGCAACCGGCGTTTGGGACTGCGCGAAATGGACGACAAAAGTATAAAACCGGGACGCGGCGGCTATCTGATAGCTGCCGCGTCCCGGCTTCCATTGATACACTGACATACACGGACAGGAATTACAACTGCCGGAAAATCTCCGTCTCCCGCTTCAGATTCACTGCAATCGCCTGGTTTTCATCCATATGGTTCGCAATGCTTTCCATGTCGGAAAGCAATACCTGCGTACTGTCGGCGGCATTCCCTACCCCGCCTACGCCTTCGTCGATGGCGCTGGTAATCAAACCGATGGAATCCGCGATTTCACCGATGGTTCCCTGCAGACCGTCCATGCGTGCGGAAAAATCGCACATCACATTTTCAATATAATTCGCCTTGCTCCGGTACTCGCTCCCACCCGTCACGAAATTCTTGAATTCAGGCAGAATCGAGACGTTCATGTACTCCACCAGACCGTTGGCATTGTCCACCAGATTGTTGACCGCGTGGATTACCACGCTGTTGATGCTTTGTATCCGGTTCGCCGCCGACTGGCTCGCCGTGGCAAGCTGGCTGATTTCCGAAGCTACCACCGCAAAACCCTTGCCCGCTTCCCCTGCCCGCGCCGCCTCAATGGATGCGTTTAAGGACAGCAGATTTGTCTGGCTGGCGATGTTCAGGATATCGTTGGTCAGGCTGTTGACCTGGTTCACGCTCTTGCTTTCCTCAATGGACTGCTCCAGCACTTCCAAAATCTCGTTTACTTTCTGCTCCGTGGAAACCATGTTGGCATGCGCCGCGCTTTCCATACTGTCCGCATGACCTTTCATCTCGGTGGTATACTGCCTGATATCCATGGTCTGCGCCGCCATGGCATCCACCTCTTTTTTCACCGCATCCGCATTGGTATTGATGATTGCCGCCGAATTGGACATCTCGCTCATGGCGGCGGACAGTTCCTCCGTCACCGCCGACAAATCCGACACGCTTCCGTTGGATGTTAAGACACTGTCACGCACTTCGTTGACCAGCCGCTCCATCTTTTGGGAATTATCCGTAATAACCTTAAAAATATCCTGCAGTTTTTCCATGAAGACATTGATACCGCTGCCGACTTCCGCAATCTCGCGGTTGGAAAATATGGGAACCCGCCTGGTCAGGTCGCCTTCCCTCCTGTCAATATCGGAAATAATGCCGCTAATCTCATTGCGCGTCTTACCTAACGGCCGGATTACAAACTGGAACACACTAAGCAGCGTAACAAGCAGGGCCGCAGCGCTGATGATCACAAAAAGCGCCCCGAACAGCAAAGCCTGGCGGTACGTGGCATTCTGCTGTTCCTTGGAATCCTGCGCCTGCGCCTGCATTTTCTCCGTCATGGCATCAATACCGTCCTGCATTCCTTTCGCATAGCCGGCAATCGCCCCGTTTGCCAACGCATAGGCTCCCGCGTTATTGTTATTGGCACTGTATGCCATCAAATTGGCAATTTCCCATTTCAGACCTTCAAAATTGGCTAAGATGCTTTCATAATCCCCCGCCATTTCCGCCGTCACATAAGGCAGATACGCTTCCAAATAGCCGTCCAAAACCCCTTCCTGCTCCTTAATGCTGTCCACCAGCGATATCATGGATTCCAAATCCGTTGCCAGTACATGGGAAAGCGCCGCTTTATGTATGTTATTGGTTTCTTCCTGAATCTTTGCCAGCTCCGAAATCCCCATCATGTACTTATCGGTTATCACGGTAGCTTTTGCGTTCACCCCCTGGATATTCACAATGGCAACCAAACTGGACATCATGCAGACAATGCCAAGTATAAATACAGGAAGCAGTAAAATCAGTTTCGTACTGATTTTTTTCTTCGTATGCTCCATGCTCCTATTTACCACGTTTTCCATTCCAATCTACCTCCCCTCAGTTTATTGCGGAGGCAGTAATGCCCGCCACCAAAGCATCAATCAAGTCCTGCGGCTCTTTCCCCGACGGATTACCTGCCGCAAGGTTTTCCCCGAATTTCTTACATGGAATCCAGTAATTGTTCCCGACCCTTTGCAGCACCCCGTATTCCGATTGGGCAATGACCGCCTGGATTGCCGGTACTTTGCTTACCTCGTCCGATGCCGCCGCATTTTTATTGGACGGTCCCTGGTTTCGCATCTCGAAACGCAGCACCTGGTTCTGCTCATTGGTAATCCAGTCCGCAAATTTTAATGCCCAATCCACATGCGCACTGTAAGCGTTAACACCAATCATTTTGTACCCCACAAAAGACGCCATCTGCACCTGCTGTCCGGCACAGGTATAGGTCGGCATCTTTACGGCGCCGTAATTCTGTCCCCATGTTTCCTGTATTTCCTTGGAATTCCATACCCCGCTGACTCCGGCAATCACGCTGCCCTGACGTACCCCATCCATGAAGCCTGCATCCGTTTGGTTTTGGAATCCGGGATGGACGGCTATGTCCGTCATGGCATTTACAATATCCACCCCTTTGATTTTTCCTTCCGTGGTATTCCAGTTGCAGTGGTTCGTCACTCCGTCCTCATTGACACCGAAGTCCAGTCCCGTATTCCCAAAAAAGGAATAGATATACCAACCGGAAGTCCAGTCCATGGAAAACTTCTTCCCGTTTTCCGCTGCCACTTCCAAAATACGGTCCAGGGTCTTCACATCCTCCTCCGTAAAATATGCTTTGTCATAATACAGGAAATACCCATTGTCCGCACTCATCGGATAGGCATATAACGTACCGCCGATGCTCGCCGCCTCCACTGCGCCTTCCACGTTCGCCTGTTTCACTTCTTCCGCGTTTGGTATCTTTGCCAGCGCTCCGCCTGCTGCCATACTCGCAAGCTGGTCGTCCGGGAGAAAGAAAACATCGCCCGCATTATGGACATCCCCCAACACATAATTTCTGGTTTCCGCATCCAAACTTCCCACTAACCGGATGTCAAACTCCGCCTGTCCCACATACTGCTCCTTAAAGCCCGCAATCATCTGTTCGAGCGTTTCGTTGTTCGATTCCTCCGCCCAAACCGTCAGCGTGATGACACCTTCTTCCTTTTGCGTATCTTTCGACGGTCCGTTTCCGGTCATTTCCGCCCCTGCTGCGTCCCCTGTGTCCGCCGGTTCCTCTCCACCGGCACAACCGGCAGCCAATATGCCACACAGCCCAACTACCATCATACTTCTAATGATTTTCGCTTTCATTGGTGCTCCTCCGTTCCTTAGCCATGGCATACATTCCATGAGCTTTCATGCATAAAATAAGCCCTTAACCTTTGACTGATTGGGTCATTTTCTATCTCATTATCCGCGCGTAACAGGTCAGTGCGGAGGCAGAAAGAAACCGGGAAGGAAGTTTTTTGGGGGCGGATTTTCCCCGTATCCCCACTTGCAAAATAAGGGAAATGGGGTATAATCATTTTAAAGACACTTACTATCTTAACTGGAAGAATCAAGCAAACCAATCAAATCTCCATGCAGGCATGGCTATTTCCCCATTGTCCATGGGAATAAAAGGAGGTGACAGAAAAATGAAGAAACGTTTAGTCGTAACCCTCACATGTCTTGCGGTATTAGCCGTACCCGTTCCTGCATTTGCAGCAACCACATGTCCCGTCAGCGGATGTGCAGCAGGCCAGTGCTTTTCGGACGGTTATTGCGGGGAAAACTGCTTTACGGATGAGAACGGCGACGGTATCTGCGATAACCATTGTTACGCGGATACGGACGGAAACGGAATCTGTGATTATTTCGTGGACGGAAATGAAGACGGCATCTGCGATCATTGCCATGACCACGGAAAACCGGCAGCTACGTACAACCAAAGCGGCCGCAGGTCCGGGCACCACGGAAGACGCCATGGCGGACACCACGGAGGACATTGTTAATCACGTTAATCATCGAGCAGGGGAAAATTTTTCCCCTGCTCGGTTATACCGGTTCCATACAGCGGCACAGTCTCTCATACTCCCCGTCCGTAATCCGCAGGATACCGCCATGGCGCTTCTTCGTCCTTCCCATATCATACTGTTCCGGCGCAAGGACCCGGAAATCCCCGGAGGCAAGATCCTCCGTCACCATCGGCAGATACCCTTTCCCTTCCAAAAACCGGTCCGCAATCAGACACCACGTTTTCCCGTCCGGCAGCAAATACCCCTCCGGTCCCTCCACGCCTTCCAAAGCCGCAAGTGTTTTGGAATACACCGGGACAAACTCCCCCAAGAGGGAACCGGAAGATTCCATAACCAGCCTTTTTTCCGTCTCGTCTTTGGATATGCGGTAATACCGGTCCCCGCTTTTTAATATCGTCGTATCAATCACATGATTATCCCGCTCCATGTAAAGGAACGTATCCGAAAAATCCTTAAAATCCTTCGTATACGCCGCATATATCCTCTGCTTTGCCTCCGCATCCCCCTCCTGTTTCACCATCGAAGCAAAGAAAACGAAAAATTCCCCTTTTTCTTCGTCATACACCGCTTCCGGCGCCCAAACACAACCCGCCCCCGGAATCCCGACGGTACATCTGCGCTCTTCTCCCCAATGCACCAAATCCTCCGTTTCCCATACCACCAAATCCCTGCTCCCCTCCTCCTGTGCCGCCTTCCAGCCCTTTCCCGCTTCAATCCGCAGGTCCGTGGCAATCAGATAAACGGTACTGCCATGCGGATTCCGTACCAAAAAAGGGTCCCGCACCCCGCACGTCCCCACATTGGAATACAGGACCGGCTTTCCGCCGTTCAGGTCCCGGAAATGCAGCCCGTCCCGGCTGACCGAAAAATAAATCTGTTCCCCGTCCTTTTCCTCTCCCGTAAAATGCACAAATAAGTATCCTGCCATGCCATTTCCTCCCATCGCCGTATATAACTTCTCGGAATCTTCAGCCCTTATTTCATGGGGCTTTCAGAACCTATT
>ERZ779637.765-NODE-765-length-18071-cov-11.079207_pt1 | contig 18071 bp, 14 predicted proteins | sample MGYA00514196_ERZ779637 | MGnify/ENA primary metagenome ERZ779637 (study PRJEB29562, sample SAMEA4376700) | mouse gut metagenome | isolation source: Cecum | study: EMG produced TPA metagenomics assembly of the A DSS colitis mouse model was used to assess the...
CTACAGCTTACTCTATTCTCCCCAGCATAGCTGGGGGATTAGTGTTTTCATTTACGCTGTCTACAACGGACACTGGTATCTTGGCTTGCCCTTGCTCCTGTTCCCATACTCGACAGCTTCCTTCGGACATTTGCAGATACAGGCCATGCAGTGGGTACACTGATCACCCCAGACAGGCTTACCATCTTTTAAACTGACATTATTTAAAGGGCAGACTTCCATGCATTTACCGCACCCGATACAGGCATCCGTGGCATGGAATTTTTTTGCACTTACCACCAGAGGATAAAATAAGGTATTAACCATCCCGCTGCTGGCTTTTGCAAAAGCACTGACTTTTGTCTCCGGTATCGTTCCACTATGCTTTATGACATCAGCAGTATTTTTTATGACAATGTCAGCATTTTTAATAATCTTAACGGCCTGATTTCTTTCAGGGGCGTTAAACACTGCAATATAATTCTCCGGCATGACGACTTCGGCACAGCCCATATAAGTAAATTTCTTCTGTCCACAAAGCCGCTTCAAATATTTTGGCGTATTTCCCATACTGTCTCCGCAGGTCGCTATGAAGTAGGTACATTTATTTCCTGTAAATGAAGTGTGTAAGATAAAATCCCTGAGAATCCTCGGCATCTGCCACGCATACGTGGGATACACAAACACAAAAGGCCTTGCTGAATGTATTTCTGAATAATCATGCTTCCTGATCTTCTCAAACAGGTTGATAACTTCATCTTCTGTCTGTTCCCCGATTTTCTTTGCTGCATATTCGCTGTTTCCTGTTCCTGTGTAATACAATATCAAAATATCCGCCTCCTGCCAAATATCCATGGGCTGATTTTTTATCCCTGCTGGCTATCCTGTCACAAGCATGGTAACCAGTTCTTCTACCAGTCCATTGATTTCTTCCATATATTTAATAAGATTTATTTTATCACTTTCCCTGTACAAATGGGAATTATTATTTTTCACGATCTGGTTCACGTTCAGACCGATTTTGTTTATCTCATTCCGTAATCGCATTATTTCTAATTCCAGTTCCTTACTCCTTGGATTTTCTGACTGGTTCAGGAGCAGATACCGGATGTATTCAGATTCATTCATACTTTCTGCTTTGGAACGTTCCTCTAACAGTTTTGCGGTCTCTTCGGTCAGTTTGAAGTGCTTCCGTATTACATTTTCGCCTTTTGGTCTTGCCATCCGAATCTCCTTTCCTTTGGGGGAGAGGGCGTTCTATGGAACGCCGCAAGATACGCATTTCGTGGGCACGAAATGCAAATCTTGTCGGGGAGTACCCCGAACCCCCTCATAATCCACTAATTTTACGACAATAACGCCAAATCTGCTGAATCTGACGCCAATTCACTATCCCGTAGCGCCAATCCGGCTATTTTTTACGCCAATTAATTTTTGCTGACGCCAATCTGAAACATATTTACGCCAATGGAATTTCCCTATTTTTTCGTTGCGCCAGTTTGATGTCATATTTCCTTTCCATTACGCCAAATCATCTGATTTTTACGCCAGTCTGAAAAGAATTTCTCATTTTTGACTGCACCCTGACGCTTTTCTGCCATTTCCGTTTCTTCCTTCTCCAAATACTCCGCTCCGGGCGAGTGTACCGGGGAGTGCGTGCGGTGTCAAGTATTTTAGTCCTAGCCGAAAATTCTTGACACCGCCCACCCTCCCCGGTAGTAGGCAGCCAAGCGGAAGTATTTGGGGGTGTCGGCTACTCGCCGCACTTCCCACAAACCTACCTTCCCATAGTTTCCAGATAATGGGGGCTCCGGTCAGCCACTGACATTAATTTCCTCTCCGGAAAGTGGTACAGCTTGGATAATTCCTTCCTTTCTTCCGGTGAGATAAATTCCGGCAGTTCCCTATCCGCTGTCTGTCCTTTCAGTATGTGCAACAGGTTATGGCTTTCTATCTCTTCCAGAAAACAGGATAGTTTGCTGTCTATGGAGTAAAAGATTTCCGCATCTTTTTCTGTCTTTGCGCCTGATGCTTTTGCCTTTGCCTCCTGTTTCATGGCAACGAGTAGTTCCCTGGAACAACGCACAGGCTTTTCGTTGATGAGGATATCCAGCATTTTAGCCCAATCTTTTTTCATTAGGTAAAGGGAAGTCTTATCTCTGGACTGTATATCACAGGCAAAGGTAATATTGCCGCTTCTTTGTACAGTGAATCTTGGTAATCTGAATTTCTTCGCTTGTACTGCCAGTTCCAGGGATATCCTTATGTAACCTTCCTGTTCCATCTGTCCTTTTAATTTAGATATGCGCTCTTCGTCCGGTAATCCATGCTGGTATCCGGTTTTCCGGATTGCCAGCAGCAGCCTCATATCCTCCATAAATGGCCTGAAAAATGCCAGCGGTTTTACTGGTAAGGTTCGCTCCCTTTTCCTTCGGGCTTCCCTGACCGCTGCTGAAAGGGAACGCTCATTTGCCGCTTCGTAGGAAGCGGAATAGACTTCCCTCCGCAATTCCAGAAGGGTATCGGCTACACAGGCATAGTGGATGGTATTTACCCTCTCCCCAAAAGGTCCTTTGATATATTTCTCCGTTTTCAACGGGTCTTTGTCTATTGTTCCATCCGTATATTTTACAGTGATAGATTTTCCCTTTACCTGTTTCTCCTTAATCTCCATGGATAGCTTCCTGCTGTCCAGTACCTCTATATCCGCCCTGCCGGATGCTTTCACATGGACTGCAAAGGATACAGGCATATCAGAGAAATAGCAGACTGACCTTGCCAGAAGGTTCTCCATGGTATCCTTTAAATAAATCTCCCTCTCTTTCAGGCAGAATGCACGTTCCGAATCCCAATGGATCAGGTAATGCCCCTCTGTCTTTAATTGCTCAAAATCTGATGGCAGCTTTCCGTCTCCGCCCCTGAATGAATGCAGGAAAACTGATAATTCCACGTCATTCATCCTGTATTCTTCCAAGATTACCTCCGCTCATTTATTCTTTTAGTATCAATTTCCTGTTTTACGCTGAATTTTTGCCTGTTCATGTGCCGTACAGATCATGGTTGACCTCCGCACGGTAGTAGCTTTCCATTGTGGCCGGGGCGTTGTACAGAGCAGTCAGCAGGTAAGCCTTGATATTCCCTACCTTCGTGGTGTTATTGTCGATACAGCCAAAGACATACTCTACATGGCTGGAATTAATCTTCAAAAACCGGCTCCTTACTACCTCCCTTGGGAAATCGTCTCCCGCAATGCGGATATAGGGGCGTTTTGACAGAATGACTTCCAGCATCAGCTCCACCGTTTCATCCAGCCGCTGCTTCCCGTGCCGCTTTGCAAGGATGCTGTACTCGATATTCTCACAAATAATTTCACGGTATGCATCCACAAGTTCCGTCTTGTTCTCCCCATCTATCCTATCTATCCCATCATGGCGGCCTGCCGCCTCCAGCTCCGCCGGATAGATTGATTGATCTGCATTTAATCCGTCAGTATTTGATTCTTTAGTATTTAATTGTGCGGGGTTCCCCTGTCTTGGCTCCGCCTGTCTAAGGTTTACCTGTATTGGATTTTCCCGTTCAGGTTTTTCCTGTTCAGGCTCCCCCGGTTTAGGTGCTTCTTTCTTATCTTCCTGCTCCACCGGCCTTTCATGTATCGTGTATGTGATATCCCCAAGCCGCCCGTTTCCATAGCGGGTACGCTGTCTGGTGAGATATCCGTGGCTCTCTAATTCTTTTAATGCGCTGGTGATGGAATCCACCCCGTCCTTACAGATACAGGCAAGCCCTTTCGTGGTGTAATCCCAATCCTCCGGGAGCGAAAGCATCAGCGATAGCAGCCCCTTTGCCTTCAGCGACAGTTCCACATCACGTAAATGATAGTTGCTCATAACGGTAAAATCTCTGGTCTTCTCTATGCGGAATACAGCCATAATAAAAATCTCCTCTCCAATACTTACATGCTTTCTAAATTTCCATGCTATCGGGTAAGTTCCCCGTCTCTGCTGTGGTCATGGTACAGATATCCATCCGGTGCAACCTTTAAATGTTCCTGAATCTTTATCTCCCCTTTTTCCTGCCGCTCCTGAAATTTCCTGTATCCGGCATCCGTCAAGAACAACCGCATCCGGTCTCCTTTGTCTCCCACGAAAGAATCAACTGAAAGCACCTCAAAAACAACCATATGCCTCACTTCCGGGTCAAAACGTTCCAACGCCATAATGTCATGCCCCTTTAGCTGTTCTGCCCCGGATTTCTGCCTTGCCTCCGCTATCAGTTCCCCGACCGTCCGCCCTTCTTTAGGCAGGCGGTAATTTCGCCGGATATCACTTACAATCTCAATGCACTCCGTATCTGATAGAGGGCGCAGCTTTTCCATAAGGCTGTCCGCCGCCCTCCGCCTATCCGGGTCTTTGGCATACCGTGAGGCCATTAACAGTTCATGCAGGATGGCGTATCGTTCGCTCCCTTCCGTCTGATAGAGCATCCGTTTCTCCATTTCATTCAGTTCCATAATTTCCCCTTTCTCTAAAAATCTGCATGAAAAAAGGACATGCATCCTGCACAAGATGTAATGTCCTTTAGTTCTTTCTATTCAATTTCACATACAGGCAGTATGCCATAATATCCTGACATCCGTCCATAAAACTGTCCATAAAATCAAGAGCGGCTTCGTTTAGTTCTTCCGGTTCTGCTGTTTTTATTTGCGTCTCCATCTACATACCCAGCATTGCCATTGGCGTAGATGAGTACATCATAGGATAAGGCATTTTCGGAAAGTTCTTCTAAATCTCCGCTACTTCCTTTTGGATACCTTCCTGTATTTTAACGAGAAGTTCCTCATACTTCTTGCAAAACCAGATAGAGTAAAATACTTGCAGTTCCTGCAGCCTATTATGCAGGAACTTCTTTATTTTTGTACATATATAAGGATTATTGAGTACTTAACCTTTACCCCAATTCGTCCAAAAATACCCCACTTATTTATTTTATATACAAAAACAGGATGCCGTAGCATCCTGTCACCCTTTCATGAAATTATTCACAGTTTCACAAGATAATCTCTTCTAATTCTTTTATTTTTTATCGCAAGCTGGTTACTCCAAAATAATAATTTACTTAATTCTTTGTCCAATACTCGTCAATTCTGGGTATATTCGTTCTTTTGAAAATCCCATTCTAACTAGACACTCAGCAATCTCTTTTGCTGCATTTTTTTCAATCACTATTTTATACAAAAACCTTTCTTTATTCTTTCTTTTACACACATTAAGATAAAAATCCTGTACTTTTTCGAGATCCATATAAGAATAGGAATCAACACTAATAGAAGGTTCTGTATACAAATTATATGCTACAAAAATACCACTCTGAGACCTAATTCTTGGATTTAATCTGGATGTATATACCGCAAGGGGCAAATAAGCCATTTCCTCCTTTCCCTTCAGCAACATCTCATTAATATATCCATAGCGATTTTCTGATTCATATTCACGATTTCCCATAAGAAACATATCATAAACTTCACCATTGTAAACAGCTGCAATATTGGGAATTAACCCATCACTACAGTCAGCCGTTTTTTTCGATGCCAAAAATGCTGATTCTGTACAAGATGTGGCCTGTGCTCCTTCATTTATCATATAGTTTCTTGCTTCGTTATACAAATGTGGGCTGAACACAAATATTGCCGCATCACTTTCTAACATCCGTTTTTCATGAATAATAAGTTTTTCTAGTGCAAAATACAATCCGGTAAAAGCATCCTCTGACCAGTCCATCAGATTAGTATTTACACCATAATGTTGCATTAACGCCAAATAATCAGAAATACCATAATATGACCTATCCATAACTTCTGGTGCACCGTCAGCTCTATATTTGAACTCTTCATACAAATATCTCTGATACTGAGAAAGGTAATTAAAATCAAGTCTATTTGTATTGTTTTTCCTCATCACACCAGGTAACAATCCATATATACTATTTTCCTGCCCACGATACCACAATGGACATTCTTTTATTCCAAATATATTTCGGCAACTCTGTTCCAACTGTTTTGTCACAGAATCAATCCTCTCCAAAAATCCCTCTAATTTGTATACCGTTGGTATTTTGCTTATGTTTATTTCTTTCCTTTGTATCTTTCCTTCACTCTCAAATACTCCTTTAAAGATTGGGAATCGATATGGCTGATTATTATTCTCCTTTTTCTTATTATTTTGTTCATTAAGAGAATGCAATTGCGTCAGCTTTTCTTGTGCTTGAAAATGATTTATTAATTTAATGTTTTCTGCAAACATTTTTTCATTTAATTCTCTTCGCAACTGATGGCATAACTCAATAATCGTATCTTCCTCACTATTTCCACACAAATCCTCAATCTCTTTAATTTTCTGTGAGAAATCTTTATAAATTTCTCTATATTTTTGAAAATATATGCCACATTTTGTATCGATGTCGTTTGTCGATAATCTCCGTTTTATCCCAGTCATTTCTGCCAACATACGACATTGAGACCTGTATAAACCAAATTGATCCTTATACTCTCGCCAACACATCAAAAAATAATTATACCAATCTTCTGCCTCTTCCCTCCGCTTATGGATTTTTGATTTTATCTCAAAAACCTTATCATCTGAAAGATTAATATACTTTGATATATATAAATAGATGAACTCATCTTTTACTTCTTCTACGCAACTTCCATTATGTTCATAAAAATCTAAAATCACCCCAATCCGTACCAGTTCTTTGAGTTCTTTACTTAAATCAATTACCTTCGGGTCTTGCAACTCATTTTTCAGGCAACGTGAGTACAAAATCATATACTCTGATAAAGGCATATTGGAAAGTTCAATCATTGGAATATCTGCTGATACCTCTTCCATTCCATCCATGATTTTATCAATTACCGGTTCCTTTTCTTCAAATTCAAACTCACACTCTCCTTCTTTCACTTTTTCTAGCCATTCTTTTAATATAGTAACTGCTTCTCGGCTAAAATCATCTTTTCTCGAATACATATCCGCAAAAGATAATCCATGAAAAGTACCTTCACATAGTCTGTTATATAATTCAACAAACCAATCTTTTATACAAGAATTTTGACCACTAAGATAATCTATCAGTTTATCTTTATATACCTCTGCAATCAGAAGAACTGTATCTGTATCTTTTTTTCTTTTACAACCATTAAAGCAAGTAATCGTCCTATGTACTTCAGGATATTGATTAATCACAATATCATATATCAATGGTTTTACATAACTTACAATTTTCCCAACTAACTCAACTTTATAACCAAATATTCTTAACAATGACTCATATAAAATATTTCGGGAATATATTGCAGACAACAATATTCCCATTACATAATCTCGCCTCTCGCGGTCTTCTGGAACTATATAATGATATATCTCATGATACAAATATAATATAAATATTGGAACATCATAAAATGTAACATGAGGTAAATTCAAAGATACTATTTTAAAATCCTGATCTGCATCGTTTTCACTGACGTAATGAGATTTATCAAAATACATCTCACTTTCTATAATAGGAAGCACGTCCACAGTAACAATAGGTATTATTTCAGTCTGTTTATTAACCCCCTTTAATCGATAAGCAGTCTGCAATATTTCCTTAATAATTCCCATGTAACTAAACAGAATACAATCTTCTTGACCAGTATATCGCAGATGACATTTGGGGAGCTCAAAATTTAGGCTATTAGCTTCCGAAATATGGAATATTTGTTGTTTAAGATTATTCAATACTCCACGTAAAATAGACATAACATCTACATCATATGTACTATCAATATTGATAATCTCAGTGATACATTCAATATTTTTCAGAAAAATATACGAAAAGTCATCTGCCCAACTTTGATTTACAGCGGAAGTAACATTATACCTATAATCACAATGTAATGAATCTAAAGTATCAATAATACCTGCTGTTTTATCTATTTTCTCCCCTATTAACTTCCGTAATTTTTTGTAGGCATCTTCTACCTTATTCAAATTATCAGCCAGATTATCCTCTTCAATTTCTATAGAAGGGCCTTCTTTCATACTGCACTCATTAATTGCTTCGGCTAACGTTACTTTTGTTTGCAAGATGTTATTCTGGTATTCGTTTTCGTCATGATTAAATATCTTCTTTTTTTCAAAATAAGTAAATGCATCCTTAGAATCCATCTCCATTGCAATATCATACTCACCAGATGTATGCCTTAGATTTTGAACGTGATCATCATTGATAAACTCCAAGCTTTGATTAATCCATTTCTTTAATGTGACCTGTACAAATGCCTTACCCTGTATTTTACTCACTAACATATCATCCTCTTTTACATTATCATAAAAAGGATTTCTGGAAATCATGGTATGAGCTGCTAAATACATTCTTTCTCCTTTGTATTTACTATCACATTTAATATTATTAACCACTCTTAATATATCTACATATTGATCACTGAACCAAAGAACAGAGATACCAAAAGACCCAAGCGTACCTAAAATCATGTATTTGCACTCTATTGCTCCAGAAGTACTCTCTTCTTGAATAATATTTTGCAACTTCTTCTGTGCATCCAGTAAAAGCTCCTCATAGTTGTCCTTGTCCATTTTCTCTCGCAATATACTTCGAAAAGGCAACTCCGTCAACGCCCAAAATAAATGTCGATCAAATTCGCCCGTCTTAACAGCCTTAAATCCCCATTCATTCTCATCATCCACATAAATGAATTCCGGTTCATCGCCAAAATCATATAATAAAATTGATTGACGATTGCCCACCCAATCTTTCGCTAACACTGACAAATCTCGAAATCTATCGAACTGAAATATATTGTTAATCTTAAGTCTATCATATTCTCCAAAAGTTAGTATACTTCTCTCGGCAGCGACATAATTAAGACATTGCTCTATATCTTTTAGGGTTCCTTTGGGATAACGCACATATTTGTAATACTCAAAAATATACCCTTTCACTTTTGTATCCCCCTTTAATATTCGGCTTTCCTTTCTACAATAACTATTTTTCCTTCTTCATTTTCCTTATATTCAAACATTTCCATATTGGCTCCCTGTGTTCGCCCCCAAAGAGTTCCTTTTGTATCACCACGTTCATTACGCTTATAAAAGGCATTGCGTACGATACCTTTCTGATTATTTCCCATTACATGTTTTCTCCTTTTCTTCAAATACATAATCGACTTATTTCTTTGTCGATTTATTTTATGCAACAGTAACAATGCTATACCTTGTCCGCCATCACATTTTTTATATTTAGCTTTTTCACATTAGAGAGATACTATCTCTTATTCACTACAATTAGTGTTTTTCTTATCAAAAAAAGATGCATAAGTTTTAATGCACTACTGCATATATACACACCTCCTTTCTGCTCATTCTATATCGTTTTCATTAATTAAAGATTCATTTTATCATGAACAACGAAAAAGCATCTCTCCACCCCAATGCTATTTAGTCATTATAACTCAAAACAACCACAAATTCCAGCACAACTTAGACAAATTTATATATTTATGCATATATGCAATTCCTTGGCAATAATATTATTGTATATTACCACAACATCACATAAAAACAGATAAATTCTAGCAGGTTATTACAACATCCTGTCATCCTCCCATGAAGCTGTCCATAAAATCGAGGGCAACTTCCTTCAGTTCTTCTGTTTCCAGCGTTTCCATTTGTACCTCCATTTGTGCTGCTTTCTCTGCCTTTGCAGTCTCTGCCTGCATCTTTGGCATTGCCATTGGCATATACGGATACATCATAGGATAAGGTGTCTGTGGAAAACTTTTTTTAATCTCTGCCGCTTCTCTCTGGATGCTCTCCTGTATTTTCGTAAGAAGTCCCTCATGGGTAAGTTCAGTTTCCTCTTTCCTGTCATAATATCCAATCATTGCCCTTGCAATAATGCTGGTATAATCCTGTTTCTTCCCATCCGGCGGCTCTTGGTAGTTGCCCTGCAGAATCTGCCATGCCCGCCGCTCCTCCGGCACATCCATATCGAACCGGCAGGATACTCTCTTAATATTTTTTATTGCCTGTCTTTTCCCCATGGCATCCTCCCCCTATCCACGCCTGATACTCCGCAACAGCCTCTGGTTAGACAGATATTCGTATCCTTTGGCATTGGCATGGATATCCTCAATAAAGCGCACCTTGCTTTGATCCAGCTTCGCGAAATGTTTCATCAGCATAGCGCCGCCTCCAAGGAAATGGAGCTTCGCCAGTTCTTCATTGTAGCCATACTCCCGCAGCTTCCGCATGATTTTATCGGTATAACCCCCAGCGCATTCACCGATTGCTTTCAGGTACTTCTCCCCGATATCCGCCGTGCCGTCTTTCAGCACCTTTTTCACGATACAGTCACCCACAACGGTATGTACCTTGTTTGTCAGCTCGCTCCGCATCTCAATCACACAGCATTCCACACCGAAACGCTCCGTATAATAGCGGCTGGAATCCGGCTTCCCGTCAATGATGAAGATAACGTTCATTGTACCGTTCCCGATATCTGCCACAATGTTAAATCCCCGGTAGCTGGATAAATCTGCCGCAACAGCCGCAAAGCTCTGTGCATAAACTTCCACGTCCTCAATCTTTACATGGTAGCGGGTATCATTGCACCGGAATGTCACTTCCTTATTCTTCAAAAGATATTTCCTGAAAGCTTCCCCCTGTTCCCCAAGCCACTTGATGGGGAGGCCTGCCGCAAGGATGACGGAAGCGTTGCATAAGCCCCTGCTTTTCAATTCCTTTGCCAGGGCCGCCAGCGTCAGGATATAATAATCTTCATCCCAAACCTTATTCATCTGGTACTCCTTATGGGTAGAGCCAATCTCGTAAAACTTTCCCTCAAACTCTACGGTCATTCCTGCCAGCTCTGATGCCCTCTCCCTTTCAATCACACCGGATTCAAAAATGTGATGGGCGGTCTTGATGTTGCCATACCCATGGTCAATGCCAATCCTGTAAACCTGTTCCATAATCTTCTCCTTTTCTAATGAATTGTTGTAATAAAATAAGGACTACCCAAGCACTTATACCTGAATAGTCCTTACCCGGCAGTCAAATGACTGCGTATATTCTGTTTCACCTCACCTTCCTAAAAGCCATAGGATGGCCGCATCAGTAACGGACATTCCTGACTTCTTTGATGTAGGTTTTCGATTTTGTCCAGCGCTGTCCTCTATCTCCACCTAAATGGGCTTAAATAAATAGGACTAAATCAGTGCAAACCCTTGATTTTGGGGCTTTTCTTGATTTAGTCCTATTATACCACCAGCATACCCATAGAAGATTTCCTCTGCCGGGCTTTCCGGCTCTGCTTCCTGACATCCCTGTGCTGCATCCGTTCCCCTCTGCTCTGCATCCGGCAATCCCTGCGTACCGGAAGGAACCGCATCCGCCGGCGTCTTATCCATGAATTTTCCCAGAACAAGCGTCATGATAAATCCGCCCGCAATGGCTGCCGCATGGGCAATGATATAGTTCACATAGCCGTTGCCCGCCGGGTCCGCCAGTGCGATGCCCGGAAGGACTGTGGTGCCAAATCCTACCGCCGCCAAGTCCGTCATATATACGACCACACCGCCCAGTGCACCGCCGATGCATCCTCCGATGATCGGGAAACGATACCTTAAGTTAATACCGAACAGCGCCGGTTCCGTAATGCCAAACAGTACCGAAATAAAACTTGGAATACAAAGTTCTCTTGTCTTCACATTCTTCCTGTGCATCAACAGATAGCCAAGCACCGCGCCGCCCTGTGCGATAATGGCCACGGACATGAGCGGATTCAGGAAGTTCCTGCCGGTATCTGCCAGAAGCTGTGCCTCGATCGCACCGAATATATGGTGCAGGCCTGTAATGACCACAAGCTGCTGCAGGCCGGAGAAGACTGCATATCCGGCCACACCCAGATTCTGCGTCATCCATACGAGCGCATTGGTGATTCCTGAAGAAAGTCCACGGCCCACCGGGCCGATCACGGTGAACAGCAGCAATGCACCCACCAGTGTAGTCAGCAGCGGAGATACCAGCAGACGGATGACCTCCGGCACCTTTTTTTCAAAAAAGAGGTCTAATTTGGCCGTCACAAATCCCATCAGCAATGCCACGATAATGCCGCCCTGGAATCCTACCAGTTCCACGCCCATGCCGAAGATATGGAGCGTGGTGACTTCCGCCGTCCCCTGCGCCGCCGAATAGGCATTTGCCAGGCTGTCGCTTAACATGATACAGCCGATCACGATGCCCAGAATCGGGCGTCCGCCGAACCGTTTGCAGGCGCTGTAGGCCACTGCAAGTGGCAGAAAGCCGAAAATGGCCCCGGAAGAGATGTTGATCAAACGGTTAATGCCATACAGAGTATCATTGGACTTCACAAAGTCAAGATTTCCCAATACGCCGGAAAGTCCGGTCAGCAGCGCCGCCGCCAGGATCCCCGGCATGATATCCACGAATACATCAGACAGTGCCTTGATGATCCTTTGCAGCGGATTCATTTTCTTGTTCGCTACCGTCTTTAAATCGCTTAGGCTCATGTTTTTCATATTGTTGTGTTCCGCAAACACCTCATACACGTCATTGACCAGCCCCGCGCCGAATATGATCTGCACCTGATCGCCGGCCACAAACACGCCTTTCGCCAGATCCACATCCTCGATCGCCTTTAAATCCGCAATATCATTGTCCTTCAGAACGATCCTTAATCGAGTTGCACAATGCGCCACCCCCTGAATATTCTCTTTTCCGCCAACCAGCCTGGTAAGTTCTATGGATATTTTCTCATATCGCTGACGCTTATTTGCATCCATTTCCTTCTCCTCCTTCTATCTTCTATGCACTGCCAAGATTTCCACAGTATACTAAAAGCTTATGTTATCGGTTTTCTGCGGCCACAGAAAAGTTATGTTTGTATCTATTATTATAGTCTGCTAAAATGAGATTTATATGGAGATATGTGACTTGATAATTGAAGATTATGACATGGAGTCCATATGAGCGTAAATTGACGATCTGTCAGTAAAGCATGACGGAAATCTGCGAATCATATTCCACCTGTGCGGTTGGAATGAAACTATGCACAATGTATTATAGTAAGCGACATCAGAAATGAGGCAAATATGATGCTGGATTACAACTTCTCCAATGATTTCTATAAGAATATCGACGCCATGATCTACACCTGCGGCTATGAAAACTGTGCCCCCGGCCACAGCTACGGCCCTATCATGCGCAAAGGCTATCTGATCCATTACGTCTTAAAGGGTACGGGCATTTACAAAGCCCGCGGGAAACTGTTCCGTCTGCAGGAAGGTGACGCCTTCTTGATCTGCCCTGACGAGTTGATCTACTATGAAGCCGATCAGAACACGCCCTGGACATACACATGGATCGGGATGCAGGGCATTAAGATCAAGGGGTATCTGGAACGGACTTCTCTTTTCGACAGCCTGGTAGTTTCTCTCGGGCAGGATGAACAGCTGCGGCGCTGCCATGAGAAAATGTCTGAAGCCGACAAGCTGACGCAGAATCGCGACCTGATCATGAACAGCATCCTCTATGAATATCTGTTCCTGCTGGCACAGAAGTTTCCCAACGGTCAGACCGTCATCTGCCAGAAGAAATCTGGCTACGCAGAGGATGCCCTGCAATATATCGAAGATCACTACTGTGATCCGATCACGATTCAGGACATTGCCGATCATCTGGGTATCAACCGTTCCTATCTGCACCGGCTCTTTAAGTCTTTCACAAGTGTTTCCATACAAAGTTACTTATTGGATTATCGTATAAAACAGGCCTGCATCCTACTTAAGAATACAGACCTGTCAATCCGTGTGATCGCTCACTCGGTAAGTTTTATCGACCCACTTTATTTCTCACGGCTCTTCCGGCAAAAGATGGGCGTCAGTCCCAGTGAGTATCGGAAGGAGGGTTAAGAATCAGAAAAAGGCGACTGCTGTAGGGCTATTCTGGCTGTAGTCCTGATCAACTCGTGCTCAGTTCCATCCCATCGTAAGCGATCAGAAATCCCATCCCCTCCACCATTGCCTCCAATTCTTCCTGTATACCGCCGTGGATATGAATACACCGCTTCTCTGCCAGAGTTATCATATGATCTGCCACAGCCGTCTCGATCGGATCGGTCTTTACAATACATTGACCATCCTGCGTATAGCACAGTGCCCCTTCAAACCCGATACAATACTGTCCTTCACAGACTTCATACAATTCTTTTGCGATCATGCCCATCTCTTCATAAGAGCGAGAGGAGCAAAGAGCAATCTTTTTCCCCTTCTTCATGCAATTTTGCAGAGTCACCTTAGTCTCTTCCACCAATACACTATTGCTGTTAAGCAGGGTACCATCCAGATCCAGTACCATCATTTCGTAATCGTTCATTATTACCTCCACACATCTACATCCGGACAATCTATGAAAGTAAACTCAGTTTCCTTATTAGGATAGCTTAAATAAATCAGAAAATCAACTAACTTTTAGGTAAAATACTATTAACTTTGCTTTACTGTTCTTTCTATCACACAACTATGCGGTTTGTCCTTATTTCCCCTCTCATAATTGATTCCCACGAGCAATATATTGCCCGCATATCCTGCAAGTGCCTGCGTGTACTGCCTGTCCTTGATCTGCTGTATGGCCGTCCTGGCATCCTTATCGTATTTCAGTTCTACCACCAGCGCCGGCTTATCTGTATGCGGCAGCGGCAGAAAAACAACGTCCGCAAAGCCCTTTCCTGCCGGCAGCTCCCGTACCAGTTTGTAATCCTTCCTCGCACTATAGTAAGCAAGCCCTATGGCACTGCCAAGTGCATTCTCGTCATTATAGGTCAATATGGACGCCACTTCCATATGCGCCCGGTCAAGTCCTCTTGCCACGCTTTCCTCATCACCGTTTAAAGTAGCCTCCAGAAGCTTCTCCGATGCTTTCAGTACACGCATCACTTCCGGCCATCCGCTCACACTCATGGCATTCTCGAATTCTCCGATGATCTCTTTATTAGGAATAAACGCTTCCTTCGTCTCCGCATCATAGCCAAGATAACCGATATGGATCAGCAGCGTCAGCACATCATCCTTTGTTCTAAAGCTGTGCATATCATTTTGAAAACTGAGTGTATTCACCTTCACCCGTTCGCCGCCCAGCATCTGCACAATGTCTGCTTTCAGCCCGTCAAAATCCATATCGATATATAACTTTAATGCCTCGTAAGTTTCTGTAGATGTCCAGTAGTTTGAAAAAACACGGCTCTTCATCGCCGCCACAACAGAGCGCGGATTATAAATATGCCGGAACTGCCGAAGCCTGTAGCCGTCATACCAGTCGCTGACTTTTGCAAAATCCATGTCATACCGAACACAGAGCGCTTTTACCTCCTCCTCCGTGAAGCCTGTATATTCCTCAAAGATAAACTGATCTGTCATCGAGTATTCCCAGAACATATTCAGCGCGGAATGCTGCCCGTATTTCTTTATGGGAAGAATTCCTGTCACATACGCCAGCGCAACATAAGGCTGATCCTTTAAAAGATCCCGCAGAAAATCCAGGTACTTCTTCTGCAGCTCTTCGGATTCCTGCCTTTCCCGCATCACACAGTCCCATTCATCAATCAGAAAGATAAACTGCTTTTCCGTTTTTGCATAAATTCTCTCAAGCGCTTCTGCCAGACCCGTAATCCGCTCCGAAAACAAATCTCCATAACTCTCCCGCAGTTCTTCAAGCACAGCCCGTTCCAGATATTCCGTTACATCCTCTTCCTTTGCTCTGATCAGAAACTGCTGCATGTTCATAAAGATAACATCATACTGGTTCAGATGTTCGTTGAAAGTCTCTTCTTTTTCTATCTGAAAGCCCCTGAATAAATCCCCGGAATCACAGCCACGGCTATAATAAGCCGCAAGCATCTTAATCGCCATGGATTTACCGAATCGTCTCGGCCTGCTGACACATATATACTGCTGCTCCGTATTCAAATATTGGTTCGTCTTTGCGATCAACCCCGTCTTATCTACATAGATCTCGGATCGAATCGACTGCCAGAAACCTCTGTTGCCCGGATTCAGATAGATTCCCATTAAGTTTGTGCCTCCTCATTGGCCTGCTTTTCTATTGAAATTGTGCTTTCACCTCTATAAACGCCGGCAAATGGAACGATCTTTCATGTCGTTTACTATAGTTTATCACATTTTCCTCTATTGCGAAGCGTCACAAATTCAAAATGACTCTCAGTCGAACTGCATCACTCTGTTATAATCATAACCTCTGTCACTTGTCGTTTCCACCGGCTGCAACTCAAAATAGATCACCCCATGCTCTTTCACTGACAGGGAAAACTCAACCTGCTCCCCGGACGCTTTCACCCTTCTGCTTGACGCAAACGGTCTTGCACACGCTAAGATCAGCTCCTTCTGTCTCTGATCCGGCGAAGAAGGCTCTCCCAGATCATGCCACATGCGCAGCGGATTACAGGTCTCTTCATCTACAGTCTTCGTCACCACCACATAATCCTGCCCGCCTTTCGCCGGGAAGGAAACCGTTATCTCCAATTCCCTGCCGGTACGCTGCCGTGCTGCATTCCACACGATTCCCCGGTAGATGCCGTCGTCCCCTTTTGTCACCACCAGATCCTCTTCCTTGCACACACAGACGCCGGTCAGATCCTTGTAGAATTTAAACACCCAGAAGGTAGGCTTGGGAATGCCGCCGTTGGCCACCAGGCCGAAGCCGCCGTGGAAAGGCGTAAAGGGAACGCCCCGCTCCTCGAAAATATCTCCGAACGTCCAGTAGGAATAGGATTCGTTCACATCCCCCAGCCGGGACAGCTGGTGCGCGATGTATGCCGCATTCTGGTTGGTATCGTGCAGCGGGCAGTTGGGAATATAAGAAGTATTAAATTCCGTAATATGGATCTCCATCCCCTTGTACTCCTCAAAACTGTCGATAATATCCCGAGAAGACTGCAGGTTTGCAAATCCCTGCTCCGCATCCGAAAGCGCGGCATAGCCATAGTGCCCCACATCCTCCGGAAGTTCTGTCGTGTAATGATGACGGGTGACAAAATCCAGGGCGATCTGTCTTTCCCGGCAGAACTCCAAAAATTTCCGGATCCACAATTCATCCTGCACACCGCAGACTGCCGGCCCGCCTACCCGAAAACGTTCATCCACCTTCTTCACCGCACGGAAAGTCTCCTCAAACAACCGGAAATACTCCTGCATATCGGCATCCTTCCAGAATCCCGGCAGATTCGGCTCATTCCATACTTCGATCGGCCAGGTCACCACCTCGTCCTCTCCATAACGTTCCATAAGGTGGCGCAGTGTAGCCGATGTAAGATCACACCAGGCAGAGTAACTTGCCGGCGGTGTGGTATTCCCTTTCCAATAGAATACGGTCTGATCGCCGGACGCCATTTTATCCGGCATAAATCCCAGCTCCAAGAAGGGCTTAAGACCGCATTTGAGGTAACTGTCCATCACCAGATCCAGATAGGTAAAATTATACTCCGCCCGCTTCGTGCCGTCTGCCTCTTCAAATTCCTGATAAATAGCCATATCGTCCGAAAAAAGCCCATGCCCACGGATATGCCGAAACCCGATCTGACTCTGCACAAGCTTTAACTGCTCCTGATATTCCTGCTGCAGCGCAAGTCCCATCCTTCCTGTTCCGACACAATAATCCACCTGATTGTGAAACATGGCCCTGCTGTCTTTTTCGATCCTGTAACATTTGTTTTCCCGCATATGCTCCTCCGTTTCCTGTTCGCAGGCACCCGGCGCCATCATGGCAATGTCCGGCTGCCAACTCTTATTCCTGCATTATCTTATTATAGTTAACGACATTAGAAATTTCGTTTTCGGCCTTGCAGGAGCTGCCGTATACGGATCCTGCAAGAGCCGGAAACAGAAATTTGTTATGTCGTTTACTATACTATACTCTATTGCCCTTTTTCCTGCAATTCCCCCGTCACGGTAGTGTCAATTTACTTTCGGAAATCAATGGACAAGGCATCCCCTTGATTTT
>ERZ779637.766-NODE-766-length-18050-cov-23.362712_pt1 | contig 18050 bp, 18 predicted proteins | sample MGYA00514196_ERZ779637 | MGnify/ENA primary metagenome ERZ779637 (study PRJEB29562, sample SAMEA4376700) | mouse gut metagenome | isolation source: Cecum | study: EMG produced TPA metagenomics assembly of the A DSS colitis mouse model was used to assess the...
CCTCGATATAGTTCCTGCCGAAGCGTGATAAGTCTTTGACAATGACGGTCTTTACAAGCCCTTTTTCAATGTCCGCCGACATTTCCTTAAAGCTTGGGCGGTCATAATTTGTACCCGTATAGCCGTCGTCAGCCAATGTCAAGCACGGACGAATAGAAATTTGTAAACAAATTGTGAACCGTGTCGAAATCAATCCCGCACCAAATAGGACAACCCGCAGATACTTCTTTTTATTCTGCTAACGTGGGTTCTATTCCTGCTCCAAGTCAAACCCGCCCCTGTTGCCGCCAATGATATTGTTAAATGCCCCATGGCCTTTCTCGCAAATGTCCACCATGTTTTCTCAGCTTGTAAAGCAAATGGCAGCGCAAGAGGGTATTACAGAACAGTTCAAAGCAGACGAACAAATGGAGTGGATTGGCCGCATGAATACCGTCGTGCGGCAGTCTGCTTACAGTTATGTGATATTATCGAGTGTGTTTGCTATTCCTTTTTTGATTGTATAAATTGTTGCTCCATAGTAACACGCCAAAATAAGCACCACCAATAGGCTGGGAATCAGTACGCCAAATTGGAATCCGATACTACTCATATAGGTAAATACCTTGTGTCCATACCGTACAACAAACGAATAAATCAGCAGCATTGCAATGATAAACGCAACAAGACATGGGGTAAAGAAATAGCACAGGCTTTGCTTGCTCACCATCTTTACAATATCGTCCCGGTCTGTTCCCATCTGATACAGAATTCTATACTGCGTATGCTGGTCAATAGAATCTGTTGTGAGATGTAGGGCCAAAACGGTCATGCAGATGATGAAGAAAATAATCCCGGAATAAATACCGAGCAGCCGGACGCTGGTCGCGGTCAAAGCGGTGTCGTTGTTTTCCTGCGTCCGAAGGCGGATCGGATCAATAAAGCTGGTGTAATGCCGGTCTGACTGATACTTGGTTTCATATTGCTCAAACAGATAAGGATAGCGGTTCTTGAAAGAAGCTGCAATTTCATCCCTGACTGTATCGCAAAGATTATACGGGACTGTTGTTTCCGTATTTGCATAATAGCAGGTTCGCGCAAGACGGAGATTGTCGCACACGGAATCGGGAAACACAAGGGTAGAATCACCGTGATGGAACAGGTAGGTTCCCAATGGGTCATTGCAAATCGCCGTATCTGCCAGTGCAAGGATTGTCCCATCGTCCAGTTGAATAGACCGATTTCCGCTGCCGATGCTGTCCGCAACGCTTTCCATATTCATCTCATAGTCCAGGTGCATGAAAAATTCGTTCTCCGCCAACTGAACCGGCTCCATTCCTGCCATTCTCCGCATATCGTTATAATCGGAAATCCGCATAGCCAGCCTTGGCAGGTCGCGCCAATATTCTCTGGTATCCACCGTGTTAAAATCACGCTCCCACACAAAGTAACTGCGCTGGGACACATATTCCGACACAGTAATATCATGCTCTTGCAGGATTTCATTTACAAAGGAGAAGTCGATTTGCGGAATATCGTCTACCTCGTCAATATACATATAAGTGTTGTAAATCATAACATCGTAGGGCATCCGGTAGTCCAGATAGCCCGTGGTGATCTCTGCCAGCATAGGCAGGATGACAAAGGCAACAAGAGCAATCGTGATTGCCAAAGTCGAGATGGAAAGTATTTTTGCGGTTGAGGTCACCTTCTGAAACAGGTTGCCCAGCAGAACGGAATTGATATTGCGATTCTTCCACTTTTTGCGCCGCCGGATCGCAGTTATGATGAATGTAACCGCATGATACAGGGCGAATATGCCAATAATCGCCGCCACAACAGCAACTGCCTGATAGCGGTTACTGATTTCTTCTGGAATACTCCCGGCATAAATACCGTTCATGTTTGTGAACTGATAGAGCATTACACCCACAATGCCAAAACACAGCACAGCTATGACAAAGGAAATGATGTAGTGCCGTTTTTTCTTGCTCTGGCCTTCGCTGATCTTCTTTTCGTTCAGCAGGTCTACGAGTTTGATTTTATAAATTCTTTGGACGTTCCACACGCCCACAAGAAGAAAGGAGGCGGCGAAAAACAACAGCGTTACAAGTATCGTGTCAGGATAAAAACCTAACCGGAAAGAGGCGGCGGCGGTGATCGTCCGCATGACAAATGTTGTTACAATCCCGGACAGGATTGTTCCCACAATGCACCCAGCGGCCACAGCCGCCATTCCAAACACAAAGGTTTCTCCGAAGAAGTGCTTTGCAACGGTACGCTGCTCCATACCGAGAATCATATAGACCGAAAATTCCCGGCTGCGCTGTTTCAGCATATAATTGTTGATATAGCGAATCAATGCGACAAAGATAATCGAAATCGCCAGCACCGCATAGCGAATGGTGTTTTGGAACAGGGCAAGAGAATAATTTCCGTCACCATCCAAAATGTCATTATACTGGCTGGTCAATGAGAGAAAGGCAAAGAACAGAGTACTGCTGATCACCAGGGTAAAAAAGTAGATCATATAGTCCCGCAATGCCTTTTTGATATTATTTCGGAACAGTTTAGCATACATCCGTCTGCCCTCCCCCCATCATGGTGAGAACGTCCAGAATTTTTTCAAAGAACACCTTGCGGAAATCCTGGCCCTTCAAAATCTCGGTAAAAATCACCCCATCCCGCAGGAACAGGATACGGTTGGCGTAGCTGGCAGAAAAGGCATCATGCGTTACCATCAAGATCGTAGCCCCCAACTGCTCATTGATACTCTGCATGGTACTGAGCAGCATTTGAGAGGAATGGCTGTCTAAAGCCCCAGTGGGTTCATCGGCCAGAATTAGCTTGGGCATATTGATGATAGCTCTGGCGCAGGCGCAGCGCTGCTTTTGACCGCCAGACACCTGATAGGGGTATTTGTCCAGAATGTCCGTAATGTTGAGCGTTCCTGCCATCTCCTGCACTTTTCCGTCAATCTGCTCCACTGGCACATTGTTGATCGTCAGGGCCAGCGCAATATTTTCGGAAATTGTCAGCGTGTCCAGGAGATTAAAGTCTTGAAAGACAAAGCCGAGGTTTTCCCTGCGAAACCGGGCCAATGCCTTTTCCTTGATTTCGGTTACATCGGTTCCATCCAGATAGATGTGGCCCGCACTGACCGTATCAATCGTAGAAATGCAGTTCAGCAGCGTTGTCTTGCCGGAGCCGGACGCGCCCATAATACCGACAAATTCACCCTCGCTCACAGAAAAACTAATGTCATTGATTGCCTTTGTGATATTTCCCTGGTTTCCGTAGAATTTCTGGATATGATCCAGCTTCAAAATTTCGTTCATTGGGTTCACCTCCACAGCCATTGTAAATGAAACCGGCCCTCGTTTGTATCAAGTTTTCTTACAAAACTCTAACAGAATTGTAAGAAGTGCAGGGCCGGTCAGCCCTGCACCTGATGGATGAAGTCATTGACATGGAAAGAAAGTTGGATGGTTGTACCATGTTCCGTAGAATCAGTGCACAGCCCAATGTCCAGTTTATCGCATAGCCGCTTACACAGATATAGGCCGATGCCGGTTGCGTCCTGGGCGGCACTTCTTCCGTTTTTGCCAGTGAAGCCCTTTTCAAAAATGCGCGGGAGGTCGCTGGCCTCAATGCCGATGCCATTATCATGAACGCATAAAACAATGTCAGTCCCTTGCCTCACAGTATAGAAACCTATTACGGGCCGCTTTGTTCGATACTTGACTGAATTTGCTATAAGCTGATTGAGAATAAAACACAGCCACTTTTCATCGGAGTAAACGGCATCATCCGTTTCCTGCAAGTCGATGTTGACACCATTTTGCAGGAGCATATATTTGTTTTCAGCGATTGCCTGATGGACAACATCAAACAATCGGATTTCCCGCACAGAGTAGTCCTTTTCCGTGTGTTCGCTGCGGGCGTAGTAAAGGGCCTGCTCCGCGAAGCGGTTTATTTTTTCAAGCTCTACCAGCAATTCTTTTGTTAAATCAGAACGATGATTTTCGCAAAGAAGTCTCATAGCGGTAATAGGCGTTTTGATCTCATGTACCCACTGTTCTATGCTGTCCTTGTACTCTATGCGTTCCCGTCTGACTATGCCGATTTGCTCCAGCATGGATTTCCCAGCCATCTTCAAAATCTGATAATACACCTGATCGTCAGCCCGTTGTGGCTTGTCCATGACCTCAGCAATCAGGTATCGCTCGTCTAATTGCTCCGCTATACGCAGCAGATCGTCCAATACCGCTTTGCGGTCACGGTAGGACTTCCAGAGCCATGCCGCTAAAATGAGCAGCCAGATCGCTAAAACGAGAAAAATGCTGTCAAGGCGATTCCCGTTTGCCCACAGGAACACGCCTAAAGCAATCGTGCAGAGGAAATTCAAGAACAAAAGAGGCATTCGCTGTTTCCAATATGCTTTACCATTCATAGTGTGTACCCCTGCCGGTGCTTTGTCTTGATAAAATCCGTCAGACCGATAGATGCCAGCTTCTCACGGATGCGGTTTATGTTGACGCTGAGGGCGTTATCGTCCACATAAACCTGATTGTCCCACAGGTATTCTACAATGTCAGCGCGAGGGCAGATCATCCCAGCGTGCTTGAAAAGATAGCACAGAATTTTCAGTTCATTCTTTGTCAAATCGACCTGTTGGCCAGCATATTCCAATTTGCCGCTGTCCAGATGAAGAACCGTCCCCTGATAGGAAAGGTCGGATTGGATTACCGCAGGATAGGCCCGCTTTAGCAGGGATGCGATTTTTGCCAACAGGATTGCCGTATTATAGGGCTTTGTGATAAAGGCATCGCCACCCAGCATGATGCTGTTCAGCTCGTCCATGTCTGTGGTGCAGCTTGTCACAAAAATGATGGGCACATTGGAGAAACTGCGTATCTGTGAGCAGAGGGTTAAGCCATTGGTTTGCGGCAGTTTAATATCCAGCAGAATCAAGTGGGGCTGAACATCCTTGACTGTTTTGATAACAGAAGAAAAGTCCGTAGCCGCAGAAGCCTCGTAACTGTTCCCCTCTAAAAGCGTGATAAGTTCTGCACAGATAACAGGGTCGTCCTCAATCACAAGGATTTTTTGTTTCATTGTACCCACCCCCAATAAGATAATTATATCATACCCGCAGATAACTTCAATGGGGTGTGCTATCTACATATCTTAAAAATAGCAAAGATGAAGATTATTTTTACAAGAATCGAAAAAAGTAAGTGTATTTTATTGCCCGGGCGGATTTAACTATGATAAAATGTCTGCTTCGTCAAAACTTATGATGAAAATGTTTATAAAAATGCTGAAAGCCAAAAAAGGTAAAACAGAAGCAGAACAACTTATACGCTGGCTGTGGACTGGCTCCGGTATGCCCTGATATCCTTTCTGGCGGAGCCTGCGCACCCAGCCGTAGAATGTACCTGGGCAGATGCCTTTCTCCCTGCGCCACTGGTGGTCTGTCAGGCCACTGGAGCGGCATTCCATGACCAGACGGTACTGCTCTTTCGCTTTGACTGGCTTTGCTGGCATATATTGAACCTCCATAGGTATAGTGAAATGCTTGCGTTTGCAGAACTCTGGCACAATGCGCAGGGTAAGATGCCTGCATTTCCACTATCCATTATGAAGCCGAATTAAACCCTTGTCTCTCCGTCGGGATATTTTGCGCTTACCTTATACTCTTATTTCTTCCTAGATTTTACGCAAATATCGTTTAAACAAAAAGCAAATCCACATAGCAAATAAAGCAAATGCGGGCAGCATATAAAGCGGCATATTTTCTAAAATCGCTTTTCCAATCCAAAAAGAGGGCAGCGGAGATATTACATACTGTATATCTGATTTAATGAAAAACGGGATAACAGCACCAAAAATAGTCAGCGTAGATAACTTCGTTACTGCCATACCCTCTAGCTTGTTTGATGAAATCGTCAGTACAAGCAATGCAACAATTATGCCCTGCAAGGTTCCTCCCGTCGCAAGCAATAAAATGGTAAGCGGAAAAAGAGGCGTCAGTTTAAAAACAGGCAACAGAATAATAGTCGCAAGAAATGCAATAGCAGAAGGCACACCAAACCGTGCGATTATGTAACCTGTTTTTCTTAAAGGCGTAATGAATAAATAGACGGCTGTCTTTTCATCCCTTTCCTCTAAAGAAATCATTGCTGAAACAAAGCAGAACATAGTGGATGACAGCATTGCAAACAGGATGTCAACCAACTTGTAATAGGGAGAAATAATTGCCGCTTTATGAAAACTGTCTGTCAAAGCAGCTTCTATTAAAGGTATGGCAAACCGAAAGAAAAAGCCTGCAAGGATTGGCACAAAACAAGATACAAACAACATCATGTCCCGCCGCATAGCTGCCGCCATTTGAAAAAAGCTCAATCTAATTGCTTTCATAGCTTTACACCTCCCATGCTATCCCACATTTTCAAGACACAAAATCTTGAAAGCCCAAATAGAATTACCGTCGTTGCCACCACGCCCAAAAAACCTATTGCGGACGAAGAATGCCCTGAAACCATATCCATACAAACATTGACAGGATAATACCTGCACCATGCAGGAGTAATTTTAAATAAATGCAAAATTGCAGGAACAAAGCAAACGGTTTCGATTGGCACAGTCCATAATATAAACTGATTAAGGCTTGCAATTTTTGTTGCAACGATTATTCCAAGTAATGTAAATATCACACTGGATATAAACGTACCAAAAAGCACAATGTGCAAATTATCCGCATCTGCGGCTAATGCTAAAATAGCTGCTACAACAAGTGAAATGGCTGACAATGAACTGACTTTAGCAATCACATATTCCGTCGCATGGACAGGAGAAACTGCCAATGCACAGGTTGTATGCTGGCTCTTTTCCAAAAGGACAATCGCTCCCATGAAGAACAGCCCCATTGATGCGGGGTCAGAAATGATTAAAATTGCGGCAGCTTTTTCTTTCCAATTTTCGGGAAGCGCAAAAAGCACTGCTATATAGATTACAGTCAACACTGCATATAAAAAGTAAAAGCCATATTTCGCTTGAAAGCGCATATCCAATAAAAACAGCTTTTTCAACCTCATAACAGTGTCCTCCCCGTAATATCCATAAAAATATCATTTAAGGTTGGCTCACTGCTGTGAATGGATTGCAGACGGTTTTGGGCTATCAGATTTTTCAGCCGCTCATCAGAAGATATTTGTTCCAAAGGGCAGCTTGCTCTATGCTCCCCATTCTCAACCCATGTATAAGTTACGGTTGCCGCTCCTTTTGACATAATCAGATTGTGCGGGCTGTCAAGGGCGCATATTTTGCCGTTTACGATAAATGCCACCCTGTCGCAAAGCTCGGCTGCGTCCTGCATATTATGCGTCGTCAAAAGAATGGTTTTCCCTTTTGCCTTTTCCTCTAAAATCATATTTTTCATCATACGGCTGTTTGCGGGGTCAAGCCCGCTGGTCGGTTCGTCAAGACAGAGCAGGACAGGGTCATGCAGCAATGCTTTTATAAAGTTTAAGCGGGATTTCATGCCCTTTGAATAATCGGCTACACGTTTATCTGCATCCTGCTCCAAACCTACCGTTTCCAAAAGTTCATCTATCGGGCGTGGCTTTCTTTCGTATAATGATGAGAAAAACTGCAAGTTCTCTCTTGCCGTCAGCTTTTCATACATTGTTGAAAATTCAAAATCAACCCCTATATTCTCATAAAAATTCTTTGTACGATTTTTACACTCAATGCCATTTACCAGACAAGAGCCTTGATATGTTCTCAACATTCCAATCAAGATTTTCTGCAATGTGCTTTTGCCTGCCCCAGATGGTCCTAAAAATCCAAAAATTTCACCCTCTGGAACAGAAAAACTCATACCAGAAATAAATGGGCTTTTCGTGTAACTAAACGAAAGATTTTCTACTGTAATCATATCTGCCTCCATACTGTTTGACTCAATTATTCTGTATAGTCAATTTAATGGCTGTTTTAAGTCTGGCTGGTTGCCAGACTCTTTAAATAATTTGTGTCACAATACCAGTATGAGAAAACCAAAAACAAGAGGGTAAGAAATTTCATCCCTACCCTCTGATTTTAACTCTTTATGCGTATATGATTTCCTCGTTCACAATCTCCCTTGCACACGCCCTTATGTTATTTAAGTATTGTACCCCTTCTAAGGCGTTTTCTTCCTTTAGCTGTTCCGTTATGCCCTGTGCCTGTTTCAATCCCTCTATGAGCCTTTCAAAGCGTTCCTGTGCTTGCCTGTTGATGTCGGCAAGGTATGTATTCAGCTTGCCGCTTGTAAGAAGATTGGTGTATGTAGCCTTGCGGTACTGCTTCAGATAGTCCATATGCTGCTGTCCCCATGTGCCTATTGGCTGTTCTTCGACAGCGGATACAGTTAGGCACGGTATAAAATAATCACTTTCTTTCCGATATATACCGTATATACCGCCTAACTGTTCAAATAATGATTTTGCCATTTTGTAATTCCTCCAAATAAGATATTCACTCCACATTGTTGTACCTGCTGTCTAAAACAAAATCTTTTGAAAACTGAATTACCTGTAAAATATTAGTTTCTCCATTCAACAATATCATCCATCTTCTTGCGTGGTCTTTCTTTCGGAAATTCATTTGGATAGCCAAACGCAACAGCCGCAATAAGTTGTCCGTCACTATTCAACCACTTGCACAATTCTGAATATGCAAAATAAATGTCGCATATCCAAAGGCTACCTATCCCTTTTTCAGTAGCGGCAAGAAGCATATTTTGTATAGAAGCGCTTATAGATTGAATATTACAAATTTCATAAACACGTTCTTCTGGTGTTAATTCTGACAAAATGCTTTTACTTTCCCCCAATGAATTAACAACAAAAACAATGGTTGGTGCTTCTGCCATGATATCAACAGTGTATTTTGCCGTAGCTATGTGTTGTTTACTTTCTGGTAGCAATGCGCTATCGTTTTCTTCCCGTTCAATTCCTTGACGGAAAACTTTTAACATTTCTTCTTTGGCATTTCCTTGTATCACAATGTACTTCCAAGGTTGTCTATTTTTAGAAGAAGGAGCTTTAATTCCACTTTGGATAATATCTGTAATATCTTTTTGAGATATTGGTTTATCCACGAATTTCCTTATGCTCCGCCTGTCATAAATTGCAGAAATCATTTTAATTACCTCCTCCCCCCCAAAAAAATTCCGATTTGTTATCGTTAATAGAATACCACAATTACACTTATATTTCTATCACATGATTCCCCAGGCGAAAAAAACAGCCGACAGTTGCCGAGGGAAAACAGCGCAGAAAGAATGAGGTATCAAAAGTGATTGAGAACAAAAACGACGCAGGCAAAAACTTAGTAATGCGTTAATATCAAATTTCCGCCTTCATCCAAAAATGGTGTAAATTTGGATGTGTACATCCAAATACGCATTAACGCAGTATCGCAGGCTCGGCCTGCGATATGCAGGGAAGAGGTAAATTTGACTGAATTTTCTCACCAGTCAGTGGAATACTCCATGCTCCACAAGATTTCCTCCAAATCATCATCTGAAATGGAATACTGTTTCTGAATTGGTTTCAGCGCAGTTATTATTTTATCAAATTCTTCGTCATCATCTATTTTGTCCGATAATTCATCATAATTCTGTAACCCACATTCTTCTTTCAATATCCTAAGAACCTCTTTTTTAGAAGCCTTTCGCAGCGAATCACAATCCCTATCATGAAGTATTTCATCAAGATATGTGAGCAGATTCTCGGAAATGAACACCATGCTTTGGTCTATTTCTTCCGGTGTCACCGTGTTTTCGTCAAAGTCAAACAATACTTCGTGATCAATCTGGTAAATTCCGCATTTCTCTTCTTCCGGCATATTATTAAGTCGAATACAGCGGATGAAGTAGCATTCTTCATCCCACGTGAAAGGCAAATAACCACATCTCACAAGGACAGGATTCCATGCGTTTCTCACTCCTTGAAAATGTTCAGCTACAGAATTACGTCCTATGGGGTTATCAAAGCAGTGATGGGTAACAGTCAGAAATGCTTTCAAGGACAGAGGCAGTTCAACACCTATTTCTTTTTCCAATGCCTTGATTTCCCCATCCGAAATCATAGCCGGAACCAACTTCCATTTCTTCCATTCATCATTAGGGTTCACATCATCACTCCACATTTCTTTTTCATCTTCCTCAAGAGGAAGTGTCACACGAATTTCTTCCTGTGAAAGCTTCTGATAATACTGTTCAAAAAAATTTCTCATGTACTCCTGATACTCGGCATAGGTCATTTCAGCACTCTCCTTTTTAATCCGATTTGTTGTTGTATTTAGTCTAACACACTTACCAAACATCTACAACATTCCATATATGAAAAAGTTAAAAGAATGAATTCTTCACTTGACAATGTGGCATACAGCTTATGACGGAAGATAAAATTGCGGTCATGGACGGAGGGAAATGTATCTTGCAGCTATGCGGGGTACGCCCGTACTTTTCGGACAAATTCCACATAACGAAGCACCCGAAATATAAGTACCCGTCCGACGCAGACCCGAAGAACGGGGCGTTGCGGAAGCCGCCTCCGGTACAATCAACGCTTTCGGATATTTTTTCTGCATTTTATCCCGTTCAGAAACTAAAATCTGCCATTCGTAATCCATTTTTCTGTATGTGATAATATCCGATTTATCCAACGCGTCAAATTGTGCCGCTCCGCATTTTATAACGCCATATTGTTCAAGCAGTTCATCTTTCGGTTTGGAAAAAACAACTTTTCCCTCATGGATAAAAACAATGTAATCGGCAATTTTTTCTAAATCGCTGGTAATGTGGGAAGATACCAGTATGGAGTGTTCTTCGTCCTGCACAAAGTCCAAAAGCATATCCAGAATATCGTCCCGGATAACAGGGTCAAGCCCGCTGGTTGCTTCGTCCAAAATCAGCAGCTTAGAATGGTGTGAAAGGGCTGCAGAAATAGCCAACTTCATTTTCATTCCCTTGGAAAACTGTTTAATCTGCTTATCAGGGGGCAAAGAAATACTACTCCAATCTGTTCTTTTGTTTCATTGTCCAGTTCATCTTTTCCAAATACCGAAACATAACCGTCTTCTTTTTGGATAAGCCCCAAAGCCGCATTTATTGTTGTGCTTTTCCCTGCGCCATTTTCTCCAATCAGTCCGACAATAGAGCCGCTTGGAACGCTAAAGGAAACATTGTCCAAAACAAAATCTTTATATGCTTTGGTAAGACCTGAAATAATCAAAGCATTGTTCATTGTCAATCCTCCTCATACAATAGTGTCAACAAATTGAGTAATTTATTAAGTGATATTCCACTTGTACGGGCTATCTCAATAGCCTCATTAAATCGTTCCTCTATTTTTTTCTGCTGTTCTTCAAGATAAAAATCCTGGTTTTGCACTGATACGTAGCAACCTTTTCCGGCTGTCGTTTCTATAAAACCGTCTGTTTGAAGAAGGTCGTATGCCTTTTGTACCGTCAAAACACTAATCTGCAATGATTTTGCAAGAGAACGGATAGAGGGAAGCGCTTCTCCGGCTTTCAGTTCGCCATTCATAATCTGCGATTTAATTTGTGTTGAAATTTGCTCATACAGAGGGCGACTTGTTTTGTTGCTCACGACAATTTCCAAAGTCTCACCGCCTTTCTGTCTTTAACTGTATTACTTCAACAAGCACAGTATAATACAATACATAGCGGCTGTCAAGGGGGAATATAAAAAAGCAGGCAAACGATTTGTGTTTGTCCTGCTCTTTACTGCTTATAAAATTTAGAATAGCGCGCTGGCCAGCAATAATTTTCTCCAGCAGCTTTATCTTGGCGCTGCGGATCTGGTCCTCGGTTTTGCCCTCCAGGTCCTTGGTTTCAAAGCCAGAATCATGGATGCCCTGCATCCCCAGCGTGTAGCATAATTCGCCTTCAGACACTTTCTGATACCCCTGGGACAGAGTAAGCTCCTGTTTCGCCTTCACAGGCACGTCCGCCCAGAAATACCAGGGCGACACTCCCAGAGCCTGGCAGAGGTCATAGATTCCGTATATGGTACCCCTCCGGTCGCTCCCCGCAATGATCAGCCTGCCGCCCTGCACACAGTGCAGATACGCCTCTTTGCGCAGAGTCTATACATTTTTGTTTTTTTCACATAATTTTTGTCAGAATGGTTTCCTTATGGTGCTTTTCCCACCATATATACGCACTGGTGCGCAGTGTAAAATAAGAAGTTCATAAATAGTTCTGGCAGTATTCATAACTGCCGGCCTCCAGCATGTGAACCGTGCCGTCCGGCAGCGTCAGCCGGGTCTCGGCGGGAGTGGCAACCTGTATCTTAACTTTGTCCCCCTCCTCCTGCCAGGCCACTTTGATCTCCCCCCTGCGGCTGCGGTAGCTGCCCTCGGCATGCCCCAGCCGCCGGTCTATAAAGGGCTGTACGGCGATTCTGGCATAGCCCGGCTCCAGGGGCCGGATGCCCAGGATATAGCGATAATAGAACTCGCCCACACTGCCAAAGGAATAATGGTTGAAAGATACCATATTATCACCGCTCATCTTGCTCTCGTTGACGGTGCCATCAGGCCGCAGGGCGTCCCAGCGCTCCCAGGTGGTAGTTGCGCCGCAGTTCACCTGGTAAAGCCATCCGGGGCACTTTTCATTCAACAGCAGATCAAAGGCCAATCCACTCTGTCCGTGGTCCGCCAGCATGGGCAGCAGATGCTCTGTGGCAAAAAATCCCGTCTGCATCCCCTCCGTCCGCAGCTTTTCCACCAATTTCTCAAAGCAGGCGTCCCAAAGTTCCCCCTGAGGTATAACCATCTGCAGCGCCATGACATAAGCGCCCTGGTAATCATCTTTCATGGAACCGTCCTTTTTCACAAAAGCTTTCATATAAGCCTGCCTGGTCCTCTCCAGCTGGGCACGGAAACGCTCCTCATCTTCGCTTTTCCCCAGCAGCTTTGCCGTCTCCGAGAGAATACGCAGATCATTTACAATAAAGGCGTTGGACACCGGGCCGTTGTGCATGGCCATATATTTTACGTCCTTGCCCGGGGCCAGCCAGTCCCCCAGACTGGGCCCCATCCACAGATCCTTTTTGCCCATCAGTCCCTTGCCCATATGTCGGATCTCACACTCTACATGGGTTTTCATGCTATCATACTGTTCCTGTAGATACCGGGGGGTGCCGAACTGCTGCCACATCATCCAGGGCAGTATGGTCACGGCGTTGCCCCAGCCCAACATGCTCATAAAGCCTACGCCCTCCGGCCCCCGGGCAGGCACCACCGGAGCCACGTAACCCTCGGAATTGTCCATCTGGGTATAGCGGATATCCCGCAGGAATTTGGCCAGGAAGTCCTCCGTGTCATAATTGTACGCTCCCGTCAGGGCAAACACATGCCCGTCTCCGGTGTAGCCCATGCGCTCGTCCCGCTGGGGGCAGTCCGTGGGCACTTCCAGGTAATTGCTGCGCTGTCCCCACACCTGGTTGCAATACAGCCGCTCCACCTTGGGATTGCCGCAGGTAAAATATCCCGTGCGCTCCATCTGGCTGTGAACAGCGTAGGCGGTCAGCAGCCCCTCCTGGTACGCCGCGCCAGACAGTTCCACATAGCGAAAACCCATAAAGCTGAACCGGGGACGGTATTTCTTCGTCTCTGTTCCCTTGTAATACACGGTTTCCGCCTTGGCTTTGCGCAGATTGGCAGTATAGAGACTGCTGTCCTTGTTCAGGATCTCCCCATGGCGCAGTTTAAGCACTTCCCCCTGCATATGGGCCGGATCAATCTCCACAAAACCCGCGAAGTTCTGCCCGAAATCCAGTATAGTCACGTCCCCCCGGCGGGTGACGGATTTTACCGGGATCTCCTCCTGCACTTTCGTGTACAAAATTCCGTCCTCCAGCACTTCCGGAAGCTTGCCCGTATAGACCGTGGGACATGCCTTTTCCGATACATCGCCAGACGCAATTACTGCATTGAACCGATCCGAATTTGAAGACGGCGCATTAGAACTATGAGCGATGGTTTCCATCTCCGTGGACTTTGCATGGTAAATCTCGCCGTCATAGAAGCCCGCATATTCATAAGGACTTTCCGACATAGTCACCGTGCCGTCTTTGCTGGAGAAAATCACAGGGCCCTCCGCCGTCTCCACCGTCAATATCCATGCCACAGCGGAATGTTCCCCGTAAATCCGGCATTTGTTGTCAAAAGTGTAACGGCCGCAGTACCAGCCCTGGCCCAGATAAACCCGGAGCGTGTTCTCCCCTGCCGCCAGCATCTGTGTCACATCATAGGTCTGCACCTGGAGCATATGATGATAGTAGGTATAGCCCGGGGCAAACAGAATATCCCCCACCTTTTCCCCATTCAGTTCCGCCTCATAAATCCCCAGAGCGGTGATGCACAAGCTGGCTTTTTTGACTTCTTTGGTCGGTACACCCACGGGGATGGTCTGTGAAAATACATCCACCGCTCCTTCCACATAGGGGCGATCGGCCTGGATAAATTGAGTTCTCAGTTGTTCATACATGGCAATATCTCCTATATTATAATGGCAATCACTAAAACTTGCCAATTAACCCGACTCACCAGCGAAAGATACCAGGGACACCGCGGCAAATTTCATCGCCCGTGAGTATATTTTTGACATATGCTGTTAGAAGTTCCGTATATTCCCTATCGGCACACATACCTAAAAATGCGCGTTCAGAAATTCCGCGCTGCGCTCGAAACTCTTCACCGGGCTCTTGTCTATCCAGTTGCGGTGGCTTTCCAGAATCACCGCCTCCACGCCCGCCGCTTTGGCCTTCTCCGTCAGAGCCGCCAGGGGCATGGCGCCGCAGCCCAGTTCCATGCTGTCACTTTTCAGGATGGGTGTCATACAGGGTCCCTCCTGACGAGTTCCCCGGTCGTTGATATGCCACAGCTTCATCCGGTTCCCCAGGGCATTCATCACTGCCAGGGGATTGGCGCCGCACTCGGCACACCAGTAGCTGTCAAACTCAAAATTTACCGCATCCGGGTCTGTCTCCGCCAGCAGCAGCTGATAAGCGCTCTGGTTCGGGGCCACCTGTAGAAATTCACAGTTGTGGTTGTGGTAAAGCAGTTCCACCCCCTCTTTCCGCAGAGCGTCCCCGGCCTTGTTCAGCCTCTGGGCGAGTCCCCTGACCGCGTCCTTGTCACTGTAGGCAAAACGGTACATTCCTGTGATCACGATTTTGTCCGTGCCAAATCTTCCGGCCTCCCGGGCCACAGCCCCCGGGTCCCGCTCCACGCTGCCCAGATCCTGGTGAATGGAAACCACCTTGAGTTCACTGTCCTTTACCAGCCGCAGCCAATCCAGCTTACCGCCATTTCCCACCGGCATCCCCGCAGCCCTGGTCATCAGCCTGACCATCATCCCGCTGGGATGAATCATGAATCCGCATAGCTCAATCCCATTATAACCGGCTTCCTTCATTTTTCTCATAGTGTCCGCTGCCTGGGCCTCTTTGTTCATCACCGTGCCCAACATAAATTGTTGTACTGCTTTTATCGGCATATTCTTTACTCCTCATATTTCAGAAAATCCACTATTTGACGCTCCAATTCCGGCCCCGCCAATCACCTCTCTTGGCGGTCTGCTCATACGGTTTTCCTAATCCCCTGCAAAACCCGGTTCAGCTGCCGGATGCTCTCCTCCTCAATATTGCCGGCCTGTTTGAGCAGGCTGATCAGCGTCATGCGGCCCATCATCCGCTGCAAAGCGGGATTGTCCTTCACGGACTCCGCCACGTCCCCTCTGGAAGCCGCGCCCTTTGCCATCATCTGCTCCACAATGGCCCCGGCCTGGGGATTGGCCCGCAGATCCGCCAGCGTGTCGGACACGGAGAAGCAGTCCGGATCAAGTGCCTCCTGATCAAACCAATTGACCACATCCTGTTTTTTCACAAAAATATATTCCGGGTTTTCCTTTTCCACCCTGCGGATCAGGATACTTTCGCTCTGTCCTGCTGCCCTGGCTTCTATTACATGTTCTGTCACATGCTCTTTCCTGGATTCTCCCTGGGCCCCGGCCATATGCCCCTCGGAGATGGGAACCTGAAAGCGGAATACCCGATGCCCTTCCTGGGTGGCAAAGTGCTTACCGTCCACATACAAGGACACCTCATCCGCGTTGGAGTACACCTTGATCTCCGTCACGTCCTCCGCCCGGTCCACATACCTGCTGCCGCAGATATGCACCATGGGTTCCTTATTCCATGCCGCCTTGTAGAGATAGAACGCGTCTTTCCTCGTCTGGCGGTCAAAAGTCACCAGGCCCTTTTGATTTTCCCCGTGTTTGCCGCCCTCGTCCCTGCCGTCGGCCGCAAAATCAAACAAGTTCCACACATGGGTAGCCCAGAGCCAGGGCCGCTTTTCGATCATCTCCAGCATGTGCTCATGGTACACTGCCTGATAGGATTCACTGTAGTCCCCCTTTTCGGGCCTGCTGTTCTGAAACCTGGGATTAGCGTCCGCGCCGTACTCGCTGAAGCCGATGGGCCTGTCAGGATATTTGCTGTGATACTCGTCAAAAAACTCCTCGTTCTGTTCCAACTCTCCCAGATACCAGCCAAAATACAGATTATAGCTGTTCACATCGGGGATATCCAATATGGGGCTGTCCGTCTCCAGCATAAACACATTGGCCATGGTGGTGAGGCGGGTGGCATCCAGCCGGTGGCACAGATCGTTCAGCAGTCTGTGGTTTTCCATCAAATCCTCATTTACGGCACTGGCGGCGGTGATCTCATTGCTCAGGCCCCAAACCACGATAGAGGGATGGTTGTAGCACTGGGCCACAAGCTCTTCCATCTGGCGCAGGGTGTTCTCCCGTCCGTTTTTCATATGCATGGTGATATAAGGAATCTCCGCCCATACGATAATGCCGTTCTCGTCGCACAGATCATAAAATTCCTGGGCGTGCTGGTAATGGGCCAGACGCAGGGTGTTGGCGCCCAGTTCCCGTACAATGGCCATGTCCTGCCTGTGATGCTCCATGGTCAGCGCATTGCCCACGCCCTTATGATCCTGGTGGCGGCTCACACCCCGCAGAGGATAACTGCGCCCGTTGAGCAGAAATCCTTTCTCGGCATTTATTTCATAATGGCGGCAGCCAAAGCGGGCAGATATCTGATCCCCGCTGTCCAGAGCGGCCACAGCTGTGTATAAATATGGATCTTCCACCCCATCCCATAAGTGGACATTCTCAATTGTAAACACCGCCGTCGCGTGATTCCCGTCCGGGCTTACCCGCTGGCTCTGGCCGTTTGCGCCATCAATGGTAATAGTCACATCCCCCTGGCCCACCTGCCAGGTCTCCACCGTCACCCGGGCCGAACCGGTGCGCAAATCCACCTCGGGCGTCACCTTGATGCCCGGCGCGCCGCAGTAGGAAAGATCAAAATGTGTCTCCGGCACCAGGATCAGGTTCACATCCCGGTACAATCCCCCGTAAAAAGTGAAATCCGCCTTCTGGGGATAGACGGTGTCATTATCGCCGTTGTCCACGGAAATGGCCAGTTCATTGCGCTCCTGTAGATATTCCGTCAGTTCCACGCGAAATGCGGAATAGCCTCCCTGATGGGATGCCAGAAGCTTTCCGTTTAAGCTTACCTGCGCAGACATAGCGGCGCCGCATACTTCGAGATAAACCCTGGTTCCCTCCTCCATGACAGGTTTATCCAAAGTGCGGGTATACAGGCAGATGCCCCGGAAATAATCATTTCCCCCATCCTGTCCGTCCACGGCATTCCAGGTGTGGGGCAGATTCACCCCTGTGCTCTGACCACTCTGGGTAAAAACCCAATTTTCATTCAAAGATATTATCTTTCTCATGCAAACCCTCCTGTTATTTTTTGTTATATTCACAAACGGTTAGATTTTCCTTCCAAACTTTCCTCTTTCCTGCATATCGCAGGCTGGCCTGCGATACTGCGTTAATGCGTATTTGGAAGTTTTCCTTCCAAACTTTCCTCTTTCCTGCATATCGCAGGCTGGCCTGCGATACTG
>ERZ779637.771-NODE-771-length-17860-cov-7.291210_pt1 | contig 17860 bp, 13 predicted proteins | sample MGYA00514196_ERZ779637 | MGnify/ENA primary metagenome ERZ779637 (study PRJEB29562, sample SAMEA4376700) | mouse gut metagenome | isolation source: Cecum | study: EMG produced TPA metagenomics assembly of the A DSS colitis mouse model was used to assess the...
TCTGCAGCGCTGCAAGTTTGATACCCCGTTGCTTGCAGCGGGGTATTTGATTGTTTATCTTGGCAGTATTGGCAGAGAGGTATAGAAAGCGAGGAAATTTAAGGATGAAGAAAAGAATCATGGACTGTCTTCAACTGTCTTTAAATTTGCAGACACAAAAAACGAAAACGCTGTATTTATCAACGTTTCCGCTCTTTTTCAAAGAGCGCGAGACGGGACTCGAACCCGCGACCCCGACCTTGGCAAGGTCGTGCTCCACCAACTGAGCCACTCGCGCATCAACAGTATTTATTATACATGTGTTTTTGAAGTCTGTCAACTATATTTAAAAAAATTTGCAGCAGTTCGTAACGGTTCAGCCTGAAATGCTGTGTTGATGGGCGGACGCACGGTAGGGAGCTTTTTGCGGGGCGGCGGCAGCGGGATTGCCTGTCCCGGTTTTCCGGGCATTTTTTCCGGCTGGGGGTTGGCAAGGGCGGACCAAGTCAACAACCCCGCGGGAATAAACTTTTTCAGTCGGAAAGCGCAGGGGCAGCGCTTTTTTTGGAAAAATACTTTTTATAAGTAATGCTAAAGAGGATTACCGCAAGCAGCGTGGAAAGATAATCCGTGACCGGCTGTGCTGCGGCGAGCATCGGTGCGGAGTCAAAAATTCTGCCGAAAACGAGCAAAATGGGGATGTAAAGCAGTCCCTGGCGGCTGACGGACAAAATCAGGGAGGGAACCGCAGCGCCGGTGGACTGGATGGCGTTGATAAAGACAAACAAAAGTCCCATCACCGGTCCCGAATAAATGTAAATGCGTGCAAAAGCGATGCCGTACCCGGAAGCGTCCGGATTGTCCAAAAATGCCAGTACCAGCGGACCGGCCCCGAAATAGCAGATGGCGGTCATAATAAGGCTTAAGCCGAAGGCGAGGCAGAGAGAGAATTTCAGTACGGACAGATACCGTTTCCTGTTTCCTGCCCCGAAACAGTAGCCAAGCAGCGGCTGGATACCGCTGCCAAGTCCGATGAGCAGCATGACCACAATCATGTTGACTTTCATGGCGACCCCAAGTCCGGCCACGGTCATGTCGCCATAGCCGGACATGATGTTATTGGTGATGATGTTGGATGTACTCATCAGGATGCTGTTTAAAGAAGCCGGAACGCCGATGGCAAGTACGCCGGAGGCAATCCCGTTTCCTGCCATGTAATCCTTTGGGCGGATGGAAAGCATGGTTTTGTCCGACAGCAGGTGCCTTAGGTAAAACAGGGCGGCGGCTATGTTTCCAATTACCGTGGCGATGGCGGCGCCTGCCACGTTCCAGTGCAGCCAAAGAATCATGACGGGGTCTAAAATGATGTTAGCCAGATTCCCGATAATCATTCCCATCATGGCTGTCTGGGCTTTGCCTTCGGAACGGATGATGTTGCTGAAACTGTTGCTGACAATAAGGAAGGGAATTCCCAGCGCTACGATGTTCAGGTATTGGGAAGCATACCCCATGGTGCCGTCGCTGGCGCCGACGGCACGGCAGATGGGATTGGCAAATACCCAAATGAGTACCATGGCGATGATGCCGATGGTAAGTCCTGTCCAAAAACAGAATGAGGAGGTATGCTTTGCCTTTTGCGGGTTGCCTTCCCCAAGCATTCTGGAAATCAGGGAGGTCCCGCCGATGCCGAATAACAGTCCCACTGCCATAAAGAGCAGGAATACCGGCGTGGCTATGGATACGGCTGCCACCATATAAGCGTCCTTCGTCTGTCCGATGAAGAACGTGTCCGCCAGGTTATAGACAAGTACCATCATCATGCTGACGATGGACGGAACGATGTTGCTGACCACCGCTTTCGGTACGGGTGCGTTGCGGAAGATTTCCGTTGTTTTATCCGCCGCTTTGTTTACGGATGGTGCGTTGTTGCTTTCCGCAGCTGTATTTTGTTTCTCGTTTTGTCTGTATGGTTCTGATTTTGTTTTTTCTGGTTTCATGTTATGCGGATGCTCCTTTTTTACGTGTGTTGTCTTCTGTGGTGCGGCAGGACGGTCATTTCCCGGCCGGCGCGGCGCCGTCATCCGGTGGGACCGGCTGGTCATGCAGCAGGTTTTCATACATCTGCCGGAGGGACTGTTCCAAAACCGGAAAGTTTTCCGGCGGAATATGGGCGAAAAGAACCGCATCCATATCGGAAGGGCAGCATAGGTGGCTTTGTATGAGGTCGTGTCCTTTTTGCGTCAGCAGTATCGGTTTGCACCGGGCGCCCTGTCTGCTGCTTTCCCGCTGGATGAGTCCTTTTTTTTCCAATATTTTTAATACGTGGATGATACTGGTGTGCTGTACGCCGAAAAAAGCGGCAAGGCCGGACAGGGAATTTTTCTGTCCGCCGCCGGTACCTTCCAATCCGCCAAAAACATTGGGGTCACAGGGATGATTGGGAGAATATGGCTGTCCGGCGCTGTTAAGGTGAGGAAGGGTATGGAAATAAAGATATTCCATAATGTCCAGCTGTGTACTCGTCAGGTCATAGTCCCGGTAACGGTAGTTCCTGTGCCGTTCCAGTTGTGTATGTATTTTTTTGATGTATACAGCGATTTCGTTCATGAATCCCCGTCTCCCCCGGCTCCGGTTTTCCCGGTATTCTTCCGTTCCTATACTCCAATATTCCAATATGCGTTTGCCATATGTCCTGTGGCTGCCGTGCTTTTATGTAGCAAGCTACATTATAGCGCGGCATAAAAAGGATGTCAACGGTAATTTTCCATACGCCGTCATACTTTACTCTGTACAAGCATATAAAAAAACATGGGTAATGGAACCGGAGCATGTTGGGAAAAATCATTTCTGTTATTTGCCGGAGGGTATTTTTCCGACATGGTTTCCGAAAAAATACGGGTGGAGGGAAGGCTATGTATGAAAACCAGCAGGTCCGCGAGGTCGGACGGATATTACAATGCGATACGGAGAAGGGGTTAAGCGGGGCGGAGGCTTCCGCAAGGCTTGCGAAGTACGGGAAGAACCGGCTGCAGGAGAAAAAGGAGAAGCCGCCGTTTGTGCTTTTCATGGAACAGTTAAATGATCCGTTGATTTTTATCCTGTTTGCGGCGATGGGTGTGTCGGTTTTCCTTGGGGAAATCGGGGATGCGGGAATCATCGTAACGGTGATTTTCGTCAATGCCTTTGTGGGAGTGATGCAGGAAGGGAAGGCACGCAAAGCCATTGAGGCGTTAAAAAAGCTGACAAGCCCACATGCCATCGTGAAAAGGGACGGAAGGCAGCAGGAGATTGATGCGGCCGATCTGGTGCCGGGGGATATTGTCTGTCTGGAAGCGGGCAGACAGGTACCGGCGGACCTGCGGCTGACAAAGTCCATGAGCTTAAAAATCGAGGAAGCGGCGCTGACCGGGGAGTCGGTACCCGTGGACAAGGATGCGGGTTATGTCGCCCAGGGAAAGACGGAGCCTGGGGACTGCAAAAACATGGCATATATGTCTACCAACGTGACATACGGCAGGGGGGAAGGGATTGTGGCTGCCACGGGGATGGACACGCAGATCGGGCATATCGCGGGAATGATCAGTGAAGCAAAGGAGGAAATGACGCCTTTGCAGAGAAGGCTGGCGGATTTGGGGAAAGTGCTGAGCGGCCTGGCTGTGTTTATCTGTGTCTTCCTGTTTTTGGTTGCCATGGTACAGAAGCGGGATGTGGGAGACATGCTCTTAACGGCGATTTCTCTGGCAGTGGCGGCGGTGCCGGAGGGGCTTCCCGCCATCGTGACCATTGTGCTGGCTCTGAGTGTGTCCCGCATGGTAAAGGTTAACACGATTATCCGCAGGCTGCCTTCGGTGGAAACGCTGGGTGCGGTGAATGTGGTCTGTTCGGACAAGACAGGGACTCTGACCCAGAATAAGATGACGGTGAAAAAGTGTTACGTGGACGGGAAAACCGTGGACGCGGGAGAACTGGACGCGGACGGGAACCGGGAACTTCTGCTTGGATGTGCCCTCTGCAATGACGGTGTGATTTCCGGGGGGAGCCGGATTGGCGACCCGACGGAGCTTGCTTTACTGGATTTGGCAGCGAAGTATCGCATGGAGCGGGAGAAACTGGAACGGGAGTATCCAAGAATCGATGAAAAGGCATTTGATTCCGACCGGAAAATGATGACTACCCTGCACCGGGGACGAGGCGGAAGGGTGTCGTATACCAAGGGGAGTACGGAAGAAGTACTGCGCTGTTCCAAATATCTGTTAAGCCGCGGGAAAAAGACGGCTTTGACGGAAGCGGCAAGGAGGGAAATCCTCCACGCAGCAGGACAGATGTCATCGGAAGCCTTAAGGGTGCTGGCGGTGGCGGTGAGGGAGGAAGCGGCGGCACCGGAGGAGCGGGAGTTAACGTTCGTGGGACTTGCGGGCATGATTGACCCGGCAAGGCCGGAAGCGGCGGAGGCAGTGGAGGCATTCCGGTGTGCCGGGGTGGATACGGTGATGATTACGGGCGACCATATCGATACGGCATATGCCATTGCAAAGGAGCTCGGGATAGCGCACGGCCGTGAGGAATGTCTTGCCGGCAGCGAGCTGGATAAGCTGGACGAGGGGCAGTTTGCGGAGAAGGCGGAGCATATCCGTGTCTATGCCAGGGTATCGCCGGAGCATAAGGTACGGATTGTCAATGCCCTTAAGAAAAAAGGAAAAACCGTGGCGATGACGGGGGACGGGGTCAATGATGCGCCTTCCCTGAAAGCGGCGGATATCGGCATCGCGATGGGAATGAACGGCACGGATGTGGCAAAGAATGCTTCGGACATGGTACTGACGGACGATAATTTTGCGACCATCCGCAAGGCGATTGAGGAAGGGCGGGGTATTTATGAAAACATACGGAAAGCTATTTTGTTTCTTCTTTCTTCTAATTTTGGAGAGATTATTACGATGCTGGCCGCTATTCTCGCCGGACTTCCTTCTCCGCTTAAGGCAAGTCATATTCTTTGGATAAACCTGATTACCGATTCCCTTCCGGCTTTGGCGCTGGGGGTGGATGAAAACGACGGAAAGCAGTTGATGTGCCAGAAACCTAGGAAAAGCAATGAAAATTTATTTGCCCACGGAGGGCTTGCCTGCACGCTCTGTTACGGAACAGTCATAGCCGTTATCAGTATCACCGCATTTCTGCAGGTGCCGTATGACGTATTGACGGTGCGGGGACTGCCGGTGAGCCTGCATAACCTGGAAACGGTACTGCGTATCCCGGATATTTTAAACAAGGCGCAGACCCACGCGTTTACGGTACTTGGTATGAGTCAGTTGTTCCATGCCGTCGGGATGCGGGACGTAAACAAATCGGTGTTCCGTATGAACCACCTCGCCAACCGGTACATGATTTTTGCCTGTACGCTGGGGATTGCCCTGCAGGCTTTGGTAACGGAAATTCCGTATTTCGTGGCATTGTTTGGTACGAGCCGCTTGTCCATGAGGGAGTGGGGGATTCTTGCCCTGCTGTCAGCGGTGCCGCTGGCGGTACATGAACTGCTGGTAATCGGCGGAACGGCGGAGAAAGGAAAACAGGGAAACCGCTCCGGGGAAAGGGAGGAGGAAGCGCTGCAGACTTGATGCAATTGTTGTAAATAAATGCAAGCCGCCGTATCCGGCAGGAAACGCGTTGCAAGGTGTTTGTTTTTGCGATAACCACTATGCATTGTGTATGCCTGCCGGATACGGCAATTTTATGTGCCGGAGCAAAATACGGTTTCAGGATCCGGGACGTCGGGCCCCGTTAAGGATGATATCTATAATGGAAAGAATTTTCTCCTGGTCTTCCAAAGAGGCACGGTTCCATAAATATCTAAGCTGTTCTTCCCTTCCTGCGGCTTCCCGCGGCGCATCGCGGAGAAGGGAATCAATGGTGACATGGAAACATTCCGCCAAAAGCACCAGCTTTTCCAGGGTGACGGACCGCTCCCCCCGCTCCACAAGACCGATATAGGTGGTTGATACGTCTATATATTCTGCAATCTGTTCCTGTGTCAAACCGATGCGCATCCGTTCTTCCCGGATTCGTTTTCCAAGTAGTTTTCTGTCCATAAACTCTCCCATCTGTCTTTTACCCTTAATATTCTAAATGGATAGCCATAAAAACATAACTAACTAATAGTTATTAATGCGAAATAACTATTGGTTGCATTTTTAAAAAAAGATGTTATAATATAGGTGGTTCATGAAACATAGTCCAAAAAAAGGAGGATGATTAGAATGAAAAGCAGCAAAATGAGGAAAGCGCTGACGGCAGCCTTAGCCGCCACGCTGATGATGGCTTCCACGCTGACCGTGGCGGCATCGGGCGGTTCCGCAGGGTCTTCGGGTTCCGCAGGCGTACAGGCGCCTTCGGAGGGGGCAGGCGATTCTTCGGAGAGTACAGGCGGTGCGGCGGACAGCTTTACCGAATCCGTAAGGACTTACGGTGCGGGGGCGCAGGTTACGGTGGGCGGAAAAGCGGTGAAGACTACCGTGGAAGGCGCTTTCTCGTCCAAAACGGTACAGGGAATGGCAGTTACCGCATCCCTGGATTCCGTGAAGGCAAGCCTTGGCCTGTCCGGCTCCCAAACGCCCCACATCATTGCGTTTGACACGGACGCGAAGAAAAGCCATTTGGCAATGAAGTGCGTCAATGCGGCAGCGGAGGCCCTTGGCGGCAAAGTCGTTGCGGCGTTGAACATTGATTTGGGCGCGAAAGAAAACGGCAAAAGGATAACGCTGGCAAACGGCAGTGTCGGTTTGGTTGTCGGACTTCCCAAAAATGCGGATACAACGAAGAAATATTCGGTGGTTTGTGTCCAGCCGGGAGGCGTAATCAGCATTTTGGAAGATCAGGATACTTCGCCCGAAACCGTTACGTTTGCGGTAAAGGCAGGACTTGGCACATACGGCATTGTCGCAAGGTAGTGGATAGGAAACCGTGACATGCCATTGCCGGGGCGGTTATGCCGTTCCGGCAATACAGGCATGGCAGTACGGCGGGTATGGGAATACGAAAGGAAACGCCGTTTTACGGATACGGCGGATACGGGCAGGATGCGGATGCAAAAGTGTAAAAACAGGACGGGAAACAGAGCGGAAATCAGGAAAACGCTGTTTGGGCGGGCGGTCACATACGGTTTGTGCCATAAGGAATACCTTTGCGCGGCAGTCCTGCTTTTTTGTTTTTGGGCGCTGCATATTGGCAGTGTATATGGTTTTTCCATTTTCCCGGATGAATTTGCCTACTGGTCCCATGCGGCGGGGGCAGCAGGTTATGACTGGAGGCATATCACATCCCTTGCTCCTTATTATTCGTACGGGTACAGCGTCGTCCTGTTTCCGGTGTTTGTACTTTGTAAGGATGCGGTAACGGCATACCGCGTGGCGATAGGATTCAATTATTTTTTTTTGGCTGCTTCCCTTATGCTTCTGTCGGGAACGGTGAAAAAAATGGTGCCGGAAAAAAACGGAAACAAAGGCTGGTTCTGTGTCCTAACTATTCTTTCCCCTTATTACCTGTTTTATGCACAGACGACGTTGGCGGAGGTATTCCTGCTTGCACTGTACATAACGGCGGGAAGCCTGCTGTTCCGTTATCTGGAGGGGGACAGGCTGTCCGACCTTGCGTTGTTTGTGGCGGTGCTGGCGTACTCCTATATGGTCCATATGAGAACCGTAGGGGTGGTATTGTCCGGTATGTTTGTGCTCGCCGTCCATATTTTTGCGCGGCGGGGAAAAAAGAGGCATATTTTGGCTGCTTTCGGTATGGCGCTGCTGTTTTTTGCAGCGGCAGGTTTCATCAAAGAGAGGATTCTTTGGGATGTATACGGGAGCGCGGGACAAAATCTGGCAGCGGGGAATGATTACGGCGGGCAGGTGGGGAAAATCCGGTATATGTTCACGGAGGAGGGAATCTGTGATTTGGCGGTGAGCCTGCTCGGAAAAATCTTATACCTGGGTCTTGCCACTTACGGCATGTTTTACTGGGGAGTTTACGGGCTGGTGAAGCAGACAGCGGGAAACATGCGGCCGTTCCGTTCCCTGCCGGATGCCGGTATGGAACATGGCGGCATTTTAACGGCGCGGCGGCAGTTTGCCCTGTTTTTGCTGCTGGCTGCGGCGGCACAAATCGCGGTAGCCACGGTTTATCTGCTGACGCTTGGGGAAATCGATGATTATACGTACGGCAGATACAGCGAAACGGTAATTCCGTTTATTACGGCGTATGGTTTTGCCGTATTGTGGAAGGAACGGACAAAGGTGGTCTGCGCCGTGACGGGATTGTCTGCGGTTATGCAGGGATTGGTAACATTCTTTGTGGTGCGGCAGGTTTCCCGTACCGGTGCGGACATTTTCCACGGTTATTTTACCGTGGGAATCGGTTATCTGTATCGCGGGGAGGATTTTACGGCAGGAGGCTTTTATGCACAGGCATATGTATTCTGTGAGTGCCTGACGGTGCTTGTGGCCGGAAGTCTGCTGTTTTGCCGGAAACGCGGGAAGAAACGGTATGTGTTTGCCGCGCTTGCCGTCATGGAACTGGCGCTGGCGGTACATTCCGTGTCCCTTTATCTTGCACCGTTCCAAAAGGCGGCGTTCCGGGATGCCAGACTGGCGGATAAAATCACGGCTTTTGCAGGGGAAGGCAGACGGATTATCTATATGGATGACTGTTTTCCGTCATACATCGGTATCCTGCAGTTTATGGCAAGGGATGTGGAGATACGGGTGATGGAGCGTAAGGACGGTGCAGAGGACTATGGGGACCGTGTGACGGGGGAGGATGTTTTGGTGTTTGCGTTTGACGATGCATTTTTGCGGGAATGGTCGGATAGGTATGCGTGGGAGGATACCTATGGGCATTTTACGCTTTTGTATAACGTTTACGGTCAGGAAAAGCAGAAAATCAGAAAATGAAAAAGAGCATAGGGATCAAAAGAATCAGGGAGGAACTTAGGATGTCGGGAATCAGTCGGAACATACGTTACGTCATGGGATGCCTGCTTTTGCTGTTTGCCATGGGATGTCGGGCGGAAGCGGCGGAAGCGGGAAACGCAGACGCAGGGGCTGCCACTTTGCAGCAGACGACCCAGTATGCGGAATTAAAGGAAGCGCCGGATGCCAAGTCTTCCACATTGGAAAAGCTGGATGAGGGGACGGCGGTCATTGTGGAAGAAACGGAAGACGCATGGAGCAGGGTCAGGTACAAGGAAAAAGAGGGATATCTTCCAAACGGGGCATTGGATTCCTATGATGTAGGACCGGTGGAAGAATTGAACCGGGAATTCCAGGAGGTCGGGGAAAATAATGTCAGAATCGTGGACGAATATGAGCTGGTGCAGCAGGAAAAACATACTTCCATGATATGGGGGGCGGTCATTGCCGTTCTTGTGGCGGGTATTTTTGCGGCAGGAATCGTGTCGGCGCTTAGGAAAAACAAAGAAGGGGAGCAGCAATGAAAGCAGTCATATTGGCGGGCGGGTTGGGGACGCGCATCAGCGAGGAAAGTCATTTGAAACCGAAACCCATGATTGAAATCGGGGGAAGGCCGATTCTGTGGCATATCATGAAACTGTACGCTTATTACGGGTACCATGATTTCATTATCTGTGCAGGTTATAAACAGCATGTGATTAAGGAATGGTTTGCGGATTATTATTTACATAATACGGATGTGACGTTTGACTTAAAAGCCAACAGCGTGGAGGTGCATTCCAATTATTCCGAACCTTGGCGGGTTACGGTAGTGGATACGGGATTAAACACCATGACGGGAGGACGTGTAAAGAGAATCCAAAAGTATGTGGGGGAGGAACCGTTCCTGCTGACTTACGGGGACGGCGTTTCGGACGTGGATCTTGCGGAACTGGTGAAGTTCCACAGGGAACATAAAAAATACTGTACGATGACGGCAGCCAGTGTGGGGCAGCGGTTCGGGATTGTGGAGGTGGACGAGGAGAGCGGAGTGGAAGGATTCCGGGAAAAGGATGAAGCGGATGGAAGCCTGGTCAATGTGGGCTTTATGGTGTGCGAGCCGGAAGTTTTCGGTTATCTGGAAGGTGACCAGACGGTTTTGGAAAAAGAACCGCTGGAAAACCTGTCGAAGGACGGACAGCTTATGGCCTACCGGCACAAGGGCTTTTGGCAGTGCATGGATACGCTGCGGGAAAAAGAGAAACTGGAAGCGATGTGGGAAAGCGGACAGGCACCCTGGAAGGTATGGGACAGATAGCGGATATTGGGGGCATAGGAACATGCAACAGGATAAAAAAACGGAAAAATATACGGAAAAAACAAGGGAAACAAGTCAATTCTGCACGAAAAAAAAGGGTTATGACATAAAACAGACCATGGGATTTTACCGGGGGAAGAAAGTGTTTGTTACAGGGCATACCGGCTTTAAGGGGACATGGCTTTGCAGGATTTTACTGGAAGCGGGTGCGGAAGTGACGGGATATGCCCTTTTGCCGCCAACGAACCCCAGCCTGTACGGATTAAGCGGCACGGAAGGGGACATCCGCGGGGTGACGGGCGACATCCGGGACGCGGAAGCGCTTGGGAAGGCATTTAGGCAGGCAAAGCCTGAGGTGGTGTTTCATTTGGCGGCGCAGCCCATCGTGAGGAATTCCTACGCCAATCCCGTGTATACTTATGAAACGAATGTGATGGGAACGGTTCATGTATGCGAGTGTGTCAGGCAAAGCGGGAGCGTGAAATCTTTTTTAAACGTGACGACAGATAAGGTATACCGTAACAGGGAGTGGGAGTGGGGATACCGGGAGACGGATACGTTGGACGGGTACGACCCGTATTCCAACAGCAAATCCTGTTCGGAGCTTGTGACGCACGGTTATATCCGGTCGTTTTTTAGGGAACAGGGGATTGCGGTATCCACGGCGAGGGCCGGGAACGTTATTGGGGGCGGCGATTTTGCGGAAGACAGGATTCTCCCCGACTGTGTCCGGGCTGTGCTGCAGGGACGGGAAATTACGGTGCGGAATCCGTATTCCGTAAGACCCTACCAGCATGTTCTGGAGCCTCTTTTTGCCTACCTGTTCGTCGCAGAGCGGCAATATGAAGACGGCGCCTGTGCGGATTTTTATAATGTGGGGCCCGACGAGGGCGACTGCGTGACCACGGGGGAACTGGCGGCACTGTTTTGTGAAAAGTGGGGGAACGGGCAGACTTGGAGGAGCGGAGGGGAAGAAGGTCCCCATGAAGCAGGTTTCCTGCGGCTGGACTGCTCCAAAATCAAAAACCGGCTGGGCTGGGCGCCGAGGTGGCGGATTGGCGAGGCGGTGGGGAAAACCTGTGAATTTACACGGGTTTACATGGAACGGGGAAACATTGCAGGGGAAATGGTGCGGGAAATAAAAGAATTTCTTTCTGCGGACAGCGGGGAACTTAACGGGCAGATGAAGGAGAATGCGGAGGGCTTGGGATGCCGGAAGTAAAACTATTGGACTGTACGCTTCGCGACGGCGGTTATGTGAATGACTGGAAATTCGGGCACGATAATCTGGTATGTATTTTTGAACGGATGGTGGATGCCGGCATTGATTTTATCGAAATCGGTTTTTTGGATGAGCGGAGGGCTTTTGATATGGACCGGAGTATTATGCCGGATACGGACAGCGTAGGGAAACTGTTCGGCGGACTGGACCGGAAAGGCACAAAAGTGTTGGGCATGATTGATTTCGGTACCTGCGGCATCGAAAAGATTCGTCCAAAGAAAGCGTCTTTTCTCGACGGAATCCGGGTAATCTTTAAAAAACACTTAAGGAAAGAAGCCATGGAGTTCTGTGCGCAGTTAAAGGCGCTGGGGTATTTGGTGTTTGCGCAGATGGTGTCCGTGACAAGCTATGAAGACGGAGAAATGCTGGACTTAATCCGCCTGGCAAACGAAGTGCAGCCTTATGCGGTTTCCATGGTGGATACATACGGATTGATGTACCGGGAGAACATCCGGCATTATTTTGAGCTGCTGAATACGAATTTGGATTCTGAGATTGCCATCGGGTACCATGCCCATAATAATTTCCAAATGGGATATGCAAACTGTATTGCAATGATGTCCTTACATACGAAAAGAGACCTGCTGGTGGACGGTACGGTTTACGGAATGGGAAAAAGCGCCGGAAATGCGCCCATTGAACTGATTGCCATGTGGATGAATGAGAATCTGGGCAAAAACTACCACCTGAGCCAGATTTTGGAAGCCATTGATTCCAACATCAGCAATTTCTATACGCCCGCCACATGGGGTTATAACATGTTTTTCTTCGTGGCGGCGCAGAACGAATGCCATCCCTCTTACGTCTCTTATTTAATGGAAAAAAGGACGCTTTCCATCCACTCCGTAAACCGGATTTTGGCGAGGATTCCGAAAGAAAAGAAACTTCTTTATGACGCGGCATATATTGAAGGGCTTTACAAAGATTACCAGGACAGGGAGATGGACGATGGGGAAGCCCTTTCTGCGTTGGAGACAGCGTTTGCCGGAAGGAACCTGCTGCTGCTTGCCCCGGGTGCAAATCTCCACAGGCAGCAGGAACGGGTCCGTGACTATATCAGGAAGGAAAACCCGCTGGTGGTTTCGGTGAACTTCATTGAGGAACGGTTTCCCATCGATTACCTGTTTCTGACTAATTCCAAAAGATATGTGCAGCTTGCAACGGTACTCTCCAGGCAGGATGGGGAATACCGGGTGATTGCCACCTCCAACGTGGCAAAAACGAACGGGACGTTTGACTATGTTTTGAAATACAGTTCGTTTATCGACCGGGAAGCGGAAGTCATTGACAATCCGTTTTTAATGTTTTTAAAAGTACTTGGGAAAACCGGCGTCCGCAAAGTGGCTTTGGCAGGGTTTGACGGATACCGGGGGACGGGGGAGGCAGATTATATCCGGCCGAATTTGGAATACCATTTCGGCAGAAAAGAAGCGGAGCGGGTGAACCGGTATGTAACGGGCGAACTGCGTAAGGGGAAAGACAGGATGGAAACGGTATTCATAACGGATTCGATTTATGAGCGGGAAGACGGGAGGACGGAAAATGAAAGTTAAAGTAGCGGATTGGATTGCTTCCTTTTTGGTGGAGGAAGGGATTACCCATAATTTTACGGTGCCGGGAGGCGGAGCCATGCACTTGAACATGTCGTTCGGGCATCAGGAGGGGATGCATAATATTTTCATGCAGCACGAACAGGCGGCGGCAATGGCGGCGGAAGGATACTTCCGTGCCGTAAATGAACTGCCGTTGGTCTGTTGCACCACGGGACCGGGAGGGACGAATACACTGACCGGGGTATTGGGCGCATGGCTGGACAGCATTCCCATGCTTATCGTAAGCGGGCAGGTGAGGTATGCCACAACAGCCCGTGCTGCGGGGATTCCCGTGCGCGCCATGGGAGACCAGGAATATGACATTACGCCCATGGCAGCGCATATGACGAAATATGCACGGATGGTGCATGACCCGGAAACGGTGAAATACCATTTCCAAAAAGCGCTGTACCTGGCAAAAAAAGGAAGGCCGGGACCGGTATGGCTGGATATTCCGCTGGATGTGCAGGGAGGGTATTTTGAGCCGGACGGGCTTAGGGAATTTTCGCCGGAGGAACTGGAGGGGGACGATGTCATTCCTCCCGTGGAGGAAGTGCAGATACGGGAGGTACTGGAACGGGTGAAAAGCGCGGAGCGTCCCGTGTTTTTTGTGGGGAATGCCATCCATACTGCGGACTGCGTGGACCTGATGCGGGAAGTCGCCGGAAAATTGGGCATTCCCGTGGTGACGGCATGGGATGCTACCGACCTGCTTGCCCATGATCATCCCCTGTTTGCCGGAATCCCCGGACTGCAGGGGGACAGGCCCGGAAACTGGGCGGTGCAGAATGCGGATTTGGTGCTGACGGTGGGTTGCAGGCTGGGCTGCAGGCAGGTGGGGTATAACGTACACAGTTGGGCGAGGGCGGCTTTTGTCATCATGGTGGATATTGACCGGTATGAACTGGCGAAACCCAGCATCCATGTGGAAATGCCAATCCATGCGGATGCCAGGGAGTTTTTGGAAAAGCTGGACGGGGCGCTGCAGGAACCTCTTTCGCCGCATACGGACTGGATACGGGTCTGCGGGGACTGGAGGAAAAGGTATCCGGTGGTGACGGACAGACATTACGGGAAGGAAGGACCGGCAAACGCGTATTGTTTCTTAAACGAAATCGGCAGAAGGGTACCGGAAAAGGCATATATTGTGCTGGGCAACGGAACGGTGGAAGCCTGTCTCCATGCCATACCCATCAGGGGAAATACCAGACTGATGTGCAACAGCGGTGCGGCGAGCATGGGGTATGATCTGCCTGCCGCCATCGGGTGCTGTTTTGCCACGGGGAAAAAGGAAGTGGTCTGTCTGACCGGGGACGGGAGCATCCAAATGAACCTGCAGGAGCTGCAGACCATCGTCCACCACAAACTGCCGGTTAAGATTTTTGTGGTGAATAACGACGGGTACCATTCCATGCGGCAGACGGAAAAGAATCTGTTTCCCGAATATACGAAAGTGGGAATCGGACCGGAGAGCGGCGATTTGAGCTTTCCTTCCATGGAGAAAATCGCCGGGGCATACGGGATTCCGTATTTCCGTGCAAAAAACAACGGGGAGATACCGGATGCCATCGATGCGGTTCTTGCCCGTGACGGATATGCCCTGTGCGAAATCTTCGTGGACACGCAGCAGAATTTTGAGCCGAAAAGTGCAACAAAGAGACTGGAAGACGGGACGTTAACCAGTCCGCCTTTGGAAGACCTGGCTCCTTTCCTGCCCAGGGAGGAGTTGGAAACAATCATGCGGATACCGATGTGGGAAGAAAAATGACGGAGGAAGCGGAATGGCAGAAAAGGTGGAAAAGGTATTGATAACGGGACCTACCGGCGCCGTCGGCATCTCACTGATCCATGAACTTGCAGGGCACGGGATACGGGTAACGGCGGTATGCCGGCCAGGTTCCAAACGGCTTGGAGCCGTTCCAAAGCATCCGCTGGTGGATGTGGTAGAGTGCGGACTGGACGGATTGGGCATGTTGGGGGAACGGCTGTCCCATGATTATGACGTTTTTTACCATTTCGGGTGGGACGGGACTTACGGGGAGTCGAGGCAGGATTTGTACCGGCAGACGCAAAACATAATCTATACATTGGATGCCGTTCGCTTGGCGGCGGATTTGGGCTGCGGAGTGTTTATCGGGGCGGGCAGCCAAAGCGAATTCGGGCATGTGGACGGCGTGCTGCACCCGTATATGCCCTGTAATCCGGACAACGGGTACGGGATTGCGAAGCTGGATGCCGGAAGGGTCAGCCGGATTGCGTGCGGCAGGCTGGGGATACGGCATGTGTGGTGCCGGATTGTCAGTCTGTACGGTCCTTATGACGGACCGCACACCATGGTTATGGACGGCATACGCAAGATGTTAAGGGGAGAGCGGGCGCAGTATACGAAGGGGGACCAGGTGTGGGACTACATTTACGGCAAGGATGCGGCGCGCGCTTTCCGTTTGGCTGCAGAAAAAGCAAAAGACCGCGCCATTTACTGTTTCGGGACCCGAGAGACGAGCAGTCTGAAGGAATATAAATATGCCATCCGCGAAGCGCTGGACCACGGTTTGGAAATCGGCATCGGGGAAGTGGATTATTACCCCAACCAGGTCATGCATTTGGAGGCGGATATTTCCAATCTGACGGAAGATACGGGATTCTGTCCGGTCTATTCGTTTGAGGAAGGAATCCGGGAAACGGTGGAATGGGTGAAGCAAAACCCGTGGTTTTAACAGGAAGCGGACCGGGCGGCAGTACAGGAACTTATGGAGGAATACAGATGAAGCATATATCGGTTATGACGCCGTGTTATAACGAAGAAGGAAACATAAGGGCTATTTACCGGGCAGTGAGGGAGCAGTTTAGGAAGCTGCCGCAGTATACGTATGAGCATCTTTTTATCGATAACTGTTCCACGGACCGGTCAAAAGAAATCCTGCGGGAACTGGCGGGGGAAGACGGTCATGTGAAAGTGATTTTTAACGTGACGAATTTCGGTCCCAACCGTTCTGGGACATATGGGATGCTGCAGGGAAGCGGGGATGCCTTAATCTGCATTGTCTGCGATTTGCAGGATCCGCCGGAACTGATTCCGGAATTTTTGCGTAAATGGGAAGAAGGATACAAAGTAGTGCTGGGACAGAAGACGAAAAGCAGGGAAAATCCCGTTATGTTCCGGGTCAGGAAATTATATTACGGTTTGATGGCGGGGCTTTCGGAAACGGAGCATCTTGCCAACGTGACGGGATATGGGCTGTTTGACCGGGAAGTATTGGATATGATTCGTTGGATGGACGACCCGGACCCGTATATCCGGGGATTGGTAACGCAGCTCGGTTATAAATGGTGTCTTGTGCCGTATACGCAAAGGGAGCGCCAAAGCGGTAAGTCCAGTTATAATTTTTACCGGTATTTTGATTTCGCCATTACCGGACTGACACATGTGTCGAGGAAACCGCTGCGGATTGCTACACTGATGGGGTTCGCCATGTCGGCGGTGAGCTTTTTCGTTGCCCTCGTATACCTGCTCATGAAACTGGCAAGGTGGGATGCATTCAACATGGGAGCCGCCCCCCTGCTCATCGGAATGTTTCTGATTGCTTCCGTGCAGCTTGCGTTTATCGGAGTCATAGGGGAGTATATCGGCGCAATTCTTACGAAGGTGACAAAACGCCCCATGGTCATCGAGGAGGAACGGCTGAATTTCGGGGAACCGGCGGACGGGGAAGAAGCGGAAACGGCAAGGTCTAAGGCTGCCGGTTAGAGGGTGGAAGAAACAGGAAAAGGAAAGGAAAAGGAAGGATGGGAGATATCGGTGTGCATGGTAAAAGGAAGGTTTGGTTTTCTTCCCGTTTCCTCTTTTTGTGTCTAATCATAATATACGGGAGTGTTTTTTACTGGAATTTTGCAAGAAGTGTCATTCCGGCGCAGACGGGATGGTGGCAGTACATGGCATGGCGCATGGAAGAAGGGGATTTGCCGTACCGGGATTTTTATTTGTTTGTACCTCCGTATTTCCTGCTACTTACTTCCTTCCTGTTTGGGCTGTTCGGAAAACATTTTATGCTGTATGCCATCGTTGGCTTTTTTGTTACGAGGGTGCTTGTCTGGGTGATGTTATTCCGAATGCTGTCGGCTGTTTTTAAACCTGCCTATGCGGCGGCGGGGCTGATGGCGGGCATTAGCGTGACGGCTGCTTATTTGGTGGATCAGGTTTATGATTATAATCCGTTGCTGATGTTCGGTGTGACTGCCATATCCTATCTGTTTTTCCGAATGTACCGGTCTGCCGGCAGGAGGAAAAGCCTTTTCGTTTTTTTGGTCGGCCTGCTGTGCGGGTGTATGGTGATGATGAAACAGAATGTGGCAGTGGCGGTTCCGCCGGCCAGCCTGATTGGCATTGCATGGATTGACTGGAAAAACGGGCGCCGGTTAAAGGGTTGTGCGGCGGATTTTCTGCTGTGCTGCGGCGGGATGGCGGCAGCGGCAGCTCCCGGAGTCCTTTATCTGTTCCGCAATCATATTTGGGGGGATTTTCTGTTCTGCATATCGTCCGCGTTGGATGCAAAAGTGGCAAATTCCAATGTGCTGCAGGTTTGCTGGAAGAATTTTTTCCGTATGGACGAGTTGATTTGCGCATTGGGAATCGAAGTGAATTACCTGGTCTGCAGAAAATGCAGGGCGGGTAAAAACCCGTGGATGGCAGTCAGCAGTATGGCGCTTGTATCGTTCCTGCTGCTGCGTGAATGTAAAGAGAATATTTTTGGGTTCC